>JAABUW010006351.1_pt1 | contig 14873 bp, 24 predicted proteins | sample 5560081 | NCBI WGS metagenome assembly JAABUW01 (sample SAMN10711882, study PRJNA513363) | rock metagenome | isolation source: Antarctica rocks | place: Antarctica: Victoria Land, Knobhead sud
CATGAAGTCAGATGATACTCACCTACTTTCATTTCTTCCCACAGCAGACGCATGGCTCGCCCTCACCGGTCGAAAATAACTGCACAATCGTCGCTGCCGCCCTTCTCGCTCCCTGCTCGGGTTCCATGTCCTCCAGTCTGTCGATCAAATGAGTGACATCGATGGGGTGGTCGACGTTGACAGAAAGGGACTCGAGGGTGGAAGGTGTGTTGCACGTGGACGGTGTCGAGGGTGAGACTCCCATGTCTGGTGATAAGGACATTGGACGAAGATGATGCTCTCTAAGGCAGACGTCCCGGCTGCCACCAGATTCTATACCCAAACCGGAATTTACTCCAGGTTTGACGCCATTTCACGGTTCCCGTCGTGAACCAACACGACCGACATACCCAACATGCATTGTGGCACGGCCACATGCATGGTTTGCCCCTGGAGAAAGGAATCAGTCTCGTACCCGTTCGATTTACGAACCGCCTGCAAGGTATATAAGTCCATACAAAGTGGAGACAGAGCGCCCAGCTCTGGATCAAAAGTCAACCGCGGTTCTTGATACCACACCTCTCGTCCTAGTCTTAAGTCCACCTCATTGGGTCACAGCCCCAATACATCTAGTGACAAGTCAGAGACACTCCGTGTTCCCCTCATCAAGGATGTTTTCAAAAGTGGGATGACCTGAATATCTTGCGGTGAGAGTCTTGGCATGTTCTCTGATGATTGTGGCCCATGTCCCTCGCCATGGCTATTCAAACAATAATCAGTCCAGCTCTGATCAGCATGATGAGATGAACATATTTCAATCTCCAGATATCTCTTCTGGATAGCTTTTGCAGTATCCACGAGACCAGCCTCTGGAACAACTTTGAGGACCAAAAGGATGCGGTCAGAAACCTGTCGATCTGTCCCTAGATAGCGTATGGTCTTCCCTTCCTCAAGGGCAAGTAGTTCAGACTTCAGGCGGAACTCACGTTGTGCAGAAACGTCAGCTCCAATCTCTTGCTGTATCAAAGAGGTCATGAACAAGTGCGACTGCACGTCTGCCTCAGATGGCATTGGTGGAGACAAACAAGTGGGAATCTCAACTTTTAGGATTGGCTGATTGCCAAAGAAGCCATGGGAGATTTGATCGGAGAGCCGACTCCACTTTACAAAGAACTCCTGGGCACTGTTTTCCTTGATTCTTGATTTGCGTGTCGTAATATCATTGGTGGAGCTGTGAATTGAATTAGCTTGGGAATTCGTGCTGTAAACCACCTTAGGATGAGAGGAATGTTTGGACGTCTTGACAGCTTCTGCAAGTTTGCGCGATTTTGCGGAGATTCGAGAGACCTTTCTCCTACGTCCAGATAGATTGGACTGACGCGTTACGCCGGGAGAGTCGTAGGCTGCTCTCAGAGTAGCATTGCGGATGCTATCAGGTACCCGCACGGGATGGAGCAGAACGGATGACGCGTTGTACAGAGTTGCATGACTGCGGCTAGATCAGTCGAGTTCATGCATCGCTTTTTCACCCACTTGTAAATGACGGACCAGTTGAATTGACGTAGATCTTCGCCGTATACCAGCCTTGCGAATCCTTATGTCTGTTACCGCCAATGGGATGAATACATGTCTTTGAATTCTGGACGGAGCAGTTTTGCAGCTTCCGCCAGGCTCATCTTTGGTTGCGTTATAGCCATGTCTGTCATCTCAGTTACCACGTCAGTCATTTCGATACTTTTGGAAGCTGAGGTGATGTGCTGTCAGTCCAAAGAAAAGATGGAGGTAGGTATGATCAGTCGGGAAAGAAGTATTGGTGTGATCCTTTGGGTCGAAAGGATGGGCCTCCGACAGGATTCGATCGTCAATCCTTTCATGCTGTTGCCAATGTTGGCCGACTTGCGTTTCACCGAGAACACCGAAAGGAAAGCCTACCGTTGACCCCTACCCGCCACGCTTGAATCCATGTTCGAATGGCACTCCTTCGACGCGCAAATCGAAGCATTCGGTCATCCTAGATCGATCAGCCAGATCTTGGGACTCCAGCTTCGGCCTCGGGCAGGCCTGGGGATCGGAGCCGTGACTGAGTGAGGCAGATCAGGGGAAAAGGAATGGGACATCGACTTTTACTTTTGGCTCGCATCGGTGGTGGATTAAATTCAACAGCTTAGCAATAAAAGCACCGAATGAGTGACGCTTCCGCTTGACTCGGTCGTGGAACTGCTTGGCGATTGCTGTTATAGCCTTGTTAAGACATCAGCCGCATCAATATTCACTCCCACCCAACCTCTAGCCGTCAGCCTTCCCCGTTGCTTTAAATTTCATTCATTCATTTAATGATATCGTCTCATAAAGCTGAATACGAACGCGCCCAGATCTTCTCCAAAGTTGTATCATGATAAAATCGTTGCTATGCCAAAGAGGAATGTGGAACTAGTAGAAACCGGTGGGTTGAGACATAATCCCGCCATTGGGTATGCCGTTGGGGATGTAGGGTGCTCCTCCACCTCTGCATCCCGTCAGCAGGACTTCTCCTTATGTGAAGAGTGACTTACGTCGGTCCACCAATCATGAGTCGCCCACCAAGGCCTGATCCCATGAGCCCGGAATCTCCATCTGGCTCGTCCTTCTTCGCCTTCTCCCGTAACTCCTTCAGCTCTTTGTCCATCGCCGACACCTGACGGAGTTCAATACGTCGTCGTCTAAGCCATTTGACAACATACCTTCGTGACCTGATCTCGCTGATGTTGGAGGACGTAAGGCTTCGAGTAGTCTCCCAGCCCGAATCTCCATGACTATAAAGTCAGCGGTATTCCACCTGGTGACTCACCATCTCCTCCACAAAGTCCGCTCGTACCAGCTCGAAACACACGTAGAGGATCGCCGCGAATGCGTCCTTGTTTCCTATCGAGACAAAGTACCCAGCTAGCTCCTCCGCCACAGAGATGTCTTTCGACGACGCGGCTGTTTCGAGAGCGTCTCGCCATAATCGGTCGGCTTTAGAAAGGGCAAGCGACTCGTCGTACATGTTGTTCAACTGTCGCCATCAGCATTACGTTGTAATTCTGAAGGGACCGACTTACCCGGTACAGCAGAGAAGCAATCCGCCGGAACTCCAGCAATTCGTGGTTCTCCAACCGCTTCGCGAGCTTGATAGCATCATACTGATCGAACGTCTCGAGACTGCTTCGAAGGGTGACGTGGTCCTCCTCCTCGATGAGCAGGTCGTTGTAGGCCTCATTGACGACTGTGATGTTGAGACGTTGAGTGGCGGTGAGGTAGGGTTTGGCGAGTGGTAGGTGATCCTCGTTTTGGAGAATCTTGACCACCCGGCCGTGGTCGAGTCGAGGGGTAAGAGCGGCGAGAAGGTCTGGAAGCAGGTTGGGCTGGCGAATATACGTATCAGTGGAGACCGAATTGAGACATTTGGCCTTACTTGACGTTGGAGGTAGAAGGACACAGCTCGGTACGCAATCTCCATGTTCGCAACCTTGACGCAGACCTTCTTGAACTGGTCGTGATCCCAACCGCTCAGTCGTTCCATCATCGCCAAGGCTGCATTGTCCGGCTCGTCTAATAGGACCAGTCAGGTTGCAATCGCCAGTCAGTGCAGTGTGGGTCACGTACCGTAGACGATGTAGAGGAAGACAAGCTCAGGCCACAGATGTGCTTGTTCAGCGCCCTTGATCACCTTGGGCTGCAAAGGATGAGCACAACATTCCCAGGGGGGCAAGGTCGAGGCTCACAATGTTGATTCGCTGCCAGAACAGCTTAAGGTGCTCCATGACTGACATTCATCAATCTCTGATTCAATCTGAGGACGAGAACAACTCACGCTTCTCCGGTCGGTACTTCGCATATAGCACGCTGAGCTCCGTGAACATGCCCTGCACCCCATCAGCTCATCCTGAACCCCATCTCTCCAATCGCCCTCACCATGTGTGCCCTTTCCAGACCCAGTCCGCCCTCCACAAGGCTGATGATCTCGTCGAAGTAACCATTTCTCTCGTATAGTGACAGCAATGCAGGTAGTTCCTCCGCGTGGACCTACTACTTCAGCAAGGTCAACGTAATAGAGACCCACGATGAGGTTCAAACCACACATCTGCGCCAATCGGAACTCCTTCTTGTCCACACACGCCGCGTTGACCTGCTTCCACACCCTGCGCACCGTCAGTACAGTCACGGCGATTCAGACGTGACCTACTGAGTGTTACCAGCCTTCCGAGCGGCATCGACTGCTGCCTGATTTTCTCCAAGGTAGATGAGTGTAGTGGCCAACCTCGCCCAGTTCGATATAGACGAGAAGAGCAGCTTCGATGCCTGGTACAGCTCGTCGTCGAAGCACTTCTCTCCGACCTGGAGGATGTCCGCCACATTGGTCATGCTGAGGAACTCCTCCATGTCGTGCAATCGGTCCGTCTTCGCATACGCGTACGCAAGCTCGGTATCGATCTTCGGCTCACGAGCGGTCTTGCGCGCCATCTGGAGGTATCGAACCAAGTCATCGTGCTTCCCCGCGCGATTGGCAATCTCGATGACTTCGGCGAAGTTTGTCGGGTCCTCAGCTCTGATGTAGGAGTCGATACCATCTTTGACTCGAAGACCATCGAGCTGGGCTTTACCTAGCCGGCTCCACACAGCTGGCTGGTTGATCTTGTTGGCATACGCGAAGCCCCGGTCGATCGACACCATGTGCTCAACCAACACATTCATCGCCTCCGCGTGCATATCGTGCTTCTGGTAGATCGTGAATGCCTCTTCGTAGAGCCCGGCTTCTGTCGCAACCTTGGCGATAGCCTCGACATCGTAGCCAGAAAGCTTGTTGATGTATCCCATGACCTTGCCCTTGTCGTTTTTGATCGCGGTAAGGAACATGAGCGATTGAAGACTGCGATTGTCGCTGAAGGGAGACCGCTCGATGATGATCTTCTCCAAGACTTCGAGAAGGGGACCGTGGAGTTCCATATGCATGAAGGCCTTGACGGTCACAGACACATCGTCCGGGTCGGTACATTCGGGAACGGCAGTCGCGATGACCTGGTCGATAAGAGCTCGGCGGTGAATAGACTCCGGGTTGAGCACCTGTGTCCACAAGTCGATCTCGCGACGCCGGACAAGGTATCGTGCTTGGTGCTTGTACATTTGGTTCTCGTTGGTGATATGAATGAGCTCCTCATCGCAGAAGCCCTTGGCGTAGGCGATGTACGCGAGGTACGGGTCACGCTTCTCGCAATATTTGCCGACGATGGCCGGGTCGTACAGGTTGTTCTCTTTGAGGAATGCCTCTGGGTTGTTATTCGAGTCGATCGAAATCTTCGCGATGGCGTTGTATACCGCATGGTCCGTTGAGCCCTGCTCGACCTGGTTGTTGAGCCAAGGCAGAATGAGCTTGAGTCGATTCCGCTTCTCCACCTCGTCGACAAGCTCCTCGATTGGAAAGTTACCGGCGACCGACATGAGGAGGTTCTTGACCGTGGCTTCCTCGCAGTCGACATCGAGCAGACCGCCAATCACCTGCGGGGTACGGGCCGCATTGACGCGCTGTACGTAGATCTCGATAAAGTTGGTGAGAGCGTTCTGGTAGAGGTAGAGGACGAGATCGTGGACGAAGTCGAACCGGTCGCAGACGATGATCAGGGGGAGCTGATCGGAAAGTCGAGCTTCCTTGAGGAAGTTCTTGACCTTCTCTGGGTTATAGAAGTTACTTTCTCGGCAAATGCGCTCGACCTCGCGGATCTGGCCGGTCCGGGTCGCCGCTTGGATGTACTTGAAGTGAACTTCGGGATCTTCGCTGAGGTTGACAACGGAGCCGAGGTAGTAGTACAGACCTGAAGTCAGCGGAGTCGAAGCAGAACTACTCACCGTCGGAGCTCTTGAACTGCTCGAATAGCTCGATGAGCTTGACCGGCCCAAGGAGGTCGGAGTACTTTGTAGCGATCTGCACAACGACCGGCAGATTCTGGCGCATATTGGACCGCAGCATCTCCTGCATGCAAGCGAAGGATTGCTCGACTGTCAGGCGGCCAAAGTAGCCCACGAGCCACTGATCGTCAGCGCGTTTCTCACTTGGTAGACTCACCTCTGTGTTGTAGAGGTTCGTGTGGACGACACATCGCTTGATGTCGTTGATGTCCTCGTAATGTTCGAGCGCCTAATATTCAGCTCCACCCAGACTCGGTGACTCACCCTCTGCATTAAGCCCGCCTTCTCGCAGAGGTTGGCGATCCTTGGCCGGTCGTAATGCGAGAACATATCGTTGCCAAGGATAGCATCGGCTACCTGAGGCGCGTTGACCAGGTTCATCTCAAGCAATCTCGTTTGCTGCGGTCCTTGCTCAGGCTTATTATCCTTGAGCGCGTCGAGGAGGAACGAAGTGGCCTGTTGTATCATATTTTGAGACATGAAGATGTCGACCACACGTTCCAGGTCCACCATTGGCCCATTCTCATCATTGACAAGCTGGGTGGCGAACTCAGCACCCTTGTCGGGATTGATTCGAACGAGGTGCTGGAGGAGCTGAGGGTAGTCAGGTGTGTAGCCGACCTTCTTCGAGTACAGGACGATCTTGTCGAACTGCCCGAGCTCGGCGAAACATGCAACGACTTTGTTGGGGACGTTTGCACGAAGGTAGACGGAGAGGGCGAGATTCATATCGGTCATTCGGCATAGGTCTCCGAGCTCCTCGCTACATTCGAGCTGAAAGCTGTCAGTCCATCTGGGTGATATGCGATTTGTCCCACCTTGTTCTCCTTCAACCACTTCTCTAACAACTGCTTCTTCCCTTGCTGAATAACGGGTCGCGCCAGCTCCAAAGACTCGTACTTATTGAGCTCTCCCTTCTCAAGGAGGATCCCGAAGTATTGGAGAATCGGCGAGAGGGTGCCGGGAACGTTGGGCAGCTTCTTGAAAGTTTCAATCGTCTGCTGTGTCCGCAAAAGACCGCGAGGGGAGTTTGCCGCGATCTTTGCCGCTTCGTTGTACTGCCCATTCTGCATGTACACCTGGTACTGCTGCTGGATTATGTGATCCGCACCCGGCAGGCCAGCACGAGTTGCCATCTTGATCGCGAGTTCCGGGTTATTGAGAGATTCTGCGTTGATCAGCGCTCAAGCTCTTACACCGAAGTGGCAGAACTCACGCTGAATGTACGGCACGATCGTATCCTCATCCACGCTCACACTCAGCACCTGACCCTTCCGGTTCACCCCAATGATACCGCTCAACAGCTCGTACTCGGCCGTCGTGAAGATCGTCTCTCCTGAGATACGATTCATGTAGATGCAAGCACCCGTTTCCAGCTCGTACAGGTGAATGAAGCCGAACTTGGTGACGAGGTAGACGATGCCGTGCTTCTGTGACACCTGCATGGCGACGGGGAAGTCGTTGGTGGCTTCAGGAGGGAAGAAGACATCGACGGCTTTCTTCTGGAATGGGGGATTGGGAGCTTGGTGACCGATCTCGACGATATGGAGCTGCGATCATCAGCGCCGTCCAGTAGAGGGGACTCACCTTCGCCCCGACAGCGGTCCTGACCGCGAAGCTAAACAGCTTGCTCGGCTGAGCCGCACCATCCTGCTTGACACTCGCAAATGTCGCCGCGTGTCCTTCTATAGGCTGCGATACTCCCCGCTCCACCGAGTACAGCTGCATCGACCCCTTAATCTTGAAGGCGGTCTGACCGGGCTGACCGGCAGCGGGGTTGGAGGAGATGCCGACTAGCACGAGCCATGTTTGATCCGGTGAGACGCGGTAGTTGATGATCTGGTTTCCGGCGAGAGTTGCGTGCCGGTCGAACACCTGATGGGACCGCTAGTAAGCACCAGCCGTCAATGGTAGATAGCTTCAACCCACCTTCGACGGCGCTGCCTGCCCCTCCATCACCTTCCAATGGAATACCTCCCTCTCCGTCACCAGCCCCAACATGCTATCCGAGACCCACGTCCAGAAGGTAACATCCTCATTCATCAGATGTGACCCGAGCTTGGTCTTGGTTCCAAGGTTGAAGATCTGAAGTTGTCGTCCAGCTGAGAAGTGCATCATGGTCAGCTCCTCGTATCAACAACGACAGCTGAGAAAGCTGCAGAGGAGGAAGGGAGGCTGACATTTCAACGCTATGATCTTCTCTTTCGGATGCATGATCGCCGAGTCGGCCGTGACTTCATCAGATCAGCTTTGATGCCCCGATTCAATAGAAGGTACACACTTGGCCGCCGGATCACATTATTCGCATCCGCCAGATCCACAATCACCACCTGATTCGTGTCGTTCACATTTTCGCGCCTAAGCGATCGTCAGCTGAGCTCGTACAAACCCCCGAGAAGATGGCGGGCGATGGGAAGGCGAGGGGAGAGAGAAGGGTGGAGAGAGGAACTCACACGCAGATGAAGTGGTCGGACTCGAAGGTGAGCGATTGGAAGGATATGGAAGCGGGTTGGATTCCGAGCGCTGTGAGCTGTGTGCGGTCAAGTTATGGAGGTTGAGAAGTAGGTTCAGCAGGACGCATTTGTTGGACGAGAGGAAGTGGTCGGCCGAAAGATCGGGGCAGGACGAGTGCCGGGCAATGATGGAAAGCAAAGTAGGGGGAGCAGAAGAGGTGTAGTGTACACAGGAAAGGTGAGCCAGAAGCATGTTATGGCAAGAAGAAGAAGCGAGGAAGTAGGATCAGTACCGCCTACTCTCAACGAATATGAGGAGCCCACCTGGAGGTGCTCGGTGAACTATGCGGTCGGACGTCCTTCATCAGCGCCCAACACGCCTTGAGTGACGAAATACGTACGACGATAGGCTTGTCCGCCATCTTGCCTGCTCCCTCTACTCTACTCCCTTCACCGAGGTCTTTAGGAATACGTAGGACGCGGTTGCTTTCTCGTCTGCCTACTCGTATTATCGCACTTTACTGCTGTCGTCTCGTCAAGTCGTAACGTCCACGGTCGAGGATAGCGCTGGTACTAGGTAACGAAGTGGAGGAAACAGGAAGGAGGGAAATAGTGAGGAAGTTGAAGAGGATGAGCTATGCCATGCTAAGGTGACGTACGGTCTCGGTGATATCCACCCGATACATTCGGAATTTCTGGCTCCTTGGGGGTTGTGGCGGATCAGCGGGTGGAGGTGGTCCACCCTTGTCTCCCATTTTTGGCCGCAGAAAGGGAGAGGCATGCAACTTGTCAGGAGTGGGTGTTCAAAGGAGAAAGCATACTATCATGCAGCAATTGAACCCCTCTATGAGTCTCTACGTTTCTCCGAGCTCCGTGACTGAGAACGTCGACCGTACCATCAAACAGACGAGTCGACACCACCATCATGCATGTGACCCCCTTAAGATAGGTGCACCCGCTGATCGAGCGCAGGACCGAGCCGTACGACCCCTACGCAGAGACACACCTCTTCCACCCCTCCCTCTCGGCCGCTCCTCCAGCCCGCCTCGACGCGCGAGATGGTATGTTCCCGGGCCCCCTTCCCTTGCTTCCCCAACCTTTACGTCCTCCTCTTCTTCTCCGTGGTCGGCGCTGATGAGACATCAGAACTCCTCAGCCCCAAATCTCAAGCTCCCACCCAGATCAACCCAGATGCCAATCAGAAACCGAACCCAAAGACAGCCGAAGTCCAGAAAGAGATCGACGCAGTCACAAACGCGATGCACCAGAACCTCGAAGCGATCGCGGAGCGTGGGGAACGGATGAATAATCTGCAGGACAAGTCGGGTGCGTCCTCCTCTGCCCACCTTCTCTACTCCAATCTCCCCCTCTGGCGTGACATCGAGTGGGAGGTCGGGATGGAAGAAATGGCTGATGAGTCCAGATAACCTCATGGTGCATTCCCAGAACTTCAGGACGCAAGCTGCGAAAGTTCGCCGGCAGATGTGGTGGAAGAACACCAAGGTCCGTCCTTCCTTCCTTCCTTCCTCCACCCTCCATCGCCTAACCACCATCCTCCCCCCTCCACCCCCCACCTCGCTTTGGCCAGCCGAGTGTTTTTGGCTGACGTTGTGGGGTGGTCCGCAGTGGACGATCTTAGTCGGTATCCTCCTCGCGCTGATCATAGCGGGTATCGTCTCGGGGGCGATCAAATCTTCGAGAGACCATAATTCGGGGACAAACGCTTCGGGAACCGAGGAGCCTGGAGTGGGAGAGAAGGTTAGTTAAGGAGGTATATAGATAAGGAAGGGGTATTATGATGTATGGTATACCCTCATTCCGTGGATAGACGGAGGACGGCTACGCTCTCCACATGTGCAGTCTACGCTCTCATCAGCTGACTCTACCATGTGAGCCATGTGGACCCACCTGAGGGAAGAGATCGAATCCCCGTAAACTCTCCAGCTCGTACTTCCAACCTCCGTCTCCTCTTCTCTGGCTCTCGCTCACTAGCCAGCCGATATCCCTAGCTTGGGTGTGGACGTTACAGCTAACGTACACCACCGTGATCGGGCGGAAGGCGAGTAGTTGTTCCAAGAACGGCTCATCACACCCTTTCCTCGGCGGCTGATTCCATCAGCATAAATTCGCGGATCGACGCATACACTCACATCGACGACCACACAGCTCTGCTCCCCGCCAAAACCCGCCTCCGGCAGACCCGCAAAGATATCCTCCGCCTTGCCACACAACCACCTCGTCTTGCCCGTCAGCCCATTCATCTCCGCATTCCTCTCCGCCGCCTTGATCGAGTCCGAGCTAATCTCTACGCCCGCGACCTTCTCAAACTCCCTTGACAACGTAATCCCAAAAAGCCCCGAGCCACAGTACGTATCCACCAGTCGCGTAGGCCGTTGTGATATCGAGTCTGGCGGAAAGATGGCGGAGCGAACATATTCGGTGAGGGGGACGAGGATGGAGTTGTTGTTCTGGAAGAAGGAACCAGCGGCGAAGGAGAAGAGGTTATCACCGACACGCTCGTATATCGGTTCGCGGTGATTGGTGATGGCGATGTGCTGGTCGTCGGGGGGGATGGCAGTGCTTGCGGAGAAGGGTAAAGAGGGTCCTGGAAGCGAGTCGCGCAAGAGGAGGGTGGCTCCACGCTGGAATGACATGATGGTCCTGAGCCGGTTCTTCAGCTTCGTTCTTTATCCCACTTGCTACTCGCAGGGAGCTGAAGAGGCGAAGGCAGGAGACGCACGATTGCACTCGAGCGCGTTCTTCGATGAGCTTGGCATTCAGCACAGGCGTCGCTATCGGGCACTCCTGCGACTCCGTCAGCGGATCTCAACCCCCAAGAAGCTCTGGAGCTGTCGGCTGACCAGATATCCAACTGACCTCAATATCCATAACCCCCGGCCGACCCTTCCGCTCAAACCCGATCCTTGTCTCCCACTTTCGTCGTCCCTCCCCATCCTCCCCAACTTCCTCATTCACCGCGTCCTCCTCATTCCCCGCTCCATTCACAGTCGTCCTGATCGCAGCTCGCCTCGCCCATTTCGGCGGCGCGTCGAAATGCGGTGTGATCTTCGTCCTGTAACCCCACTGTTTCGGACTCCCGATCGTCTCCCTCACTTCGGGTACCATCTCTTCACCCAACCCCGAGAAGCGCTGATAAGCGAGCTCGACGGTCCGCTGCTTGTGTCTCAGCTGAAGGTCATACGGTATGGGCTGGAGTTGACAGCCACCGCTACTTCGCATCAGCTATGGAGCAAAAGTATGAGCGGTGACCTGCCATTCGCCAAAGTACTTGCATCCTTGAGAGGGATGTGTCCGCCGATCCCCCTCCCCGCCTCGGTAAGTCTCGTCGTACTCGAGTATCTCGACCAAGTCCGCCAAGCTGTGCAATCGATCGTGCTTGTATATCCTGACTCTCGCCAGGTCACCGGGATGAGCGAAAGGTGTGACTATCGCCCATTTCTGATCATTGTCCTGCTGGTAGAGCGAGAGCGACTCCCCTAACCTGTCAGCTAGACCCTCAAATAGTACTCCACTCACCGGAAACAGTGAATCTCCCAACCCGAAGAACTACCTCTTCCCTCATGACCAGTCCAGCCGGAGCATCCCACTCGTCCCCCTTCTCCAGTCTCTCCCTCACGTACTCAGGCGACAAGAAGTTCCGGACATCATTCCATACCACGTCGGCGGGGCTGAAAGGCTCGGGAAGGGAGTGCTTCTGTTTCCGCTTCTTCTTTTGGGGGACGAAGAGGGATTTGACAGGTGCGTCGAGCGGGGAGGGGGTGGGTCGTTTGGAAGGAGGTTGGCGGGGTGGGGAGGAAGGCCCGGGGATGGTGAACATGATGAGGTGGCTGGAGAGCAGCCTAGAGAGCTCGAATGGGACAGACCGATGGTTGATAAGACGTCTTAATGTGCTCGGCAGGATATGCATGGGCCTCAGCTTGAAAAGTGACCATGGACGGGACTCGCTCTGGGTTCGCTTGTACAAGGGGGGAATCAATAGTGAACGACTTAAGCCGCGTAATTGGGAAACCAACTTGATCGTTTCCTCGACTTCTGTTCAATCGAGCAGGGCAGAACTATTCTTACTTATCGTTGGCAACATGTCCGGCGAAGCTTCCTCCTCCACCGTCGTCGCCCCCGCAGGCATGGACACCGGGAAATATGACGCCCTGAAAGCTTATCGCTCCGTAAGTCCACCAAGACCCACAGAGTACCCTGCACTGACTGAATCTTATACAGAAAGTGAAGGAGCACCATAACTTGGGCGAGAACCTCAAAAACGGCGCGCTATCTCCCTTTCATCGGCGCTCATCGCTAATGAGTTGGCCGATCAGTGCGAATGAACATCCGAACGTTGAGCGGGGATTTCGACAAGACGGAGGACGACATGAAAGCGCTGCAATCGGTTGGGCAGATCATCGGGGAGATCCTGAAACAGCTGGACGACGAGCGGTGTACGTCGTCTGGACAAGCTCTCTATAGCTGAAGAAGCTGATCGAGAGGTTTCCTCTCGCGACCAGTCATCGTGAAAGCCTCCTCAGGACCGCGATATGTCGTTTCCTACCGCCCTACCCTTCCCGTCGCAAAGGTCTGTGGCCATCTATCAAGCTGGAATTAGCTGATAGGGAACCGATCAGTTGAAGGCGGGTGTACGAGTCTCGCTCGATATGACCACCCTCACGATCATGCGTATCCTCCCGCGCGAAGTCGATCCGATGGTACGTTCTGTCCGATTCCTTGTCTATCGACTAAGCTAATCGGATACATCAGGTGTACAGCATGTCGCTGGAGGATCCGGGATCGGTATCGTTTGCTGGAATCGGTGGGCTGGGCGAGCAGGTCCGGGAGTTGAGGGAGGTAATCGAGTTGCCTCTGATGAACCCGGAGCTGTTCGAGGTGGGTCCGCACCATGTCGGCAAGAAGAAGGGTTGACGGTGAGCAGAGGGTTGGGATCAAAGCACCGAAGGGAGTATTGCTGTACGGGCCGCCAGGAACCGGTACGTCTCGCTCTCACCCGCCTTGCATAGCCTGATCAGAATATAGGCAAGACACTGCTAGCGCGAGCTGTCGCGGCGACACTCAATACCAACTTCCTGAAAGTCGTCTCCTCTGCTGTACGTCTCAAGTAGTAGCGGATGTTGGATCCTGAGTTACGTTGCGTCTAGATTGTCGACAAGTATATCGGCGAATCCGCTCGACTCGTTCGCGAGATGTTCGCGTACGCGAAAGAGCACGAGCCCTGTATTATCTTCATGGACGAGATCGATGCTATCGGCGGGAGGCGGTTCTCGGAAGGGACCAGTGCGGATCGGGAGATCCAGCGGACTCTCATGGAGGTAGGCTTTGCTCCTCTTACTCCTTAGCTGATTCTGATGTTCGACCGGTAGCTGCTCAACCAGATGGACGGCTTCGACTCCCTCGGCCGTACGAAACTCATTATGGCCACCAACCGACCCGACACGCTGGACCCAGCACTTCTCCGCCCTGGCCGCCTCGACCGGAAGATCGAGATCCCATTGCCGAACGAGCAAGGTAGACTTGAGATCCTCAAGATTCACGCGGCGCCCATCAATAAGTCTGGGGATATCGACTATGAGGCGGTGGTGAAGCTCAGCGACGGGTTCAACGGGGCGGATTTGAGGAACGTCTGTACCGAGGTACGCTTCTCCTCGTCACATACCTCGCTATTGGCTGAATAAGCGGTGAAGGCGGGGATGTTTGCGCTGAGGGAAAGCAGGTATGCTCGGCGTTGCTAGGGAAGAGATTTTGCTGATGAATTGCAGAGACGCGGTCGTTCAAGAGGATTTCATGAAGGCGTGTCGGAAGCTGAACGAGGCGAAAAAGCACGAAGGAGCAATGTCAGTGCTTCTTATCGATCATCGGCCACGACTGACCTGTCCGATTTAGGGACTACAAGGCTGTGTAGAGATCGTTACCTTGCGAATGCATATCCTGTTGGAGTTGCCATCAGTCGTCCACCGATGATTTCACCTCAAAGTCCTGCGTCGTGTTCCCGCCATATAAGATCGATGAGGGGGCTGAGTCTTGCAAATCCGCTCTTGCAAATCCGCAGAGCTGTAGCCGAAAGGTCCACTCGTGGATTTGCGTACCATGACCGAAGGTTGATTACGTAGTTGTGACACTGTCAGGCGTACTATTCCTCAAACAATGTCATTCTGAGCCCACAACCTTGAGAGTAGAGTGTCAAGGTAAACCTGGCTCTCCATCACATTCACCCAGAACATCTCACTCTTTTCTGCTGGGTCAAGTAAAGTTTCGGATCCACAGCTCCTCTGTGATGGCAGTGGCATCTCACCTTGCTCTTGGATAATGATGCACTGTGCCTGACCAATTTGCTTGGCTCGCTTTCTTGATCTATCCAGCTCATCAGATGAAAACTCATGTATCCTTCCAATCGCACGACCTCAGGTGTCCTGTGTCACGATCGCATATCGAACAACGACGGCAAAACCACGTTTTCGCCAACTATCGCCGAGAGTCGCACATCACAGGACGCCC
>JAABUW010006353.1_pt1 | contig 14867 bp, 21 predicted proteins | sample 5560081 | NCBI WGS metagenome assembly JAABUW01 (sample SAMN10711882, study PRJNA513363) | rock metagenome | isolation source: Antarctica rocks | place: Antarctica: Victoria Land, Knobhead sud
TCTCTGTTACGGAAATGACGAAAGAGGTCAAGCAACTGCAGCTCGTTCCTCGTATTCCTAGTATCTTGACAGAATCGTTCATTGCGTCAATAATTTCGCCCGTACAAATGGACTTTCACGAATGAGGTCCAACGGAGCAATTTGATGAAGGGATCCGAAGTTCGACCTTTGCACAATGGTCAATGACCGTTACCAAAGCCAGCGATGATGCTTGTCGACCTCCATGATTGTGACTAGCAAGTAATGGCTCAATCCATAGACCACGGCCCAGGCTCAACGAAATCTATTAGCACTGAGGGCAGAATCTCGTCGCTATTAGACGAGTGTTGTACCAGCTCAACTCGTTGGCCTGGCTAGTAAACCTCCCAATTCGAAGCTACCCTCTAGGGTTGTAACAGACAATCCTGCCCCATGCTTGTGATCACCTTAATAACCGATACCCTTGATCGAGCTGAACCTGCTCCTCAAGGGGAGCCACAGACACTTTCATGTCTATTGGCTGCGAAATCGTATGAAGTCATCCATGTAACCATTGGACCAATTCTACTTTTCCGTCTTAGCCAGATCATTTAGACCAAACGCCGCTTTCTTCCCTACCAGGATCTGGAAGGCAAGATCCTGATACCTTGTCAGCTGAGATTATATTTTGACGGTCCAGATGCTGGCCCCAGATGCTGGCCCAATCCCCTAGGGGCCGATTGGCGTAAGCGGGATTGTTGAATGTGTACTCTCTGCCTCTTGCATGCGCTGCTGTAGCCTGCATCTGTGTTTGTATTGTCTTGTCCTTGGAGTCCTCCTCCACATCTAGAATTTCCATCAAGTAGCCGATGAAGGGGCCCGTTTGAAGATATATAGCCACTTTCTAACATGCGCGCTGCGCATCATAATAAAACCAGTTGGCTCAGAGATCGCTATTCCGCAATCTGACCAAGGAATATGAACCATCATCTGGATGGCCGCCGGTACATATGTCATAGCACCTTGCTCTATCTATGCCGCCCACGACGAGGGGTTCTGCGCCACGAAGCTTGAATGTATCGTCCGGCGACGATAGACATCCTTCGAACAGACATCGCAGAACAGGCGGTTGGCTGCGGTGCCCAACGCGTCAGATGCGGGTCTGAGCTGCCACGGTTGGTGTGTACTAACAGTCCCGTATCAAGTTCAGGTCCACAGCTCGCTCTGCATGCTGTTCCAACCCGCCTTCGGCAGGCGACTAAGCATTGCTACGGATTGTGGCATCAGGTGCAACGCTACTCGGAGGCCCTCCGCGTCGTGTTCTGTCGGGGACAGCATTGGTTGCTTATTCGTAGACAAGGGGTGAAATCGGCCATGAAGGCCGAAAGATAACGTACGAAGAGGATAGCCAGCAGCAGTAGACAAGGATGTTCGAGTGCCACGAAGACCTTACAATGAGCCTCCGTGCCAAGCTTTGAGGTAACTCTAACGTGATTGGCCGAACGGGTTAGGTACGGATCATTTACGGAGTAGCAGCCTTATTACCAGCGACTCTCCGAAGCCTCCATCTATCTCTCCTCAAACCATGTGAGTCATGTTGGTACTCAACACTGCTACTTAACTCTCAATTCCTCAACTGTTAACCCCAATCTACTCGACTTTTGGTGCTTCTCTTCGGTCACTATCCTCACCTCACAGATCACCAGCTCTGGCTTTTCCCAAGCTCCGTCAAACCCACTTCCACTCCAGCTTGCAACAACAAATAGACCGCTAGCTGGAAGCTGTAAGAAAGAGTCCGGGACGTAAGAAGAGCTTGACAAAGGTTCCGCGAGTACGAGAACTGACATAGGGACAAGACCTTCATTCCGAACAAGGCCATTCTTTTGAACAAAGAGGGCTCCGACACCTAAACGGCTTCTCACTTCATACTTGGATCAATCCAGATCTACAGCACGTCTTCCGTCACTATCGCTTGGCTGCACGTCCGACAGGCTACTCAAAGCTCTGTACTACGTCTCCAACCATGTCTTCAAGCCGTACTCGCCGCATTGCGAAGGAGGTAGCTGACATTCACTCGGACACCCTTTCAAACATCTTCGCCAACCCTGTGGGGAATGGAGAGGACCTAACACATCTCAAGGGCTCTTTCAAAGGTCCACCAGGCACACCCTATGAAGGAGGCAACTACATTATTGATGTCAAGATACCCAATGATTACCCCTTTCGGCCGCCAATCATGAAATTTGACACGAAGGTGTGGCATCCGAATGTCAGTAGTCAAACTGTAGGTTCTGCCCTCATCTAGCTACATCGTGTTGCATAATACTAATAGTCTACCATAGGGTGCCATCTGTCTCGACACACTTTCCTCTGCTTGGTCACCCGTCCTGACTATCAAATCCGCCCTCTTGTCTCTACAGTCCCTCCTCAGCACACCCGAGCCTAAGGATCCACAAGATGCAGAGGTAGCGGGCATGCTCACGCGAAACCCCAAGGAATTCGCGCGTGTCGCTCAAGAATGGGCCGTAAAGTACGCTAAAGCTCCGAAAAAAGATTCTGGAGAAGGCAGTGGTGGATCGAAGACGGAAACGAGGGAGGAGAAAAAGAAGAGATCGAAGGAGGAAGAGGCTGCGGAGAGGGCTGCTCTGTATGCATAATTTGATACAGTCCCAGAGACCAGGCTTGCTGACCCTTCTAGGTACGGTGGATATAACGAGGAGATGATAAACCGCTTCGTATGGATGGGCTTCGACCTCGACCGTGTGGTCAGTGCTTTCAATTTCGTGGGTATCGATCAGGCGGATGGGGAGGACTACGAGCTTGAAGAAGCCTACATCGGAGACATCACTGCGAGGCTGTTGGGTGAACCATAGCTATGGTACCTGAGAGAAGGTCTTGAGAGACCAATCTATCTCTGCATGCTTGTTAGGCGTTGGGGCATGGCAGCTGGAACAGCTACATCGGAGTCCAGAATCTGTCGCTGAAGTATGCAATAATCATGCCTATATGTCGGACAATGACAGGGTGTCATTGAAATCTTTTGCTAAGAGCTCTCCAATCAATCCCAAGACGAACGTCCGAACATGCAGCTAGTATTGAACGACGTGTACCAGCGATGCGAACACCCGTGATTATTGCCTTGTGACTGGAATGCAAGTATCCGCCTTGTAATAGGAAGCTCGGAGCACGTAGTTATCGTTGTGACGTGTCTGGCGCATTTCGAATACTCGTATTCTAACCAGAATCACAATCATCGGTCGACTTTTCAAACAGGATTGCACGCATCTCATGATTTTATAACTATTTCACACCAGACGTTTCTGTTATGACGTTAAGGTCCGTGCCTAGTTCCCCAGTAAACTACCCCTGACTACCATCCCCGCAATTGCAGCACTGGCGCAATCCATATCCCTAGATCCTAGCCCTTACTACTGCATCAGTGGAAGAAATACTCCCCCTGCAGGCAGGCATGCCACGAGCCCAACCGGGATGTTGCAGCTCGGTGCATACGTGCTTGACCAGACGACATGCTGTCCGAGTATGCTTCAACAACGTCCCCAAGCATCCATTTGCCCGTTCACTTCTCGCCGGACCTCACCATATGTGATTGGCTCCGCCCTGAAGAAGTCGCCATGTCTCTTCCGACTGGACAGAGCCAGGCAAATGCTCTGGCAGCGGAGAAGCACAGGATCGCTGTCGACGCGCAACATGAAGACAGAGAGCCAGAGGAGGCACCCAGCTGGTTGACATCGACCCTGCCTTCGACAGATGTAATACAACAGTACACGCAAGTCTGACATCCACGTCCTGCTCTGGCTCTTCGGTCTCTGGCTGCTGGGCTACGTCGACAGAAGCAACATTGGCAATGCCCGAATCCACGTTCTCATCAGGGACTTCAAGCTGAAAGGCAACGCCGTTCACGTCACGATTGCGGTCTTCCACGTCCCCTACAAGTTCATCGGCGTGAGGCCATGTCCGAAATACCGTTCCCTCACTCCCTGTCAACTGTCAATTCACGATACATGGCTCGACATCAAGACCTATTGGAGACGGATGACTTTCAGGACATCCTTCATGTGTGGCATACTAGAATGTGAATTACACGATCCACTGCAGGTGCTGAGCAATGGGATCTTGAAACATACTGGAGCTGGATACTATCTGCTGGCCCTGGTAGGGACATGTATGGGCACGGTCGACACATACGGCGGGATTATCGCAGCAAGTTTTTCCTGAAAGCTGTGTGAGGGAGGCCTGCTTGGAGGCATGGGACTTCATACATCCGCGATCTATGACGAGATGGTCTACTATTTCAGCAAGGCATGTGCTATGGTGCTGCTCCCGACAGCGAGGCGTTAGGAGGACCGCTCTCTACGAGTCTTGCCAATATCCCTTTTCATGATCCCGACAGATGACCTTGGATGTCCTTTTTGGAGGGCGCCATTACGGTTCCCTTCGGTCTCCTGACGGTGTTCTTCCTTCAACACCCCATTACGGTCCCCTTCGGTCTCCTGGCAGTGTTCTTCCTTCCCTACAAACCCCTGCAGGCCAATTCCTAATGAACGATGGGAGAGCTACAGCCGTGACCTGCATAAAGCTCGATGTGCATGGGGCCAGCAAACTTCCGAAGTGGTGGGAGAGTAATTTCGGCGGCTTTGGGCACGAATGGCGGTTCTGAACATCAACAGAGGACCACTTTCGCTCAATTTCTTCGTCGCCACCACCTCCATATACAGCTTTTCCCTGTTTCTGCCGACTATCATTTCCGAACTGGGGATATGCTAGCGTCACCATGCACTTGTTCAGGATACCTCCTGAGAGTTGTGGTTTAGGCTCGGTTCAACCTCTGTGTGGTCCTTTCCAGCATTTACGAGGATCATGGAGTAAGAGCATGGGACCCTTGGACCTTCATTGGGACATACGTCCGATATTTCAGGAACGGTGGTGGCTTCGAAATTCTACAGAACATCGCAGGGTTCTTGTGTGTAGTCATGGTCGCGTTCTTGCCAAACAAATATAAAGCACGATGATAACGGGCTGTTCCTTTGCTGTATCCGGCCACCCTCTGCTATCAGTACCTGCACGTTCCTTAGTGTATCGCCAAGAATACGCTGCTATCGACAGGACGGTCATGCATATCACTGGCTGGGTGTAGAATACCTCTGTCACTGCGAGTAAATCCAGAAGTGGTACGAGTGATTGGTACGGCTGAACTGACAGTTCGTCGAGCCGTATTGCCAAGGTCCCTGCAATTATGGCGTCGTACGAACGACTCCGACCCACTCGATCTCTCTTCCATGCACGGCTGATCTTACTGAAAACTGGTCAACAACTTTGCCCCTCGCTACGTGAGGGCGACAGGAATAGGATTGCAAATGGCGATTGCAGACTGTTCTGCCACTATCGTAACCTTGACCTATTTCCAGAAAGGTGCCTGAGTGCATAAGTTCATATTGGTCGCTGACATGGTAGCGAAAGTTGATAAGTGATACTTCAAGCTAGCTACGTCACAGGTCATTCCATCAACATTAGTCTGTTGAAGTCCTCGGCGTTACCATTGACCACTCATGCCCTCTACATAAGGTGGGAAGAATTCTAGAGCGCCGATGCGATAGGGATCATAGCTTGCGGAAGGTGATGAAGGCATGTTTGGCTATCGGCAACCTAGGTACAGGTGCACCTTCTAGCTGGCTTTTCTGTATGCTGAGTAAGGAGGTCGGGATCGACGACATCGGTGAGTGCTTTGATGTTACATCTATTTCATCGTGGTGGCCGGTGCAAGCCTCAAAATTCGTCCCGCAAGGGTCCCGCGTATGGCGGCGAGTCCTGACAGACCGCTACCTTTTGGACAAGGACGTACCGATCACATCCGAGAGGATCGCTCAGTGTGGACGATCGTTGGCTCGCCGAGTTATGCGCAAGGCGCCTTTGCAATTGATTTGTGGAGAACGTGGCACGTACCATGAGCTACCCTTGCGCTGCATGCAAGCTTATTACGACGTGCATATGCAGCCATTCGTGGATGGCTTTGAATCACCAATGACATTGATGATAACAAATACCGTTCCGGGTGATGGTCAATGTTGGTAAGATCGCGCTTGTCGCCTCTTATCATGGCTTCTATTGCTTTGTTATGTCTCTCTGCTGTCGACCCACTCACTGGGCTACGATACAATCACCGACCCACTTCTTTCTCTCAGCTCTCATGCACAGCTCTAACTAACTTTGATATGTCCCATAGGCCCCGATGCACGCTTTGTGGGTATTTCGGTTTTTATTCCGTTCTGCATCCACCTTGCATCCAACCTGCATTACTTCGTAGTCAAACGAAAAAGGCATTCACCCGCTGTTACGTTCGTCTAGTGGGGCGTCGTGCCTGAACGAAATGATCGACAGGAACAAGTTGTATGTCGAGAACGCAACGCACATGCCTTGGATTCGCACGCACAGTCACTGGCTTGCGCAATATGTTGATTGCTTCGTTTGCTATCGATGAAACACCAGGCTTATGGCTTCAGCCTTGCGCCTTTCCTTCTACGGATGATGGGTGCTGCAGGTGTGAAAATCGATTGCATGAATGAGGTAAGTGAGCTATTGGCCATTGCGTCAACCTATCCAAGAATGGTAACAGCTCTGATCAGCCGAATGGCGTGGACCGCCTATCGCCAACTGCTGCACCAGATATGTGGACTCTCACCAATCCAAGAACTCAAAACCACTCGCCAATGGCCTTGGCATTCGTATCGAGAATATGCAGGTCAAAAGTCGCCGTCCCAGGCTCCACAGTCGCACCACGGACTATCCAGGATAACAACTGACCAGGCCCAAGGCCGACGCAGTATTGCCAGATGTGACCCTGTAGGAGGTTTATCGTCCAATCCTATCGCCGGCTCCACCATTTTCGTCCAGTATCATGGCGTCCTCACCACAGCTCTTTGGTGGTGTGATAATCATTGGCTTCCGCAAGGAGGATGCAAACCAATGCAGGAGATACTCGACTGCCGACTAAGTGCAAGCCGTCAGCAATGTAGAAGCACTCAAGGAGCCGGAAGAGGCTGATAAGACACCTTGAAAAGGCCGCTCCTCCCAGCGCCTTTCTTGCTCTTCAGCATACTATCTTTCGATCTCAAGCTCATTCTACAATCGCTCCCGTCAACGCCCAATAACGCCATCCCGCGCCTACCTAGACTCGCTCCATACATTCACTTCAGTCCCAATCCGTCGTCACCATCATCACCTCCACAGTACAACTCGTTTACCACCACCACCATCAACAATGAAGACCGCCACCCTCATCTTCGCTGCCTGTGCAATCCTCTTCTCCATCTTCATGTCAGTCCCCACCCCAATCATCTATAACACAAACAATTATACTAACAACCCATCAGGCCCGTCTCCCCCAACCCACTCCCCGCAATCCTCATCCAAGGTCGCAGCTTCAACTCCCGCTTCGCCCCCATCGCCCGCCCCGTCTTCCCCCGCTCCCACTACGAGAATGAGACCGAGACCGAGACCCCAGAGCACAAGCATCACCACCCCACGGCCGTCAAGCGTGCCTATCCTGCCGGCCCGACAGCTTCGGCTCTGGTGTTCCGCTCGGAGCATATGCAGTAGCGTTGGACTGAAGCCCATGTGAGCAGCCTCACTGGAGTGATACAAGAAGCTCCCCTGGACGGTTGAGCCAAGGCATGATCATGGTGTTTTCATGGAGACGGCGGGAAGGATGGATGGGTGGAACTTTCGGTGTCGACGTCGACCTCTAATGACTTGTATGGGTGTATGGCATTTTCCTTGACGGGGCTTTATAGATGATCTTGGAGGGTTTCGCATCTCTTCAACAGCGAGACGATAGAGGTGGACATGCCGTTTTGGATTGGGACGCCGACCGACGACTCATTAGTTGGATCGCGCTCTGTTTTTCCTTTGGGGAGGTGGTGTGTTGCTGATTTTCTCACGCTCCTTGTTGTTGCTAAGACGATATCGAATAATTAGACGATTGTTCGCCTCCTTCGTAGCAAATCCACGCGTCTGATTACACATCAGCCGCTTGGAATCAGATTACCAAATGCGATATGATACAAGACCATTAACCTTCGGCATCGTGGGTAGCAAGGCATGACTCCCAGAAGCTGCAGCTTATGGAGGGGTAAATGTCTTAGCGCTGACAGGCTGTATGTATGGGCCTGCTGGCCCCATTCTGCTTGCTTCCTTAGCAACCCCCAATAGCATGACAATACCAAACGATATGGACTGCGAACTAGTCTTCCTCCCTTTTTCTGCTATCTCCCCCTGGCTGACTCACCCATCGAAACTAAGCTACATCGAAAATCGCCCTTCCCTTCCGTCTGCCGTGACTTGCTGAGTTACATCCTATAGCCATACCCCCTCAACTCAAACCAGGTAAGCCATAAAAGCTTCCAGAAACCCCACTAGAACCCCACTAGTCCCTTCCAAACAGAGACAACAAATCATGCCAGAAACATCGAAACTTTACAGCTACAACAAACTACCGAGACCAAACGCCTGCATCAGCCTCGGCATCCCTCGCCAAGCGAAAAAGAACGCCTGCATCAGCCCTGCATAAAAATCCCACCGCCCACACGATAACAGTCAGACGAACAGGGACACCCACGCCCCACAATCCCAGTCGCATACTCAATGCGGATATATCTCCTCGAGGGGAATCCTCTTCGGGAAAAACATGCATGCAGGGAGAGATGCCAAGATGTGAGACTCAGCGAGAGAGGAAGTACAGTACCTAATTAGTGGTTTTGGCGGCTAAACCTATGAAGGCTAGTTTATTCTAGGGAGGATCTAGCTTTTTAGAGACTAGAATAGGTTACGCAGTCGGTCCACCCGACTTGATGAACGTTTCGGCAGAAGCTCTGCTGGTTGATAATGCTGGGTTTGATCCTATGTACCTGCTTATCGACGAAGAGTGGAGGTGTTCATGCGGGGATTGGGCTGAGATCTGCATTGGGTTGGGCGGTGAGGGCCTTTGGTGCGTGAGGTATTGATAGCAGGATTTAGGATTGAGGATTGATAAGGCTGAATGCGGAGGTTTATTTGTGGGATTCGTGGACTGTATGGGGTTCGGTGGGATGTTGACGGATGAGGTGTTGCTGTAATGAATGATTGGGTTGTTGGGTCTTACTGGTGGGAAGGGGGATTGGTTGGAGTGACAAGGCTTGGTGAGGAAGATTTTAGGTCGGGCATGGGTTCGTTCATGGTTAGGGTCATGGTTCTTTCTGGCTTTAGAGGTATGGTGTCGTGAATTTGTTGGTCAGACAAGCTCAGCATAGCGGTGTGCCAGGGGTGCAGTCTCAGATTTGGGTATGGGAGTCTGGCATTCAGGGGGTTCAGAAAGATGATGCTGATACTTTGATAGGTATATCTCTTGCGGATTGGTCGGGCCCGTCCTTCGGTCGGGAAAAAGAGCGGTGTCTGGGTCCTGCCTTGGATTTAGAGAGGATGTCGCCGTAGGAAGAGATCAATTTTAGGAGAGCCATTTGGTCATTGTGGATCGAGGCCTCAAGAAGCCGAATCCGGTCCTAGTTGTCCTTGTCTGCGAATTATAAATTCCATTCCCAGCCTCGCCGTTCGAAAGTTGGTGTTATATGCAGGACGACCTACTCGGGATTATGACACCTGAAAGTATTCAATAACAGTAATGGAACGACAAGGCTCATCCCTTATAACCACTGAGCCAGCGGGCTCGCCGGCCTCGGAGTAATGGATTCCAAACGTTGGCCACACAATCCCCACAAGTTTGATCGCAACGCAACGACAGAGATGCAAGTCTTCCTCCTTTTACGTCAACACCGTGCTCGCCCTCATCCAGCAGCTCGATCTGTGGGAGTTGTTAGATTGAGATGGTGCTCAAATACACCGGCGACACTATTCATGCACACCGCAATTCGGGAGTGTTGAAGGAGCCTCCTTGACGGAGCTCAAGCGTCGGTATCAGAGTCGATTAGCCGTACTACCTGTAGCAGCTTGTAACTAACACTCATTGAGGCGGTGTCGTCGAGTGTCCCTAGAAAAGTAGCCGGCTCAGACTCCTAAATACTCTGCACAATATCGTATGTGCCATTTCTCCTTGTCTCTTGTTCACTTGTTTGTATGGCGGCCTCGTTGAAGCTATGTTAGAGCTGGCGTCCCGGTCGTCTCATTAGCAGCAAGTCGTGGTCCTATTTGTGTGCGTTACTATCCGTAGGCTTATCTCACGTCTCTCAATTCATGGTCATCTAGCTCAACCACTGCATGGAACAATTCCGTATAATATCTTTGAGAGCCCTCTAGAGCCACACAAGACTGTATATACACGGGGTTGGCTGTCCTTTTCTTGAGGTTGTTACCAGCACCTCAGTTGAGAATGCATCTAGCAAGGCCTACTGAAAGCCCCATGGTTTCTTTTAATGGCCTCTTTCACCGAGTTTTTAAAGACGTATCCATTCCATTCTAATTCATCTCTTTCAAACACGCTTCACATGTCACAGAAGGCGAGCAAATGCCGTTTTGTGATAAAGGCCAAGACTTCGCGATACCTCGCTTAGCTAGCTTTGTTGTTTCTCGGGACCCCGGGCACTGTCTCCAACGCTCGAAAGCTTTATCCTTGATCCAAATCTATCCTATCACCAGCCTCAAACGCCATGCTCGAGGCAAGACTTCAGAGAATCACATCGTTGGGGTGCATTGTCTTCGAGGTACAAAGGAGCATTTAGCACTGTCATCGAACAATGATGGGCATAAGATCCTGACTTTAGCAGTGGCCCATCCCTTCTGCTTGAACAATGGCAATGTTTCAACAAAGGACTCACTCTAAACCTAGCGCTTCGACACTTCCCGTCTGTTTTTCGGCACGCTCAAACATCCCAACGTCACAACACAGTTGACTATATATCAAGTTCAGACTTCCCAGCATAAATCTCTGCAGCGACCCAAGTGAAACAACAACAGCCTCACCATGTACATCTCCAAAGTCGTTACTGTCAGTTCCACCGCCGTTATCGCCACTATCACCGCTAGTCCGCTTCGAGTCCCAGGGCCCTTAGACACACCCATCTTCTCGGTAGTCAGTCCGCCTACTACATCCGCTCCAGCAGTACCTACCGCAGCTGTTCGACCTATTAGCATGGGCCCCACGATCAGAGTCACAACCACAGCGACTATCACTATCAAATTTCCAGAGAATGGCTCGCCATACCCAGCCTTCAACGCAAGCAATTACCCCCATCACAACTCCATCGAACACCATGACCATAGCCATAACCACAAAAGCAGTACGAAAATGGTGCCAGTGATGTACTCGAATTGCACAAACGCGGTGCCGGTGCTTTACACGAGTGGCAATCGGACCTACAGCAGTACGATCTATCCGTCTGATCCGAAAGATTCTCGTATCTGCAAGGGCCATGACCGAAAGAACGAGACGAGGCATGCTCATGGAACAGACGCGGACTCTGATCCTTCGATGAACACAACCTCGCTTAGGCATGAGAGACCTTCACTCTCCGTCGCGTCTGGGGCTCCGAGCGTGTCGCACGTTGGGCCTGGTGGAGCCGTGTATGAATCGACTCTACATACTGAGAAGAAGCAGGTTGAGAAGGTAGCTGATGTGAATTCTAATCTTGTAAGAAAGAGCAGCAGTAGTGATGTCACGGTTAAGCGAGAAACGGGAGACATGCAGACCGATGAACATATTCCGGCATATGTGAAGGCGCTTGAGAAAGGTCCTATTATTTGAGATTGGTCAGGGTGGGACTGTTTGAGGGTCTTTAGATACTAGCTTATAGACAAACACAGCTGCAACCGCGTAAGGATTCCAAGATCTAGCTCCACCATGTACGAGATGTATGGACTGGCTGCTAAAGGATGGATTGGAATTTCAATAATATCCGTATATATAGATGAAATACGGCTGATACTTACGCGATGGGGTGCCAAAAGGTGGCTGGTATGTTTTCCAAGTGTCTGGTTTCTAATACCATTTTCAGGATATAGTAGTGTATAGGAGCATATCTATTTGTAATTAAGTAACTAGAAAGGACGTAGAACCGTTATGCGTAGCCGAATACTCACGTATAGCTATTTAGAGAATATTCAAAGATGTTTAGATATAGCCTCTTTGAATCCAAATATGTATATGAAGTAGCTGATATCATTACTCTCCTCGCGTAGTAATATAATCGAAACATCCTTGTGATTAAGGAGGTAAGTATGAAATGCTAAACCTTGCTAAGGATACCGTAAACACGAGCCATGCTTGTTACTTGCTATCGTGAGAACCGCCTATACTTTTACTATATATGAAATGAATAGGATTCGTTTAAACCGCTACTCCTTACTACTATAACTCTTTTGGAAGAATGAATAGGATTACTTATAATAAGAGCTATATGTAAATAGTCTACGATTCTCTACTATATACGGAGAGACGTAATGTTTAGGTAGATATCTACGTTAATATTAGAGATAGTAGCCTCTTTCAATACTTCCCTAGCCTAGTAAGGAGATATATTATGCTAATCTCAGGGTTTTTGCATTATTTATCCCTCTAGCGTAAGTGCTAGTAGCCCCGTAAACAACACAAATTGTATAATTTCAACACGAACAGCACTACCATGCCGACCACAAAGCAGACCGCACGAACATCCTATCGCTCAATCAGGCATACCACCATGCCAAACACCAGCACCACCCACCCCACCCGCGTCTTTGCCCCCGTGGCCACAAAGGACAAGAAGAAACCATCAAGCGCCCTCTTCGACACCATAGTCACCGTTCTCGTTGGGCCAAAGCATGTCAAATACGGCATCCATAAAGCCTTGTTATGCCACCATTCCTCATTCTTTAAAGCAGCTTTGACGGGGAATTTCATGGAAGCTGAGCACGGGACGATCAACATGGAGGATGAAGACGAAGAGACGTTTTCCCGTTTCCACGCATGGTTGTATACCAGAGACTTTTGGAGAGATGAAGACGAGAAGATCCAACTGCTTCGCCCTGCGCTCGATATCTGCCTTTTTGCAGAAAAGAGATTCGTCTTAAGCTTGCACAATGCCATTATCGACCTCATCATTCGAGAGTGCTGCAAGGATAGCCGCTATGAATTATCAGCAGAGAACGCAGGTATCTGTGTCTCGGCGTGGGAGAGGTGCGGAGACTCGCGGCTACGGACCTTTCTTGTGGATTTTCTTGTTGTGTATTTCGATTTGGAGGTAGCGGGACAGGAGGCCGTGGTAGCGAGCTTCCCGGTCGAATTGATTACGCAGATGGCGATACGGGCGCAGAGGGATAGTAAGGATGCGGATCTTTTTAATATGCATGATATGAGGGAGTGCCACTGCTGGCGGTATCATTTGCACGATGTGGGTGTGTCTGAATGCGATGATTTGGTAGTTTCGGACGTGGATGATACTGAAGATGATGACGATGGTGGTCTTGAGGATCTGCACGATGATGAGACCGATGTGGAATGAGGCTGTCGTGGTTTAGTGTTGTGGCTTGTTTTGAGAGGCAGGATGGAGGTGTTGGTGTGATGAGACGTGGTGTTATACCACGGACGAAGTTGTTCTTGTATAGAACATACATTCTATGCGATACTGCAGAACCCCTGATCTCTCCAGTCGTTGCGATCATACATCGGACCGTTTTATTCGTTGACTAAACAAATGACCGTTTAGCTTCTCGGCACGGGTTTCACTTATACACCATACTTAGGGATACACCATACTTAGGGAGGGTGTATATTGAGGAAGAGCGTTCGTCAAAAGAACAACTGGGTATTGCCTAAGCTCTAACCAGTGAGCTAAAACACTCCCTCCTCTAGCTCTCTGTATTGGTAAGCTCTCACACAAGGCTTGAGACGGAAATCTTCAGAGCATCGCCAATCTCGCATGGAGGGCTGGTGACAACAGCCTATGGAGAGTGGTTTGCTATGCCCAGGATAGCGGCTCCGACCTTTCGAAGTTCAAGAGTACTGAGGAGGAGTCATGATCCAGCGTTGCATTCACAGTAGCTGTCGATATAGCTAAGCAATAGGTCTCAACATCATCCATTCTTGATCTCGTGTGAAAGGCCTTAAGCCCACCAGAGACAATTGTGTCAGCATGTGAACGAACCTAACGCACCGAGTTCACGGCTATGCGAGACTGCTCTCATTGCACGGCTCCATATGGTATTATCAGCAACGGTCAGCTGGCTGCCCCGGACTCCCATTGGGATGGCCTTCACGGCACAGGAAGGTCTATTTCCTGTCCTAAAGCATCTCAGCAGCACCAATTAGAATTCCAGCCAAAGGTAGGTAACCCCAGAGCCTAGTCCCATTGAATCAGACACCAGAGCAGTCTTGGAAAGCCTAGCCTCACGGTAGGATACCAACGAGACATCCGTCTCTAAGACATTTGAAGATAAACGTGAGGAAATGGCGAGCGTTTGATGCTATGAACGTGACGTTTGCGAGGGAATATGCATCTGGCTTAAGGTCAATATGTTGCAAGTCAGACCAATCGAATCCCGTCATGGCTTCCTCCCAATAGCAACATAGAACGCATCCTCCTCCCTCACCATCCCATCTTCACCCTTTCGAGCCTCGTAGAAGTCTATAAAGACCTTCCTTGCTCTCGGTCGAACACCATCTTCTCGAAACGCAGCCCAAGCTTCATGCTCCACCATCTCATCGAAGCGCTCTCCGGCAGCACCAGCCTGGTAAGCTCTACCGCCATTGTACCCCTCAGCCCTCCATGCATCTTCAATCTCAAGCCCTGCCTCCAAAAAGCGTTGCTTCAAGCAACGAGGTCCTGACGCCCAACTCCTACAGAAAGGGACTTCGATCCCCAGCTGCTTTCCCACCTCTTCAAAGGCAAAACCCTCCATCTGGGTGCTCTCGGTGGGCACATCAGTAATCA
>JAABUW010006356.1_pt1 | contig 14860 bp, 19 predicted proteins | sample 5560081 | NCBI WGS metagenome assembly JAABUW01 (sample SAMN10711882, study PRJNA513363) | rock metagenome | isolation source: Antarctica rocks | place: Antarctica: Victoria Land, Knobhead sud
TGGTCTTCCCCCGGTTTCGTGGACACCTGATGGCTGAGCCGTTTGGCCAGCCCGAGAGGATGTCCTCATATGCCGAAGATCCCGCCGTACTCGTTGGAGTTCCGCCAAGAGGCTGTGCGGCTGCTCAGGTCCACCGACCGGACCGTGCCGCAGCTGGCAAAGGAGCTCGGCGTGTCGGAAGGCTCGCTGCGCAACTGGAGCGAGCAGCTCGATGTCAACGAGGGCAAGAAGGAGGGCCTTGCGACGTCCGAGCGTGAGGAGCTGCGCCGACTGCGGCGTGAGAACAAGATCCTCGCCGAGGAGCGCGAGATCCTGAAAAAAGCGGCGGCCTTCTTCGTGCGGGACAGCGAGATCCGGTGAAGATCTTCCGGTTCGTGCTGGCGACGAAGGCCGAGCACTCGATCAAGATCATGTGTCGCGTGCTCGAGGTCAGCCGTTCGGGCTATCACGCCTGGGCGCGGCGCTTGCCCTCGCCGCGAGCCCGGGAGGACGCCCGGTTGACCGAGCGGATCCGGGAGATCCACAAGGAGAACAAGAAGGTCTACGGGTCGCCGAGGATCCATGCCGAGCTCGTGCTCGGCGACGGGGAGCGCCTGGGCCGCAAGCGCGTCGAGCGCCTCATGCGCCAGGCCGGCATCTCGGGCCTCATCCCGCGCCGGCGGGGACGCACGACGATCCGGGTGCCGGGGGTCCGGGTCTGCGATGACCTCGTGGACCGGGCCTTCGCGGCCGGGGCGCCTGACCGGATCTGGGCGGCCGACATCACCTACCTGCGGACCTGGCAGGGCTGGCTCTACCTCGTCGCCGTCCAGGACCTCTACAGCCGCCGGATCGTGGGCTGGTCGATGGCCGACCACATGCGCACCGAGCTCGTCTGCGACGCGCTGGGAATGGCGCTCGCCCACCGACGGCCCGCCCCCGGGCTGATCTGGCACTCCGATCAGGGCAGCCAGTTCGTCTCGCTCGCCTTCGGCCAACAGGCCCGCGCGGCCGGGATCGCCCAATCGATGGGCAGCCGCGGCGACTGCTACGACAACAGCGTGGCCGAGAGCTTCTTCGCGACGCTCAAGAAGGAGCTCGTCGACCGTCGCTCCTGGCCGGAGAAAGCCGAGCTGCGCACGGAGATCTTCGACTACATCGAGATCTTCTATAACCGCCGCCGGCGGCACTCCACCCTCGGGATGCTCTCCCCCGTCGACTACGAGAACAGCACTCGCAGCGACCCTGGAGCGAGGCTCGCCGCTTCGCGGCTCGTGGCGAGTGAGACAATGAACAACACGGCAACAGCCGAGACCATCAACGCCTAATCAACCCCTGTCCACCGAAACGGGGGAAGACCAAACCTCGGCTGACTGCCGCCCTCTCCTCCTCCGCTGCAGTCGGAGCCTCTCCATCCCAGCGGTCTGCGGCTTAGGGTTCCGACCACAAGTCCGCGTAGGACAACGCTAAGCGTTAGTCGCCGCCCGGTTAGCGGCCCCTCATGATCGACACCTTGAAGGCAAAGCCTGTGATTAAGCACATCGCGGTCAGGCCGATGCTGATCGACGCGCCAACCAGCGCCGGACGACGCCTATCCCTGGCGTGTCCAAGAACCACGCCAACGAGCACGATCACTGCGGCTGCGCCCACGCCGGCGAGAAACCAGTCCTGCGGGGCGGTGGATGCGCATACCGCGGAGACCTTGGTTCCCGGCAGCAAATAATCTCCGGTCTCGCCCAGACACCTCCACGCCATACCGATCGCGGCGAGGCCCGCCGCGCCAGCGCAGACCAGAAGGAGCACGATCTCAACGGGTATCGAAAATCGGCCGGGCTTCGCGTTGTTTGCGTGTCTCACAGAGGCCCCTTGGCGGCGCGTGTTGTGGTTGGCCTCCCGTGAGACGCTCAGCGCCGCCGGTAGGTCTGCGGTTAAGTGTGGCGTTTCCAAGCGGCGCGCGTGCCCCGGCGACGCACGCTTAGCGTTGGATTCTGCAGACTTGTGGTCGGAACCCGGCCGCGCGGGGATCCCCGTGGAGCTCCAGCATCCGCACGTGCTCAGGCACACGATGGCGACACGGTGGCGGCGCCGCGGCCGCGACCCCGAGACGCTGCGCCGCCAGCTCGGGCACGCGTCGATGAAGACCACCCAGATCTACTTCGGCGGCGATGACGTGCACGAGGACGCCGAGGTCCTCGCCTTCGACCGCGACCCGCTCGTGCTCGAGATCGACGCGCAGGCGACCGAGACCGAGCGCGCGCAGCGGGTCGGGCGAGCGCGTTGAGCGCAAGCCGTCGGTCGGCCGCGATCGCGTCATAATCGACGGTGATGGCGAGAGACGACGCAGCGGGCGGGCACGAAGCGGCCCCGTGCTTGGGTTCGTGTCCCCAGGGGCAAAGTAGCGGCCCCTTACCCGCGCGTGGGCAATCGTCGGCGCGGCGTCTGTAGGCGTGATCGGGGCGATTGCTGGGCTGGTCATTGGCCTTTACGTCTATGCACCGACTGCTCCGTTTGCCGTCATCGAGCTTGGCCTTCCTGCCACCATCGTCGGTGGGGTCGTTGGACTCGCCGCCGGCGTGATCGCGACAGTGCGCCGCCGAATCAAGCGAAACGACGCACGTTCCCCCTGACCTCGAAGCTCCGCGCCGGCCGCAGATACCGTCTCGCAAGTGGAACCCCCACCGGCACACGCAACGCCGCGGCCGGCCGACGACGAAGCCCAGCGGCGACGGGGACACCTGGTGTCCCGTAAGACCCGTTCGGTGATCTGTCGCGATGAGCGGGGGCTATACGGCATACTCCCGCCACGATGCCCGGCCTGAACATCGGCTACGCCCGCGTCTCTACCGACCAGCAGGACCTCACCGTCCAGCGCGACGGTCTGCAGGCGCTTGGCGTGCAGGCCGAGCGCATCTACGTCGACCACGGCCTGACCGGCACCAACCGCGAGCGCCCCGGCCTGCACCAGGCGCTCGCAGCGTGCCGCGCGGGCGACACGCTCGTCGTGACCAAGCTCGACCGGCTCGCGCGTTCGCTGCCCGACGCTCGTGCGATCGCCGACGAGCTCACGCAGCGCGAGGTCAAGCTGAACCTCGGCGGTTCCGTGCATGACCCGACCGACCCGGTCGGGCGGCTGTTGTTCAACGTGCTGGCGATGGTCGCCGAGTTCGAGTCCGATCTGATCAGGATGCGCACCCGCGAGGGCATGAAGGTCGCCAAGGCCAAGGGCCGCCTACGCGGCAAGCAGCCCAAGCTCAGCGCGACCCAAGAAGCGCACCTCGTCAAGCTCTACCGCGCCGGCGAGCACACCGTCAGCGAGCTTGAGGAGCTGTTCCCCGTCACGCGGTCCACGATCTACCGCGCGATCGCGCGCGCAGGCGGACGAGCGCCCAACAGCTCAGCGGAGGCGATCGAGCCGGCAGCGGTGGGCTCGGGGTAGGGGTCCGTCGCGGTGAGCCCACCGAGGATGAGCTGACACCGATCACGCCGATCGCCGACCTCGTGGAGCCCGGGGTCCCGCAAGGACGTCGCCGGGAGCTCGCACGCACCCAACACCGTTGTCGAGACTTTTCGTACCGATGTTCCTCAGGGGCCTGCGTGGCGGCCGGGGGCCTCGGTCCAATCGCCCAGCCCCATCGCCCGACACGACCAGCCGATCGGTCTGGTCTTGCTGGCCGCGCTGCTGGACCTGCGCGAGCGGGAGATCACCGACACCCTCGTGGAGCCGCTGCACTCGACGGTCCACAAGAGCAACGCGCCCACCGATCGGAAGGCTCGTGGTCTACCCCGTCGCCGACGGCGTAAAGGGCCTAACCGACCTCGTCAATGAGCAGCGATTCGACCTACTTTGCCCCTGGGGACGCGAACCCAAGTACGGAGCCGATACCTGCGTGTCGTCCGATCCGGACGTCTTGCGAGGCTCTACCCTGACGCCTCCTTTCGACACGGGAGCAGAAGGCGTCGGTTGTTGACGCGCGCTCTTTGAAGAGGAGACTGATCGGCGGTGTTACTCGCCCTCGGAGTCCTCGCCGCGCTGGCATCCGGTGTGCTTTACAGCGTGGGCGTCACGCTCCAGTCGGTTGAGGCACGGCAGGCGCCGGACGAGGAGTCGCTGAGGCTGTCGCTCATCAGGCGCCTGGCCACCCGCCGGCGCTGGCTCGGCGGCACGGGCTGCGTGCTCGCAGCCTGGGCCGCGCAGGCCACGGCGCTGACGCTGGTCCCGATCACGATCGTCCAGCCGGCGCTCGCGGTCAGCGTCGTCGCGCTGCTGTTCATCAGCGTCCGCTTCTTCGGCGAGACCGCGCGCCGCAGCGAGGTAGTCGCGGCCCTCGCGATCGTCGTGGGCGTCGGCGGGCTCGTGGTGGGGTCTCCGGTGCAGAGCAGCACCCACGCCGCGCCGCTTCCGCTGGCGCTCGGCATGGGCGTGCTCGGCGCGGTGGCGCTGGCCCCATACGCGCTGCGCGGCCACCACCGCTTCGGTGCGCTGGTCCCGTTCAGCGCCGGGCTGGCGTACGCATGGACCGCCTTCAGCACGAAGTTCCTGGCCGACGGCATATCCACGGGCGCGTGGGTTGCCGCGGCGGTGTGGCTCGGCGCTACGGCGACCGCCGGCGGCGTGGGCTTGCTGAGCGAGATGACGGCCTTGCAGAGCCGCTCGCCGATTCGCGTCTTTCCGGTCGTGCTCGTCGTGCAGATCGTGGTCCCGGTGCTGCTGGCGCCGCTGCTTGCCGGCGGGAGCTGGAGCCCCGACCCGCTCCCCATCGCGGGACTCGCAGTCTCGCTCGCCGTTCTCGCAGCCGGGACACGCGCGCTGTCCGGCGGGCGCTCCGTCGGGGGCGCGATCGCCACGGAGGAGGGTGAGACAGCCGGTGCGGACGCCGGCGGATCAGGCGCCCGAGTGTGACGTGGGTCGGGAAGGGGATCGAGCTGACCATGAGCAGCGCCAGCGCGAGGCAAAGTCCCAGCGCCGCTAGGGCGGGCACCGCGAGCGCCGCGACGGCCGCGGCGATGAGCCCCGCCGGCGGGATCGGCAACCCGACGAAGTGCCCGCGGTCGTGCACGACGGCGAAGCGAGCTAGCCGCCAGGCGCCGGCCACGACGAAGATCACGCTGGCGCCTATGCCGAAGACCGGTATCGACTGCAGCACGCTCTGGTGGAGCATGAGGGCGGGCGCGACGCCGAAGGCCACCAAGTCGGCCAGCGAGTCCAGCTGGCACCCGAAAGTCCCGCACCTCCGCGCGCGGCGGGCGACGCAGCCGTCGACCGCATCAAGGACGCCGGCCAGGGCGACGGCGAGCGCCGCCTCGCGCAGCGCGCCGTCCCCGGCGAGCACGATCGCCAGGAAGCCCGCGCCGAGGCCGCAGCTGGTGATCACGTTGGCCGGGTTGACGAACTTCCTCACGTCGTCCCTCCCGCGGCGCGGTAGCGCGCGATCGGCGTGACGCCCGCGCGGACGCGCCGGCCGACCTCGACCAGCGCATGCGCCTCCGTGGCCGGGAAGAGCACGTCGGCGCGGGAGCCCAGGTGGATCAGCGCGATACGCTGCCCCGCCTCGACCCGGTCGCCCAGCCACGCCCACGACGAGATGCGCCTGGCGAGCATCCCGGCGAACTGGACGAGCACTACGCGCCTCGAGCCGTCGTCGATCGCCAGCCGCTTGCGGTGATTGTCGCGCGCGCGACCGAGGAACGCGGGGGCGAAGCCGCCGGCCGTCTCCTCGGCCGCGGCGATCCGGCCGCTCGCGGGGCTGCGGTTGACATGGACGTCGTAGATCGCGAGGAACGTGCCGATGCGCACCGCCTCGCCCTGAGGAAGCCATGGGTCGCTCACTCTGTCCACCTCGAGCACGACGCCGTCCGCCGGCGCATAGATCATGTCCGGCTCCCGCACGACGCTGCGCGGGGGATCACGGAAGAAGACCAGGCAAGCCAGCCCGACGCCCACCAGCAGCCGGCCCCGCAGCGCGCGCAAGGGCGCGAGCGCGAACTCGAGCGCCACAGCCCCGAGCACGTACCGTCGCGCCTCGCGCAGGCTGCGCCCGGTCACGACGCTGCCTTGGTTCCCCGGCAGGCGAACAGCACGGCGGGCGGCACGTTGCGCGGTGAGAGGCAACGCTCGACCGAGCCGAAGGTCCGCTCGAGGTTACGCTGCATGAGCGGCGAGTATTGCAGCACGAGCATCACCCCGTCGGCGGCGAGGACGCGGCGCGCCACCGCGAGGATCTCCCCGCGCAGCGTGGACGGCAGGGACGTGAACGGGAGGGCCGATACGATGACCTCGGGCCGCTGCCCCTCGAGGTGGGCTTCGAGGTTGGCGGCGGAGTCTGCCACCACCGTGAGCCGAGGATCCGATGAGCTCTGCGCGAGCGCGGCGGCGAGCGCCGGGTCGATCTCGAAGCTCAACAACCGGCCTTGCGGGCCCAGCCGCCGGAGGATCTCCCTGGTGTAGGGCCCCGTGCCGGCGCCGAGCTCGACGACAAAGCGCGCCTCGGCCACCCGCGCCATGTCGAGCGTGGCCCGGACGGTGCGGCGGGAGGTCGGCAGCACGGCGCCGACCCGCTTCGGGGTCGCGAGGAAGCAGCGCAGGAAGCGGCGCCGCTCCCTCAGAAGGTCCGGGACCCTGGCAAGAGCTACCTGCCGTCGAACTGGCAAGCTTCACGTCCCCCGGTGTCGTGTGATCAGTCGCAGGATGTCGGCTGGTGACAGCTCTCCGCTGCACGGCAGATTAGGGTGTGGAAGGGGATGGAAGAACTCACCCTCGGCGCCCTGGCCGCGGTGACGGCCTCCGTGCTGTTCAGCGCCGGCCTGGTGTTGCAGTCGCTGGAGGTACGCATGATCCCGGGCGAGCACTCCATGCGGCTGTCCCTGATCGCGCGCCTGCTCGGCCGGCCGCGCTGGATCGCCGGCTGCCTGATCATGGTCGTGGGCTTCGGTTTGCACGTCGGCGCGCTCCTGCTCGCTCCGCTGACCGTCGTGCAGCCGTCGCTGGCGGCCGGCCTCGTCCTCCTGCTCGTCGCCGGCGCCCGCCACGACGCCGAGCCAGTCCGCGCGCGCGAGGTGCTGGCCGTGGCCGCGATCTCGCTCGGCGTCGTCGGGGTGACGCTGACGGCCTCCCAGCGCAACACGCTGTCCGCGAACCCCGCCCTGCTGGCCCTGGCGCTGAGTCCCCTGGCGGCGGCGGCAATCGCTCCCTACGGGCTCGCCCTGCTGTCTTCGGGTCACGGGCGTTTGGGCGGCATGTCGGCGACGCTCGGGGCGGGCGCGGCCTACGCGCTCACGGGCTTGGCCACCAAGCTAGTCACCGACCGGATGGCGGTGGGAGACTGGCTCGGCGCCGTCCTCTGGCTGGCGATCACCGCCGCCGCGGCCGGGCTGGCGCTCATGGACCAGACGACGGCGCTGCAGCACCGCGGGGCGACGCAGGTCGGGATCATCATCTACACCATGCCGGTGGTCGTGCCGGTGCTGCTTGCCGGGACGCTGCTCGGCGAGCGCTGGGCCGCCTCGCCGGCGGCCGCGGTGGCGCTCGCGCTCTCCGTGGCCGCGGTCTGCGCTGGCGCGGCCTTGCTCTCCGACTCGCGCCGCGTCGTTGCGTGGGAAGCCGGCTCCCGGGCCCGGAGATGATCGCGCTCCCAGTCGGGCCGCAGCGGCATCGCCGCATCGCCGCGCTCGGTCTTCACGCCCAGCACCTGGTGCAGCTCGAGCCAGTCGTCCTCGAACGCGATGCGCGCGCCCGCGAGGTACAGCCGCCACACCCGGGCCTTCGCGGCGCCCACCTCCGCGACCGCCTCCTGCCAGTGCGCCGAGAGGTTCTCCTCCCACGCGGTCAGGGTGCGCGCGTAGTGCTCGCGCAGGTTCTCCTCGTGGCGCAGCTCGAAGCCCGCGTCGTGCATCGTCGACACGATGTGGCCAGGTCCGTGCAGCTCGCCGTCGGGAAAGACGAAGCGGTCGATGAAGCCGTTTCGCAGCAGCAGCGGATAGCGGCCGCCGGGGCGGGTGATGCAGTGGTTGAGCAGCCGCCCCTGCGGTCGCAGCTTGCCGTACAGGAAGGCGAAGTAGTCGGGAAGCCGAGCTCGGCCCACGTGCTCGGTGAGGCCGATCGACGAGACGGCGTCGAAGCCTCCCTCCGAGACGTCGCTTCGTCGCCCTCGGCGCGGACCTATACTCGATCTAGGCATGTGGAGCACCCGCACCCCGCTGACGATCGTCGTCTGCATCGCGCTCGCCACTGGCGCCGGCCTCCTCACCTCCGCGCTGAACTTCGGCTGGTGGGGACTGATGGCAGCCGGAACCGTTGCGCTCGTGCTGACCAGCCTCACCGACATCGACGCGTTCTACCGCGGCATCATCAACAAGCCCGACCCTCAGCGGCGCCGACGCAGCACCCGTAGCACCCTCTAGCCACGCCGCGCTACCCCCCGCGCTCGTGCGCCCGGGCGACATCCGCTCGCGCCACGCACTAGCGGAGTCGACGCCCTAGACGCGACCAGCCGGGCCAGCTACATGCGTGCTAGCGGGGCAGGACCGAGCTCGGTGCGTGCGGCGCACGCCGCCCGCGCATAACCGCGAGCCAAGCCAGGCTGCCGGAACTCCCAGTGCCGCCCGGACGCCTCGAGCCACGCCGCGCGCTTAACCGTCAGCCGGCGCTCATCGCGGCGCTCAGCCGCCTCGGCGAGCTGGCGCACACGCCGCCCCGCCGCCCACTCAGCGTCGGCCCTGCGGACCGTGCGGCGCTGCAGATACCCGGGCGCCGATAGCACGAGCACGGCAACCAGTACGCCGGCAAACACGGTGAGCATCCCGGCCACCGTAGGGGGGCCGGGCGACACCACCCGCCGCGCGGGGAGCACGCGATAGCTGCGCCTGGGGGCACTGCGCGTGGGGGCCACCCGGAGGGCGAAGGCCCCCATGCTCGACCCCCAGGAGCCCACCATGACCAGCCGCCCCCGCGGCGAGGAGATCGCCGAGCTGTACCGCCGTGAGGCCAGCCGCGTCCACAACGCCACGAGTCGCCACGTCAACGCACCCGCGCACGTCATCGACGACGCCTGCGCGCATGCCTGGGAGCTCCTCCTGACACGCGACCACGTCGAGCTATCCCCGCCCTGGCGCGTCCGCGGGTGGCTGACCACCGTCGCCACCCGACAGGCGTGGCGGTGGCTGGCCACCGACCGCGACATCCCCGCCGGCGGATTTGCCCCGGCGACGGGGTCCTACCCGGCACCCTCCCCGAGCTCGCCGACCCGAACGCCAGCGACCCCGCCGACCTCGCCGTGCAGCGCAGCGAATACGACGAGCGCGTCCGCGACTTCGCCCAGCTCAAGCCCCGCGAGCGGCGCGACCTCGCGCTCTTCGCCGCCGGCTACAGCTACCGCGAAATCGCCGAGCAGACCGACTCGACCTACACCGCCGTCAACCGCCGGGTCAACGAGGCGCGGGCGACGCTGGCACGTCTCGCCGCCCAACGGGGGGGCGAACCACCCACCCGTCAACGCTAAGACCATGCATGACCTCGCTCCAACCCATCACCTACCGGGGCCGCACCCTGGCCGCCGTCACCCCCGAGCGCGTGTTTCTCGGCGACGAGCTCGAGGACCGCCCGCGCGGCGACCCCGAGCTCACGTTCGTGATCTACATGGCGCTGTGCGCCGGCGACATCCTCAACGGCCGCCTGCCCGGCCCCTACACCGACGACGACGCCCGCATCTACGCCCGCACCGCGCTGATCCCCGACGAGGTGCTCGAGCGCCCCGCCCCCGCCGGCGAGGACCGCCTCGCCCACGGGCTCGGCGTGCCCCTCGAGGAGCTGCGCACCGCGCGCGCCGAACACACCCGCGACACGATGACACTTACCGACGCCCCCACCGCCTGAGCCCCCGGACGGCGCGCTAACCCAGCCAACAGCCCCGCGCCAGGCGTGGGCGGTCGCCTCGCGCCCCACGGGGCGGCCGTCCTACTCGAGGACGACCGCCCCGTACCCGCCTCGAGCTAGCCTCGGAAGCGCCGCTCCGAGACGGCGCCCGACGAGCCCGACGAGTCGCCGCCGCCGGCCTGCTGCTGCGCCTTCTCCTTGCCCTGCTCGGCGAGACCCTGGCCGCGCTCCTTGCCGGTCTGCAGGTCCTGCTTGACCTGGTCCTTCTGCTCCTGGCCCTTGGAGTAGGCGTCGGAGATCATCTGGCCGGCGGTCTCCCGGCCGCCGAGCCCAAAGGCCAATGCGGATCCGAGCGCGACGGCACCGATCAGCGCCGCGTAGGTGATGGTCACGATCTCCGGAGCGATCTTGAGCTGGTTGAGCACCATGAACACCGCGATGGCCAGGATGAGTCCAGGTACCGCGGTGCCGACGACCTTCCCAGTCGGGGTGTCGCCCATCGTCTTGGCGACCAGTCCGCCGACGGCGGCGGCAACCGCGCCAGCAATCACGAAGATCAGCACGGCCACGATGACGTTGGGCAGGTAGCTCAGGACCTTGTTCATGAACACGGTGACGGCGGCAATCTTCAGCGCGCCGATGGCCGCGGAGAGCACGAACAGGAAGATGAGCCAGAACACCACGCCGGCGATCAGCGCCGACGGACTCGCGCCGGGACTGATCTTCTCCACGTACTCGCCCGACTGACCCGAATGCAGCGTGTCGTCCAGCTTGGCCTTCTGGAGCAGCTTGGTGAGGATGCCCTTCACGACGCGGGCGATGACGAACCCGATGATGAGGATCAGCAGGAAACCGATGAGATTGGGCAGGAAGCCGAGGATGCCGTCGAGCGCCTTCTGCAGGCTCGCGGCGATCTTCACGGCAGCGAATGGGGTCATGTGGTCCTTTCGTTAGGAACTGAGAAGAGAGGGGGCGGCGTCACCGCCGCCCCCTCTCGGGCCTGCTAGCGCTGCTGGTCGGCGCCCTCGTGCTCGATCTGCTCCTTGCGGACCTCTTCGGAGACCTGCTGCTCCTCCGTGACGGTCTCCTTGCCGAGGCGCACCCGCTCCTTGGGCACGACTCGCTTCTCGACCACCGGCTCCTCGGCGTGGAGGATCACCTCGTGCTCCTCCTCGGAGATCGCCGGGCCGTCGGTGGCGGCGGGCATGTTCTCGGCGGTGATCGGCTCGCGCTCGACGCGAACCTCCTCGCGCTGCACCGGCACCGTCGTCTGCACCTGCTCAGTGACGACGTGCTTGCGCAGCCGCACGCGGCCGACCTCCCGCTGCGTGGTGCCGACGTGGAGCTCCTCCTCGGAGCGCGTCATCGCCTGGTCGGTCGTGGGGCCGCTCGTGTCGCGCCCCACCGTGCCCTCGTGCTCGCCGGCATCCTGCCGCTCACCACCGTCCGCGCCGCCCTGCGCGGTCACCGAGCCCTCGTCGGTGTAGGGAACGCCGTAGTGCTCGAAGAGGCGGCGCTCCTCATCCTCGGAGAGCTGCCCGTCGTCCTCGACGCTCGGGGCGTCCTTGACCTGCGCCTTGGCCACGGTGACCCTGATGTCCTCGCCGTGCGGCGAGGAACCGGCCAGCGGCACGAAGTGCGAGCCGCCCATCAGGCCGAGGCTGACGAGCGCCCACTCCGGCTGGCCGCCCTCCTGGTCGGTGTAGACCTCCTTGACCTTGCCGATCTTCTCCCCTTCGGAGTCGAACAGGGTGCGGCCTTCCCAATCGTATGCTTCGGTCATTCCGTCGGTCATGTGCGTTCCTTCCCTCTCCTTGTCGAATCGCTCGTCCGCCACGCAAGCGCCAATTTGAACGCGCGGAGCGCGAGCGATTCCCCGTATGGACTGCTCCTTCCCCGGGAGCGGCTTGCGTCGCGTCCTGATGGACGCTCAGATGGCCGACCCCTAACTCTCTGGGCTCAACACGAACTTGGACTCGGCCCGCGCCGTCCGGGTTACACCGATCAAGTTCGAGCCCGTCCGTGTAACTTGCGCCTTGCGCCGCGGCCCAGCCGGTCCCAGCACCGTGACCTCGCTCAACGCAACCGAAACGGTCGACTCCGACGACGCGCTCGTCGCGCGCGTGCTGCGCGGAGAGACGGCGGCGTTCGCCGAGCTGGTGGAGCGCCACGAGGCGGTCGTCCTCCGGGTAGCGGCCAGGATCGTCGGCCGCGACGAGGCCCAGGACGTGAGCCAGGACGCCTTCCTGCGCGCCTTTCACCGGCTCCCGCGCTACCGGGGCGACGGCGCGTTTCGCGCCTGGCTGCTGCAGATCACGCACAACGCCGCGGTCTCGGCGGCCACTCGCCGCCGGCCCGAGGCAGTCGACGCCGAGGCCGCCACGGCCGAGGAGCCGAACCCGGACGCCGAGCGGATGCCGGCCGAGCGTCTCGAGCGGCGCGAGCGCCAGGAGCGCCTCGAGCGCAAGCTGCTCGGCTTGAGCCCCGCGCATCGCACCGTGCTCGTGCTTCGCGACGTCGAGGGGCTGGCCTACGAGGAGATCGCCGTCGTGACCGACACCCCGCTTGGCAGCGTCAAGGGGCGGCTCAGTCGCGCGCGCCTGGAGCTGATCGACATCCTCCGAGCCAACACCTACGACTGGGAGCTGCCCGAGTGAGCCTCACCCCGTCGGGTGAGGAGCCGCGCGGCGCCGAGGGCCGCGTGGTGGAGCTCCTCGGCCTGCTGCGCTCCGACCCCCCTGGATCTGAGATCTCGCTGCGCACGTCGGTGATGCGCCGGGCACGGTGGCAGAGGGCGATCCAGCCCTCGCTGCGAGCGCTCGGGCTCGTGGCCGGCGCGCTCGGGGACGGTGTCCGGCTGCTGCTCGCCACGAGCGGACGGCCGAGCGGGCGTTCAGGCGGCCGGCGATGATCCTCGCCTCGATCCTCGACCAGGCGCTCCAGAAGCTCGGCGGCTTCCTGCCGCGGCTCGCCGGAGCGATCGTCCTCCTCCTGGTCGGGCTGCTCCTCGCTCGGCTCCTCGCCCGACTGCTGACCCGCGGCCTCGAGGCCGCCAACCTTGACGAGCTCGGCGAGCGGTGGGGCGTCAATCGCGTGCTCGGGCAGGCCGGCCTGCCGCCGTCGCTTCCGCGCGTGCTCGGCGCAGCGGTCCGCATCGGCCTCACGGTGGTCGTGCTCTTCGCCGCGCTGTCGTTGCTCGGGCTGCAGTTCCTCAGCCAGTCGCTCAACGCCGGCGTGCTGCTCTTGCCCCAGCTGCTCGTCGGCTTCGTGCTGCTGCTCGCGGGGCTCGTCGTCGCCGCGCTCGCGCGCGATCGCGTGGACCGCGCCGCCGAGCAGATGGACCTGCCCTTCCCCGCCGGGCAGCTCGTTCAGGTCGCGATCGTCGCGGTCTTCGCGATCAGCGCGGCGTCCCAGATCGCCGTCGCCATCACCCCGCTGCTCGTCCTCCTCGGGATCGTGGTCGTCGCGCTCGCGGGCACCTTCACGCTCGCCTTCGGCCTCGGAGGGCGCGAGGTCGCCAGCGCGCTGAGCGCCGGCCGCTACGCGCGCGAGGCGCTCGAGGTCGGCCAGACGATCCGGGTCGGCGACGTGCGCGGCACGGTGCAGGCGCTCGAGAGCGCGGCCACGGTGCTCGAAGTGGCCAACGGAGAGCAGATCCGCCTGCCCAACCACCTGCTGCTCCGCCAACCCGTCCACATCGAGCCCAACCCCTGACGTGGCTCGGACCGCCAACAGGTTTCCGTAACTCGGCGCACGGGCGCACAGTCCTAGCCCCGTGCCCCAGGCCTCCGAGCAGAGCGCGAGCTCCGGTGCCCCCGCCCAGAAGGGTCTCTACGGGAGCGACACCGGCGCCAACATCTTGCGCGCGGCGGTCGCCGAGGTCGTGGGAACGGCGATCCTCGTGTTCGTGGGACGGCGGTGGCCGTGGGGGCGCTGCTCTCGCGCGGCACCGCGGGGCGCCGTATGACTCGCTCGCGGTGGCGCTCGCGTTCGGCCTCATCCTCGCCGCGCTCGTCAGCGCGCTCGGCCACGTCTCGGGCGCGCACCTGAACCCAGCCGTGACCGTGGCCCTCGCCGCCACGGGGCGCTTTCCCCGCAACCACGTGCTCGCGTACGTCACCGCGCAGACCGCGGGCGGCGTCCTCGGGGCGCTCGCCACATGGATCACCTTCGGGGGCCGGAGCCGCTCCGTCGCCCATCTCGCGGCCACCTACCCGGCCCCCGGCGTCGGCGCCTTCCACGCCCTCGTCGTCGAGGCGCTCATCACCTTCATCCTCGTCTTCGTCGTCATCTCGGTGGCCACCGACGAGCGGGCGCCGGCGGCCACCGCCGGCATCGCGGTCGGATTCGCGCTCGCCGCCGGCGTCTTCGCGGGCGGTCCGATCACGGGTGGGGCGGTCAACCTGGCCCGCGCGCTCGGTCCGATGATCGTCTCGGGCAAGCTGACGGCGTTCTGGCTCTACATCCTCGGCCCGATCCTCGGCGCGGTATCCGCCGCCCTGCTCTACGACCGCTTCTTTGCCGCGGCCGAGGCGCCGGCTTAGAAGCCCCACGCCCGCGCTAACGAAACGATCACACGGAGCTTGCGCTGAGCGCGGGTATGACCTCTACGCCCGGCAAGGCGTCCAACGGATACCTGCGCGAGTTGTACGGCCGCGCGCGTCCCGCGCGCTGGCGGCAGCGCGGGGGACGCGGGGACGTGGTGGGCGACGGGCGCACCCGGCAGCACACCGACGTAGACGTCGGTCCGTGCGCCAAGTGACCGGATCGTGCTCGCCGTGCTCGAGCGCGCGCGCAGGCAGGAACCGCCGGCGCATGCCCGCGCCGGCACGCCAACGTACCTCGGTCAGCGTCGTCGGGCCGGAGGTTGACTGGCTACCGGCGTCGTGCGATACTTTTGCGTCTAGCTACGGGCTGGGGGTCGTCTGATCGGCGCTCCCCGGACCGGGAAGGGGGCCTTCGCTGTGAGCGACCCCCGCACCAGCAGCTTTGCCGCCCACATTCATGAGGTCG
>JAABUW010006359.1_pt1 | contig 14857 bp, 29 predicted proteins | sample 5560081 | NCBI WGS metagenome assembly JAABUW01 (sample SAMN10711882, study PRJNA513363) | rock metagenome | isolation source: Antarctica rocks | place: Antarctica: Victoria Land, Knobhead sud
GCTGCTGCTTGCTCCTGCACATGTGTGCTGGCAAACCACATCTTGCCAGGGCCAGACTGTTGCTGCAGTGCTGAATGCTTTCTAATGGAGACTGCAAGTGTCTCCAAAGCCTGCAGAGACCATTCGAAATTCAAACTTCTGCATGCTCAGCAAGCCCACTGCCTGGCAACTCAAGGACCACGGCCTGGAATGACACATGTTGCAGCATCACTGGATTGCAGCATTCAAGTATGCTGTGAGCTCTGGACTGTCTGTGAGCAGCAGCACACACAGACAGATGCAAGGCAATCAACAACCACCAGCCTGGCACAGTGAATGCATCACAAGCCAGCACGTCAAGGATGAGTTGGGCATGCCTCCCAACATGCTTCACGTTTGCTTTACAAACATGTATTTTGAGGAGGCAGTGAGCTCCGGGCTGCCACCTTAGTAGGCCCCCAGTTTGATTGCTGAAAAGCGTAAACTTTTCTTTTCTTTTCTTTCTGAGGAGGCAATGTGGCTTACCTGCAGCAGATACTTGGCTCCCCGGGCCAGCTGGCGCTCCTCCAGCCAGCAATAGTACACCATATCCAAGCTAGCACTCACAGACTCTCTAAGCCAAGAGGCAGGGTACAACATGGCATCATTGCCGTACGCCAGAAACCGCTGGTGTGCTGCGTGAGCATGCCTGCTCAAGCAGAAATCTAGCTGGATATGCGCGCTGCCTGCAGCACAAACCAAGCCTTACTAACTCTGAGCGTGTACTAGTCGGTTTGCAAACCATGCCTTACTAACGTTGAGCGTACACTACTAAAAGTACAGTCACAAGGCATGACAGCCGCAAGTAGGCTGTGTAACATCTTTACTGTGACAATTGCATCACAGTGCGCTAATCAGCAAAGAGGTGACAAATGCCGTGAAAATGATGTACAAGAGAATGTCAGTGTGCTCCTAGTCCATGTCTGCGCATTCTGAGCAATCATGCAGCAATGATTACTCACTCACCTGAGTTCCAAAATTGTCTGTACTCAGCCACCGGGCAGTTGAAGCGCCTGTGTAGGTCAAGGCAGCTGTCGGGTGCAGCCAGGGCCTCAAGCTTGGTGGCTACAGCCACAAGCTCTTTCCAGGTCTGCCCATTCTTTGGCGTCGCATCAGCAGCTGCCCATCTGGGATACTTCTGCTGCAGCTGTCTCTGCCATAGCCTGAAAGGCATGACAAACAGAGTGTCCTAAAGTGTGCATGCGACGCTCAGCATGGTCAGTACAACTGTGAGATGTCTCAGCGTTCTACTGGTCCAATGCACTTGACTCAAGATAGTTGCAATGACTGTAACAGGGCATGTATTGCTGCACTCTGAAAGGGAGCACAGCTTACAGCCACAAAGGCAGCAATACACCAGCATGATCACAAAAGCCGTACAAAGGATGAGCTGAGCAAGCGGCTGTCTATCCACACATAGGTGAGACAGTGGATACGTCTTTTTATGTCGCTGACCTGTCATGGCTGAGCATTCTTTGAAAGTGTCTGCTGGCGGCACTGAGGGCCACCAGGGACTGGGGTGGAAGGTGGAAGCTGATGGCTTCCATTGCGTCCAACGGCAGAACGGTGATGAACTTCACCATATGCTGCAAAGCAAGCATGATGACTCAGGCAAGTACGACTGTTGGTATTTGCTGATAGGTGTAGGCGCTCAGCTGCAAAGCCAGCAAAACAGCACAACACTGCCAAGTCTTGAACACATGCACAGCGTTCAATGGGCAATTCTGCACACTGAGGCCATGAGCAGCAGCTGACTGCCAGGACTCATGTCAAAGGCCTACCTCATATGCTCGCAAGACAGCAGCCACGTCAAGCCGGATTTGCATGCGTACTGGCAGGTACTGCTCCTGCATTTCAACATGTCGCATCATGGCTGACCTCCCCTCTTGCAATCTGTTTCAATATGTATGGGCAAAACAAACCCAAAGGCTATGACTGTACCTGAACCGCATCTGTCAGCACCTCTGCACGGCCGATGATGTTGGCCACAGGATTGTGCACACCAGTCTCTGCCCAGGCACCCTGCACATCAGCATATACACTCTAAAACAAGTGCCGTTGCTGTACACCGAGTGCGAGGCCTTGCAGAAACCCTGGCTCTGATGAAAAGCTACAAACTTGTTTCAAAAGAACTTTCAGGCTTCAGTGCGCACAGAGGATATGGCATCAAAGCAACGGACCAGCCATGGCCTGCTTCCATTGCAAGGATGTCACATGATACCTGAGCTTGAAAGTCTGTCTTGGAAGGGACAGAAGGAACCAAAAAAGGTTCAGGCTCAAGGGTGTCTTCAGTGGCTTCGTCACTGACTCCATCACTGGTTTCGTTGGCAAAGCGTAGGCTTGGCAAGTGGTTCTCGAGGGCCCTCTTGAATTTCGCCCAGGAGGACGCAAGTGCGCTTTGCGCTTGGACAAACTGCATTTTGAAGTTGTGAATGACTTTGAGGTATCAAAACAAGTCTGGAATAGAACGTTGGCTTCTGGACAAGAAGAAAAAGACAGAAGTCGGGTCTCTTACTCATTTCGACATGACTCATCTCGGAAGTGTGGCAAACACGGGCGAGATTGACGGCTTTTACTCTGTGCACAAACGGTTCGTCGTCAAGATAACGTTCGCAAAGGGTTCGTACACTTTGCGGTCTGCGCGTGTAATTCTGTATCGCTCCGGTGACGACAGCCTCTTGCACGTCGTACCTCGCAGATTATCCTGATCACAGCGTTGCGTCCCAACCAAAGAGTCATGCCTAGCTGGTCGCCGGCGGTGCGCGCTGCGGCCTTGATGCTGTTGGTGTTTGCAATGAGCATATGCGGAGTTATGTGCGCCAACGAGGTGCGCTCGCTGGGACTGTTGCTGACTGCTTGCAGACAGGATGTACATCTGCAGCTGCTTTGGCCTTGCGATTGCAGACTGTGCGTGGCTATGCCGACTGTCGCTTTTGCTGCACGACTTTGCTGTTGCATTCGAATGTCATAGCTTTGCGCGGCACACACGAGCTGCGACCTGTGCTTCAGCCTCGAGCGCCATAGTATTAGTGGTACGACTTAACGACCTGCACCGTTTGACGCAGGACGAGACTCTGGACCCAACCCGCACATCCTCCAGGCAACTACTGTCTACTAAGGCGCACCGACACAAGCTGCACAGGGTGAGCCAAGCTCCGACACAGTGTGACCAGTATGCGTATGTACATGTGCAGTGGTATGTGTGTGCATATATATAAAGAGTAAGCGTGTTGCCGCCGGCCTACCGTGACATGCTTCATGGCCAACAGTATCGGACTTCAAGTTTAAAAGCAGCAACCATCGTTGTGTCAGCACCTGAGCATGCTGCGCAGATACACGGCTGGTGCCTATGTCTGGCTTGGGGTTGGTTCATTCCTGCCGGCATCGTCATCGCAAGCTGCCGCAGTTTGACACGCTTGGGCTCCAATTGGTGGTACTATCTGCACATAGCGTTCCAAATCATTGGGCTGCTCCTCAGCTTGACAGGGGTCGCTGTCGGAACCTACTTTCCTGCAAATGAAGAACTCATGGTGCAACACAAAAAGATCGGGATTGTTGTCAATGTCGTGGCAGGCTTGCAGGTAACTGCTCTTCATGGCTTTGGGCTTGTCACACAGGAAGCTGCATTCAGATAGCTCTGCATCATCTTCATTGCACAGTATGTATTCTGTGACCGCTAAACTACACACATCCACGACTTGTAACAGCATGCCAGCGCTGCAGACTGCCACCCACAGCGCAGAGCATATTGCATGCTGCAGTGTCAAAGCGCTGCACAGCACTCTGACTTGGTATCTTTGCCTTCACGTGCCCTTGCCTATAATCCTACCCTGGCTCTAAGACTATTCATACCAATGTTGCTGACATTATCGGTGTGCCATGCAGGTCCTCCTTGGCTTTATAACCCGGCCCCCTAAGACCTCCATGATCAGGCGTGCCTGGAATCTAACACACTGGACCGTCGGCAGAGCTGTTCTGGCCCTTGCCATTGCAGACATCTTCATTGGATTTTACCTTTCAAATGTAGCACACAAGCACATCATTGCACAGGCTATTGTCCTTGGGGGTCTTTTCATCATCTACATGCTGAAAAACGACATCGAGTATCTGCTGGTTCGCATTTCACCAGCAGAGGAAGACCGGCTCTTGGTGATTGCACAACAACCAGGTACAGTATGCACACACATGTACAGACACTCACCTCAGGGCTCATTGTCTGGATCTGCATGCTTTTGGTTGCCTCATAGTTGTATTGCATATCCCTCATATGACCCTGAGTGAGTGTTGTGTCAATGAGCATCGTTTACACTTCTTTACATCTCATTGTGCATATACAGGCAGCAAGCAGTTCAATGTTGAGATGGGGGATGCACATGTTCCAGCTAATGGCCACACAAGTGGCCATGCAAATGGCCACAAGGCTTCATCAGCCCAGAACGGTGTCCACACAATTGTCTAAGTCCCATACAGAAGTGCACATGGATTGCTTGCAACCGGGGCAGCATGACCCTCTGCATGTCATCTGAATCCCTACTGAGTCACGCTGCAAATGACTTGACTCCAGCGACGTCTCTGCAGATGCAAGTGTGAGGGATGCAGCATTTGACTCAATAGACCTTATATACATATAGTCACTTGAGGTGAACATAACCTTGATGCAGGGATGGCTACTTTTGTCAGACTATTCCAAGCAGGGCATGAAAAGGACAGCCTCCTATGCCTTCCATCATCAGCAGCAGCTTGAGCTGTGACAAGTTGATGTGCTGCAATGTCATGTGGTCAAAGACCCAGCGACAAGGCTATAGATCAGGAATTTCCAAAAAAAATTGGGTCAAAAGGGATATTAGGAGCTGCCTTTATTTCATTTCAAATTGTGAGCTGTCTCATGTCACTAGTAGTACTGGTACTATTTCATAGAAGCTGTTATTTGCATCAAATCCGTGACTCATACCATGTCCTTTAGCTTGCGGTGTGACATCAGTGCACTGCACAGTGTAAGATTTCAAACTGCTGTGTGTGAGACTGAAGACCTTTTGTGGGGAGCTCTGCCTGTCCCCACCAATGCACCGTCATGCATGGTCCACGTGCATCACAATGCTCTTGATTGGACAGGACTGCATGAACAAGACACAGTCCAACCACATGCTCAAAATAGGACAAGCCATGAATTGTGCCGCAGCGCTGGAGAGCCTATGTGCATTGTACATTTCATGTGCACATGCATTTCAACAGTACCTCAGCGTCCTTTGCCCGCATATGTTTGTGTTTTTTATTGCAGCATGCTGAGCAGCACATTCAGGCAGTTATGGGAACACATTGCACTGGAAGTTGGTCTATATGCGCGCCTTGATGCTACTCGGCCAGTGACTGTACTTGTATGGCTTCTGTAGCCTGTCAAGCATTTGCTTGCTTGACATAGAGGGCTTGACGTAACTGTGTGTTGTTGCATATCCCACAATCCTTCCTCAAGGTACACGTGTGGTGGTCCTTGGCATGACACCATTCATCCAACCCTGCCCTTCTTGGCACCGAACTGGTTGCACATGTCTTCCAGAGAAGTCAGCAGTTTTCTTTGGCATTGGAATCTGCAGCCAAATGGCTGCTGTCTGAGTAGTCACAGGTCCACCTGCCATTAGACACAATGTCCTTTGGCACTATCTTCAGTGTTCAAATGAACTTTGGTGTGCAGAGGCTGGAAGGCAGGCAGGATGGTGCTGGACAAAGGCCTCAGACAATCGGGACAGCCTCGTCTCAATTGGGATTCATCTGGGGATCATCTGGGGATTCCCTTCTGCTATTACATGCCCAATGAGAAAGCAGTCACTCAGAGCAAGTCCACTTAGTTTAGCACTTTGGCCATCACTGGTGAGGCATTCACCAAGGTGTATGGCCATGGCAGAATGGTGTCTGGTGAGGAGTCATGTCTGCAGCAGGCGAAGTTATCTGCAAAGAACGCACATCTGGCTGTACAGCTGGCTGTTCTGGTTGCTCGCTGTGCTCTGCAGCAGGAGCTGCATCAGCTGCAAATCTTGACTCCTGATGTGATCATACCTCTTTCACCTGTGCATTGCTTTGCGGGTGAGTGATGCATGAGGTACCATGTCTTGGACATGTTGACATGTACTCTGCCTTCTGCACAAGAAGGGTCTCCACTCTGCTTTCTGTGCCAGGGTGCAAATGGCTTGCATCCCACAATGGCACAGCATGCTGCTTTTGCTGCTGTCCAGCTGCTGTGCCACTGATCATAGTGAATTGTATGTAGCCTAAGGCACAGACAGAGGTGGTCATGGGTCTGTACATCAACAGCGCTACCCTGATATTTCATCTGGTACTGCACAGGCTTGCATTGACACTTGATTGAGTGTGTATGGTTGGAGCCACATTATGTTTTGATGGGCTGGGATCTACAGATGGTCTGCAGCGGTTGCAGACAGCAAGCCTGACTGGTGATACGTGGTCCTGTACAGGCTGCACTCACATTTTGGGCCTGCATTACTCTGCAAGATCAAACGCTGCATTGAAGCCTAGCGCACAGCACTTGCTTGCAGCTGTGTACTACCACCAAAGTGGCCACCAAAGTTGCACAATGCTGCTTTGTCTTAAAAAAGTGTGTTTACCCGCAGCATCTACCACCATATGTTTGCTTCAGCAGAATGTATGTGCTACCTTCCTTGGTGATTGGGATGCAAAGTTTCGACTGACTGCAGATGTTTGACTTGCTGCAGATGTTTGATTTGCACCATAAATGACAGAAATGACACTGGATATATTACTAATATTACTCATCACGTACATTGTCGATCGATCAAGTCAGAATCACGGTCGCGCACGGCAAAGACCGCAGTACAGGAGCGCCAATGCTTGGCTTCTCAACTATCGTCGCCTTTGTGGCCTCAGCTGCAGCTTTGCTGTATGTGAAGGATCTTCGCCTTCCATACCCGTGCTTTCAGGTCGTTCAAACCATCCCTATTGAGCAGCGTGCAGGTCCGTCCGACCTTCAGGGTCCATATGCAATCAACTTGCACCTTCAAAAGGCCAAAAAGTTGTTTGAAAACGGGGTTGGTACGTTGCATCCGCTCCCTGACCTAATGCATGTGCCATGGCATGTATGCACCACAGCAGGCGTCAGCACCGAATTGGTGTGGAAGTTCAGTCTCACAAAGCTGCAAATGAAATGCAGAGACAGTAAGCATCAGCCAAGAGGGGACTTTATACCTACCTGACAAGCTTGGGCGCATATGGACGTCAAAGGATGGTGGCAGGGGAAAGCTTGAACAGCTTGGTTATGCTGGTGGAAGACCCTTGGGGGGCCATGTTTACCCAAACGGTGATGCTATCTTCTGTGACATGGTCAAGGTAAGTCTTAGTATGCCAGACCACCATCAAGAAGTGCACAGCTCTGCTTGATGCCAGAGCCTCCTGTGTCTGATCCTTGCATGCATGCAACAATGCTGCAACAAATACAGAAAGGCGTTGACGCATACATGCATGCATTTACACATGTACGTTTCACGTTGTGTAAAGTCTGCAGACTGCCTGCACCGGGCCAAAATTTAATGCCATGAGCATGTGACAGCAAGACTGCATGCTGTTTCTGCTTGCAGGGCTTGGTGCTGGTGAATGGTACTAGTGGCCTCACAACCATACTGGCAAAGCGTGTCAGTCTCACAGCCTCCAAAATGCCTGGCTCAGAGATCATCTTTGCTGACGATCTTGACGTTGCATCTGATGGCACTGTATACTTCAGTACTCTGACAGATGTGCCACCCATACCCGCCTCCACCAATGAGTATGATGCCTTGAAGCCATGTGTACTGAATATCCTGCAGGTAACAACACTGGACATGCGGTCCGCAGCACACATTCAACTGCCCTGCTGCCAGCTGTGCAAGACATCAAGCTGCTTATCATTCAGTCCCAGTTCACAGTCTGTGTCATGTTTGACCAGCATGTGACTGCGGCTATCCCAAGATGCACATGCCTGCTGCTTTCTTGATACGCATGTGCTGGATGTGCTGCTGGCATGAGAGGCTCCTGCCTGTAGACTGTGTCAGCACTTGGCTCAACAGCCATGACCAACTTTACAGAGACAGTACAGGACGTGCAAGTCATCCCCAGCCTGCATGTCAAAATCCATCAAGATGCATGCAAAATAATTGCCAGGCCGTTTTGTCAATATGTCGTGCACCGAGTATATGGTGTAGTATAGAAGAGCACAGAAAGCCTCTGCCAAAAGGTGTTTCAGATATTAGAGATGCCATTGAAATGAGACAAGTGCGTGCAGGGAAGTGCACAAGGCCGCCTCATGTCATACAACCCAAGCACAGGCTTCACACAAGTGCTGGCAGACAACATATGGCAGGCCAATGGCGTAGCTGTGTCTCAAGATGAGACATTTGTTGTGGTGGCATCAACTGGATCTACACGCTTGTATCGCTACTGGCTGAAGGGCAGTAAGGTGAGACTCTGTGACAACCGTGTGTTGTGTACTTGCAGCCTTCAGCTGACTTTCTGGCTTACAAGGTTTGATGCAATACACTGAGCAATCTTTGCCATACATGCTGTTGTGAGCCTCCAAACATTTTGGATGAGGCAGGCAACATTGCCACATGGCCCGTGTGCCTGATCAAGGCTGACCATTGTTGGACACCAGTGCATACTGGTACATACTGTTGCATTCTACACGCATCAGTTCAAGCTCTTGTCATGCCTTCATCATCATCAACACCTGTATCATCATCAAGATTGAGCACTGTCTTATTGAGCAGTTAGTACATGTGAGCCATGTAGCGTCGTATTGTTTGGCACATTATTGACCGCTGTCCATCTAGGCACTCAAGAGGCAACTTAGCCATCACCCACAATGCCGGAACACACTTGCAGTAAATCCTACATAAGTCGTGCTTGTCTATATGGCTGTGGTGTGCAATGCAAGCAGCAAGCTTGTGCATGCAGACTGGAGCCCTTGAGATTTTCCTGGACAACCTGCCGGGCTTCCCAGATGGTGTCTCCAAAGCCTCAGACGGCAATTTTTGGGTGGCCATCAACTCTGCGCCTGTTCCTAAAGTGGTTGGGGTGACCATGGGGTCCAGGTTCCTGCGCTGGGTTGTGGGGTGGGTGCCGGCCTTGGCCGGTGAACTGAATGCTTATGGTCTCATCCTCAAAGTGAGTCACAGTTCAAACCTCACTTCAGTATGCTGTGCTTGGACTGCATGTTCAAACCAAGAGCAAGTAAAGCAGCGCCCATGAATGGCATTGCTGAACGTCGGTGAAAAGAAGGTTGCCGCTTTAGTTTTACGGATGTTGCGCAAACAATGTAGGCACCAGGGTCAGCTGTGTGCAACACCTGCTCAACAAGGATTGCATGCTGCTAACATTGCTTCCTCGATTGCATCAAAGGCCAATCTGTGTCTTACACGCTTGTCTGCTGCAGGTCAGTCCAAGGGGTAAAGTGCTGCAATCCTTCCATGATCCATCTGGGAATATCTCAATGGTGACAGCTGTCACTGAGTACAATGGCAAGCTGTATACTGGCCATCTGTCACGAGACTACATCACAGTGCTTGATTTGAAGGATGTCCCAAGCCTTCAGTAACTGTCACATATTGTGATCATTGTGGGTTTGTAAAGCATGCACTTTTACCACAGTTGCATTCTTTGCTCCCTTTGCTTGCAAGGCTCAGCTTGTTTGAGGCACAGTCAACATTCTTGCTGTGACAACCAAGCTCAGTGTTCTGTTGGGGAAGCTGAACCGCGACCTGATGCAGCAGAAACATGTTTGTTTCTGCTGCGAGGTACTGACTCGAAACCGGTTATGGCGCTCTGTTTCACAGCTTGTTCAGAGGTTTCCTGCAGTATCCGAGTCCGAGATTGCAGTGACAGTTGACTGTGACAACACAGTATTAGTGGACATTAGTCTAAGATGAGGTGTGTGCTGCAGAGACATGAGATGAAAACGCTGACATGTTTGTTGTTTGTCATTTTTGCAATGTGTTTGTCAGGTTGCAAACTGATGCTGTAATCTGTATACCTGACACACAGACCTGCAAACAATACAATGCACAAGCAGCAACAGGCCCATGTCAGTATACCATACTTTGTGAGCATTGTTGATCATCACTGGCACAGATGCTACGAAACCATCATTCCTGTGTCATACAGCATGCAGCAGGCTTTGGCTTGAGTCAATGCTCCAAGGCTGTGAACAATTACAAGTTGGGCACAGACACGCATGCTTTTTCCTGACAAAGACCATTCGAATCTACTTGTAACGTCACTCCAACTTAAAGCGCACATGAAAAGTTTTCTGATCATTGATTTCAATCATTGTTTTGGTTTGAGCCGATTGCGCAGCAACGTGTTCCGAGCTTTCATGACACCTGCGCCAGTGCCATCAGCAGTGATAGACCATACGCTGATATATGGGCTCAGGAAAGTTGACGTTTGCAGCAGAGCCAAAGGGAGCTCCAGCTTCCCAACCTGCCACAAGCAAACAAGCTTCAGCCAATGTCTAGGCTTCACAAATACTTTGCACATATTTCTCAGTGTCCATTGCTGCATTCCACAGCGATGCACTATAGCAGCGTACTACAGCGCAAAATCACCCAAAAGCTAGGTAGGTAGAGAGTGCTGTGTATGGCAAGCAATCACTGGTGGGTACACTGACGACGCTAGGCACGACAAGACAAGCCCATTTGTTTCAATCACCTCTAGGGTTGTGGCTTGTTGCAGCAGCTCAAAGGGTGTTGGCGTCAGAATGTACAGCAGCTGCTTAACAGGATCAACTGACCGAACAATCCCAATGCCAAGGTACTCTGAGACAGCTGTTGTAGCAGCTGCACCAGCATGCTTGTTGCCTGCCAGCGCGTCGCCTGCAGCCTTGGTCAGAGCTACAAGGGAGCCGTTGAGAGCCTGCAGGACCTGTGGAGCAGCTATGCTGGCTTCATGAAAGATCACGTTGAAGTGAGAGACAGGGACTCTGTAGGGCGGGGAACATGCCAAGTCGTCTGCTGCTGTGGCAAAGGCTGGTAGTTCCCAGGAGCAGGAGTTCAGGTGGTGGCCTGTGCACTGCCTGGCAAAGGCCAGCCATTGAAGGGCCCTTTGTTCTGAAGGAGGCTGCCTGGGGGCCCAGCTGGAGACTGGACTATCTGCATTGCCCATAATTCCTCACACTCACAAAGGCGTCCAATCTGGATTGCTAACAAGGAAACTGGAAACACAAGGTGCTGCAGGAGCTCTTCTGCCAAGCACAAACATCCAGCGCCGTGAGCCCTTTTGATATTTTGCAAACAAGATGCACTGCAAACAAGATGTATTACGAACAAGTAAACACTTTATGTTATACACTCTATGCTATAGGCAACACGCAATGCAATGCAATGCAATATAGCAAACTTCTTGAGCAAAAGTACAAGAGCACACAGAGTCTGATGCACAACCTTCCAAACACACATGCAACTTAATGCAGCTTAGGATGAGGTCTGACCTTGGACATCATTGCCCATGCCTTGCTGCACAGCCCCAACAGATGGCAGCTGGTACACTGCTGGGCGTTGGTGACTCTGTACGTCCTCAGGCAGCCACCACACGCAAGGTGGCAGACTGCTGTTTGCATTATTGGTATCAAGCTGCAGAACATGGCTTGGGCATGTGCTTTCTAATACTTGGGCCAACAGCTCAAACCCCAACCCCTGCACCGCGCAGCATTCTGAGTGACAGATGGTGTACTTATGAATGCAGCTCTGCAACAGCTATTGGTGGCTAAAGGTATCCTTTTTGCTCAAGACTCGCAGTAGAAGGACCTAGTGAGAAGACCACTGTCTAGCAGTGATCAGCCAGCACAGCGCAGCACAGCACAGCACAGCACAGCACAGCACAGCACAGCGCAGCGCAGCGCAGCACAGCACAGCACAGCACAGCACGGAATGGCATAGCATGGCATCAGCTTCCCAAAGTACACACCTTGATCCAGCCATGTGTATTGATGACCAAGGGAGGTCTGACAGTCTCCCCATCCTTGGTTGTACCAGAGTGATTCCAGTACCACTCATGCAGGGAGCGGATGGAGGACAAGTAATGAAGAGGATTACTCTGAGGCGACAAGTCTCCAATGAAATGTGACTTTGTCGGCTGTTGCATGTGCATGTGTGCGGGACCAAACAGAGGTTTGTCAAGCAGAGTGAGAGACACCAGACCTGCATGCCAGCAATCATGACCTCATTAGACTTCTGATGATCATTAGGCCACTAACCATAGCTGTAAATGCCAGCATGTGCAGTTGAACTGCTGTGATAGTGAAAACGGCATTCAGCTCTAGGTGTCACATCATGACACAGCCACAAGCCTGAGCCTGAGCAGGAGCTCTTCAGGTGTGAATTGCTGCTTTGATTAGAGACAGACCCAGTTCATTTTTTCTCTCACATAGTTGCACAAGGCAGCATGGGATATTGTAACTCATGCACTCCTGGACACTCTCTATTCACACAAATGGGTGAGATATGTCTAGGTTGCTGACCTGGCACAGTGAGTTCAGACTGGCCACTGTCAGTGTCAAGGAAGGCAACAACAGGGCTGACTTCCAGCAAGCTGTTCACTAGCAAGCGAGCCAGAGTGGATTTGCCGACGCCCTTGCTGCCCACAACAGCCACAGAAGGGCTGCCTCCCTCACGTCCGCTCTGCACAATGTCTTCTGTAGCCTGCACAGCCAAACCTCATTGTCAGCAACATCCTACACAAACAGAACACGGACTGTTGACATGCATTTAGCCTCACGGCTTGCCAGCTGCATTGTTTAGATGCATAAGGTCACTGAGCTCTGCAGAGCAGACATACTGTGCTTCAAGAGCTGCAACATGACTACAACTCCACCTGGACACCTCACAGGCATCAAGCTGTGAGCGAGAACTACTACAAGTGATAGCAGACTGGCAAAATTTGCTTGCTGGCTCAAACACAAAGACATGTGGGCGAGTGGTCATCAGCCGACATGCCATGCATACATCATGCTGTGTATTGGGCACGATGCACTCTCTGATGGACTTGTTTGCATCAAAACACAGTTTCCAGCTGAGCTCAGCAAATTTAGGCAAGTGACATGACGGTGTACAGAAAGGCAAGGCTTGCAAGACGACCAGCAAAAGCAAGGTACAAGGCAGTGAAGTGACCTGCAGCCAGTGCTGTGGATACCGCCTCGAGGCCATTTGAACTGAGGGTACCAGCTGCACCTTGTAGCTCCTTCCATCAGCCTGGCTACCCTCTAAGTGATCATCTGCTGTGCTTTCAATGTCTAGCTTCACACAACCAGTGGCAGCCAATGGAACCTTGCAGTGTACAGACAGTGAGCTTGCTTGTGCTTTGTCAGGTTGGTGATCAGGATGTATATGTGTAACATCATGGCTGTGTATGGTGCATCAGGCAGTCTCATTTGGCAAGCTTGATGTGCAAGATATCAAAGGAGATCAGATGGGACCTGTACCTGCTGCTGATCTGGCAGCGCCTCAATGTGCAGCGGTCCACCAAACTTTGCATCAGCACTCAAGCTGGCAGAAGCTCCAGGGGCAAGAACCTTCCTACAGACACACAGCGTCACATAAGCTCAAGGAAGGGTTTAAATGATCAGCAAGCGTGCAAACCTAAGCAGGTCGTCTTCAGCTATCAGGGCAATGCAGCCTGATGCACAGTCCATGTCAAATGGAGATGCAGCATATGGAATCTTGCAAGCAAAGCTGCTTGGGTCAGGTACAGCAGATGTGCTGGCCGCTGCAATTTACTTTACACAGCATCAAGCTGGCAGCTGACAGTCTTGCAAGCGCTGAAGTTGTTGCACAGCTGACGCTATTGCCCATCATGAACAGCAGTCAAAATGATGGCAGACAACATCATGTCCCATCTGAGCCTGCCCTTACCCTGAAACCCAGGCAGTACCCATCGTCACAGTAACTGTTGCTCTTCCAGTCAGGGCAGCTGCCTGCAAATGGCAATGCATGGTTTGAATAGAGGCACAACTGTAGTACTTTATAAACTTGGCGTCATGCATTTGCTGACCTCTCCTGCCTGTAGAGTAACTTGCGAACGGCCATGGATACGCCTGCAAGTGCTCACAAACATGAAGTTGTCACAGGCATGACTGAGAAGTCTAACGAGGTCACGGCACAGGTTTAACTTGAAAAGCATGCACGGCAGCCACTTACGGCTCAGCAACGTCAGCAACGGAAGCTTTCGAGGGCAAGGTCGCTCTATGCTGAGTTACTTTTCGCTTCTTGCTCATTGTTTCCAAGTATTGTTTGTCGCAGATACTGCAGCGTGAATGCACATCGCAGTCAGAAGCAGTCACGGAAAACGCTGCAAGGGCTCCGAAACCATGCAAGCATGTGATCAAGATGTTTTCAACTAAGCCAATTGTGCCGCACATATTGCTTAGGGCATGTGTTGCTGTTGACTATGTTTTAGGCTCCTTGCAGACAGCACAGTAATGTCTCAGACAGTACTGTCTGATTCGCACTAGTGATATGTCAGCTGCTTTTTGCGCTTCGACGGCAGGCCACGCCCCTTCGTGTAAGAGTAGTGGTCAAATTAGGAACACTGTGATGCTCAGGAGTGAAAAGTCTGGAATAGTACAGTTCATTTTGAACAGTACAGTAGGGGTGCTCGAGCAAAGTCTTGCTGCAATTCTGCGCAGCGCTGCATCGTCGTGTCCCAAGGGCCCAAATCGATGTGGACACGTGTCGTAATACATCGTTACGGTGACGTACAGCAAAAGCCCGCCATTCGCGTTTGCCTCAAAGCTTCCCCCAACTTTTGAAAGTCTTCACAACTTGCAAGAAAGCGCGTCCTTGTTCGC
>JAABUW010006361.1_pt1 | contig 14853 bp, 15 predicted proteins | sample 5560081 | NCBI WGS metagenome assembly JAABUW01 (sample SAMN10711882, study PRJNA513363) | rock metagenome | isolation source: Antarctica rocks | place: Antarctica: Victoria Land, Knobhead sud
AAGTAAGTATATAGAGTGGGTGCTGCCCGCGTGCCAGTCGCGTGTTCCATGGGTAAGTGAAGATCTACGCTCCTCATTCTTCCCACTTCCCACTTCTCTTCTTCTCCTCCTGCGGCTGTACCTTTCCTATATCGCCTATGATGCAGGCCATGGATGCAGATTTCAATGTGGTGGCCGAGATGCGGCGGCCCAGCATAGCTGCCGTGCAAGATGAGAAACGTGGCATGGCGACATACAAAGGCGACATGGACACAGCCTCCACCGAGATTGGCTCGGACAGCACCAACTCCACCGAGCCGACAAAAGAAGAGCTGAAAATGCTCCGACGGGTTTCTGGATCGATCAACTGGCAGATGATGACCATCACGTTCATCGAGTTCTGCGAGCGCTTCTCCTACTATGGCACAACAGCGGTCTTCGTCAACTTCATCCAGCAACCACGACCCTTCGGTTCTCGTACCGGAAACATTCAGCCCAACGCTGCATGCTTGGCAGCTATGGGATCGATGGAAGCATGCATGCAGCCAGGTGGTCTAGGCCAGGACCAGAGGGCTGCCACGGGCTTGGTCATGTTCAACCAGTTTTGGGCCTACATCATGCCACTTGTCGGAGGCTATCTCGCGGACTCGTACCTTGGGCGCTTCATGACCATTCAGTGGTCAATCTTAGCGGCTATGATCGGCCATATCATCCTGATCTGCTCCTCGCTTCCCTCAGTCATGGACAACCCCAGCAGCGCAATGGGCTGTTTCGCCGTCGGCCTAGTCATCATGGGCGTTAGTACAGGCGGGTTCAAATCTAATATCTCGCCCTTGCTCGCCGAGCAGATCAAGCAGACCCGACCAGAAGTCATCACCCTCGCATCTGGCGAACGCGTTATCAAGGACCCGCAGGTTACGATATCCCGAGTTTTCCTATATTTCTACATGATGATCAATTTTGGCTCCCTGGCAGGTGGCATCGGTATGGTCTATGCAGAACGATACATCGGCTTCTGGCTTTCCTACGCTCTGCCGACGTTCATGTTCTTCTTCGCCCCGCTCGTGCTTATGGCATGCAAGAAGCACTACGTACTCGCAAAGCCGACTGGTTCTGTGACCTCAAAAGCCTTCGCGCTCCTACGCTTGGCTAGCAAAGGGAAATGGTCACCCAACCCCGTCCGTACATACAAGAACATGCAAACCGAAGGCTTCTGGGACGATGTGAAACCCTCCCGCCTCGGCGCCTCTGCTCCGGCCTGGATGAACGACATTGACGACGAATGGGTCGACCAAGTCGCGCGTGGTTTCAATGCCTGCAAAGTCTTCTGCTGGCTCCCTCTTTACTGGCGTAAGCTTCTCTATATCCTCTTTAACCTCTCTGCCCTTTACTAATGCTGCGAGCAGTCGCCTACAACCAAATGACCAACAACCTAACCTCCCAATCCGCCACCATGACCCTCAACGGCGTCCCCAACGACCTGATCAACAACCTCAATCCTATCACCCTCGTCCTCTTCATCCCCATCATGGACTGGGTCATTTATCCAGCGCTCCGGAAAGCCCGCATCCACTTCACTCCCCTGAAGCGGATAACCTGGGGTGTACGTATTCCCACATCCAACCCCTCCCCCCTTATTCCATCTCATCCACGTGCTAACACACTATCAGTTCGGTATCGCCTCCCTCTCAATGGTCTCCTCCGCAGTAATCCAATACTACATCTACCGCACCTCCGCCTGCCCCGACCGCTTCGTAAACGAAGGCGTCCACAACGACGTCTCCTGCACAAGCCCTATAAACGTCTGGGTGCAAGCAGTACCCTACTGCCTCATCGGCTTCTCCGAGATCTTCGCGTCGGTCACTGGGCTCGAGTATGCCTTCAGCAAAGCCCCAGAAAACATGCGCGGCTTGGTGATGGGCGTCAACCTCCTGCAGACCGCTTTCTCCGCCGCCCTAGGCCAGGCGCTGCTGCCTTTGGCGGAGGATCCGTTACTGACGTGGAATTACGCTATGGTGGCTATACTCGCCGCGCTTGGTGGCGTAGCGTTCTGGTTCACGTGGCGGGGTTATGATAAGCGGGAGGATGAGCTTAATATGTTGGGTGCAACGCAGTATTTGGGACGGAAGGGCGGGGAGGGGGGTGGAGATGAGAAATTGTGAAGGGGGGGGGAAGGGGTTAGAGTAGAAGTACTGTAGTAGGGATGAAAGACTTCTGTTGATGGCTGGGATTCTCACTGCTGGGTTGATTCAATTCATGTCGTCTCATGTGCGGTTCGATATTCTGTTGAGTGAAGCGGTATCGTGAAAGACAGGTGAGAGACGACACAATATGCAAGAGAATGACTTTGTATGTACGCGCCTCAAGCGAACGCATAATGATGGTATTGTTACAGGAATGAAAAGCTGCTGTTTTCAGCTCTCCGTCTCGTGTCCTTCCACGCTCCATGCTCCATAGAGCACTAATCAAGCACCGCCCTCATGCTATACCAATAGCCTCACTCAGAAGGACGACCTCCGCGCCCCAACCACCCTCCCCCGCCTCGCTGCCACCTCTACCTCAGACTCTTTCTCATCCAGCGGCAGAGCTCGCGGGCTATCGTGCTAGGTAGCCATGGCCTCTGCCTTGATGTGCGGCTCTCCATTCCCATTCATATCCACGTTCTCCTGCTTCGCTTCTTGCTTTGGCTCTTGCTTAGCCTCCTGCTTCCCCGGCAAAATCAACTCCTCCTCCCCATTAGTATCAAACCCCGCGAACCGATTCGCCGTCTCCCCCATCCCGTTCTCGCCGTCAAGACTCGGCACGCCGTCCGCCCCAGGCGTCCACACCTTATCCTTGAAGACCCCCTTCTGCCCCTCCCCATGCTTGAACGGACAATAAGCCTTCGTGCACGGGTTATAGCGACACGCGATCTTGCTGTGCGTGAACCGGCACCCTTGCACCGAGCAGTCTGCGCCATTCCTGCAGGGCGGCATGTCCGGGTGTCGGAACGGGCAGTTGGGGTTGTTGCAGTTGGGGAAGAATTTGCAATCGACTTCTTGCTTCAGGTGTTGGGTTCGCTGGGCGGGGGAGGGGTGGCGGCCGACGCATTTGCGGTTCTCGCAGGCGGGGCCGAAGGAGCATGTGTCGCTTAGGTCGAGGGGCTGGTTGGGCGGGGCAGCGGGGGATTGGTGGGCGTAGGGGCACGTGGGGTTGGTGCAGTTGGCGTTGAAGCGGCAGACGGTGGAGAAGGGGTCGCCTTTTGGGTCTGCAGAGTCGAGGTCCATTGATGTGTCGCCGTTCTGGAATGTGGGTGCTCTGCTGTTTTGGCGGGATTTGAAGCCGCCGCGCTTGTCGACGCGTTCGAAGAGGCTTTTGCCGCCGCGTCCGGTGCCGTTTTGATGTGGGAATTGTGGTGAAGGGCCGCCGCCGTTTTGTTGAAGCATCTGTTGCATCATTGTCGCTTGCATTTCCATCATCTGCATGAAGGCCATCTGTTGGTCGGGACCTAGCTGGTTCATGGCGCCTTGCTGCATCGTGGGGTTCATCTGGCCCATGGCTGCTTGTGCTCCAGCTCCACCGTTCATGATGCGCTGTATACCGTTCGCGGCGCCGCGTCCTCCTCTGGGCCCTCGTGGCGCTCCTCGGCTGGTGTGTGAATCGATGCGACCATGCTGGCCTCCTGCTGCCCCTTTTATCCGTCGTAGTGGATCTGGCAGCTGTTCTCGGTTCATGTGGCTATTGAGCTGGCCTAGTATGCGACCGCCTCGTCCTCTACCAGGGCCGCCGCCGTTACGCATCGCTTTAGGTCCACTAGGGATAGCCTCACCTCCTGATGCCGCGTCGTCCATCTGTGAGTCCTGTACCGACGGTATCGGCTGTGGCTGCGAGAACTCCTCTTGCTTCACATCACCAGCCTCGCCCATCTCTGGCTTTGCTTGCGGCGCGACCATCATCTGCACCTGCTCAAACAGCCACTGCGCGAAAGCCATGACGGCCGCATCGTCCTCACCCACGCCGAGCAAATCTCCTCCTAGCTCGGACGCGACTCCTTGCAGGTCCTTGCCATTCACCATCATCATGGTGACATACTCGGAGAGCGTCGTGTCGTTTTCCTCCGCCACCCATCCGTTCTCGATGAGCTTTGGCTGGACCGCGCTCTGGATGGCTTGGGCGAGGTCGCTGCCAGCCTCGACGTTGACGCCGGCCATTGTGTGTGAGTGGAGTGAAGGGTCGCAAGCGGTGGTAGTGAGTGGTGTCGCTGGAATATATGCGTGGGTTTGGAAGGAATATGTGCGACACAGTGGTTTGGTTTTGGGGGTGAAGTGTCTCGTGCCGCGAGTGATGTTTGTTACGAGAGGAGGCTGACGGAACCGGGTAGGGCTAGCCGAGGCGCCTAACCACTTACAGAAAATTTCATATGAACTTTGCCGAACGACGATTGCTAGATGCTTCTCTTTCTGCTGATTGTATAAGCAAACATGAGCAGGCTCGACCAACGAAGCGCTGTGCAGCAGCCAGAGCAAAGTGGCAGCGAGGAGGAAGAGGAGGTAGTCTATGAGCAGGAAAGCGACAATTCGGACGTCGAATTCGAGGTCGATCCCGAGCCCGAGAAAGATGAGACAGAGGAAGAGCTCGAGCAGTTGGTGTTTGGAGATAGTGCTGGCTTCAGGAGAGGCTTGACGGCTTTTGCGAACGATCAGGATGGGGAGGAGGAGGATGCGCAAGCAGACACGGGCTTGGAAGGACTGGACGACGCTGATGTAGGTCAGGCTCTCGAACATATATGTGGACTGGGGCAGGACTGACATGGCTCACAGCTCTTCTTCACCGACGTTGGACAGGCTAATCAGGCTGGTGGTGCGGTTGTGACTACAACGGATGACGATAAGACATTACGATCACGGCACCCAGCGGCATGGGAGGACAGCGACGATGAGCGTATGATGGTTTCGTTAGCCTCCGTGCCTCGTCTACGCAAGCTTCGTATAACAGAGGCCGAAGACGTAGTCAATGGCCGCGAGTATGAGAAACGACTTCGACATCAGTTCGAGCTGCTCAGCCCTGCTCCGGAGTGGGCACGCCATGCCTTGGGCAGACCCGCGTCAAAGAAGCGAAGACTCTCCGAAAATGCCTCAGACGATGGAGACTCAGACATCGACATGGACCTCGACGAGGACCTCCCCTCGGTAGCCCCCCTCTCAAAACTCCTCCGCGATGCCTCAAGCCTCGTCCGCCAATCCGGGCCCGGCGCTGGCAAAAAGCGCAAGCTTCGCCCAGAAGTCATCGACATCCAACGGCAGAAGGACATCCCCGGCATCCAACCCTCCGCCATAACCTCCATCTCCTTCCACCCCACCCTCCCCCTCCTTCTAACCTCCGGCCCTTCTTCAACGCTCTACCTCCATCACCTCGCCCCCTCCCCACCAGCTCCAACCCCAAACCCTCTCCTCACCAGCCTCCACATCCGCGGCACCCCATTATCAACCACCGCCTTCCACCCAACCGACTCACGTATCTTCCTCTCAGCCCGCAGGCGCTACTTCCACATCTGGAACCTCTCCTCCGGGCGCGTGGAGAAAGTCACCCGCGTTTACGGCCAGCAGCACGAACAGCGCACCATGGAGACCTTCAAACTCAGTCCAGACGGCAAACTCATGGCTCTCCTCGGCTCTGCGCGGAAAGGCGGCGGTGTGATCAACGTCCTCAGCGCTAGTAGCCTCCAATGGATCACCCAAGTGCGCGTCGAAAGCCGGAACGGCATTGCGGATTTTGCTTGGTGGCGCGATAGCAAAGGCATGAGCATCGCGGGCAAAAGCGGTGAGATTACAGAATGGTTTGTCCTCGAGCGACGCATCACAGCAAGATGGCAGGACGAGGGCGCTGTCGGCACCACCACGATCGCGTTGGGTGGGCAGCACGAATTCGTCAAAGCTACTATCGGTACCGATCGGTGGGTGATAGTTGGAAGCAGCTCGGGCATCGTCAACATCTACGACCGACGCGCATGGCTCGCCTCACCACCCCCAAATGCCGAACAACCACTCCCGTCTCAACCGAAACCGACCCGTACACTCGACCAACTCACCACGCCGACCTCCCACCTCACATTCTCGCCCGACGGACAATTATTGGCGATAGCATCGAAGTGGAAACGAGACGCCATGCGTCTGGTGCATCTGCCTAGTTGTACGGTCTTCAAGAACTGGCCTACGAGTAATACGCCGTTGGGACGGATTACAGGCGTGGCGATCGCGGCGGGGGAGGTGGTGTGTGGGGAGGTGCATTGTGTGATGGCGGTGGGAAATGAGCAGGGGAAGGTTAGGTTGTGGGAGATTAGGTAGATGTGTGTATACGATTCGTTCGCTGTTCGATCGACTGCGGGCACGAAGGTGCTGTCTCGGTAAAGTATGTTCACGTAACTGTGCTGCTGTGTTGTATAGGCTCGTGGAGTTGGACTGACGATGTTTATGCTGGGTCACGAATCTGCACAGAGGCTATTGGAAGCATGAGCGTCTGTAGACGCCGCTGTGAAATGCTCACAATGCATGTAAGAGGATGGTTCTTGTAGCAGACCGTACCATATCGCCGTCAAACTCCGGCCCTAGCTCGTGCAGTGGGATCTGTTGCTGTATGTGTGTAACCGCACACAAACCATCTGATACTGCATCAAAGAGTGGTGCCCAGCGGCCAGAGTATGATTGTGCTCCCGAGCAAGCAAAATAGTAGGTATACGCCGCTGATGATAGACTGTCGGCGCCTTCCAGGCGAACATCCGTTCCTCCTCCCAGTCCCCTGGCATCATACATGACGTCGAGCGGGCTCTTGCTTCAAGATGGACTTCTTTTCTGCTTTGAAGAGGTGCGATACACCCAAGACTTGACTTTGGCGTATACAAGTCTCTCTTCACAACAACGTATAGAGAACCGTGATATCAACGACCCAAAGCGATCATGGCGCCACAGCAAGCCGACATTGACCTGTGAGTTCACATCCCCCTCTGATAGTAGCCTGATAGCATCACGAATCCCGTTCAGTTCTCGAGTTCGCAGCTGACGCGTTATACAGCTACACGAGCGGGACACCCAACGGCCAGAAAATCAGCAGCACGCTCGAAGAACTAGGGCTGAAGTATACAGTCCACAATGTCGAGATCTCGAAGAACGTGCAGAAGGAAGATTGGTTCCTTGATATAAACCGTGAGACCTCCCGGACGACCTTGCTGGTGCCCTCGGGTAGGTGTTGAAGAACCATGCTGATGTTCATTCCAGCAAATGGCCGCATCCCAGCTATAGTAGACAAGACGTCCGGAAAACCGAAGCGAGTCTTCGAAGGCGCCGCCATCCAGCTTTATCTGTGCGAGAAGTACGATAAAGACCACTCGATCAGCTTCAAGTACGATTCTGATCAGTACTGGGAGATGGTCGAGTGGCTGGTCTGGATGCAGTCGGGATTAGGCCCGATGCAAGGGCAAGGTTAGCACTCCCCCCAGCATTCCAGTACGACAATGTCCTGATCATTACGAAAAGCAAACCACTTCTACCGCTACGCCCCAGAGAAGATCGACTACGCCATCAAGCGCTACCAAACCGAGACGAAGCGTTTATACCAGGTCCTCAACGACCGTCTCGCCACCCAAAGCAGTGCTGGCCACGGCTTGTGGATCGTAGGCGGCAAGTACACGATCGTGGATCTCTGCTGCTTCTCCTGGGTCAACTGGGCCGAGTGGGCTGGTGTTGAGACCAAGCCCTTCCCCGAGCTGCAGAAGTGGTTGGAGACGATCCAGCAGCGGCCGGCGGTTGGGCGAGGCGTTGACGTGCCGACGAAGTTCGAGATGAAGGAGAAGATGCGGACGAAGGAGGGGGAAGAGGAGTATGCGAAGCACCATTCGAATTGGGTGTTGCAGGGTATGGAGAAGGATCAGGAGAAGCATCAGAAATGATGCCGCGGTTGGGCCACGACTATTCGTGCTGTCCACTGCGTGTCTGTCGAAGTGCTGTGCTTGTAGCGAAAGCACGGACAGCGGTATGAGTACGAGAGTACTTTCCGTTCACCTTCGAGAGGAAGCACTGACCCGACAGTTTGGGCGCAGTGAGTGCAAGTTCGACCAACCACATCTGGCTTGGAGGCCATAAGGGCAAGAAGGTTTGGGCACTCTTGCTTCCACAATTCACAATACTCCAAGCTTCAGCATCCGACTTTTTCTGCCTATCGTTTCAACGCATTCGCAACTAACTATCGCTATATCATCGATACAGTATAGCTATACCATCGCTACACCCCCTGCTCGTGCTCATCCTTTTGCATTATTCGACAGACGTCCAGCAAACACCGCGCTTGTTTACTCGGCTACGCGTGCTACCACTTCGGCGGCTCTTCGACTACGTGTGAACAGCGATATCACACGCGGTATTGAGCAAACTAAGCAGCTTTCGCTACTACAGCAACTCTACAACGTATCTCTCGTTCGCGCCTCCTTCTTACCAATAACGACGCTACCGTACAAGATGTCCGCGGTAACACTTATCGCTGCTGGAACGACATCTCCGCTTCTTGCCCTCCCCTCCGAGGTACGTCACACCGATGGGTGGCAGTGTTCTCCGGAGTAGCACCAAGCGCCATGCGGCCCTTCAATACCTTCCATCACTCGCACATATGTCCCAGACACTTGCTAACCTCTCGTTGAATTGGCTTAGCTGCGCCTCCGCATCTTTGACTGCCTTGTCGACCACGAGCAGGAGGATCAGCGCGACTTCGGCGGCCATGATCTCGACAACCCCTTCTGCCTTCCGCTAAAGACCATTCGCCCTCCACTTATGCTGCATATCAGTCCAATAATTCGAAAGGAATACCTCGCCCACTTCTTCAGCAGCACCACATTCCGCATCGACGCTCCGATAGACCGCGCTGTCGAGGCCAAAGAAATCTGGTAAGTACTAACGCGAAAGGTGTTCTCCGAGATACGATCGGACTCTGTGTTGCGCTCTGCGACGTCTGAGACTTTCTAGTCCTCTGATATAGCTGAGGCACTTTTTGATCTTTTGCCCTTCTATCCTGAATATAGAGGCTCTCCAAGATACGATCGGACCCTATGTTGTGCTCTAGAACCTTTTAGTCTCTTTCAACAGGCGGAGCCGCTTGCTAACCCTCTTGCACAGGGACGAAGGCGGACTTGCTGAAATCCGGTTCGATGGCGAAGTTCACAGCATGCTCGACGAGACTGCCAGCGCTTGGCTGAGCAGCTTACCGGGCGAGGAGCGAAAGCAAATTCGGTTCCGTCGAGTCATGTTCACCCCGATCACGAAGCATGGCAGCCCCCTCGGCTTCACCCTCGAGATCGTGTTTCATGACAAGGCCTACCACATCGATATGTACCTCGGCGAGGGCTGGCAGTCAATCTATGACATGTTCGGCGAGGCTGGGATGCTCGACCGCAACGGTAAGTACTGCTGGGTAACATAATTCTCCGAGACGCGATCGGACGCTATGTAGCGCTCAAAGATCTTCTAGATTGCTTGTAAAAGCGGAGACACATGCTAACCCTTGTACTCTTTCTGATAGGGTTGCTTACCAACGATTGCAAGCGCGTGCTCATGGTGCCACTCAAAATCGTGTCTCTGCTTCGCGTCTACTGTTGCGCCAACAAGAATCAAGTGTTGGGTTTGGTGGTGCTAAAGAGACTGGCGAGCATGTTCGCAGGCGCGGAGGCAGATAAGGGCATCAACGTCGTGCTACCAAACGACTGGCTAGAGAAGCTCAAGAGACCTCAGCAAGTTACAGGCGGGAGCGCGGTCATTGGAGGTTCTACTAAGGATGTTAGGCAGGAGGATGAGGCTGTGGAGGCCGTAGAGGATGTGAGACATCCCCTCTCGGAAGACGTACCGTTGTTCGAAGTCGCAGAGGAGGACAAGGAAGAAGATGAGGAGGAAGATTTGGCAGTTGTAAACAGACTCCCGGCTGCTGAGGCTGTCCGAACTCGATCAAGCCTGCTCAGGTAAGCCTCGAAGACGGCAGCCTACTAAGCAAAACAAATGGCAGAACAGCAGCACGAGAAACGGATAGGCTCCAAGAGAACATCACATCGGCGAATGGAAAAGTAAGGATGCCTCTTCTCACGCTGAGAAGCCTGACGGACCCCACAGTCTGGATCGATTTTGAGGTTTGAGTTTTCCTAACCAACGATGGATGATGGCTGGGTGGTCAGCAGCATTCATCTGAGTTCGGGAATTCGACAGAGTTATAACGATTGGTCGCATCTCTGGCAGCAGGAGGCAGTATATAATAAGTACCGAGTCTCTCTCTTCTCTTCTGTTTGAAATCTTTCTCATCCATCTACTTCGTACCAATACTGATATATCGTATCTCTTGCAACACCGTATACTCTACGACACGATCAACGTACCGACATACCGTACTGGGTAACCCAACACAACAACTTAACTACACATACAGGATACGAACAAGTCATGCATCAAAATACCAACATGGTAATCCTCCCTCTACTGGACCTAAGCTGCGACAACGCGCATCGAGCCGGACAAGACCGTTCATCTCGACTACCGCTGCATCGTGCGACGATCTATCGGATGCAACCTTTCTCTCCTTGCTCGACCCCAGCCACGACAACGTGGCTCCATACCATCAGCACAACACTAAACCTCCCTCCAACCAATGCCACGGCAAATCAAAACGATCGAAGCCGTCGCTTTACGACTTTCCTGCCGAGATTCGCCTTATGATCTACTCCTACCTCGTCGAAACCGAACAAGAAAACCTTCGCGGCTTCACCGGACGCGACAACCCTGACGACGAGACCGGGACTTGCCTCCCAATCAAGACCGTCCGGCCGCCAGCGCTCATCCGCACAAGTCGCCTACTTCGCGAAGAGTATCTACCTTACTTCTTCCAGCATACCATCTTTCGTGTGGACGCCAGATGCGACTACCTCGCCATCCATTACCGCGACCCCGACACAGGCGATTACCAGCGCGCTTTCGATAGACCTGCCGCAGAGTGGCTCGCCAGCCTCCACCGTCCCAATGGCGACGCTGATTACATCCGGTTTCGCCACCTCATGTACGTTCCCGTCCTTAGAGACAATAGCCCTCTCGGCTTCCGCCTCCACATCGTCGTGGACGCTCGCAAGCATGTTTACAAGGTCGACATGCACATCTTCAAGGGCTGGACCACGCCCGGGAGCATACTCTTTGATGGCGGCATGCAGGCTCTAACGATGCCCAAACATGTCGGGTGGGCCCTGGACACACTCTGCAGATCTGTCAGGGGGGAGGTACTGAATCTCGAGTTCATGGCGGGGCTGGAGCGCCAGTTCGGTAGCGAGTATACGCTTAAGAACCCGGTAGAACATGCAATAGTGGCAGCAACTTCAGGGCAATCTGAAGTAGTCAACGCGGTGAAAGATATGTTGTATAGCATTGGGTCCGACACTTTCGCCCGTGGCGTAGTTCAGGGTACCAATCACTGTCATTCGGAAGTCATCCCGTTGCTGAAAAGTTCGGAAAGTGGTATGGACTTCAATCGCAGATATCCCGCCGTCAAGGGAGACCGTGCCTGTGACCTTTTTCACCGTTCTTACGGCAAGGGGGGTAAGCACAGCGACGGTATCGAGGCTAATTGGAAGTCGAATGTGAGGATGCGCCAGATCATGCTTTGGAGCAAGGCAGACGAACTCGACAAGGTGGACTTGCTAAGTTGGTCGAACGAGGGTTGGTACACGTTCCACTGGTTCTAGAGTATAGAAGAACCGGGCGGCGTACAGAGGGGAGCAAGATAAAGCAGTTTCGCATAGAGCGAACACTTCTGAATCATAGAGCGCGCTAGAGAACTTATGTTGACAATAGCGCAGAGCATCGGACAAATGTATATATGACTTTACACCACCTTTATGGTAGAACGACTCTGCTCTCCTCTCCCACCTACACGTCGCGCATAGATCAGTAAGTTGAGGTAGGAACGCATATTTGTGGAACGCGGAGCACCCAGCTTTCAACTTTTCTTTGACAGCTAGATACATGCAGCAGAATCTATCGGAGTCGTAAGCACATCATCACCCATCTGGTTCCTCGACTAGCTACACCATCTTCATCCTTGGCAAGCAAGATGAGATGCCTCTTAAGCAGTGTAAGTCGAAGCAGAAACGTCGCCACCACGTCCAGTCCAGTTGACGTGGATGTCCTTGCCCTCTGGGTACTTCTCGGTTGCGTGCTCTGGCTTGACGCGGAAGGTGTGTGCACCGAAGTAGTCGCGCTGAGCTTGCAGGAGGTTGGCGGGTAGGTCCTTGGTCCGGTAGCCGTCGTAGAAGGACAGAGCAGTGGAGAAGGCAGGAGTAGGAATACCCCAGAGTGCGCCCTTGGAGACGATATCACGCCATCCGGGTTGCGCCTTGTGGATGGCCTTGTTGAAGAAGTCGTTGAACAAGAGGTTCTCAAGGTCGGGCTCAGAGCGGTAGGCCTTGGTGATGTCCTTCAAGAAGACGGAGCGGATGATGCAGCCACCGCGCCACATAAGCGCGATCTCTGGCTTCTGGAGCTTCCACTTGTACTCGTTGGCGGCCTGTGAAGTGCTATGAGTGATGGTAACGCGGTAGAAGTGCGTATGGTACTTACAGCCTGCATGAGCATGAAACCCTGAGCGTATGAGATAATCTTGGAAGCGTACAGGGCCTGCTCAAGGTTGGCAAGCACCTCCTTGCGGTCGCCAGAGAACTCGATTTTTGGCCCATCGAGCTTCTTGCTGGCGTGTGTGCGCTCGCCCTTGAGAGATGACAAGCAACGAGCGAAGACAGCCTCTCCGATGAGCGTCACGGGCTGGCCCATGTCGAGTGCGTTGATGGCAGTCCACTTGCCGGTACCCTTCTGCCCTGCAGAATCCATGATCTTCTCAACGAGTGGTGAACCATCCTCGTCGTTGAAGTACAGAATGTCGCGGGTGATCTCGATGAGGAAAGAGTCGAGCACGCCCTTGTTCCACTCCGCAAAGGTGTCACCCATCTCCTTGCCAGTCATGCCAAGACCGCGCTTCATCACGTCGTATGCCTAAGGAATTACTGTCAGTTTCCGCCATGCGAGGGTCAAGTTCTGAATGGTGCTAACCTCAGAGATCAGCTGCATGTCACCGTACTCAATGCCGTTGTGGACCATTTTAACGTAATGGCCCGCACCCTCGTCACCAACCCACTGGCAGCATGGCTCGCCATCGGACTTGGCCGAGATGCTCTGGAGGACGTCCTTGATGTATGGCCATGCCTCCTCGTTACCACCGGGCATGATCGAAGGCCCGTATCGTGCACCCTCCTCACCACCAGACACACCAGTGCCGACGAACCGAATGCCCTTGGACGACAAGTACTTCGTGCGGCGGTTGGTGTCCGGGAAATGCGAGTTACCACCATCAATGATGATATCGCCCTCCTCGACGCCAGACTTGAGCAAGGTCTCGATGAAGGAATCCACAGCTGGGCCAGCCTGGACGAGGATCATCATCTTCCTCGGCTTCTTGAGCTTCGCGACGAACTCCTCCGCGCTCCATGCTCCCACGACGCTCTTGCCCTTGGCCTCGTTCTCGAGGAAACGGTCGACCTTCTTGACGGTACGGTTGAAGGCCACGACGGTGAATCCGTGGTCTGCGGCGTTGAGGATCAGGTTCTGGCCCATGACCGCGAGGCCAATGAGACCGAAGTCGCCGCTGTGTAGGAGGCATTGTTAGTATTGCGGTTCTTCATATGATAGTGAATACTTCGCGCAGAGCTTGCTGATAAATGCCCCGTGTTCTCGACACAGGTCGTGAGGTCTTCACAAGACTGTTCTGTTGTGAAGCATCTTCGTCTCCCAATCGCAGTCCATGCCTGTTGCCTGCTGCTGTGCCGCCGCCTCTATAACCACTTGTTCCACCTGACCTCAAAAAATTCTCACCGAGTACGAATTCAGCCGGGAGTAGGAAACACTCAATGACTTACACAGCTTCTGTCTTGGACATGTTTGCGGTATTGTCGGTATGTAGTTGTCGTGAAAGGTTGTTCAGGCGTTGGTTCGCAATATTTGCAAGTTTGGAAGAGTGGTGGAGGTGTTGCTTATGCAAAGGTGGTATCGAAAGTTTGAAGACGCTGCTCATGGATGTGATGTAGCTTGGTGGGCTGTTGGGCTTCGATAGTGGGGCAAAAACTGTCCGATCGGATCCGAGTGAGTAAAAGCTGACTGGATCTCTTCCTAAAGCTCACAAATCCTTTGCTTGCGCCGTTGACATTAGCCGTTTTGCGATTTGAATATGATTGTGGAATCCAGGAAAGAGATGCTATACTGATATGAGTGATGAAGAGCAGAAGGTCGACCTCAAATGACTCGTTCCGTTGCCGACGCAACATGACCGAGGCAATTGGCGGAACGCTTGTCATGGTGTGTTTCTGATTACATGTATATCTTGGCCATTGTCACTTAAGCCACTGAAAAGCCGTAGCACGGACAGGCATAGGAGAGAACTATCATACTATGCAGCCGCATATGGAGCTCAATAGATGGCTGATATGCTTGCTAGGAACAAAGTCATGCTTGACCTTCCACCGAAAGACATACAACACCACATCAAAGGCCGAACCCCATGAAATATGCCAGATGCTCATTATCTTCAGCAAGAGCTAGGAGGTTCTTCAGACGCTCCATTGACTCCCTGCTCAGCGGAACCAGCCAACTTTGAGGGAGTTGTCACCAGACATCATCCAAGCTCCAACATGCCAGTAATCACGTCGGTTTCCTGAAGCGACTCTATATGCTGACCACATCGATCAATACCCCAAATGAACCTGTCCGGGTCTCTGAACCGCAGGTGATGGGTTTGACGGCCGATCCGGAGCCAGGCCTAGTTTGATGAAAGCTCGAGTAG
>JAABUW010006363.1_pt1 | contig 14846 bp, 14 predicted proteins | sample 5560081 | NCBI WGS metagenome assembly JAABUW01 (sample SAMN10711882, study PRJNA513363) | rock metagenome | isolation source: Antarctica rocks | place: Antarctica: Victoria Land, Knobhead sud
CGCATCTGGAAAGACAAATGGTCATCCTAGGGAGCTCGATGGTCATCAGGGGCTTCTCGGGCTTCATTGTCCCGCACTTCCTCCATATTCAAGGGAAATTGTAGCGGATCTAGCCATGGGGGCCTGAACAATGACACGGCCTAGTGGTCAGGTCTTTGCTGCGTCCAATTTGACTATCGTGAGATCCGATATCTTGCCTTATCAATCGGTAGCACTGCTGCATCTCCGATCTCGGAATCAAGCTCTCCATCGCACCTTTGGAGCGCTTGATTGAGTCGATTCGCTACAACCCCACATGTATTGAGAGCTAGCTGATAATCAAGACCACATTGCTTTGCGAAGGTGCTTGACAGAAGCGACGGAGAGATTCGAAGCGAATATTGTCGATCGGTTTGCGAGCCATGTCACAGGAGTGAAAGCTTATCAAAGTTAGGAATGTAAAGACGACCAGGAGAGGGCGAGACCGAGCGTGGGCGAAGAAAGGCTGTGTTGGGACATGACTGCGGCCAGCACACTACAAAAGGAGCTTGCTGGGAATGTGGGCTGGCCTCCGAATGTAGTATGGCGTAGTGTGGCTTGCCGCCACGGCAAGCCATCGCAAGCCATTGATGGAAGTGCGAAGCGGGTGGCGTCTGATCTGCGCACTAGGGCTGAGATGATCTCTGTCGCATCGCGAACGACGGTGACGCTGATAGGCAGACTCGTAGATTCGAGTGATGGAGGAGGTCGTTGCGAAGCGGGATACAACCTGATGAGGAAAGATCTGGCTAGGTCGGCAGCGATTGTCGCCATAGCCATGTGCACATCCTGGACACAGCCATGTGCGCATCTTGAACACTACTAGTACAAGAGCTCGAGTCGAATTTCTCAAGAAGAAGACTGAATCAATAGTGATACTTGAACGGTGCGGAAGCGAGCCCGCTTGACTGGAAGGTTTTCACCTAGGCAGGGGGCAGGCGATGAAAGGAAAGATTGGCGATCCACGGGAACAACTCTCCCCTATGCGTGATAGTTATGCGCTTCCAATGTCTCTGCAGCGATGCAGGATGTATATGCAGCTTGTTGCAGGACAGAAAAGGCAAAGTGGTGGGTTTTGTAGTTGCACAGATGCAGCCATCCCGCAAAAATTCCGAGGTGTCCCTCCATTGCAGGCTGGCGGATGAGTATTGGATACTGGTGATGCAGCGTATTCGTAGACTGTTGCGTTTTTGAAATTGAAGTGGACCAGCTTCGTTCTTCGGTTATCCCCCTCTCCCATGGCTGATGTGAATTTTACTTTGAGCTTGAGAACGTGGTAGCGAAGAGTTTCAGCAGCCCGCACCACTGGTGAACAATGCAAAGTGAGGGGGCGCCTTGGCTCGAGCGTACGCCGTCGTCGCCGTGCCAATGCATATTTGGAAAGCCGTGGTACCTGGATAGAACTGGAATATGTGACTGCGTAGTTGCTCAAACCGCATGGTGCAGGACTTTTGGTGCGCTAGATGATATGCACTCATCAGCTGTTGGTAGAGGACGAGTCTTCTTGTGCAAGCATGTTCCATAATAAGCCAGCCGTTCGTCAATGGTGGCCGCAGCAGGGTACTATACTAGAAGTATAGTATGTGCCACCAATAGCAGCTTGCGGAGTGGCTGTCCCAATACGGACTGTGATCGACGGCTCGACGCCGAGTGGTGTGCACGGCCGTGCCACCGAGACGGATAGCCAACCGAGGGTCAATGACAGCCAATGAGACGGATGATCGACATGGAACCTGTGCTTGAATCGCTCTCTTGAAACCGCGCATTGAGCCATGCCGCTCCTAACGGCTTCGTGCGTACATCTGCCTGACCAGTGAGAACCAATGAGCGCTCTTTCCGGTCAGAGCAGTCGCATGGGGATTAGACTGGGGCAATGATTTCCAGGGTCGCCCCCGGGTAGGCATACGCACTCACGGGGCGCAACGAACCTAAAGACGACCTAAAAGCAGCTGCGGGCTTAGGCTGTCTCGCTGGGTCGCTGTCATGAACCCTTCCTGCTCGGTTACTCACAATTCCCTAAAGTACCTTACCTGAGCATGACCCTGTCGCGGACTAGCCGTAAGGTAAAGTGACATGCGGACGCGATTCGTCGTTGATCATTTACCACTTCCTCCCTCGTCTCTTTTCAGAATCCTTCCACTCGCCGTTTCGACTCACCTCCCTCGCCAGACGCCATTCCCTCTTGGAAGCCACGCGCGCGAAGAGATCGGCTGGTGCTGGCATAGCCTTTTTCCATTCTCATTCCAGAAAAGCTTGATGTGAAGGAAGAGGCTGCCTTCTTGCCTGACTTAGTACGTATACCCGCTCCCTCACTACCTCAGTCGCTTGATCTGACTCCTCATTGGTCTGCCCACACTTCCATCGCTGGATTCCTTAGATTGCCCATCGCCTCCAAGTTCAGGGTCTACGGGCACCTTCTTCTTCCGGCTTGTTATATCATCGACTTCCCTCAAAAGGTTATACCCACATTCATCTCACTCCCCGCTTCCATGCTGTTCACCCACATGTCGACACCACTCCTCTGACCTCCAATCACCTACACCATCGCCAGTGATGTTACTTACACTGAAGCCTTCACAACAGCCCGGGTACGCAAATCCCTATGCGTATTCACCTGCCCAACGCTCCCCCTCCTCGTTCTACTCGTCACCTCCGAAGTCCGCCTCTCTTCCTCCTTTACCGGACAACCCCCCCCAAAGGATGACTACACCACATCGCGGCTTGCCTCCTCCATCCATCATGGACAGGAGCTTGCCATTGCCCGAACGAGCTCAACCGTCCAGCACCCTGAGCCTGAATTCCAGTATGGGCGCATTACCAGCAGCGCCCACACAATGGCAAGGTCAGACCGAATCAACGCAGTCATGGCTTGATGCGAAGAAAGAGGAGGATCGACGGAAACAAGAAGAGGAGAAGACTCGACAGGAAGACCTGAAGCTACAACAGCGGAAGGTGGAACAAAACATACTGCAGGAGTCTCTTCGAGGCGGAGTCCCTCCACCGATGGTCCCCATGATCTTTGCGAGCATTGGAGGGAGCAACGTTGCGAACATGAGCGTGGAATGGGCTCAGCATTATATGACCCAGATGAGTCTCCAACAACAGGCGCAGATCCAGCAGCAGCAGCAACAGCAGCAGCAACAACAGCAACAACAGCAACAGCAGCAACAGCAACAGCAACAGCAACAACTGCCGGCACCATCTCAGCTCCAGCCTTCACCCGAGCAACGACGAGAACCCCGAGTGGTCGTAGGCCCCAATCCTAATCCATATGGTGCGCAACAGATGCAGCCGCCTACGCACAGCAACGCTATACAACCTGTGCAGCAAAACCAGCCAGCTGCAGCCTATACACCATCGTATTCTAATGCTACTCTGCCCAGTGAGCGAGTTCGGGCACCTCAGCCTCTACAAGCGGCTCCACCTACATCCAATCCTCGACCGACGACTTCACAGTCAAATTTGTCTCGTCTAAACACTGGGGACATGCTTGCAGCTCCAGCAGGAAACTCCGCTCTGCAATTGGGTATGCAGCATCCAATACAGCAGGCGCTATCAACTCAAGGTCAAGACCAGCCATCGTCGCCTGGGCTGTATTTTCACCATTGGCAGCCTCCAGATTCGCAAGGAAAATCCAAGGACAAAGACAGTCAAGGCACCTCGGCAGGCAAAAGTGCACACACCTCACCCAATTCGCAACCTCCTGGGTCCCATCTACGTTCCGATTACACCACCTCGCCCAAGAAACGGAAAGCGACAGGATCACACCAAGCCGCACCCACACCCTCTTCCCACACTTCCCCATCTTTTTCACGTCAACCCTCTTCGGGCTCGACGTCAGGCCGACGGCGCAGACATTCGCGAGCAAGTGATGCCTCATCTCACTCGCGAACCCGTGCTGCGCATGGAAGTGGACGCCAAAGCTTCTCCGAGGCCGACAGTGGCAGAAATTCGGCGCATCCTGAAACGCGCCACCCTCATCAGCATCACCCGGCCGGGTCGGATAGCAGAGAGATGAGGGAGACAAGGCAGGTGTCACGAGACCTAAGCGAGCGAAGCAGTCCCAAACGGGAGTCGTGATCCAGCCACCTTCATTTCTCGTTCCATTTCTGTGGAACGGCACCACTTTCCATACGTCGGAGCAAGACCTCACTATAGATAGGTGATATATTTGCAGATCACATGGGCATCTGGCATTCTGAACTTGATGGCTATTTTTATATACCCTTTATGCGACAATTGTGCTATTACGAATCTTGCGTTCGGGCGGCAACTCCTGCAACTAACTCATCATTTCTCGAGCCCTGGAGGCTGGGCTGGCCTTGAAGGATATGTACTATATTTTCACTTCTTGCTTTGCATTCAGATGTAACATATTCGATCTTCGGGATCATGAGAAATTGAAGGGCATATGCACAACAGCCGCCGCGACACATAATTTTGATTTAGGTGGAGATTGATCGTCGGTTTCATTTCTGCGAAGTCGCAACAACCGATCCAGTCCCTGCAGAAACAACGCTTTGACTCTCAACGTTCATGATTCATGAAGATGATCTTAACCCGTGGGGAGAGAGTCGAGACTTGATCAAGCTTTCATTTCCTTCGTTCATGGCACGGAACAGTTGCCACAGCACTGCTCTCCAACTTGCGGGAGGATGCACTGCGACTCTTCAGCTCTGGATAGCCGTTATGTCGTGCATGAACACGCTATACCCGATGGAGATGATGCGGTCTAGCGTCCTTGCAGCTTGCATAGAAGCAGGTATCCTCACCTATACTTTCGGCGAGCTCGGCAAGCCGTAGTGCCAACGCACCTCTACCTATTCACTGCAAGCTTCCAAGTTATGGGTACCTGTATACATTGTGACCATGACTTCTTCCCAGGTTGAAAACCTGATCATTGGGTTCCTGTCTTCTGCATCCTTGAGCGCAGATCGGCGACCCGGTGCGATGGTTGCGCCCTCCTTTGCCCCTGGTTTTCTGGGTTGGACCCACATATGTCTGACCTGTCACATCTCTAATGTGGTATGGTGATGCGGTTTTCTGAATCCTGAGGATGAGGGGTGGTGTCAGGTATTGTCATTGCTGCGTCAGTGTCTGATTTTTGATCCGAGATTGCATATACCTGGTGCTCAACAAGCTTTTTCCGATGTTTTCTCGATGGCTCGTCGATCGATCGATCATTTCGATATATTCCAATCGAGCAAGGTCATCACTACCAGCTATCCATCTGCATAATGTTTCTTCACATCGATCTCCGTCGATCTCCGTCGAGATGTCTTCAAGATATCTTTACTCTCGTGTGATACATCCAAACAGATGAATTTGGGTGTGAAGCAGGAACCTCATTGGCTGTTGCATTGTCACTCTACAAATGTTTGCTCGTTCAACAATTCAAGCGTTGCCTGTGAATATTTCAAACCCTTCTCGTCGTGAATCATGTCATGGAAGTGACAACACCTATACCGTCTACCATGTGCTATATCATTGACATTTTGCAAACGAGACTTCATGTCGTTATCTCTTTATGATAACATATATATCGGGAGCGTCAACACAGCCTTTCTCATTCCTTCTTCTTCTGCTGTGATGTGATGGTGTCGAGGTCGTCGCTAATGGCAATATATATAGAGAGAGACAACATGACCTTCCTCGTTCCCTCTTCTTCTGGCTGTGGTGTGATGGGGTCGAAGTCATCGCTGATGGCAGTCCTTGCTTGAGCTCCTCCCTGAGGTGACGGTGTCTTGATCGAATTTTGTTTGAGATTGCAAATTTGCGTGATCTTTCTTGTTGGTTGCTAGCTTATCGATGGCATTGTTATAATGGATACGCGGGATATTCATCTTCTTGAAGCCCGGTTTTTGTTATGTGAAACTTCTTTAGCTCACAGGTGAGGGGATAGGAATGTTTCTTGCGGATTGGAGGACTACATTCTCATGATGTTGGATGTATGACCTGTCAATCGCATTGTGGTGCCAAGTGACGCAAGCGAACAGAAAGTGGTTGAATGAAATGCTGCAAAATGAGGCTCTCGTATTCCAGCTACAGAGTACATTGATACTACTTTCATTGACAGGAAATACCCCTTGGACTGAACGACGGCCCGATGACATGGGGTGTTCCTATTGCGAACTGCTTCTGACACTGCTCCAGTGGATCTAGATATGCTGGCTCAGCTGCCTCGACACCGTTGGCCAATCCCTGAGAACGGGCATGTGACAAATCGGTCAGCATCTATTCGTCTACAGCAACACCGTCAACGCTCGACCCTGGCTGCCTGTGGTCGGGAGACCAAAAGCGCGGATATGCTATGTGGCTACGATTATCTCCCTTGGACAAGATTACACGATATGGTATTCTGCCTCCATGTCAAGCACCAGCGTGCCGAAAGATCACCTGGAGAGGTCGACTCGTGGCCGATTACGTTGCATCTGCGGTGATCGACACGGATATGTCATATTTCAGAATCTGTTGGGGACGACCGAGGACTGCGTATATGACGACGCTTCCTCTAGTATAATTGGGTTGTTCAAATTGGTAGAGCTCTCAGGGTGCGGACTATACCTGTGCGTCCTGCTGGAAGCTCAGGACGTGCCCACTGCGGATGATACGGAGGCTCTCTGTGCGGAGGCCATGAACAGGGACGGAATTGAAGCAGAGAGGAAGCGCGAGTCAGGAAGCATGGTGTGTATCTATATTCTTAAAGAACACCGAGTGTTGATATGGCGGTGGCTCGGTATCTTGCATTACGCTGTCCTTGACGCAGCCTATTCTGCCGGCATGACTGTCATTCCTCCTATTCCGCCAAGACCATTGATTGATGTTACTACCCTCCGACTGGATTGAGATTGGGGATTTTGTATATATATACATACATACAACGGTGCTACATTTGACAGGCCTCATCAAGAAGTCGTGGATCGAAGAGTGGGAATTAGCAAGAATGGTGCATATATATTATGCACACGCTGAAAGGTCTTGGATACTTCTCACTGTGGAGATCACTGATGGATCGTTGGCGTGCCATGGCTTGGAGCGCTGTAGACGGGCTCGGTTGGCGGAACGGTAGCCGTCAGGACCCTGCGAGTATGATTGATGCTCAGCAAAAGGAGGATACGCAATGCAAATCTGAGGTCTTGAGGGTAGTTTGTCGATGGCCGAGGGTTAAGCATTGTGGGCAATATGGTTTGTGGGATGTGGATGGCTCTTTTGAGGGTTGTTGCTGCTAACGACGACTGGAAGAACTCTATATCGAGCGACATATCTTCTTACGCTGTTCTTTCTACGAAGACTTGAGCTGGTGGAAGAGCCGGCGAGAGAGTTGTCGCGAAAGATTATGGGGACTGGCCGATCGTGAATAGCTTTCCTTCGCCCGCTTACAGCAATATCGACTATGTCGTTACGAGACACGAGCTCGAGGCATGCTGTGGGACCTTTACCGTCCTCCCAGACTTTTGGATCTTTTGGGCAATCCATTTAAATATTCCGAGGCGTGGAGGATTTTACCAGCTGACTCTTAACTCGGTCGGGCATGTACCGACAGCTTCTGTGCCCACGGGGGCGGCATCTACTGCTGCAAATTCGGAGGCTGTGCGCCGTTACAGGGTGTACAAAGGACAACAATTACACGGTGACATCGAAGAGAGGATTGGGAAAACCCGCATCTCACCCTGGATGATCAAAGGACGAATGCACTGCCGCTCACACCTCTTCCTCAAGAAGTCTCGGGGACCAAACGTGAATATAAAGGGATAAGTCAAGGACTCCTTTAAGTTATTAAACCTTTAAAAATTTAGAACATGAATTTGAACTTGTTGTTGCTGCGCAGGCATGCGTCCCAAAGCTGCAAGGTTTGGCTGGACAATGTTGGAACATTGGCTGGATTTGTTAGGGGACTAAATGTTAAAAATAATTAATAAGTCAGGTCCGCCGTATACCCATCTTTTCCTATTCGTATCGCCATCAGTACATCAATTACTAAAGCAATATATCCAAACTCGTCGCAACTTTCACAGCAATGCCAAAAGAATTGTTTCGTTTAAACCATGGACGCTCTATTCTCTTGCGGGACCGGAACATAAAGCCGACTGGCAGCTACCATTTGGTGACCGTGGGTGGAAAGGTCAAGCCCAAAGCACTGGATCCCAAGTCATACGCAGGTAGTGCTACCCAGTGGTCGAGGATGGTCGAAGATGGTTGCCGGGTTCTTTCAAAAGACCATCATCACGAAAGTTACCCCTATCGAAAATGTTCCCACGGACACTATGGCCTCGCAGCAACTACTGACAGCTCTCAAAGTCTCCATGAAGAAATAGGATACCAAATCTCCGCAAGCGTGAGATCGCCGTTCGAAGCCAACGAAACCTCTCTTATACCGTCAAATTCAGGGCTTCGAGAAGCGCGCACGTGGAGGCAATGAGACTGAAGCACGAGACATGTGCTGCTCGCGCCTCAGCTTTGATTAAAAAAATGATTTTTACTCAAATTGACCGAGGAAGCGGAGACCGGCGGTGTTGATATCTTGAAGACACACTCGAAAATGCGTTGTTGTGGTGATGAAAAGGGGGGGACCTACAGAGTCTCAAGATCACAGGGGTTGGCTTTTGTGATGTGATGTGGATCTGGCAAGAGGTAAGGCTGGAGGCTTTTGTTCGGTCGAAAAGATTGCAAGATCGTCCAATGTCTGGGGTGAGATCTCGCATTTATAATTCTCGTTGCGGGGATAGCATTGAGACGAAGGTGGATGTGTGAGTCGCTTCTATATCCGCTTCGAGGTATAGAAACCAATATATATTGCGACTTCTGTGAGTGGTTGACATATGAGCGGCACCGATAGCCTGGCTAGAGTAAAATCGGTATTATCATCACCCCTGGAGATATTCAGATCAAGAGGGCTGGAACATCACAATCTGGTGACATGTTACAGTTACGTCCCCCTCGATTCTCTAGCTTCATGTCCTTTCTTGAGAAAGGCTGTTGATCGCTTATGGCGACGCGGAGAATTCGTTGGAAACTTCGTGTGAGGATTTATGCCAGAGCGCAAGAAGAAGAACGTCTTTCTGCCGAACTCATCACATGGCAGCTTAAGGGAGAGCCTTCTCCTCGAATGGATTGGTGCGACCACTTCACTTTGAAAGAGCTATCTACGCTTCCGATCACGTTATAGTAAGATGTCGTTCTTGTGATTGATTTCACACCAGTTCCAACAATCTCATCAACAGATCACCAAAATGGACTATTCTATTTACTGCCTCAACAGCATCAAATCACAAGGTAGATATCATTACCAGCGAAGCTGAGTGCTTTGATACCAGTCTCATCAGAAAAGCAAGCGTTCTCCAGATCAAGGATCTATGACGGCTTTGTCAGCGGCAAACTTTCTCATCAAGTCTCTACACCAGATGTAGACGATGTAAGCCTTCACGGTATCAGCAAATTCACTGGAGATGGCCATGACGAGAATGGAGCTTGCTCTGGTCCGCGTCAGCCTGGAAGCTCCCAAGATGGCGGGAGACGGTGGTGTTCAATTCGAGTTTGGTATCGATCCCGCAAAGAAGAAAAGCTTTCTAGATGAAGTGGTGACTAAGACTACCTACCGAATCGAAGAACAAAAGGACGACGGTTTTCAATAGCTTGTTGGGGCAATTCAAGACGCTGTCACAAGACATGGCAAGCGCCAGAGGATTCTCGCTGATGGGATATAGATTTGATTTGAAGAAGACGGTGATTTCTCTGTTTGATTATCATTTCTTTGCCATCGGAACAACGGCAGTGAGATAGCACACGAGATTTCTGTGATATTCGGTGAGTGTTCTGGCCCGGGGCTCGGCGTTGCCTTCTTTCATCGAGAATGCCGAGGCTTTAGAGGGTTCTATATGTTGCTTGATAGTGAGTAAACAAGGTCTACTTTTTTATATCCTGCTGTCTTCGTTTGTTCTATACAATTTCCGAATTCCGGCCGCTTATCTGTGGCACTCTGGCCCAAAAAAAGGCATGAGAAGCATATCACAACTTGTGATCAAGGCGGACAATAGCACTCGTCGCTTCATTGTCTACGGCTATCAGCTACTCGGGGACGCAGGGGAGCGATTACAACAGTCCCAGAAGTAGAGTCAAATGGATTGGGGTCGGATGATCAATTGCCGACATCCTGGCAAAGAGATAACCAAGGCCAAGGGGAAGTCTGTGCCATTCTGGTGCATCGGTGAAGAATGTTCACCTCATTCTCATGCCCGCGTACTGTGACGTGCTGGGGTAGCTGGCTCCACGAGACAACTCAGCCAGAAAGTCAATTTCAACCCATGCAATGCGCCGAACCGGTTGCTGCTCCCACAGGTTGCAGCCACGCAACTTAACGCATCCAGATATACATCACCGATCATGAATTGAACACCACCTTCAGTCCGCATCTTTAAGGAAGGGGAGCACTGCCGGAGGTGCTGCATGGTTTTCTAGGTGAAGCCAAAACTTGGCAACCCTGACGGCAGCATCAGAGCAATGTCAGGGGATTGAGAACCCTAGACGTTGTAACCTTGCAGTACTAGCTCTCGCATCTTTGGAAGTACTACATCCAGCAGATCATTTTGATCAGTTTACGGAGTTAGTTGCAGGATGAGCCCATGGAGCCAGGAACCAGAGAACGAAGTGAAAATGAAAGATATGGGATGTTAGCATCGTTTACAAAATATCTTTAAGGAAAGGGTGATGGATTTCCCACTCAGCGCCGGCCTCAGTAATGAGAGCTAAGCGACGACAGTGAGGAGACTGTTGGGGAATGGTTTGAGTAAAGTGGTATTACGATTGGTAACAGATTTCATTAGTGGAAATCCAGCTGTTTAATACATTTTATACGGCAACCAGGACGAGCGATCGTGGTGTTCACCAACGAGTCTACAAGAGTACTTATGGGAAATTCGCGGTCAGGTCCGACAGGGTTTTGGAAGAGATCAAAGACAATTTTTGTCAAGATTTCCAGAGCCGTGCATTGACGACTATCGGACAACTGAAAGAGGAGGTCTTCGGAACGCCGTTTACTAGTCGAGGATTGGGAAGACTCTATGAAAACGCAAGCGTTGGACAACTTCCCATCACTCCTCAATGCTTCAGAAGATACTAAGAGCTGTAGGGAGAAGGTAAAGGTTAGTGAGTCGGACTATCTAGGTCAAGCGACTTCAGTCTAAAACCTGAATTCTTCAAGGCGTTATCAGTAGTAGCGAAGAAGCAGGAAGTGGGCACTCGAGCTACCAAGTTTAAGGGAAAGGGCCGAAGGAGAAAGTTCTTAAGGATTCCGAGAAGATCCCATCAATGGGTACGGAGTGGGTCAAGCTCCGTCAACTCGTAGGCAATTCAGGATACGCTACCATTCAGATTACTGTTCCATGCAACACAAAGCCCGAGCGCTACGGAATCACGAAGATCTGCGCAATAGAAGCTGTTGTCCAGATATCGAGTCATAAAGGAAAGGCAAGAGTCGTGAGGCGTCGCGCCTAGTTGCAGTCAGAGATGTTATTGGAAACATGGTTACCGCCGATATCGAGATACGAGTGCGAACTTCCGAGGTGGACCTCACGGATACAGAAAGCCTCCCAATGTACCTTGGAGAGCTTCTGATTGCTTCACCATACGTGCCCAGCATGGACCTTCTCTGCGGCCTTGATTCCGTCGCTTGACCCCTGAGCGTGATTTACGATCAAGCTATCAAACCGACTTCACTCTCTGAATATGTCTGATGACTGGAGTATACAGCACCGAACTCGTTCACGGGGTATGATTCTATCCAAGTTATCAGCACCAACTCAAGACTGGTGCTGCCAAACAAAGAGCGATCAAGACAGAGAGCAAGTCGGAGGGCAAGTCAAGTACAGGGGACAACGAACATACGACTAGCCATACAAGAACAGTCAAGAGAGAGAAGAATTCCCTCCGCACAGAGGATCATCCAATGCCAACATGCTGATGACGCCGAAGGGAAAAATCAAGTAATCTGTTTAGTCGAGGACATTCTCGGCGAGAATACCAATGCCGAAGACTCGGATGCTTCAAAACATATCAGTATGGAGGCGTATTATGAGATACTCTCCGCTCAAGTACTGTTGACCGACTGCGAGACGTACACGCTCATAGGCTAGACGCCCCTGAAAGAAAAATGGATAAAGATTGGTAATCGTGCCATGAACTTCAAGATGTTAATTAATTTAGAGATTACGTCGTACCCTACTACTAATATTCGCTTCTAGGTCCTAGGGCCGCGTAGTAAGTAACTTATTATAATCTACTTAGGGTACCTAGCCAACGTTAACCCTTATAGTCGAAAGCTCGCTCACTAAGGTCGAAGAAAAACCGATCCTACCTATAACTTGACTCCAGTCTTCAACGCTTGAGGACATCTTCAAACGGCGCATGGGCGTTATTAGAAAAGGTAATACTTATGCCTTACATCCGTAGAGTTCCTATAGATAGCTAATTCGACTATACCGCCGAAGATCTTCTTAGAATCCAAGTATTCCTTACCTGATCACGCAATTCCTTTTCCTCAGCGGGCCGTTCAAAGGGATCTTCCAGGCTCAGGGTTCGTCGAGCCTCCTACCATCAAACAACCGGAAGCCCATCCGTCACCGAGCGAGTCGAGCAAATCGAGCGAAGAGAGCGCAAAGATCCCAGAGGAGAACCAGCAGAACGCAGGCCTGCCTAACGAAGATATCGAAGCTCTGGAAGACCCAGTCATTGAAATCAGTAGCAAATACGAGTCCTTCGCCGTCATGCCGCAACCTACCGCGAAATGATTTTGCACAGTAGCAATACAGGAGGTCTCTCAAGTGATCTCAAGAGTGGCTTGAACCAATAGGAGGATGTCAAGATATATCTTATCAGTGATGAAAACTCCTCTGGACTTGTTCTGACCTTTTAGTCCAAACGAACCATGGCAGCATCTCTTTCGAGACAGTATTGTAATAGCCATGTCAATTCAAACTATCACGGAGACCTTTCAGTTCCTCGTCAAGAGCAGAAATCACATGGCCTACTTCATTCTTGTTCATCAAATTGAAGCAGGATGCAGTTGTGTATGCAAGACAACAAACACCGTCAAGGTATGCTTCCTACTTTACTCGACATGTTCCTCTCAGCCATGTCAACCCATACGTGGTATAAAAAAGCATCATGTCATAGCCCCACGATAAAACCAATTTGTCTTCACTGGGACTTGGACATGATTCGCAGTGGACATCAGGCGGTAGCAGGAAAAAAAGGAGTCAAGTGGCGAGGCTCTCGGTAGGACGCCCGGCGAGTCAAGCGGCACATGGATGGCGGTTGATACCCTGAAGTGATCCATGTTGGAATGTGAGAGGAAGAAAAGCATTTAAGGAAAGAGTTGAGAAAAGATTCGAGGAAAAATTTGAGTCTACGGTTGCAAGGGCACTTACGAAGTAAAGAGGCGATAAAGTCAGACTGAATGCATGGCGGTACTTGTCTTTGCCTCCATGGCGTGTGAGATTCTAGGTCGACCTTTGGTTCTCATTCCCGTCAATTCTAAGAATGTGCTACACGCCTTGGAGAGAGTGGTAAGTTTAGGATCGAGCGTTTCCACACACTGCGCAAGCTCGCAGCCCTCTGCATCAGATCAGGACAAGCCGCTGTCAGAGCCGGTCGTGCAGTATGAATGCATTCAAATCTGCGATGACACCCAGTCTCTGGCAAACGGCGCTGATCTCGTCATCATTAATTCTAAGCCTACCCAGATGCCAGCATTGACCGAAGATGGCAACCATGCATTCAACTCCTAGGTCAACCATGCTCGCGCTTCTACCTTAAGCGGCAGCCTTAACCGGGAGGTATTCTCCTTTTTCCGCCGTGGGTACGTAGCGGACTTAGTGAAATAGCAGCTCGAACTTCTGCCTCTGCTTCCGAGTCATCAACATCTGTCCCGTTTGAGATACGTCGGCATCTCAGTCAGGATTCATCAGGGCTACGACAGTCTAGCTACTCTCCGATTCCGGCAGAGCCAGAGACCGGTCTACAGGGCATCACTCGGCCTCCCGAGGCTACCGTGTTGACTACAGGTTTTGACGTAAACATACTTTTTTTAAAAAATAATCATCCAGGAGCGTGACCGTCACATTCTCAAAGAATTTGAAGCCACACCGGCGGCAAGACGGGACCCCCATTGAATGATGCAGAACGTTACGGAGTGCGCTGGGGCAAAGGAAATGGGCCTGTAAGTTCGAGAACTTAGCTAAAGGTTATAAATATACTATTTCCAAGCTTTACCTCATTCCATGTTTTTACCAACGGATCATTTTCTACCACCCAAACGAAAATACTCTACTATGACTCCTAGTTCAAAGTCTTTTGATTCAGATATTCTTGTCACTTGGTTTTGCCTGCAACTTTTCCTACATCGTCAACATTCGAGAGAAGGACTGGATGACAGTACCTATGAAGACTGATTAGGACTCCTCTGCGGCTCCCAAGCTGTTGCAAAGGATGTATCTTGTAGGGATTCTGATCGTGTACTACTCTGCCCAGGTGAAGTTGGCCAGAAATTGGCTGCTGACCATTGCCCTTGGAGGAGTCTCGCTTGAGGTACAACTTGGCGATAAGGTGGTAAGAGTACTATCATCTCTAACATTTCGCGATAAAAGAGGGACAGTCTACACCTGATGGTTCAAAAGTTCATGGCGTTTGTCCGTCACATTAATGAGTCAGGGTACCAAATACATCACTTGGAATAGATCCTAATCCTTTTGCTTGTCCCGAATCTCCGACTGCAATTATACTCAGACGCAGCAAATGGATATTGGGCAATCGTTTCCTGGGAAGAGGACCGAAAC
>JAABUW010006365.1_pt1 | contig 14846 bp, 16 predicted proteins | sample 5560081 | NCBI WGS metagenome assembly JAABUW01 (sample SAMN10711882, study PRJNA513363) | rock metagenome | isolation source: Antarctica rocks | place: Antarctica: Victoria Land, Knobhead sud
GAAATCACCCAGAACGAGGCTTATAAATGCCCACCGGAGAAAGGCCCGGTCGAGATGTCGTACAGCGTGATGATTCCGTATCCGTGGTTGAAGAAGGGGTATTATACGGTGCGCACGGAGATGTTTAAGACTAAGGGGGAGAGGATGACGGATTTTGAGGGGACGGTTTGGGTAGATGGGGAGGTTGGGGGAGATGATGGGTGGGTGTGAGGGGGTGGTAGGTTGTCATAAGTGGATTTTATGATGAAGAAGTGTTGAAAGTGGTGGAATATATAACGTTTACGACAGGCGGGAATGATGATTGCTGAATCTTTCCATCCATTCTACAACCTACACCCCCCACCACCCCAACCCCATCCCACCAATAGCCCTACTTCGCCTTTCCCCCTTTGTACCTCACACTACATCTTGCCAATCCAAACAAACTTCAAGGTACCAAACAACAAACATCTTCAATTCCAAGCAAGTCAAAACAAAACCTATCAGGCCTTCAAATCTTCGATATCCCCCCCAACCCACCCAGTCCAATCCCTTAAAATCCCTACATCTACTCCCAAAGCAACCCCTAAGAAGTATGAACACTCCAACCCTACCCGTCCGATTCGCGTTGCCAAGGTATGCGATATGTCATTGTGCCAAATTCAAAACCCCATCCTAGTTTCTCCATGCGTCCCCTCTCCCACAAAAAATCCTCTTCCCTCTTTTCACACCCATCACCCACCATCTACCTCAAAAACACTCATCTTCAACCCCTCCCACCCCTATCAGAAAAAATCAGCAGTACGCTCTACTCGAAGCTGGTATAAACGTACTGTAACATAAGTATATATCATAAGCTATACTTTCATTCGGATTTTGACGAACGAGTCAGATCGTGCATAATCCGAATTTCCATACAGTTCTCCCAACGGTATCCTGTATTTACCTTCCCCCCCCCCCTTCCCAAAATCTTCCGGGCCCCAAAAACCCCTTCATCATGTACTGTTAAAATCCTCCCTTTACATCAAACACCGCGGGGAATCCTGATACGCCTTGCTCGAAATCCATCAGGAGACGCTCACGGTTCCTCTTCCTTCATGCTGGCCATCTATCACCCACTCTACCCTCCTCTAACCCTCCACCCTTTCCTTTTCCAAAATCACATAACCCGCTCAACGCCAATCTCAGAGACGGATATTCATGTTCATAGCACATCGCTCCAAGTTACCAGTCTTGAAGAGGTTGCGATGGGGTAGAGGAGGTGGGGTGGATAGGGGAGGTGAGGTGGATAGGGGAGGTGGGGTGGATAGGGGTGTGTGAGGTGCGGAGGTGTGTATGTAGGGTTAGGCGTACAGTATTAGAGGATACTGGGTAGGATGGGCTTGGGGAGCGGGGAGGGGATTTGGGATTTGGGAGGATTGGGGGGGAGGGGTGGGAGTGGGTGGTGCGATGGAATCAGTGAACCTAATACAGTTCTTCTTCTTTGCATTATCAGACTCTGGCTGGGTGTGTGTGATAGTAAGCTAATTTCGAAAAGAAGATGTCGGAGTGTTCGGACTCCAACGTAGGCGAGGTAGTACGGTAATGTTGAAAATCGGTCATAGCGGGAGAATGTGTGATGTTCCATGAAAATTAATTCGAGGGCGAGTGAGAAGTAGAGTTGTGCAATTAGGGGTGGTGGGATGGGAAGAGGGTGATTTATGAATGGAAAGGGTGAGGTCTTACTTGTGGGTCGGTGCATAAGGGAACGTTTGATGCGTTTTCTCAAGGGGACTTCGTGACCCGTGAACGGTGTAAAGTCTGTTGAGTTTGTGATTTGGGTGCCTTTTGATGCTGGTAAAGGAGAGGTAAAGAAGGTTGGAGTGTGTCGAGGGGGGTGAGCATGTAATTTCTGATCGTAGCTCTCAAACCTCTGATAGACGATTCGATATCCCTTTATTCGCACTGAAGTACTTAAGTGCTATTGACTGAGGCGACAAATCGACCGATCACCAGTTGTTCTTGCCAAGTCTGATGTGGCCAGCAAGTAGTGCAGGACCTCAGCTACTACCGAGAAGGTCAAAGAAAAACCTTCAAGATTCAGCAGACCTGTCGCTGCCTCCTTGAAACGACCGCCTCCGCGCGGATCTTGAACATGGTGGCTGACTTGTGGTTTGACGGTCATGGTGGTCCATTTAATCTAAAAAAACGACCTCCATTCGAAGCTATAGTACGTAAGTTTGGCTCCAGGAAGTCTTGGAAGTCGTCCATGACTGTATAAAGCAGCGGTAACACTTGGGATGGTCGCATAATTACGTCGGCGAAGAAAGCATTATTCAGAATCCTGCCGTGCTTCCTCATCATATCAGCGTCTCCCTGCCAACTCTTGCCTATGGTTTTAGGCATTATCGGTGGGTGGCCAGCAAACTCGCGGTGGTAAATCCAGACCATCATCTCAGACTTCTGGAGCAAATCCAGCATGGAAGAAGTCGACACAGATAGTGGCAACTCTAACCAGTGATCACCGCTTGTACTGAGGATGTGGCTCCACAGCTGATAATAAGAATGTATGAAGCGAGGACGTTCAGTTGGTGTTAGAACCAGAGTACCTTTGCCGATTCGTGACTCTAGTTTCCGAAGGACCTCGCTCTCAAATCTGTCACATGTCCGGTGGACCGTATTCTGGTTCGATAGATAGCGCTTGGCTTGTTGTAGTGCTACCCGGTTCTTATCCTGCTCAACGATGTCTTCTTTCTCATCATGTGCTTGAGCCTCGGTTAAAGCCTGGGCATCCTCAAAACATTCAATGACACGGGGAAGGATAGCACCACAAATGCTGGCAGCATTGAACATCCAAATGTCGTTGAATAACCGAGAAGTTCGTGATAGAGCAGCGACATCGGATAGACTGGCGAGAGACTGGAACACGATGAGTTGGAGCTCAAGAGAAAGGCTTGAGAGTGATGGTGGATCCATGACGGTTGATGAGTCTACGAGCCAGAGAGTTGGGTTCATAGATGGCTCCATGATGGGGTCGGATTCTGATCGCCGTGGGGATTAGCAGAATTCCTTTACGTAGGTAGGGGACAAAGCGGGTAAAGGGATTAGTATGAACTTTTTTCAGAGTGAGGAATATCTTGAATTGAGAATAACTTGGCTGAACGCTTCTTTGGAAGGGGGGCGCTTGCTCACCAATGGGTGTATACCTTGTGGTTGGTGATTGCTCCTCGATGGAATCTGCCGCTGGAGGCGATCACAGAACCCGGTTGACAGTGAAGCTCTGCTTAGCGACCACTGAGTTGAATATAGATAGGAGTGGCTTCGTCCTGTACACAGGGTAGTCATCAAACAATCCTGGCGAGTCGCAGGCTTGGTTCGGGTATCAATGATAGAAGATTTAACAGATGTAATAAATGATAGGTAAGGCGTAACTGCTCGACCACATTAAATTATATACTCAAAGTTCACGTTCAAGGTAACGCTTGATGAACCATAGTGTTGACGTTGTGACGTAAAATATTGCACTTGTGTTGCTGAAATGAAAAAATGAAAATCAGTCGAGCGGCAATCATACGTTGTTTCGAAAATCTAGTCATATGAGCCTCTCTAGCAGCAGCCATGCAGAGTAAATCCAGGACATAGCTGACGCACTGAGTGTGCATGGCCTCTGGGAATATGAAAATATCATAGCCAATTTCCAAGCGTTTGTGCAATGCGATTGAAGATTTCAAATAGGACCTACTCGAACAAAAGAGAGTCCTCCCCGACCGTGGAGGAAAGTGGTCGGGCACTTACCGTCACAGATTTTCATTCACCCTCTACTCATGCCCTCACACCTCCTTCTCAGCGACAACAACCCACTCCTTTGGATCTCTCCACGTCGGCACCAACACGATCCGCCCTCCATCCCATCCATCAAAATCTCCACTCTCTACAGCAGCCACTCCTCTCTCATCACATAATCTGATCCCAGCCTTATGCAGAGCCTGCAACACCTCTTCCCGCTTTTGTTCCGCAATCTCGACATCCGCATACAGCAGACTCACATGCGGAGCCCAGTCCTTGTTCGCCCAACTGCTCGCGGCACTTTGATTTCCATCTTCCACGGCAGCAGCGCGGATCTGAATCGTTAATTCGAGCAAGGGCACCTTGGAGGCACTCAGCGTAAGCTTCTTGAAGAACTGGTCACCGATGTCGAGAGATTCAAAGCGAATCAGGGGCTTCGCAGAGATGGGGATATGAAGTCCGTCAAGCCAGGCTTGGGAGTCAGTGGTACCGTCCGTGATATCTTGGGGGACATCGCTTGTGAGCGTGAGGTGCGGCTCAAATTGCAGGGGGTTTTGCAATTCGGGGAAGAGGGATGGAACGGCTTTCGTGATGAGGTTTGAAAGGATGACGTGGATTTGGGAGTTTCTGGGGGGAACAAGCCAGAGAGAGGAGCCTGTGGGCTGTCATTGTGCTGATGGGTTATGGAAGGCTCTCGGATGTACCTGGCATATTTGTAACGATAGAGCCTTGAGGGTTGCTTTGAGAAAGTCGATAGTAGAATAAGGTACGAAGGCCAGTGGGAGTAGGAATACTCTGCATGACAGTACCTCTCAGACTGATTCATAAAGCTACCACATCAAACCGGCCTATTTAATTGCTTTGCACAATCTCAGATCGAGCTCTTCTTTATACGATCAAATAGAAATACGTCGATTAGTAGCGAAGCGTCTTTAAAAAAGAATTTCCAAGATCAAGATAATTATACATGAATACATATATGTAAACTCGCAAGCTATACAGAAAAATACCACAACCCAAGGCCCAACATCAAGCCTGTATATTTCTCATATACTTCACAATACACACGATCCGCCTCGAACAACCCCGAGTTTCTCTCGCTCGTCAAACTCGTCGTCAGATACTCTTGTACCTTCATCACCAAAGCCTCGTACGCCGCCGCAAGTTTCAAAGGCATCGAATCGCTATTCCCAACCAAAGTCCCTTACGTTGCCGAGCTTCTTTACAGCAATGTCAGCTTGTGCGTATGCGTACAATCTGGTCGATCGTAGGTAAGGCCAAGGCTAGGAACGGGTTTATGCCATATTTTCTTTGGTAAGCGGGATAGTCTGTCCTGATTCGCTTTTCATACAGAAGGGCGTCACTGGCTGCGGCGTTCTTTTTTCGAATAAGCCGTTTTGGTATATTTGGCTCCCCTCCAATATCTCGCCGGTACACGTCAAGGTGGCGATTGCGGATGCTTATACCCCTCGGAGGTCAACTTCAAATCAGAGATTTCCGCTTTGCTTGCTTTAATTCCCTCTCTCAAGGATTCCATCTCTTGTTCTAGTTTTCGTCACCCGGTCCGGCAAATGAGATAGCATATCCCTTTTTTAAAAGAGCTTCAACTCCTTCGCGGTTCCCGTAAACCATCCTGTCTTTTGTGTGGTTGATTTATATGCTATCATTCACCTTTGGAAGGCACGCTTCAGTGGTTTTCAAGGAGGTAATCTTGATCCACTCCTGGGCTCAAATTCCCAGAGGCAATGATCTTACACTAGTCGTTCTGCTGAAGGGTTAGAAATCGTCCATACCATGATTGTGGTATCCCACCTTCGCTACATGGATCACCACAGGGTGTACAAAACAAATAAATATCAATCCTGGTCTCCTAATCATCAATTGAAACTCCCAACCTCCCTGACATAGTCTACCAACCAACCAACCCAAAGTCCGATTGCAAAGCTTAAGCAATACAAACAATCAAACAAAAAAACACACGAAACCACTCAAGCTAGCCTTTCCACCCTCAAGCCTGCCTCGTAGCCTAAAAATTGACCTACAGTAGCATGCCTGAGACCCTGACTATCGATTATTATTCCCCTTAATCAAACGCAGGATCGAATTGCCAATAAACAGAATATTCGCGTCAACCGTATCCAGTCTCTATCCTCCAAAAGCCACTCACTCAGCTTATTATTTTAAGCCCACTATGAGCTAGGAAAACGCTCAACGACTTTTCATTTGCAGGGTTCCTTCCATACCTTACACGCTCACACTCATACCGACCACAACAGAACAGAAACTTGCCAAGTACCAATATTAGCACAGAAGACAGAACCAGGTGTAATTCGCGTCATAAAAGACATGGGTTTATTACCCGCCCAAGCTTCCAAGTACAGTATGTAGCAACCACTCCAGGCCCCGGTTCATACACTACAAGCGCAAAACTCGACTGAAAATGCTTGATATCATCTTCGAGACCCGGTCGAAAGCTTAAAAGCGTCACTGTATAGAAATGAATCTTACTGCTTTTATGCAATGAGGCTGCAAATCAGAATTTCAATGAATCCTTACATACTGTAGTTGCAATAAGCCGACGTTGGAATTTTTTTTGGGCTTAAGCTACCTAACTCCTGACGTTTACATCGAAGAGCAATGCTGTAGAGGTATGTTTGTGAATACCGCGTCCATGGACTGTGTACGAACGAGGAAATCTATAAAAAGTCCGACATGGATGGGCAATAGAAGCCTTCGCTCTTACTGTCTTTCAGGTTGCCAGATATGGAACCCACCGCAATCCTTTTCGCAGTTCTGCCTCTATGGTGTCATGGTGTCTGATTCTGAGTATCCCAGAGAAGAACCTGGAAGTGTGCTGATGAACCCCCCCCCACCCCCCCCAACATCCTCACCCTTCTGCCATAGTTCCTTCATCTTCCTTTCCTTGACCCATCCCATGTACCATCCCCTCCCCAATCCGCAAATTCCGAAGCAGCTGCAATTCCGCTGGAGCATGCGCCCAGTATTTCGTCACGAGAGCCCTCACGTCTTGCCTAAAGCCCGCATCGCCAGCCATCAACCGCTCGGCAGAGCAAAAGTCGTGCATTCCAGTGATGCGCTCTCCCAACTTCACGCGCGATTGACCACGAAGGAGAAGCGTTCTCGCAATGTCGCGGTCGCGCAAGCGTACTACCAGTATGGGTCGAGGAAGGAAGTGGAGGTTGGTCATGCGGAGCGTGTACGAGCAGTACCTATCGACGGCTGTAAAGTTCTTGAGGGCAAATTCGATCTCGGCAAGGCTCATTGCTATCCAGACGATTGTTTCGGCCATGCTGCGCACACCCTGGAAGCTGTAATGCATCCGTTGTCCGTATACTTTGTAGCAGTCGGCTACAAACGCCAGTGCTATCTCGCCATGAAGTGCTGCTTTAGTAAACCTGCGCTCACGACAGTAGTCTCGAATGACATGATGAGCTCGCTTTAATTGCGCTGGGACTGCTAATTCGATGGGGTCCAGCTCATGAAGTGCGTTGGGTAAAAGAATCCCGCCATCGGGGCCACGGTGGTCCTTTGGGACTTTAAAATGTTCAATGCTGGGTCTCCAAAGCTGAGAAAAGGCCCGGACGACTTTCTTGGCGGCGGCCGGATACCGGGCAAAGTCTGGAGAGGAATCGTAGAAAAGCTTCACGAGGTGTGAATCCTGTAATGTCCATAGTGCCCGGGGCAGCTGGCTGATACCCGCCGTAGTCATGATGAATGTGTCCTTGACCTCAGGCGTGTAAGAACCAGCAAAAACTATGGAAAGCTTCATGACTGGGTGCTTGACAATACGGTGGATTGATCGAGCCGCCCCTGCGGATTCACAATATACAACGCCGTACCCATGATCTTTCAAGTCTTGTCCAAAGCGATTTTTGTTAGCACACACGATAACCCAGCTGTTCTCGCCTTGAAATATGCCTGATGCTTCTTCATGAATCTGGCAATTGACCCGAAGTATCGAAAGATCGAATTTCAGTGTGTATTCCCAGTGGCTGTGGCTTCGTACCTCTCCGGTTTCAAGATGTTGCGGTAACACAGGATGCAACATTGGTTCGCTTTCAGCGAGGCGACTGTGATGAGCTGAATTAACGCGGCGTTTCACAACATGTTTGGTGACGAGAAGAAGTCGATAGATCTGATTGCGGATCTCTGGAGGGAGTCTCAGAAAGGGAAATTGTGTCTCATTCAGTGCTGTGCTCCTTGATTCATCGAGGAAAATATCACAGTGATGCAGACTTGAAGTCCCAGCTTGTTTCCCGGAAGGCGACATGATGTGATTCGGATAACGGCCTAGAGACTCGCACGGAGCAATGAGAAATTCTGGCAGCGTATTTTTGAAAATCTCTGCCAGCGACCCAGCTTGAAGATAGTGTAACAGGTCCTGATAAGTTGTCAAAATGTCTGATTATCTGGTCCAAATGTTCACGGATGTGTTTGGGCCAGATGACCTACAAACGAGATGTTGACATACTTTATATGAAAGAAAACGTTATCATGTCAACAACACAAAACTAAAGATTCTCAGTGACTATTGGGGCGTGAAACCTATCGCAGTGGATCTTATCAGATTTGGGGTACTAGCATAACGACAGTATCGAGGACTCCCGCCGAGTTTTCTCAATATTCATAACACGAGCTTCATCAGCTCCACCTGCATGGCCAGCAGCCCAAATCATGATAGGTTTTATTATTGCTCGGTTACTGTACTCAAGTAAAAGCTTATAGAAAGGAAAACGTTCAAGTTAGGAAATGTGGTATCATGTTAGACGCTCATTGTTCCTATCCACTGTAAAAAACCGTATTCCACCAGGCGATTTCGCGAAGCTTGCTGTGAGGAAATTCCGTAATAATCGGAACGAGAGTGATTAAGCGTACGCAAATGCTGTAAACGCCGCAACTGCATCCAGGGAGCAGTATCTAATAGTAGATCTTCTCCTGATAAATCGGCGGGCGTCCCTCTTCATGATCCCACACCAACTTGTTCTTCTCATCAAAACTTGCAGACTCGTCAGTCATCGGAATGACCTTGCTGCTGTGCCTACATTCTTGCCTGCTAACTCCCATGCTATCTCTCGGGATCCACAAAATTGGTGTAGGAGAGGCTATGGCAGGGTGGTAGTAAGCGTCACGCTCGGTGATAGGGTTGTAGACAATCTCTGCAAATCCGCGTGGCACAAGGCGACGCAGAGTTTCATAGTCGGTGTATATCTCTGGGTGAAGCCATTTGGTAATGAAGTTGGGTTTTTTATGGGGGGCAGCCGGTAAACCCTTGGCGGCAGTAGAAGATGAATCGCCGTTGCGACCAAGGTGGTTGTTCTTTTCGTGCCCCATTGTATCACCGTTTGCTCTGCCATCTTCAATAGCCAGAAGGGATTCCTCCTCTGCCTCCAAGGACTTTGGAAGATACTTGAGCAATGGGTCGAGGGCAGAGTTGAGTGATAAGTGGAATAATATGCAGAAGATAAGAAAGACAATCATCAGGATTAGTGGCCCGATGGCTGTTCTAATACCGAATAGGCCTATCAGACAGACGATGGCAAGGTAGACACCAACGGTGGTTTGCTGCAAGGCCTTGGGGTAAATGAGACCTTTGGTATCAATTTGGGCGTTGTAGACGAATATTAGATTGTAGCGATAGGCCAGGTAGATCAGATAGAGACCGATTGTTGCGAACCCAAGAACCAGGGGTGCAATAATTGAGTAAGTGATGGCTGTTGATAGAGTTAGAATAGAATCATACAGTTTTTTGATTCGACTTACCAATGACCGTCAAGTTGGTGTAGATCGGTAGCACGGTGCCCCAGCCCAATCCAGAGAGGGTAGACCATCTCTTGTACATCTTCCTTGGTGTCGTATCCAGGAACTTTCCTAACAGCTTGAATAGAATCACTCCGACTATTTGCACCAATGCACCGGAACTGATGGTTAAACCTTGAAGAACGAAATATGAAATGTAGAAATTAGAAGCTTTGGGAAGGTCCGTAGCTAGTAGGTTGGGAGCTTGGGCCGGGTTCTTGAATATGCTTTGGAATGATGCAGCGGCCGACGAAGTTGCAGTAGTTATGAGGAAGACTTGGATAACCTGGAACCAGAAATAGAAACCCTGGGTCCGTAACTCAACGGCTGACCGAGATGGGCAACCACTGAACTTCGCCATCATCCTCAAGATTATGGGAAGTAGGGACATCAACACGGCAAGAAGGATTGCAGGGAGCAGGCCTTCGACAAGTCCCATAATGACCGAGGGAATCTTGTTGAGGAATTTCAACCATGTCAAACCTGGGGTGGCCTCCAGGGCTTTGATGTTAGACAGGACACCGACAACAGCCACAGGTATGGACCAAAAGACAATGAGCGCTATTACGAATGCGGTGGTTGCAATGTTCCTGACGACTCGGGAGGCCCAGTTGATTTTCAGATTTTTCCAAATGACTTCTTCGGGATTAATTCCGATGAAGCGGGGAGCCATGTGTAGAGCTTGATGATGACTTAGACTCTGGTATGCCGCCTGTGCTTCCGACTGGCTGTAGAATTCGATAAAGACAGAGCTTACGAATTTTGCCTCGCCGGCCCGGTACTTCGCTTGAAGAGCATCGACTTTGGGAATGATACGCTCGAGTTCTGATCTGCACCAATTGATGGTATCGACTTTCTTGCCAATAATAGGCTTGAGACGGTGGGTAGGTCGGTCTTTGGGTTTGAGCCAACGAGCTGCAGCCGATCCAGGTTCTCCGTCTACGTTTGCGGAATGCCCTTCTTCATGTGCTCCTCCTTTCTTGACAGACTTGAGACGTGCCGCATTTGCAAGTTTGACAAGTTTCGTCTCTGCTGCTTCAAGCTTGAAGGCAACCTTGTCACGTTCTTCCACGAGATTTTCAATTTCCTCGCATTCGTTGGCGATCCAAAGATTCTTCACCTGCTTGCCGAACATACGGCGTAGCTTTGCCTCGTTGAGATCTGCAGCCGGCACGGAGGTAAAGAGTACTGTTCTCGAAGACATTCGACTGGCATATAGCGGCGAGAGAAGGTAGGCTTGACGTAAGTTGACGTAGTAGATACTTTCACGCATAACCATGTAGAAGATGAATCCTGGGATCATGTAAGCATGTTATTCGCCATGTTACAGCTCGAAAGAACCATAATTACCAAGATAGATCCATGCAACAAAAGTATGTGCATAATACCGGTTCTTGTCGACTATGTTACTGAAGCTCAACATATCAAACTGTTGGCCCCCTCCATGACCTGTTATGTTGACTGGAAACAAGACAGGGAAAGTCATGCAACAACCGACAAAGGTCATGGCCGAGGCAATCTTGAGATATCGCAAGAGGAGGAAGGCATCGAGCGAGTGGTGGTTGAGGACATAGCTGTCAGGTATTTTGTTAAAGGCACCAAACCAATTGAACAGTCCTTTCGGTAAATCAGGTGAGCGTTCTCTGTAAGGGACGGCCCGTCAGTGCTACTTTATCTCTTCCTGGCATTGACATTGGACTTACTGTGGACGAAGAGCGCCCAAGAAACTCCTGGGGGCATAATTGCGCAGGAACTTCGGGCGCAACACGAGAAAGATCACAAAATAAACCACAGCCACCAACAAGACCGGAATCAAAGTGGATACAAACGCGGAGAGCGAGGCGGATTTCCCAGTTGAGGAGTCTGTCTGGCCGGTGGACATGGTTGCGGACTGTGACGTTGAAGCTCACGGCGGAGCGAGTCTCCAGGGAGATTGACCAGATAAGATGTATAAGAGTGCGACGATGGGTGAGGAATGAAGCTTGGTCTCCTGGACAGCCGGACTGAATGTAAATGTGGAATTGGAGTTTATTGTTGATGTTTAGATTGGGGGTGACGATCGGGGTAGTCACGCTAGAACTACTTCCAAGTTTGAACGGAATTTGCCAATAACGCCAAGCGGACAATTCCAGCGTGTATCCACTGAAGCTCAATCAATCAATCAATCAATTAAAGGAGATGAAGCGTAATATTGTGCTACCACGATAGGGGGAATCAAGATTTATTGGCTTCACTCATGGGTGATTGTTAGACTGCATGATGGATATCTTTGTGCGACGTACGGAGTACTCCGCACCCATTCAAAACATCTGTACGGAATACAGCACGACAGAACGCCACAGCATGTAATATATTGATTGGCCTGAGTCTCACCTCGCAGCCACAAGCGCCTAGAACACCCCCCCGTCTCATCGGATGTTTTAAATCAGGGTTCTGATACGATGACGCTATTCGGCGGGAAGGGTCCATGCCAGCTGGATGCCCCCATGCAATTGCCTTGCGATCGCCATCGGCTACCCTCGTCACTTTCGGGACTGTAACCATCGCGCCACATACACGTATGTTTCAGCTCCGCAGACGCAAAGACGCGTCGTTGACGCTCTCACGTTCACCTCTTCAGCCTCAGGTGGCTTCGCGTGTTTGCCCGGCTATTATTGGAAACTCTCACTCTCTTTGCCTGCATGGCTGAGATCTAGAATCGGAGAAACGTAACAACGTTTGAAGGTTGTTGTCTGTTCGATGCTGAAAATTGTCCACGTTGGCGCCAAGCTTTGTTGTTATCGATTAATGGATTAGTGGTCGTATCTATTGTCAAGTGAAGCTTGCGAATATGCCTATCGTGGAATTATTCGTGGCAGCTTTTCTACAAAGCAGAGCTACCGGTGCTAAAGCCTGGCAGGCCTCGCCACAATGCTACTGCGAACCCAACCCCAAGCAATAATTTTCTACATTTTACAATTGGTTTGCGTAAGGAAGGCTGCCAAGCTTCTCCTGTAATATGTGCATGCTCAGCCGCCACAAATTCTCTCCCAGCTCGTCATCTCTTGCTTGTTGCGATGGATCAGTGACTTTGCGATCTGGAATGATCTATCAAAATGGTCAGCAAGGTGCAAGACAAACAACATGGGAAGAAGGATTCACATATTGTCCCTGGATACCATCCTTGACCACATCTTCGCTCGTCGCCGCAAACAAAGCAGGCCTACACCCTTCATCCACGGGGTCCTTCATGAACGGCCTTACGGCTTTTACTCCAATCTTCGCTATGGTCCCGTAGGCATCAACGGCTTGTTCTTGTTGGTCCGTACTTACACCCCCCGGATGCACAGCGTTGATCCAGGGCCCGGTGGCCTTGGGACTCTGGAAACTTGGCTCGTTGTTGTGCATGCGACGTGCCATGGCCCGTATGATGAGAATCTGAGCGAGCTTGGAGCGGGAGTAAAGCGAATTGGGACCAATGTCGGTGTTTATTTCTGAGACAGAAGCAAAGTGTGTATTCGAGAGGGGGGAACGGTGTAGGTCCGAAGACTGCAGAACGAGGCGGGAGTTGGGTGTCTTTTGGAGGATGGGCAGCAGCACCATAGTAAGATGAAACTGCGAGAGGTAGTTGACTTGGAAATGAGAGTCTGGTTCAGTGCAAATGGTGTTAGTCAAATCTTCTGATATCCAGTTTGTCAGCTTACCGAGTCCGTCTACGGTCTCATTGTACTTTCCAACTCCCTCTCCAGCATTACAGATCAACTATATCAGTCAGTCAAACCTCCCAACCAAGAACATCGGGCAGACTGACTGCATCGATCTGCTGTAGACTCGCCAATTGCTTTGCGGCTTCATCCGTTTGCTTCAAGCTCTTCAGATCGCAGCGAACCCACTCCACTCTGCTGGGGTCGCCGTATTTCTTTAGCTCTTCCGTAGCTTCGTCAGCATGCTCCTCCTTCTGCGAGAGCAGGTAGATTTTAGCCGCATTGTGCTGCAAAATGTGGGCTGTGATGCCGAAACCAATGCCCGCTGTGCCACCGGTGACGATGAAGACCTGTGGGTGTGCAAGTAAGCTAAGAGGGCAATAGCATATGGAAAAGCTGTGCTACCTTCCCACTCAGATCTGGAATGTCTTTGTTCGGATCGAATTTGTTCCCTGTAATTAGATGAGCCATGATGGGTTTGCGCAAGGTCTCAGATATGGTGTTTTCAGACAACGGGGTGATTAAGATTGAATAGGACAACAATTCACAGGTAATTGGAAAAGTTTTTAAACACGAATTTTTAAATCAACGTAACTCGTGGTCGAAACATTTGGTGTGCACTGTAAGCATCCATGAGGTCATGACGAGCAGATGAATGACGTCAGTTCCTAAAAAAGGAAGAGGCGGTCGTGAGTCCAATCCTTCTGTTACTGATAAGTTACTACCATACTCTTAATGGTTTTAGTCCTCTAAGCTCCCACAAGCATAGTAGAAGAAACAAAGATTTAGGGCTTCAGGTTCAGGCCTCAAGCCAAAGGCTTGTGGCAATTGCATCAAAAATGCCTCTCTGGATAAGAATTCCCTCTTGTCTGTAAATGTAGTCGGGAACTGGTTTAAGTTGTATAGAAACGTAACCAAGATTGATATTCAACATGACTAAAGATATGTGGATAGAGCACTGCTCAGTACGTGAAAAACAATAAAATGGATCTCTGAGGACGCTGAATCGGCCATCATCAGGAGTAGACATTAGAGATAGCTTGCAAGTACAACAACCAAGAGCCAAGATGGATCTTCTGGGGCAATATTAAAAAAAGACGCAGAAATAACATAATTAAAGACAGAAGGCTTTCAGCTGAAGCCCGTAGGAAGATGTTATCTGAACGCTACCCCCAACATTCTTAACGATCTACTCAGAACCGAACAGATGGTAGGAAATAACTCTTCAATCTCTACTTCCATATCTGGACGAAGATGGTGCAACCGTCCGGTGTTCTACAGCTCTTGGCATCTCTGCAGTCAAGAGTTGTTCACTTCGTTTCCATTTTGGCACTGTCAGTCTTCTTCGCGAAAAAGATTATCTAAGTGTAACATGGTAGGACTGGAGCACAATGGATGAGCTTCCTGGTCGCTGGGATACGGATTGCAACTCGAGAATGAAATAGGAAGCAAGACGGTAGGTAGGTAAGCCCAAATGTGATGCGGCGTAAGTCGTCATGGCTCTTGGGAGACGGAAAATCTGGAAGAAGTCTTGCTCAATTGGGAAAAGGGTATTCAGCGCTCCGGACCAAACCAGCGGTTGGTCCGTCCGTTGAGGGTCGT
>JAABUW010006367.1_pt1 | contig 14841 bp, 19 predicted proteins | sample 5560081 | NCBI WGS metagenome assembly JAABUW01 (sample SAMN10711882, study PRJNA513363) | rock metagenome | isolation source: Antarctica rocks | place: Antarctica: Victoria Land, Knobhead sud
CCTGTGATTGCATGGGAAAAGCTCTCCTTATGCTCTGAAGTCAAAACGCCCGCGTTCTTCCTGTTTTTGCACCAGCGCTGGAGCTTTATCATAACCTTGGCATTCAACTCGTCAGGGCTCCTTCATTGCCCTTCACCTTGATCTGCGTTGACTTCAGTCAGAAAGGGGAGCTGGATTGACGAGGACGATTTATTCCAACACATGCAATCTCCCTCCCTCTGCAGACATCCAAAAATGCATCACCATCACCCATTACACCACCTATTGCCCCACCTATCCAACGCGGCCAACCCCGTCCCCGGACTGCCATCCCCCTGATCCGCCTCCCCACCCAAAAACCCGTAACTCGCATTGGCAGTGACGCCTCGTATCGGGCACCTGAATCCCAGGAAGACAGGGCAAGCGCGGTCGACGGCGTTACACACGCTCAAGCAGGGTAAGAGCTCGTCGTATTCGTACCCCGGGACCACAGTCGGGTTGCGAGGAGACGCTGGCGTTCTGAATATCGTTTGCGCTGATGGCGGACTCGAGAGGGACGAACCGGAAGAAGCGGAAGAGGTGGTGGAGGAGGAAGCGCACTGAGGTACGACGACTCGGCATACCCAATCGCGATACGCAGCGTGACAGTCCGCACAGCTCGAGAGGTGGGAATAGAGGTCCCGCCCGCATGCCGTGGTGAGAAGGGAGGTGGTGAAGGACTGGAGGGATATGGTGATGAGTCTCGTGATGTCAGAGGGGAGGGCGGTGATAGGGTAGCTGCTGGAGCCTGTTGTATTTGGGGGGAGGGGGGCGGCGTAGGCTATTGATGGACAGCGAGGGGTGGGGACGACGAGTTGGCACGGGAAGGAAGCTAGATTGACGTATTAGCACACTTCCCCTACGAGCTCCATGGAATCCGAGTGAGGTAAAGTGTGTGGGAGCCCCCGGCTGACCTTCCTTCGTGCTGAACCAGATCGCCGCGCTCGTCACACCTCTCTCATCCACGATCCAAGCCGTATAGTTCGTCTCCGCCAACAACTCCCCCACGACCCACATGGTGCGAAACCCCTCTTCCCCGCCGACGCTCATCCAGCTCGTCGTGGCGTTCACATACGTATGCCTCGGATCGGCCACTGCTCCTGTCGATGAGTTCGCAGACTGGACTGCGCACAAGCTGTTGTCGAGCCCGTCGAGGGTTGGCGAGGAGGTGGTGAGCACGAGGATGAGGGAGAGATTGGTTGAGAGGGAGGTCAGGTTGGATAGGGGGGATGGGTAGGTTGGGAGGGAGAGCTGAGGAGGGGGCAGGGTGTAGTTTGGGTAGGAAGGCTGGGGATGGGGAGAGGAGAGGAGAAGAGGGGAGAAGAGGAGGAGGGAGGTGGAGGTTGTGTCGCCGAGCAGCGGGGCGGCGGGAGAGAGGGAGTGCAGCGGGGCTAGTCGGACTCAGTATAGTCATGTTGATGATCAGAGACCTGAGCGCGGACGTACCGTCTCCCGCTATACCAATCTGTACGACAACGTTCCCCTGCCCCAATACACTTCCATCCACGCTCCCATCCACCCTCAACCCCATCCCCAAGAACACCGCCACTCCGACCTCCTCCCCCGTCGAAGTCCAATTCGCGAACCCCATATCCCACTCCAATAACCAAGTCGTCCCCGCCCTGCTTCTCCGATTCGCCCGCCCCACTCCTCCCGACTCACGATCTGCAGACGGACGAGTCCCGAGATTGAACACCGTGGGAGAGGCTGTGGAGAGGAGTACGGAGGGGATGAGCGAGGTGTTGGCTCCGAGAGAACAGATGTTGAGGGTGATATAAAGGGATGAAGTGGTGGGCAGGTCCAGCTGGATGGTTGGGGCTGTGGAGTTGAGAGGTGGGAGGGTGAGGAGGGAGGGGAGACCGGAGATTGAGATTGTGGAAATGGCTGAGGGGGAGGGGTTAGACGAGGAGGAGTGGGACGTGGTCTCTTGGGCTAGTCCGTGGGTGGGGTGTAAGAGGGAGAGAAGCGCGATGAAGAGGAGGATGAAGGTCGATAGCGGGGCGAGCCGAAGCGGGGGTGTTTCTGGGGGTCGAGGTGGTTTGCGATGCGTTGGACATCGCGTCGGGACAGATTTCCGACAATCTCTCATGGCAAGTTCATCACTATCCCATAAAAAATGTGGATGACAGCTTGTCGATAGTCGTTCGAATGGTCCAGGGGAAGTGAAGTGAGTGTCCCCATTTTGATTTTCCCTTTCTTCGGACCTGATATCGTACATAGAAAGTGACGTGTCATGCGAACCGCCGTCACCCTACTCATCCAGCTTCCCACTGGCCCACAGGATGGCCAAAACAAGAACACCAACGATGATAGGAGAGCTCATCGTCCCCAAGATGATCGCAATCTCTCTCCACTTCCTCTTCCCAGCCTCACCAGGCCCATCCGCCACCTGAACCTTCAACCTCTCCGGTCCATCCGTATAAAGTCGATCCCACGTATCGTCCAATATCCTACTCCACCCATCACTCTCGATCTTCGCGTCCTTATCCTCGGGACTCAAAAACTCGATCCGGTCCGCTGGGTAGTGGGCCAAGGTCGGGAAAGCACGTTGCGCCATCGCGGTTGTCTCCTCTTTGTCCCGTCCCATGGTGCCAAGTACACTCTCCTTCTTCCCCTTCACGGGCCAGCGGGGGACGAAGATGAAGGTGACGACGGATTGGCGCGAGCCAGAACCGGATGCAGTTCCGGAGCCGTGTCGAGGTGGGTAGGTCGTAAGTAAGTCTACATCGTCGACCTCCTTCGCCACTGGAGAGTTCCGCCATGATTCGAGGTAATTCTTGTCATCGTGAGGGAGACGTTGGTACTGCGGCAGGATGGGCGACATGAAGCACGGGCCGAGTTTAGGAGGGTATCGTGTTGATGGTCGTTGGTGAAGGCGGAGTGGCTTCGCACTAGTTCATGGGGCTTGACTACCACGTTCAACCACGTGCACCCAGCCTGAAATGTGAAACAAAGAAGAGCAGAGGCGGATGATATCAGGCAGACTTCCTGTTCCGGCCGGAATGGTTCTCGAGACTCTCTGCTCTACAAATTTGGCGTCGACTTCAGTACACCTCTCTCGAGCACTAGAAACACTTGCGCGTCAGCATAGGTGTTGGATCCTTGACGACTTTGTATAAAAGCCCGGCGGGAGCCCCAACGAGATCGACCCATTCCTTTGAAGGGATTCTCCTCCCTTACTCGGCTCCGCGTTGTTCCCTTTTCGCTTCTCGACCGAATTTGCACCCGAGATACCCGATTCAAGATGCCACGATCAACTCCCCCTCGGACCGTCACCCTACTTCTCCCTTCCATCGCCTCCTCCTCATCATCCTCTTCGACGACAGCGATGTCCGCTCGCCAAACACCCCAAGTCGACTTCGAGGTCCTGATTCACACGCAGAAGCTCGCGGCGGAATCTGGCCAGTTTTTCGACATCATGAGCTTCATGACACCTGCTCAGCAGAAGCGGTATCTCACGAGTCTCGCTCCGTATCAACCACTTCCGCAGTCCACTTCGATACCCAATTCGGTGCCTGTTCCTCCCGACCCAACTCCAAAGCGACCAGCCGGGGTTGTGCCCGAATCCGGAATTGTGCTCGAGCCTGGGCAACCGGCAATACCCCCAATCGTCATTCCACCACTTGAATCCCCCACTCTGCCACCACCAAAGAAACCCCGACCTCAACCAGACCTATCTCATCTACACTGGAAACAGCGTCAAAAGCGATTAGCAATGATCGCGTCCGGCGAGATCGGCGAGGATAGCGATCTGTTCATTGAGAAGGATAGGGAGGGGCCTGGGACCTCTCTGGGGATATCGCAGCATGGGAAGAAGGGGGAGATTGATCGGGAGGCTATCCAGAGCAGTGCGAGTTACTGGTGCGTTGGCGTCCTCTCCAGCTGCTCGTCCAGCCGCGAAGACTATCTGGCTACGTAGAGAGTTAGATTGAGCTGACGAGGTTAGGAACCACCTTCTCGTGCAAGCCCGGAAATCCCGAGGGCCACAGTGGGACTACAACACCCAAATCTATCAGATCGACCGGTCCTCTTCAGACCACTATACACACATGTCCAAGCCGAACTCAAACACTGAATTCAAGGTCGATCCGGCGGAGGAAGGTGTGCGGAGGGGAACGGCGAACGGACATGAGCACCAGACGCCGGGGGCGTCGTCCTCTTCCGGTCCGGGTGACTCGGGACGAGCTATGAGGACGCCTTCGACTGGGAATCTGGGAGCGACACCGAGAAGCTCGGTAGAGGTAAACGGGAGCCAGAGTCAGGGGAGGTTGCCGGCGCATCTACAGTCAATGGGTCAGGGGCAGGGGTATACGCCTTCCCTTCCGATCTCCCACCTCTCGCAACACCAATCACATCAGCATCATCAATCACAGCAACCACAGCATCAACACCAATCACAACTCCAACAAGCACAACCCCAAACACAATTCCAGACAACACGACTCCCGCACCAGTCCCCACCCCTCCAACCCCAGATGTACCAGAATCCTCAACAAGCCCGAATCAACCCCGCCCAACTCGCCCAACTCCAGCTCGCGCAAATGGGCGGACTAAATCCCGCCATGCTCCAGATGGCGCGGAATGCCGGTAGCGGTGGTGGTGGGCCAGGACAGAATGTCAATCCCGCTTCGATGGGAGGGATTAACCTCGCGTCGCTCTCTTTTTCGCCGGGGATGAACCAGGCTGGAGCAGGTGGGACGGCGGGAGCTGGGGTGCATGGGATGCCGGTGATGGGAGGAGTGAATTCGCTCGGTCAACATAATTTCGCTGGAGGGATCGGACCAGGACAAGGACAAGGCCAAGGACAGATGTTGGGTAGCGGACAGGGTGTTCAGGCGCCAATGCTTGGTGGCGGATGGGGAGAGTATACTTCATAGGAAGGCGTGGCTTGTCGCACTCTTGGGATCTACGATGCATTCTTCCATCCTACTCTATTCAATGCGGTTCTCGATGATGGTAGTTATGCACAGGATGGGAGCGATATATGGAGACGGAGACTTCGGGACTGACGACTCGAAGAACGGGTTTTATCTACTATTACTAATGGTGCCGACGGATCGGGACGACGAAACGAGAGTCCGCGATAGGAGGGATCGTTGGTATTGCACATTGGAGGGTGAATGAGACTTTGACGCCTTCAACTTCCTTGCTCGAGCGTATACTCCCCTATACAAGGGCGTACGGATGTTGGTGTTGAGCCATGCTCGGTTCAAGTGGATGCCCTGCGCGTTACTTCATTGAGTTTCGCCTGTATCTTCGCGTTGAGGATGGCCGGATACAGCATGCTGAGCGTGAAAGTCGGCTGATATCGACAAGCCATAGTCGCCACACTCACAGCTCACAGATGGCCTCTTTCTCGTCCTCCTCGTCCATCAGCTGCCTTACGACAGTACTCAGCTGGCTCCGCTTGAGGACGATAGTCTGTGGATGTCGAGGGTTTCTTAGCGGCGGACCCGACGGATCTTGATCACTTACGTCTAGCTTCTGCATCAGTTGCTTCCTAATCTCATTCCTTGTTGCCAGAGTGGGCTTCGCCATAACCGCTTGTGTCCATCTTTTGTTCGCTGATGCGTCTTGGAACATGGGTCGTGCAATACCGAGTCGGCCACACAGCGCATCGCCGTCCAGACCGGAGAGCTTAGTAAGGATATCGCGATTAGAAAGAGCGGCGAGCGCGCGAAGTTCGAGATTATCGTGAAGAGCCTCGGCATCAGGCGGAGGCCTTGGCGGAGGATCGCTCGATTGGGGAGGCTGGACCCTGTCCGAGGCATCCGTGGGTGTCGATCGCATGGTAAGACGCTGCTCTTCTTGCTGACGTATCACCTCTTTCTTCGCCGCGCTATACTTGATCGCCAGAAAGCGTCGGTTCGTGAGGGAGTGATGCACGGCGTCTAATGACAGATTCGTGAGGAGGATTCCCATGATCTCATCTACATCCATCGGGTCGATGCGCTCAATCTCGGTTCGCAATCGAGCTACCTCGTCGGAGGATGGCATGAGAACTGACGGATTTCGACCGGGTTGAACGATGCCGAGGTTCATGTTCAGCTCTGGATCCTCGTGAAGCACCCCGAGAGTCTCGGCGATCTTTGCATCGAGCTGTTCGCGGTCGTGCAGAAGCGGGATGAGGCTAAGATCGTGCTTGACTAGCGCCTTTACAGTTGGCTCGATGTACGCTTCAGGTACCGCTTTGGCGCACACGAAGCTCCTGACGCGGATTCCGACCCGTCTCGCCAGAGCTGTTTTACGCTGCTCAGGACTGCGCGACCGAATGTCGTCGGTTGTGTCTGGAGCCTACAGCAACATCAGCCATAGCTAGTCCGAAAGAATCACGACTCGCTTTTGGCTCGTCGGAAGAGATATCGGTCCTGCCTCGGCGATCTGTCCTCACAGGACTAGATGACCGACGATTGGGAATGGCTTGTCGCCCATAGCCCATAGAGACACCCAGCGCACGACGCTCGGCCACTTTCTCCGGCCTCAGCTTACGCGGCTCGTGAAGAGTGACGGATACGATCTGGCCACCGACGCGAGTGCCATTCATCGTCCTAATCGCGTGCGCAGCTTGTGCTATATCAGCCTTCAGTCACGGGGCGTGCAGCAGACTTACCTTCGTCTGGCGTCTGGAAGCTGACGAAGCCGTACCCTCGGCTCTGTCCTTCCTCGTCCCTCATGACGCGAGCGCTTATGATGCGGCCGACCTCGAGATTGCCATCAGCTCACATTTGGTAATCGCAGGTCGATCCAACTTACCGCCTCGAACAGCTCCCCTAACAAGTATGAAGTGATTTGCGATTCCAGATTCTGAGTATCTCTCAGTACGTTCGACGGTGCCACCGAGGCGGAACTACCTTCACGAAGACATTGCTGTAGTCCACCAAGCCAGAACTGCTCTTCGAACCGGGGCCATTCACCGGGGCGGGCCGGATATGTTGGCCAGGACCTGTCCATAAGAATCAGCTCGTCCAACAGTGGACCTAAAATAGTCACCATGTAGGATATAGGTGCCGTCATCCGCCATGAGACCCGTCGCCTTGATCCCTCCACCCGGGATTTCATCCACAGTCACGCTCCACGTCCTGTGCCGAGTATGAGTTGCGGGTTTAAGACTGGACAAGCTGGTCCTGCTGCTGTTCGACCATTGACGGGAGTGCTCTGTCATATGACGCGGACTCGGAGACCCATGTGCAACGGAGCCGACCCCGATAGTCCCTGCAGGCGAGAGAGGCAAATCTTGTTGACGCAGAAAGTGATCATGCTCCGTCCAGGGTGGCGTGAAGGATCCCAAGGGCGGGGTATGGGGATAGCCGATGGTAGCGAAGGCAGTCGCGGGGGGGAATGAGGTCGAGGGCGTCGGCAGCCCGGTGCGGCTTTGGGGACAATGAGCAAGAGCCTTATGAATGTGAAGCGCTTTTGCCGGAAGAGCGGGCTTGTACGATCCGACTCTTCCCTGGCTGAAGACTGGTACGTTGACCGGCGGAGGGAAAAGCATCGAAGGAGGTGGCAGGGCCAAACAGAGAGCACGCGGCATCGCGGTGACCAGGTTTTCAGCGCAGATGACGCTTCATCTGCGATAAGCGAGATCTCCGTGAGACACGAAGACTCACAGCTGCCAGCCCTTGATGATACTACCCGTCTGACCGAATCCGACCTCGAATCTCCTTGCCTCATTCTCGAACCAAAACTCCACCCTCGCGCCCCACTTGGAGTTCGCCGGACCATCCGCTGGTGTATCGCCAGAATTGTCCGCCCAGACGCTGACCTGTCTGAGAGAGCCCCACTGCCTCACCACGTCGAAAAGCTCGCCTGGACTCGGACATGACGCCATGAAGCCAGCCGTCGCCGTGCTCTCTAGAGGTATCTCCGGGAATTGCATGAGCATAGTCGGTCGAAGGTAGCGAGCTGCCACTGGCGGGTCTGGAAAAGGTACAATGTGTGGCGCCGGGTATGGAGAGATGAAAACCCCGCGCTCCACCATGAAAGGATGGATAGGAAGGGTCGCCATGGCTTTCTCGACTGGGCAGACACAATATCAGAGTCAGCTTGGCCGAAGAATTGTACGACACTTGCCATTGTACATGTTGTCGAACTCGAGAGCGCCTTTGGGAGATCAACATCACGTCCCTGTAGGCTGAATCCCACTCACCCCCGCGAGGCATCCAGTCCTGATACGCATTCTGCGCGAAGGAGCCGCCGAGGTCCACCACGCGATGAAGTTTGATGCGCACGGGCATGCACTCGCGGAGAGCATGAGCGATGGCATGTTCGACGAGATCAGGGGGCACATGGCTGATGAAGAGCGTGGATGAAGGCTTGGTCCGATGAGCTGAGCGGTATTGCGGAAGTACGTCTGACATACCAAGTGGGGGTGAGGACGTGGCATATAGCCTGGATACGGCGTCCACCCGCGGGGTGTATTCATGAGCATCCCCCCTACCGCTGGTCGCATTGCTTGTGAGCCTCGAAGATGTGTCAAGTGTGGAGGTAGACCGAGTATAGGAAGGGACGATGCTTGTTGACTCCCCAAGAAAGCCTGCTGAGATCATGATCAGCCCGGCTGCACCACCTTGTCCCGTTTCGAGCGGATAGAAGTTCACACTCACCTCGTTCGGCATTCCTGATCCTATCGGTGCCATGCCACCTCCCGAACGTCCAGTGTCTCCCGGCATCCCTTCTGCCGATGCCGCTTGTGGATGGATCAGACCGGGAGGTAAGATATGAGGAGCAGTGGGTAGACGAGGAGCTTGCGGGTCGGTGGGCGCAGAGCTAGGCGATGCTGTTTGCGAGTCTGCTAACTGCAAAGCGGCAGCCGGGGGAAAGGCTCGTGCTCCGCCGTTCGATCCGCCTGACCCGGATGGGACGACACCGGAAGCTCCAGGAGCCCCTCGTCCCTCAGGACCTTTTGAGGAGATTCCGAGGTTGATGGTCGGCGTAGAGGTCTGCGTCGGCGTGGCGAGGGAGTCACCGGCCATCGACATGATGGACAATGTTTGTAGTCTGATGGCGAATGTGGAGAAGGGTCACGTTAGCCTAGTCCCCTGAAGTAGGAATGGTGGGAACACGGAGAGGCCAAGACGAGATGGTGATGAGGAGGCCTGACTAGTCTCGCTGATCCTTCCCACGTTGCCGATCCGAGAAAACCGATACAAGCTACTCACAGTCTACAGCTGGAACCATATACTGACAATAGGTCAGAAAGCTTGGAGCGTTTTGCCCACTCTCAATGCCTAACTGTGGACAAGTCATAGGGATCACCCAAAAGAAGAGAACAAATCGAGAGGAATGGTGAAAAGAGAAGGAATGAGAAGACTAACGCAAGAAGTCAGCGACAGGGACCCGGATTTCAGATTTATGCCGAAGCTAAGTCGAAAGGAGGGTCGGTCACCAGAGACATCCGTCATAAAGCGTGTTCTGCCTCTCGATGCGAAGATGGCCCCGAAGAGTGTGCAAAGTTTCCTGTGCTGGCGAGGCTGTAGGGTGAGCAGATTTTCAGCACTCACACTCTGCTTGCCTCCATGTCGGTCGTCGGAGCAGTCAAGGGGATGGCATTATCCCGGAGTCTGTGCATGTACCATCACGATCAGGGAATATAGCGGCGATCAAATCGAGATATTGAGTTTGATGATGATTTGGGGAAATTTGAACATCTTCGGTGTGATCGAGCCTATACTCCGGAATACTGCCTGAGTGAGTGAGTAGATAGTCTCTGTGCAGAACGAATGGTGTTGTCTGCTCATCTTCTGTTAATGGTTATTGAAAAGTGCGAGGGCCATCGCGTGTTGATGTCGTCCTATCTTGGTATGGTGGCTGTCGTCCGAAAAAGATGTATACCTCGCTACTTTGCTTTTACTTTCCGACGCGATTGTTTTCGTGCCTGAGTTCATAAATTGAACGGGAGATTCGGTAGACGACAGGCAAGATGCCCCGTGTTATCCGTGCAGGCACGATCATCCTCTTGGTCTCCTTCCTTTTCGCCCTGCACTACCTTCTTCCGACCTGGCATCAACCGCCATTGCCGGATGCCTATACCTCCAGCAGCTCCTTTGTCTCTCCTCACAGCCCTCTTTCCCGCTCCAAAAATCATGCGCAGGCTTCAAGGGATGTGGTCGATGTCGACTCGAAAGGCCTGACGAGATTCGTTCCGGGCAAGACCAGTCGGCATCCTATAGAGCTCCTGATTGACCGGGCGAAGGTGCAGGCCGCACAGCAGGAAGCGAGGATCAGGGAGGTCGTGACTCTGGAGGATGCTGTTGAAGAATATGAGATGGGATTCGGGATGAAGCCGTCAAGGGGATTCGAGCTATGGTGATTGACCGGCGGAAGAGCATAGCCAGGTTCACAATGGCTATGCGTCTGTGGCAGCCTTATGCTGGAATAGTCGGTCAGAGCTGACGGGAATCTTTCACCCTTCCTCAGGTACCGATTCACTCAGTCGTCCCCTGTTCCTCACCCTCCGCCCGTCGCTCCGCTCCTCCCCTCCTCACACAACCCATTACTGTCTTTCCTCTCACTTCCCATCGACATACTGCGCGAACGAGTAGCAGAAGTCCGCAGCAAGGGCGCCATCTTCACCTTCACCTTCATGCCCGACGGTCAAGGAGATAAGGGTACCGCATGCGAAATGGATCAGGAGTGGGAACCGAAGGATTGGGAGACGAGGGGTAAGGGAAGGGTGAAGGTTCAGGGCGAGGGCGGGTGGAAATGGAGATGCAAGTGAGTGTCCAGACCTACAACCTTCACTGCTCAGCCCGTCATAATCCTCCAAACCCCTCTGCAAGCTGGCTGACTGGTGCAGCAACACCTTGACGCTGCTCTTGCCGATCTTGCCGCTTCTCCCGCCTCTCCCGCCTCAGCTATTCACGATGGATCCACCCCTCGAGCTCGCTTTCTCGATCGACGATGGACCGCGAGGTATGGTGCATAACGATCTTCGCGAGCGGAGCGAAGCCCTAGCGTGGGCCGGCAAAGGTCGACTTACTGTTTTGGTCCCGAAATCGCGATGATGGCTGACGTCTGGAGCAGTGTGGTCGAAGTCCCCAGCTCGCCGTGGCCGAGAAAAAAATGGGCTGGACCTACGGATGGTCAGCTTGGCCCTTACATTTGATGAACCGTACTGAGATTGTCATACAGGCAATGGTCATGTCCAGCTGGTTCGCCACTGAAAACCCGCAACACCGATCTCCTGCACAACGACCTCGATGAGGCCGACTTCGACCTTGATGCTGATACTAGTGAGCATAAACAGAGTCAGATGTCCTCCCACTCATTCCATCTGACAGCTCTCGGTCGACCGAAGAGCTTCATTGCCGACTTTGGCAGAGCGGCGGACTGCTGCTATAACCCCGATCTGATGGACTACGTGGTCGCGCCAAGGTTTTGATATGTCCAGTACTGACTTGTCGTAGCATCACGTCCTCCTGTCTGAGCAGCACCGAGCTGCAGTCGATCTAGTACCCGTGGTCGTCACATGTAGGGTAGGTCCATGGCCTCCCTTGAACCGCTTCACTGGCTGACCAAATCAGACCAAGTGGAATTCCGATGTAGTCGGCGTCCCTCTGGACGGCGTCCATGAGACAGTCGAATACGTGCCCTGGGAGGAGAAGTCGATCGGCAAAGCCTTCTGGGTACGCGTGACATGAACTTAAGGCTTAGAATCTCATCGCTTTCTCAGCGGGGCACCGCTACCGGTCTGTTTCACAGTAAGAACACCCGCTGGCGCTCGTCCCAACGTGAGAGACTTCACTTCCTCGCGCAGAACGGCACCAACGAATTTCATCCTCTACTGCTGGATAGGACGGGGTATGGCGGCGGACTAGGGGTCGAGGGGTGGAGTACGACGGATCTCAACGACAAGTGGCTAGATGTCGGACTCAGCGGGAGTCCAGTCCAGGTGAGATATGCTCGGCTTCCAAGGTAACTCCATTGAACCAAGCTGCAGTGCAGTCAAGAGGATGGGACGTGTGATGAGATGACTAAGGATATCAACTTCATGGGACGGTCACGGAAGGAGGATTCTTCGAGGTATGACTATGGTCCTGCTTCGTTGACTCTATTGACCAGATAAACAGATATAAATTCGTAATCGACGTCGACGGGTACGTGCGGAGTGACCTTCAAATCAACCAGGGACTGAGCAGAACGTATCTCTAGGAATGGGTGGAGTTCGCGGTTTAGACGGTTGCTCGCGGGGAACAATGTGGTCCTGAAGAGCACGCTCTACGTAGGTCAGCCTTGTCCTTCCTGGATCTGAGCTGAAGTGCGTCACATGATATCAGCCAGAATGGTTTCAAGTATGTATCTCTCGATCTGCCATCAAGTGTCTGCTGAGTCAGCGGTCAGGAATTGCTTATTCCCTGGTAAGAGCGCTTCTACTCCGGCTCGCATCTGCTTATACCCTTTATCTTCTCAGGTATCACTATGTACCCCTTAAGCTTGATTATTCGGATCTCTAGTGCGTTGCCATAGTATCAATAGCACGACCCTCACTCGTTACAGCGATATCCTTGCCTTCTTCCAAGGCGCACCAGACGGCTCTTCTCCCGGTCGCGATGACTTGGCGAAGGAGATTGCCGAACAGGGCCTCACTTTTACCGAGGACCGATGGCGGTGAGCGCTTCTGTTCCGACTCGCCGCATGCATGCTGATGAGAATCAGGATGGAGGATATGCAGTCCTTCATGTTCCTGCTCATACTGGAGGTGAGTCGCCCTGTGTCGAGGCGGGAGGTATATTGACCGCTACCGTGGCAGTATTGGCGGGTCATGTCGGAAGATCGCGAGGCAGCTTCGTACCAATCCTGAGAAGGACTATTAGAGGTGAACAGGAGAAGAATGCATAATCTTGGGTATGTTTGAACGACGTATGGAAAGTATAGCACGGTCTTTAGCAGAGATCAAACGGTAATCCTCTGCCCGGTGGGTGGCAAAAGCGATGCATGAACTCGACTGATCTAGCCCCAATCTCATGCAGTCTGTATAACGCGTCTTCCTCTGCTCCATCCGGTTGGGTACTTGACAGCTTCCACTGTGCTACTCTGAATTACGACTCTCTCGGTAGACTTATAATTGAGATTCGTGGCGAGTCGGGGTCGAAAGATCACGAGGCGGCCTTCTACCCGTCCTGAGATTGACGATAGAGGTGGACATAACAGGAAAGCATAGTCTGGGGCATATTGCAAGGAAAACCCGAATGCATTGGGCGCATTTACGGGAGAATCAAGTGGTCAAGCCTGCAGATTGTGTAGCGGCTCCAGACCAAGTCTCGAGATTGACAAATGGAGGTAAACATGAGAGGAATGCATGATATGGGATTGATTACAACGACATGGGGAACGCCTTGGACGTCCGCCAACACAGCCAGTGTTGCGCGCGAGACTTCGCCCAACCCCGTAGATCATACAGTCCTCTTCGAATGTAGGATCACCGATTGAGATGTGGGTGACATGACAAGAATCATTGAGAGAAAGGATGTCAAGTGGCAAGGGGATGTAGGTGGTGATCATGTCGATGAGATCATCGTTCAGCTTAGCCCAGGGAGCTAGTGATACGGAGGGTGGCTCACATGACCTCCAGCCTGAAGATGGGAAAGCGTCGGCATGACTGTCGTAAGACGAGTTATCAAGGGAGTTGTCACTCCCAAGCTATCATCGGCTCAACTAAGATAGGAGAGAAAGAGGGGATAATTTGACGGGAACATGGAGAGAAAGAAGGCAGTGGCGAGACATTCAACCGAGTATCGTCCGAACCGGGACACCATCACTTTTGATTTTTCAACCCCTTCCGACTCTTCCGAATACCGCTCGACTCCACCTGACGCCAGTAAAGTCACGAGCTAGCAAACTACTCGTCATCATCCATCGGTTATCCATTCTGGACAGCCCTGGAGCTTTACGACACTGCAAAGAGCTTTCTGGGGCCCTCCTCGATACCTCTTCTCTGGCCTGACCATGGCTTGGACCTGTAGCGGTCGTACCAATGGCGAGGTGAGCTCCGATTTTCTCCATTGCGCCTTTCACATTTGGAAGGACCCTTCGAGCCATCCGAGCTGACTCCCACAGCTCATCGACAAGCTCGAACAGAGCGGTCTCATTCAGTCCAAGCGAGTCGCCGAAGTCAGCACTCATCCTTCGATCCGCACTCGCTGACAAGGCTAGGCGATGCGGAAAGTGGACAGGAAGAACTACGTCCCCCATACCGGTTTCGCATACCAGGATTCTCCGCAGTACGCCTCTGCTTCCTGCTCCGCGGATAACCGGGACTGATATGCTAATGTCAGACTAGACGGATAGGCTTCGGCGCGACCATCTCCGCCCCGCACATGCACGCTCACGCCTGCGAGAATCTCTTACCCTTTCTACCGAAGGGGCACCAGAAGGGAGTTGCGATATTGGATGTGGGAAGTGGTTCGGGTTATCGTCAGTCCTTCTTGTCCCTCATTCAGCCGTAGCGCTTTTGAAAGCAGAAAAGTGATGGACGTCCATTGATTGGTAGTGACGGCTGTTCTTCATCACCTCGCTCCACACGCCACTGTCATCGGCATCGACCACCTGCAAGGACTGGTGGATATGGCGAAGGAAAATCTGAAAATGGATGGGGTGGAGCTTGGAGCGGCGGAGGGACGGGTGGAAATTGTCTGTGATGATGGCCGATTAGGTGAGCGACTTGCGAATCGAAGTACCCTCTCTTTCCCCCTCCCTCTCTTCCCCTCCCTCCTTTCCTCTCTCTCTCTCTCCTCCTCCTCCTCCTCCTCCACCCCCCTCCCCCCGCCCTTCCTTCTTCCACCCTCTCACCCACCAAGCCACCTCCCCCTTTCCGACCGCCCACTC
>JAABUW010006368.1_pt1 | contig 14839 bp, 14 predicted proteins | sample 5560081 | NCBI WGS metagenome assembly JAABUW01 (sample SAMN10711882, study PRJNA513363) | rock metagenome | isolation source: Antarctica rocks | place: Antarctica: Victoria Land, Knobhead sud
GGGCCGGTAACCGTCGACGCGCTGTCCGGTCAACCAGATCGCGGTCTCGCCCTGTAGTGCTGCGAAGTCGTCGCTCGCGAACACCACGTGGCCGCCCATGATCCGCCCGTAGAACTCCATCAGCGCCCTCGGGTCGTCGCAGTCGAGGGACACGGCACGCAACGTCGCAATCACGATGCCGAAGCTACGCTAGTGACGAGGCGGCCGGATCCTCGCTCTCGCTCTCGCGTCGGGCGCAACGGGGCTTCTGGTCGTGCCACCAGGCGTGTGAAACGCGTCTATGACGTGTGTGTAGCCGCTGAGCAAGATGCGGCGCTAGCCGTCTTGGAGGGCCAGCCAGCGCAGCAAACTAAGTCGTCGCACGGGGGGATCGAAGTCGGTGCACGGTCGCGGCCGGGGCGTGCTCTGCGACCGCTCGCAGGACACGATCAAGGTGGCGACGCCACCCCCGGCAGCCATTTGGTCAGATACCAGCACCTGTCCCGGTGAGCGACTAGGACGGGGCAGCTTCAGTCTCGGCCCACTCGTCGACGACCGTGCCGTGGCCCCAGTCGGCGTAGCCGCGGCGGCGGTAGAGGCGGTACGCGCCGGCGTTATCCGTATCCACTGCAAGGCCGATGGTGTTGGCACCCCACGACAGCGCCACCTCCTCTGCCGCGGCGATCAGCGTAGACCCGACGCCCCGGCCCGGCGGGTCGGCCGTCAGCGCGTTCATCTCTGCACCTCCGCCCGAGCGGGCACATACCTGCGGGTACTTCGACCAGCGGGTCACGGTCACCCGGCCTAGCACCCGGTCACCGTCGACGGCCAGCAGGTAGATCCCCTCGCCGCGCCTCTGAAGTGCCTAGCGGCCCCGGTGGTGCGCGAGCCGGCCCGGATGGGAATCGTCTAGCAGCCGGCCGAAGTCCTCGGCGCTGCACGGGCGTACGACTACTGGCACAGCGCCAGGGTCGCACCTATCCCTCCAACCCTCACGGTGACCGTCGCGTCGGACGTTCCGGTCGGGTCTGACGAGGTCCGCGCGCCGGGCAGCCACCGTTTGCCGACAATCATGCGGTCGTGACGATCGGTGGGGATTTAGATGCTATGCAGTCGCCTCAACCAGCGGTTCCATCCAGGCTCGAGGACCACTGTGCGGTCTGCCAGTTCTGTCACCAGTTGCTCGGCGGTCTGGTCAGCCGTGAAGGCGGATGTGTCAAGCCACCAGCCGACATCGCCGAACTCGCGCTTCATGTCTGCCTCAAGTCGCTCGTACCCGTCGAACTCGAACTGCGCCTCTGGGTCGCGGGTAGCGTTGCGATGCCTGCACATCTCGATCCCCGGCTCGAGGACGACAAGCCGTACAGGACGCGGCGACATGAGCGTGAGGAAGAAGTCCAGCTCAGCGCGATCCGCCAGCACAGTGTCCAATAGCACGGTGAACCCGAAGTCGATGAAGTTGTTCGCAAGCGAACACATGTTCCGGTTGCACAGCTCGTCCTGACGTAGCGCCTCCTCGGTCGGTGTGCCCATGAACCACACGAAGCCACTACGGATCATCATGTTGACAGCGTCGCCGCCAACCTGCGCGGCGCGACGCAGCAGCCCTGCCGCGAGAGCCGTGACCGTCGTTTTGCCGGCCCCAGGCATACCCGTGACGATCACGCAACCTGACACGGCATCGGCGGTCACGCCACGGAACGCTTCCACGCTATTGGGGCGCTGACAATCGACTATTTGAGGCGGCGGTTGGCGTACGCGTCTGACGCTCGCGCGGATCAGCGGGCGCCTGCCCCAGCACAACCACGCACTCAACTTCCGTCGCAACCGCCCATTACCACCACGAACAGTGCAGGGTGTCCCGCAGAGGGACCAGTGGCACAGGATCGAGCCTCCTGCAGCGCTGGCGGGCTAGGGGCGTTGAGCCAGGAGGGTGAAGGTGTTCGGTAGCCGGCCGTCCCAGGCGGCAGCGTCGATGTCGTCTGGACGCCAGAAGGGCTCGGGGTGCTCGCGCAGCTCCCGGACCTGCAATCCTGTCCAGGACACGGCAGTGACGATCCCACCGAGTGTCCACTGCCACTCCACGGCGCCGCGGGCGGGGTAGGTGTCGTTGACGTGCGTCGGGTTGAAGTAGCCGCGGTCTGTTCTGATTCGGGTCATGTCGCCGTCCCAACTGTAGAGCGGCACCATCGGGTGTGCCTCGTGGACGAACAGGTAACCTCCTGGTACGAGGAGGCGGGCTAAGTCGTTGGCCCAGGCTTGAATATCGGGCATCCAGATGAGAGCGCCCTTGCCGGTGTAGACCAGATCGGCGCACCCGTCACGCAGTGGTGCTGGGGGAAGCTCGGCCACCACGTACGCACACGGCAGGCGGAGCTCATCGGCCCGGCGGGCGGCGGCCGAGGCGGCGGCGGTGCTGTAGTCGATTCCGATGATCCTGCTGGCACCGGCCTTCGCCAGGGCGATGTCGTCCATACCGTGGCCGCTTTGCAGGTGCACCACCGTCGGACGGCGCGCCAAGATCGGGCCGAGCATCTCCCGCTCGGCATAAGTCAGCGGTTGACCGGTCTGTGCTTCGGCCAGCAATGATGCGGACTCCCGGACGTGCTTGTGCGAAACCGACTCCCATACCGCTCGATTCACCCGGACGGTGCTGTCAGACACGCCCTCCACTATCCCAGCGGTGGGGTGGAGCTGGGACACTGTCGAAGAGTGCGCCGGCCGATCCTTCACTTGGACGGCGACGGGTTTATGACAAATTCGGCACGGTCTTTTCTGGCTTGCGGGTCGGCGTCCAGCCCGTGGTCGCAGTCGTACTCGGCCCAGAGCTTCGGCTGCGCGGCCGCTTCGAACAACGCCCTACCTGCCTCCATCGGCACGGTTCGATCGGCGCGACCATGTTGGACAAGTAGTTGTGCGCGCCGGTCGACACCGACGAAGTGGGCGAGATCGAACCAATCGGTGACGGCGGCCAGATCCCCGGTGAAGACGCGGCCGCGCGAGAGGGCACGAGCCAGCGCCGACCTTGCCAATGAGCCGGCGCCGTTACCGAAGATCGCGATCCGGGCCAGTCGAGGTTCCACTGCGCTCAGGATCGCCCCGAGGGCGCCTCCGGCGCTGTGGCCGAGGAACGACAGCGCACCCGGTGGTGCCCCTGCCTCGACCAGTACGTCCAGCGCCGCGCGTTCAGTCAGCACCGCATTCCTGACATCGGCGGCGAACGCGTCGACACCATCGTCCGGCCGGATCCGGGTGACCGGCAAGATGACGGCCGCACCCTGGGCTGCCAATACGGCCGCTTCGGACACGAAGGACCGCCGTCCGTCGTCGCTGCCGCCATGAGCCAGCACCACCCCCCGGGTGACGGTCGCCGATATCGGTAACACCACAGTGGCGGTTCCCTCGACCCTGGAGTCGGCCGCGAAGTTCACCTCGCGCCAGTGAAGATTCCCGTCCCCACGCTCCGCCAGCAGCGACATCGAGAGCGGCACCGGCGGGCGGGCGAAGTATCGGCGCACGTCGGGCAGTTCCCATCGACCCCGGTACGGCAGGAAGTCCTCAACCGCCGACATGTCATCCACGCTGCCCAGCATTCACCTTGCAGCGCACATGTCCGACGTAACACTGCGGACCCCGACGCCGCGGCCGAGCAAGCACTGCTCGCCGCGGTCGCCCCCGGGCGGCGTGCCGCTGCACGTGCACCATGCGGAGATGGACACTCAGCAGGTGCACGACAGCAGCCTCGACCCGGCCGACTACATCTGGCCGACCGGCTTGCTCGAAGATCACCGGCTGCGCGGAAAGCCACCGGCCAGAGCGGCAGGGATGGACATGCCCCGCTCGCGAAGCGCCCTCTCCAGGTCGCGTTATCGGTCGGGCGCCTCTTGCTCGGGGCTGTCTGTACTGGTCGGCACCCGGCTGCCGGTCTCGGCAGAGCGGATCGCGGCGGCAGCAAGCTGCAGTGCGCGGTGGCCGGCGCGGGCGGGTACGGGAGGTTGGGCGCCGGTGCGCAGCGCGTGCAGCAAGGCGTCGACATGCCGGTCGAACGTACGGTGAAACGCTCGGTCGTCGTCGTTGAAGTAGCCGGCTTCCCATACGTGGCTGGTTTCGCTACCGGCGCGGTTCTGGGTGTACCGCCGACTGGTGTCGTCGATCAGGACCCGGCCCTGGCTACCGTTGAGCTCCAGTGTGTGAGTTCGGGGGTAGGCGTAGGAGGAGTCGTACGTGCCGACCAGACTGCCGACCGCCCCATTGGCGAAGTGCAGGGCGACGGCCATAGTCGGGTGGTCGCCGGCGCGGTCGTTGGTCGCCTGCGCCATGACGGAGCTGATCGGGCCACAAAGGTGCTCGAGCATGTCAAAACCGTGACATTGAGTTTCGATGAGATTCCGGTAGGGGTGGGTGCCGTTTCCGGACTCTCCGCCGAACCGCCAGGTGGCAAAGGTCAGCCGGCCGAGTTCTCCGCGTTCCACGGCCGACGCGGCGAGTTGCACCGGCTTGGCGTAGCGGTGGTTGAAGTTGATGGCAAAGAAGAGGTGGCGCGCATCAGCTTCACGCAGCAGCGTGTCGGCCTCGCCCAGTTCGAAGCTCAGCGGTTTCTCGACCAGCAGCGCCACGCCGGCTTGTAGCAGCTGGAGGGTGGGCGCGAAATGCGCCTCGTTCGGCAGGCACACGCTGACCAGGTCGGGCTGTTCCTGCTCAAGCATCTGCGCGATATCGGTATACGGGTGGATGCCGAACTCGGCGGCGCGGGCGACGGTGCGCTCCCGGTTGCGGCCGACCACGGCTAGCAGCTCGACGTCGCTTCGGCCGGAGAAGACGCGGGTGTGTTGGGCGCCCCAGGCGCCGGCGCCGACGATGGCCACTCGGGTGCGGTCGTTCACGGGTCCTCCTGCTCGACGACGACCTTGCCGGCCCGGCCTGCGAAGAACGTCGCCAGTGCTTCGTCGATCCGTTCGACCGGGAACCGGTGGGTGATAATCCTGCTCAGGTAACGCTGGTGATCGCGTAGCCGCTGCAGGTTCGCCGGCAACTCGTCGTAGCGAAAGTACTCGCTGCCGAGGATGGACCGCTCCGGCGCGATTAGCTGCGTCGACACGTTGACCTCCAGCCTTCCGCCGTGCCCCACGCAGACGAGCACGCCTCGGCGACGGGTGAGTGCGTCGATGAGTCCTCGTCGGCCTGCTGTCCGGCCCGTCGCGTCGAAGGCCGCATCGGCGCCGTCCAGCCCCAGTCGCCGGGTTGCGGCGGCGAGGGAGTCTCTGGGGACGCGGACCGGTAAGCAGCCGAGTGACTCGGCCAGCGTCAGCCGGTAGGTGTTGGTATCGCAGACGAGCACCGGGGTCGCCCAGCCGAGAAGGATCCGGCACATCGCGCCAAGGCCCAGGCCGATGGGTCCGGCGCCAGCGATCGACACCGAGGTGACGTCGGGCTGCACCTGCAGCGCGCGGCCGATGGCGTGGGCGGAGGTGCCCATCACGTCGAGCAGCAGCGTGGCCTCGACAGGTGGGATGCCCGGGGTGGGAAAGAAGTTCGTCTCGTGCACGAGTTCGTACGGCCCGTAGCCTCCGTCCGCGGTGAATCCCATGTCGTCCCGCTTGCCCAGGCACTGATTGGTGTGACCGAGTCGGCAGGACCGGCACGCTCCGCAGTAGTCCATCAGGAAGACGACACCGACCGTGCCGATCGGCGTGGCGACGCCCGGGCCGGCCTTGACCACCTCGCCGGCTGCCTCGTGTCCGGGGATCACCGTCGACCCGCGTTGATGCTGCTCCCGGTCGGTGCCGCAGACGGCGTTGGCGCGGACCCGCAGCAGCAGCTGACCCGGCCGCGGCTCTGGTATGGGCCGGTCGCCGAACTGGATCCGTCCGCCGCCGGGGAAGTGCGGAGCCCGCGCGCTTCGCGGCACCATCTACTGGCCGCCCCGCAAGTACGCTGATACCGCAGGCAGCACGACCGTGGGGTCGCCCGATAGCGCGCATTCCATGGCGTACCACCCGTCGTAGCCTGCTTCGTCCAGCGCCGCTATAGCGGCGGCGAAGTCGATGTGCCCGGTGCCGGGCTCGAGCCGGCTGCTGTCACCGAGCTGCATATGGGCGAGGTAGGGGGCTGCCCGCCGCAGCGACTCGACCGGATCGGCCTCTTCGATGTTGAGGTGGAAGAAGTCGCCGATCAGCCGTACCGACGGCAGGCCCACCTCCCGACACAGCGCCGCACCCTGCTCCAGGGTGTTGACCATGTGGTCCTCGTAGCGGTTGAGCGGCTCCAGCAGCACCATGACGCCTTCGCCGGCGGCGTGTTCACCGAGCTCCCGCAGGCCGGCGAGTAGCACCTCCTGGTCCTCGTCGGGTCCTCGTGGCGGCGTGAAGGGTGGCAGGGCGCGGGAGAACATCCCGAACGCGGCCGGAGTGATGGCGCCGAGGCCGTCCGCAGCGGCGATGACCGACAACAGGATCTTCATGTTTTCGACGGCGTCCCTACGACGTTCCGCGTCGAAATCACCGATGAAATGGTCCATCATCACGCAGACTGTCGGAATGACGGCCCCCGCGGCTCGGGCCGCCCGGATGTCGGGCAAACGGTCCGCAAACTTGCGGTCGCCTTCGCCGCGGAGCTCGATTCCGTCGAACCCCACGCTCTGCGCGAACTGCCACTTCTCCAGCAGCGTTTCGCCGTGCAGCATCTGCTCTTGAGCAGCCAGCTTGAGCGGCATAATCAGACCTCCCTGAAGTCCAACAGCACCTGGATGGCCTGCTCGGGGTGGGCGTCGAGCAAGGCGAATGCCTCGGGTGCGTCGTGAGCCGGCATGATGTGGCTGACCAGCGCGGGTAGGTCCAGGCGGCCCTGAGCGGCAAGGTCCATAACCGTACGCTGCATTCGCTGGACATCCCACCGGTGCGACAGCGCTGGGGAAAGGCCGGAGATCTGCGAGCCGACCAGGTGGATGCGGTTGTGATGAAACTCCTCACCCAAGGCGAGGGCGGTGGCCGGCCCCTGGAAGAATCCTGATACCACGACTCTGCTGCTCCACGCGGTAGCGCGGATCGCCTCGTGCAGGGCGCCGTAGTTGCCGCTGATCTCGATCGACACGTCGGCACCGCGACCAGCGGTGAGCGCCTTGATCTGCTGGGCCGGGGTCGGTGTTTCCCGCGCGTCGAGCACGTGTGAAGCGCCGAGTCGGCGCGCCATCTGCAGCCGGCTGTCGAGCGCGTCGACGGCCACGACGGTGCCGCCGTTGAGCCTCGCCAGCTGGCCGACGATCAGGCCGGGGGTGCCCTGGCCGAAAACGGCCACCGTTTCCCCGACGTGGATGTCGGCGTCCAGGACAGCGTTGAGCGAGATCGCGCCGATGTGGGCGAAAGCTCCAATGACAGGATCCACACCAGCCGGCAGTGTTCGAACGGCCGCGTAAACCGCGGAAAGCACCGCACTGCTGCGATGACCCCACGTCCCCCAGACGATGTCCCCGGTCGCCACCGACCGCACCTCGGCGCCGATCTCGACCACCTCGCCGACCTCCTCGTATCCCCAACCCTCGACGGGATACTCGAGGCTGATCGCGTCCGGGATGAACAGGCGGCTCTCTTCTTCCCAGCGCTTCGCCAGGTAAGGATTGGACCCCCGATAAGCGGTTAGCTCGGTCCCGGCGGAGATGCCGGAGAAGAGCGTGCGCACCCGCACTTCGTCCGCCGAAAGGTCGCGGTCGGTATAGGCGTGCAGGTCAACCTGTCTCGGGGCTGTGAAGCGGACGACAACGGACATGATTACCCCATCACCGTACTGTCGGAGCTGGCTGTGGCTGCCAGGTTGGTCCTTGGCCGGCGTTAACCGTGGGCCATCCACCCTCCCAGACGATGCGATCCAGCATGAGGTCGCGGTCGTCGCTGGGCGAGGACTTCAGCCGGGCGTGATAGACGATCCAGTCCTGACCGGCCGCATCCTGGATCGTCGCATTGTGACCGACCGCCCAAAAATGCTTGTTTTCGTGCAAGATCGGATTGGCCGGCCCGGGTTCGAAGGGGCCTTCCGGCGAGCGCGAGCGGGCGACATACACCGAATAGTTGGCCTGCTCCGAACAGCAGTCCCCGACTGAGTAGGTCAGGTAGTAATAACCGCGATGCGGGAGCACCCAAGCCCCCTCGACCAAGCCACCGTAGTCGCCGTGGCGGGGCACCGGGCCGACGATGTCCCGGGGCTTGGTGACGACCCGGGTGCCGTCCGCGGACAGACGCGCTACGCGGATGGGCTGATTGTCTGAACCCCAGTACAGGTAAAGGCGACCGCGGTCAGCGAGGACGAACGGATCGATTGCGGTGTAGTCAGGTTGGCCAGGTGAGCGGGTCAGGACAGGGCGGCCCAGGTCGCGGAAGGGGCCCTCCGGGGAGGAGGCGATTCCGAGACCGATGGCCATGTCACCGCCGTCGACGCGCCGGCCGGCGTAGTAGAGCAGATAGCGTCCCCGCCAGGGGAGAATGTGCGGAGCCCACATGTCCCCTGCTGCCCCCCCGAGCACCCAGGAAGGGATGGTGGGGAAGGCGTCGGCCACCTCTCGCCAGTGGACCAAATCACGAGACTTCAGGACGGGGATGTTGAGCAGGTTGAGGTAGATGCTTTGGGTGGTGTAGGCGAAGTACGTTCCGTCGGGAGCGCGGGTGATGGTCGGGTCAGGCGCATCCTGCAGGAAGACGGGGTTGCGATACGTTGCCGGAGCTTCGGCGGTTGGCCGGGTCGACGGGCGGCTGGCTGAACGGCTGGGCTTAGCGGTACAGGCCGGCGTCAATGCCATGACCGCGAGGGCGGCGGCGAGCGCGCACCTCCGCCTGTGCGTGTGATGCGCGGCCACCCGGTCTCTCAGCCCTTGAGCCCGGTCATGGTGATGCCTTGCACGAAGTGCTTTTGCGCTGCCAGGTAGACGATCAGCACTGGGACGAGACCGATGATGTCGCCGGCCATCAGCAGTGTCCAGTCGGTCCCGTGCTGGGAATTGAGCAGTTGTAGTCCGACTGGCAGGGTGAACTTGTTGGTGCTGTCCAGCATGATCAGCGGCCACAGGAAGGAGTTCCAAACTCCCATGAAGCCCAGAACCGCGACGACGGCGAGCGCCGGCTTGGACAGTGGCAGGATGATCCGGCGGAAGACGGTGAAGTAGCCGGCTCCGTCGATCCGCGCAGCCTCCTCGAGTTCTCGAGGCAGGGACAGGAAGAACTGCCGCAGCAGAAAGATGCCGAAGACGTCACCCATACTCGGCACGATCAGGGCCAGGTGGCTGTCGATCCAGCCGAACTGTCGCATCAGGACGAAGCCCGGGATCAGCGTGACCTCCCACGGGATCATCAGCGCCGTCAGGAACCCGTAGAAGATGTAGTCGCGACCCGGCCAGCGGAGTCGGGCGAACGCGTACGCAGCCGTCGACGTGAGGATCAACTTGCCGAGCACCGTGACGACGACGATGTAGGCGGAGTTGAACATCCACTGGTCCATAGGGAACGCGCGCCAAAGCCCGCTGTAGTTGGACCACTTCAGCGAGCGGGGCAGCCACTGCGGCGGGAAGACAAAGACCTCGTCGATGTTCTTCAGCGAGGTCGACAGCGTCCATAGGAAAGGACCCAGCGCGATCAGTGCCAGCACGGTGAGGGCTAGATATCCGGCCGCCTTTCTCCCCAGCGTTCGGCGCCACCGGTTACGGGTCCGCTCGCCGACGCTAGCCGAAGTCATAGTTGATCCGTTTCGATAGGAAGCGGAACTGCAAGAACGTGACGACAGCGATCACCACGAACAGCACCCACGCGTAGGCGGCGGCATAGCCGTAATGGAAGTAGCGGAACGCCTGGCTGTAGAGGTAGAAGGAGTTGGTGTAAGTGGAATATCCAGGGCCGCCCTGAGTCATCAGATACACACTGTCAAAGCCGCCCTGCAAGCTGCCGATCGACGAGGTGATGAGGATGAAGAACGTCATAGGCGTGAGCAACGGCCAGGTGATGCGCCGGAACCGCATCACGGCACCCGCCCCGTCGATCTTGGCAGCCTCGTAGAGCTGCTTGGGGATCGATTGAAGTCCCACCAAAAAGAAGGTCATGTTCCAGCCCAGGTTCTGCCAGACAGACATGGCCGCGATCGACGGCAGCGCCGTGGACGGGCTGCCCAGCCAGTCATGGTGCGGCACGCCGAAGAGCCCGAGAAACCAATTAATTACACCGAAGTCGGGGTTGTAGAGCCAGCGGAAGATGATCGCCGTCGCCACTGCGGGGACGACTACCGGCAAGAAGTACGCGGCACGGAAGATGGAGATCCCGCGCAGCTTCGTGTTGACCACCAGGGCCAATAGGAGCCCCAACACCATCCCCGGTGCGACGGTCAGGAACGCCAGCAGCAGGGTGTTCTTGAACGCCGTACGGAAGATGGGGTCATGGAAGAGCAGCGTCGTGTAATTGTAAAACCCCCGCTGCCGATGCGGGGTGAGCAGGTCCCAAGTCCATGTCGAGATCACCAGTGACGACAGCATCAAATACACCGTGAAGATCAGGAAGTGGATCAGGCTCGGGGCGACGAACAGCAACCCCGCCAGGTGTTCGCGAGTGATCCGTCGGCTGGCACGACGAGGCCGGCTGGCCGCTGACGCGACCGCTGCATCGGGAGCGGCGAGGGCCATCATCCGCCGCCGGGTGCGCCGCCGGCCTTGAGCAGCGGATCCACCTTTTGGCAGACCTTGGGCAGCACCTGCGCCGGTGACTGCTTAAGCGACCAGATGGCGTCCAGCTGCGCGTCGACTCCGTCCTGAACCTGGTTGAAGTTCGGCAGGTATGGTGCGCGGTGGGCCGTGGGTAGTGATTCGAAGAACGGCTGCGCCGCGTCGTGCGTCACGACGAAGGGGTCGGTTTTGAACGCCGCGCTGTTGGCGATCGACTGACGAGACGGAATCCCCTGGGCCGCGGCCAGCCCTGTCTTGATGCCCTCAGGGCTCACCATGTACTTCAAGAACTCCCAGGCGGCCTCGGGATTCTTGCTCGTCCGGGCGATCGCGAACATCGACAGGTGGAAGAAGTTCGCCCGGCCGGCACTGCCCTTGGGGATCGGAGCAATCTTCCATTCGAAGCGCTTCACGTCGCGCAGGTCGTACGCCGCCCAACGGCCCGCGCCGATGTACATGCCGACGCGACCCGACAGGAACAGCTGCTCGGCACCCTGACCGGAGAATTGCGAGGGGCTGGGGGAGACGCCGGACTTGTAGAGGTTGACGATTGAATTGAATGCGGAAACTGCCGCGTTGCTATCATAACCGCATTTCGTGCCGTTGGCGGGGAACGGGTCGCCACCATCGGCCCAAATTTGGTCGAAATAGGGAGCGAACCAGTTCTCGAACAGACCGCCATACACCTTCTTCGTTCCACTGCCCGACGTAAGCTTCTTGGCCGCCGTGACAAAGTCGTCCCAGGTCCACTCCGCGGTCGGCGGAGCCACCCCGGCCCGCTTGAAGAGGCTGGTGTTGTAGTACATGACCTGGGTGTCCCAGTTGTCGGTCATGCCCACCAGCTTCTTGCCATATGTGAGGCCGTTGATGACCTGAGGATAGAAGTCTGCGAGGCTGTAGTTGTCGCGCTTCACGTAAGGCGTCAGATCCAAAGCGAAGTTCTTCGCCACGATGTTGGGGATCTGCACGTCACCCGATCCGAAGATGTCGGGCGGTCGGCCGCCCGCGATCATCGTCTGCACCTTCTGGTCATAATTTGTGGCCGGCACGACGAGAATCTTCACGTTTACGCTGGGATGGCCCTTCATGAAGGCCGCAGCCAACTGCCGCCGCAGGGCGATGTCACCGGGGTTGTCACCCGGCTCCGTCATGACGACGGATCCGGACACCTTCTTGGGTTTTGTGGGCGCCTTGGTCGTCGTCTGGTTACTGCTGGTGCACCCCCCGACGACGGTCACCGCGACCGCAGCGCAGACCAGGGGGAGGAGCCGCCGGCTCGCCTGGGCGGTGAATTGTCGTGTCATGTGCCTCTCCTAGGTTGGTAGTGCCCGTTGTCTGCCATCACGCCACGATCAGTGGGCGCAGCGTCTGGTAGGCGATCCGCAGGCCGGTCTTGACCCGGTCTTCGCTCCCGCCCCAAACCGGATCCTCGTGTTCAATGGCTACCGTGCCGTCGTATCCGCCCTGGTACAGCGTGTCGATGACCCGGCGCCAGTCGACGGAGCCCAGGCCGGGGACGCGGTAGCGCCACCAACCGACGTCCCAGCCGTCCTTGCGTTCGACCGTGCGGCCGTAGCACCCGTAGCGGTTGCGAGCCGTTGTGTCGAGCTCGGTGTCCTTTGCCTGTACGTGCAAGACGCGGTCCACGTAGGGCTGCAGTGCGCTGACCGGATCGATGCCCAGCGGAAGCAGGTGCGACGGGTCGAAGTTGAGGTAGAGCCCGAGGCCGAACATCCATTCCCACAGCTCCGGGCTGTAGGCGAGGTTGCCCGGGTACCCGTCGGGATGCCACCCCTCCATGGGGCAGTTCTCGACCACCAGGCTGACGTCGCGTTCGCCGGCGTACTCGACCAGCGGCGGCAGGGTTCGCTCGGCCTCACGACAGTTATCCAGGACCGACCGGGTCCAGTCGCGACCGACGAAGGTGCCCACGTGCGCAACGCCGAGCCGCTGCGCAGCGTCGACGCAGCGCCTCAGGTGCGCGTGCGTCTTCGCGCGGGTGTCGGCGTCGCAGTGCAGGTTGTTGTCGTAGTAGCCCACGGCACTGACGGCAAGCCCGTGCCTATCGAGCATCTCGTGCACGGAGTCGGCGGCCCGCTGGTCGAAGTTGGCAACGTCGAGGTGGCTCGCCTCAAACTGACTGGCCCCGGCACGCGGCCATGCCGCCACCTCAAGCGAGGAGAACCCGTTGTCGCCGGCCCACGCCGCGATCCTGTCCAGCCCCAGCCTTGGCAGGCAGGCGGTGAAGAATCCCAGCTTCACCTCACAGCTCGATCCCGGGGCCCTTGCCCGCGGGATGGAGTAAAGCGGGGGTGATGCGCGCAGCCCGCAAACCGTGGGTGAGAGGTCGGCAACCCATCCAAGGTCTCGCCTCGAGCGATGCTGCTGTAGAGGAACCGAGCACCCACAGACGCGGACCTGCGTGTAAGGAACATGAGACTCCCGAAGATGGAGGTGCGGCAACGATAAGACCGAGGTCTTGACTCCACAAGGGAACAGACTAAGTTCGCGTCGAGAACAAAGTAAGGAGGCAGATGCAGGCCCACCTCGATGCGCACCCAACTTCGTTGGACAGCTCACTTGGCATCGTTCTGCGGCTGGTAGCCGCCGGGGAGGCGACTACGCGCAGCGACATCGCCCGGGCCACTGGCCTGGCTCGGTCGACGGTTTCCCAACGGGTCGACAGGCTCCGGGCCGGCTCCCTGTTGGTAGAGGGCCGGTCTGCCGCGTCGACCGGCGGCCGGCCGCCGATCGAACTGGCGCTGAATCCGCGCGCCGGCGTGATACTCGCCGCCGATCTGGGCGCCACCCACTGCCGCTTGGCGGCGGCCGACCTCTCCCGCACCGTCCTCGCCGAGCAGGCTCACGAACTGGACATCGCACGGGGTTCGGCGACCGTGCTCTCGTGGCTAGTGAACCAGTTCGACGAGACCCTCGCAGCGATCGGCCGGACCCCGGCCGACGTTCGCGCGATCGGCATTGGTGTTCCCGGGCCGGTGGAATTCTCCAGCGGGATGGTCGTTCGGCCACCCATCATGCCTCGATGGGACGCGGTGCGCGTCCCCGATCACTTCGTTCAGCACTACCACGCGGCTGTGCTCGTCGACAACGACGTGAACGTGATGGCACTGGGCGAGGCGTCGGCCCGGGGCCCGGGCGAAGAGCTGCTGCTCTTCATCAAGATCGGCACCGGCATCGGCTGCGGCATCGTCAGCCGCGGGGACGTGCACCGCGGCGCCGACGGCGCGGCGGGCGACATCGGCCACATCAGTGTCCGCGACTCCGAACACGTTCCCTGCGATTGCGGAAACGTCGGCTGTATCGAGGCAGTCGCCTCCGGTGCCGCTCTGGTGCGTGAACTGGCCGACGCGGGGCTGGACGTGCGCACCAATCATGATGTTGTGAGCCTGGCCCTGCACGGCGATCCGGTCGCAATTCGAAGCATCAGAGTGGCTGCGACCCGCATCGGCGAGGTCATCGCTGCATTGGTGAACTTCTACAATCCGTCAACCATCGTCTTCGGCGGCGCACTGGCACCCTTGCGCGACGACCTCCTGGCGGGTATCCGGGCCGTCGTCTACCGCAGGGCCACTCCGCTCGCCACCAGAACCTTGACGATCGAGGCGAGCCGACTCGGCGAACGCGCCGGAGTTGTGGGCGCCATACAACTGGCCCACCAGCACCTCTTCTCCGCTCAAGGACTGCCGGGGCTGCTGAACAACCTCCGAGGTGCTGCCGCCGGCTAAATCGAGCAGCAGAACCCTGTACCACCGGGAAATGGAGATCTGATGGCAGAGATATCGTTGCAGAACGTGGACAAGGTCTACGCCGGCTCGGCGAAGGCGGTGGACGACCTGTCGCTGAATATCCGGGACGGGGAGTTCATGGTCCTGGTCGGCCCGTCGGGATGCGGCAAGTCCACAGCACTAAGGATGATCGCCGGGCTCGAGGAGATCAGCGCAGGAACGATCAGTATCGGTGGCAAGGTGGTCAACGACACCGAGCCAAAGGACCGCGACATCGCGATGGTATTCCAGAACTACGCGCTGTACCCGCACATGACGGTTGAGCAGAATCTGGCCTTTGGGCTGGAGTTGCGAAAGACGCCAAAGGAAGAGCTCCGGCGCCGAGTGGCCGCGGCCGCAAACATGCTCGGGCTGGATCCCTACTTGA
>JAABUW010006369.1_pt1 | contig 14836 bp, 17 predicted proteins | sample 5560081 | NCBI WGS metagenome assembly JAABUW01 (sample SAMN10711882, study PRJNA513363) | rock metagenome | isolation source: Antarctica rocks | place: Antarctica: Victoria Land, Knobhead sud
GGCGTTGTCCGGAAACCACTCCAACAGCTCCTGAAACGTCCTGGGATAGTCGACCCCACCGGCGGGATGGACATAAACCAGCTCTGACATGCCCAAATACTACTTGACTCAAGCAGCTACCCAGTACCTGGGTGCCCGATGACGGATCGTCTACGGAAGGGCCCTGTCGGCCTCGATTTCGCCAAGCAGTGTGAGCCGGTCGCGGACTTTGTCGGCGATGGCGGTCAGTGTCGCCAGCTCCCCGGGGGTGAGCTGATCGATGACCGCTGAGCGGACGTCGGCGACATGTTGCGGGGCAGCCGCTTGGATCAGTTTGCTACCGCGCGAAGTCATGCAGACCACTGCGCCCCGCCGGTCGCCGTGGCACCGCTCGCGGGAGATCAGGCCACGGGTCTGCATCCGGCCCAGGTGCTGCGAGAGCCGGCCCTTTTCCCAGCGCAGCAGATGGGTCAGCTCGAACGGGCGCAACCGACCTTGGGCTGCTTCTGAGAGATGCGCCAAAACTTGGAAGTCGGCGTGCGACAGATCGCAGCGGTTGCGCAGCTGCCGCTCGATGAACTCCCCGAGGCCCTCCTGCATGGCCATCAGGCTGCGCCAGGCCCGCTGTTCCCGATCGTCGAGCCACCTCATCTCGGTCATGGATGTCAATCTAGCCAGCATTTGGTTCAGGTGTGAACAAGATGGCGTAGCGTTCAGTTCACACGTTAACTACCGGGTCGGCGGACGGCGTCGACGGATCCGCAACCACTGACCGAAGGAGACCGAGATGAACATTGTGACCATAGGGCGAGGGACGATCGGCGGGGGCCTGGCCAGGCTCTGGCGGACCGCAGGGCACCAGGTCCAGGAGCTCGGCCGGGACGGCGGGGATGTCTCGGCCGCCGACGTCGTGCTGATCGCGGTGCCCGGCGCGGAGATCTCGTCGGCGCTCAGTGCCGTGACCGGTCTGGAGGGAAAGATCGCGATCGACGCGACGAACATCCTTCCCGAGCGTCACGGCAGTTTCCCGTCCTACGCGCAGGAAGTGAAGTCATTCACCCACGCCCCCGTGGCCAAGAGCTTCAACATGAACTTCGGTGGGCTTTTCGACAAGGTGCACGAACAAAGGGTGCGACCCAGCAACTGCTACGTCGCCGACGAGGGCGCCCGTGAAGTCACCGAGCAGCTGATCCGGGACGCCGGCTACGACCCGGTGCACGTCGGTGATCTGCCCCGGGCCCGTGACCTGGAAAACGCCGCCGCACGACTGCTCATGGGCGTCCAGCCGGTCGGTGGGGTGTTCTACCGGTTCGCGGTACCCGGAGAGCTCTGAGCAGACACAGCTGCGACCCAAACGTCCTTCCAACAACCGGCAGAAGAGGAAGCAAACAATGAAGGCGGCAATCGTTTCGGGTCCGAATCAGACCCCGATCTACGGTGAGTTCGACGAACCCCGACCGCAAGATGGTGCCAGGGTCATCCAGGTGACGGCCTCCGCACTGTCCAACGCCACCCGAGCGCGGGCGGCCGGAACGCACTACTCGATGACCGGCGGGTTCCCCCTGGTACCCGGCCTGGACGGCGTCGGCCGGACCGAAAGCGGCGCTCGCTTTGCGTTTCTGCTGCCGGAAGCACCGTTCGGTGGGATGGCCGAGAAGACGCTGGTGCGGGACGCGCTCTGCCTACCGGTTCCCGACGCGGTCAGCGACGTAATCGCCGCAGCGATCCTCAACCCGGGTCAGTCGCCGATCGGCGCGCTCCGCACCCGGGCGGGACTTCAACGCGGCGAAACCGTTTTGATCAACGGTGCGACCGGCACCACCGGGCAGGTCGCCGTCCAGATCGCCAAACACCTCGGCGCCGACCGGGTGATCGTCACCGGCCGCAGCACAAGCGCACTGGCCAGGCTCCTCGATCTGGGCGCCGACAGCGCTATCGACCTCACCGCTGACCCTCAAGACGTCCAGGACATGCTGACAGCGCAATTCGCCGACGGTGGCATCGACATCGTTGTGGACTACCTTTCCGGCCCACCCACCCAGACCGTGCTGGCCGCCATCGCCAGTGGCCACAAAGCGGCCAAACCGGTCCGCTACGTCATCGCCGGCACCTCGGCAGGCGCCTCGACCAATGTACCGACCAGCGTGCTGGGCTCCGCCTCCGTCGTCCTGATGGGCGCCGGGATCGGCTCGGTGCGGATACCGGAGATCCTGCAGGCTTCCACCGAGGCCCTGCAGATCGCCGACTCGGCGAACCTGCAGATCGAGGTGACCCAGGTGCCGCTGGCCCAGGTTGAGCAGGCCTGGACCTCCGACTACGGCCGCAGCCGCGTCGTGTTCACCACCTGAGAATGTAAAAGTTGCACGGTCAGTGGTTCTGGTTCACGTTTCATGATCCTGTGCTCAGTTGTACTTATGTGGCCAAGGGGCTGAGGGACGGCAGGTTTCCCCGCACGACGATGCCGAGGCGCTGGGGTGCTTGGTCCGGGGCACCCCTATCCCGGCCCCAAACGCAGCGCGCGGCGCACCTGCAACACCGGTCGCACCATCACCTTGCAATCGCGTACCGCAGACATCGGGTATCGATTTTAGCGACGTGTGCAGCACTCGGTAGCGGAACGCGGCTACCTCGCATCGCGCTAACTCTGGTTGCTGGGCAAAGCCCAGCAGTTTCCACCAGGCGATCAGATCCATCGCCGCCAACACCACCTCAACCATGCATGGTTCGCCGCGAAGGACTGGCAGAGGGAGGCGCGCATCCCGATGGCCTTGGCCTGAAAAATCCGGTTTTTTACCCGGGCATGCTGGCGGTGCCGCAGATCCAGCCCGCCAACTGACCCGGCACAACGCCGTGCGAGTCCCCGCACCGGCTTCATTATCGGTTGGCTCTACCTGCTGCTCACGCTGCTCATCTCCCCGCTCCTTATTTTGATCCTGAGCTCGGTGATGTCCGCGGCCACGCATTCGGAGAACCTCTGGTGGGTGTGGGCCCTCGTCGCCACTGCAGTGGTCGTCATGGTCAACGTTCAAGGCGCCCAGGCGTCCTCCCGTCTCAACGTCATACTTGGAGGTATCGAAGTCGGGATCTTCGCCGTACTGAGCGTCTGGTTGATCATCAAGGCCGGCAACCACAACACGCTGCAGGTGCTAGGTACGACGTTCGCCACCGTTCCGGCCAAACAGGAATCTCCGGCATCATTGCCGTAGGGCCGCGCCAGACCCCCCCCCCGCCGGATGCTCCCCCGCTACCAGCACAGGCCGTTAGCCCAACAGCGGCAATGCCAACCACGGCTACCGCGAGAGCGCGGCGCACCGGCGAGACGATGAACCCAGACCTCATTGACACTCCCAAATACTATGTTCGGTCTGACCGAACCGCGGTCGGCTTGACAGAACAGAGCTTCGCATCACTTCAGCCGAGTTGTCAACCGTTCTCGACCGGCAAACTAACGGCGCCGAAGGATTGGTGAGCACCAAGGCATGGTGGGTGGAGCCCCACCTCACATTGATCGGTCTGGGCATACGATGTTCGGTGTGTCAGATCAGGTTGCGCCCATCGCCCACACCAAGTACATCGTGCAGAGCGTGGCCAGATGTCTGCGATTGTTGGACCTGCTGGGGCTCCATGCCGGCGACGGACTGTCGCTCACTGAGGCAGCCAAGCTGCTGGTCACCTCAAAGAGTGCGACCTTCGCGCTGTTGCAGACGCTGATCGCCGACGACTTCGTCGTCGAGGTCACGCCGGGGCCCCGCTACCGACTCGGGCCCGCGATACTGCGCCTGGCCGATAGTCAGCTCCGCTCTATGCCGATGATCGAAAGAGTGCGACCCGTCATGCAGGCATTGACCGCCGAGACGGGATGGACCACGCGGCTGGCCGTGTCCGAACACGGCTATGTGGTGTTTATGGACCGGGTAGACGGCAGCGGAACCATCCGATTCTTCACACCCTTGGGCAGGCGCGAGCGGCCCCACCACAGCGCCGCAGGCAAGGCGATGCTCGCTTCCATGACCGACGAAGCGGTGCGCGCGATCGTCTCCGAAACCGGCCTGCCCGAACGCACGCGATACACCATCACCGACATCGCGGCGCTGCTGCAGGACCTCGCACTGATCCGCCAGCGCGGCTACGCCGTCGATGACGAAGAAGACGACGAAGGGGTCTTGTGCGTCGCAGCGGCGTTCGCCGGGCCTGACCGAACCAGCGCCGGCGCCGTCAGTATCACCGGCCTGAAGAACGGCGTCCCCCCCTGGCGCGTGCAAGAACTAGGGCGGCTAGTGCGAGCACATGCCGACCGTATGGCCGAAGTGATCGGCGGCCGCCCCGGGCATCCCCTGCCCGGTAGCAACGAACAGCCGCACCCACGCTGGGCTCACACCTAGCAGCGCGCCGCTGACCGTGATACCGCCGGGGCGGCGATCGAGCACCCGGTGGTGCGAAGACTCTTCGTGGCTCTTCGCAGTTGACGGTGTAGGGGTGGGCGCGTCGGTCGCCAGTTGAGGGTCGAGGTCTTCCGATGATGGAGGTTCCTACGCCGCCCATTCGGAAGACTTCGACGTGCCTGAGGCCACTTCTGTGGCCCTGACCTCAATAGCTTCTTTCTGCTGGACCACGCGGTGCTGCGGCGCACCCCACGACAGCTAGCCGCGGCCGAGGATCGATCTTGCCTTCGCGGTTCATCGACGAACGCTTAGCGGGCCTTACTATTGTCGGAGATCAGGCGAACGCGGTTGTGTGGTTCTGGACCCAGGTGCGGAACGATCGCGGTGCGTTGCCGGTGAGGTTGAAGACGTCGTCGGTGAGAATGCCGGCGCGGCTCAGCTTGAAAAGTTCGTCGAGGTTTTGCCGGGCAGCAGCCATTTGCGGAGCCGTCCCCCTCTGGATGCTGCGCTGAGCTTCTTCTTCGGGCGTCGAGGCGACAAATTCCAGTGGCCGGTCGAGAACTTCGGACAGGATTGCGGTCTGCTCACTGGGGGACAGGGCCTCGGGGCCGGTGACGAAGTAGCCGTGGCCGACATGGCCAGGCTGGGTGAGCGCGACGGCCGCGACGGCCGCGACGTCGTAGGGGTCGACAACGCCGATCTTTCCCGGCTCGGTGCCGTCGATGACCTGCCCGGACTCGCGGATCGTGGGAGCCCACCACTGCGCGTTGGACATGAGTCCGTTGGCGTACACATAGGTGACGTCGAGATCGGAGGCGCGGAACACGTCGTCCCGGGCGGTGATGAACGCCCCGATCGTGGGCGCGGGGTGCAGTCGCGTTCCGACCGAGGACAGCACAACGACCCGCTTTACGCCCACGGAGCGGACGCCGTCGATGAATGCTTGCGCCTGTGCGGGGATGGGAGCGAGTTGCATGAAGAACACCCCGTCGACACCGTCCGCGGCCGCGGCCAGACTTGCTGGATCCTCGAGGCTGCCGACGGCGATCGAGACGCCCGGGGGGAGCACCGCTGCGCGGGATGCGTCGCGGACCAGTGCGCGCACTTTCTGTCCTTGGTCCAGGAGGTGCTCGACTAGCTCACCTCCGACGTTGCCTGTAGCGCCGATGACGAGATACATGGTTGTTCCTTTCGTTGGGGTTGCTGCGCTTATTGGGGTTGCTACCTCGGTGAGATTGTTGAAGCGAGTTACCAGGGCAGTTCGCCGTCGCGGTCTCGGTAGGTGCCGCTCGGGCCGCCTTCGTCGGCGAAGGCGAAGGTGATGATGGCGTCGGTGCCGTCTTGGACGGAGTGGCCGCGCTGTCCGCTGAGGTCCGTGGCGGTCATGCCGGGGTCGGCGATGTTGATGCGGATGTGGGGGAGCAGCCGCGCGTACCGGACGGTGAGCATATTGATGGCGGCCTTGGAGGCCGCGTAGAGCGGCGTGCCGGCGGTCGCTTCGATCCGGTCTGGATCATGGAAAAGGCCGAAGGAACCGATTCCGCTGCTGACGTTAACGATCCGCGGATCCGGGGACGTCTCGAGCAGGGGCAGGAAAGCGTGCATGACGCGGACGTAACCTGCGACGTTGGTCAGGAGCACTTCTGAGATGTCTGCGGCGGTGTAGCCGTGGACGTCGCGCAGCGGGCCGGTGATGCCGGCGTTGTTGACGAGCAGGTCGAGGTGTCCTTCCGCCAGCTGCACGAGGTCAGCGGCGTGGGCGACGGACTCGTCGCTTCCGACGTCGAGCACAATCGGTGTCGCGCCGACTTCCGCGGCGGCTGCTCGGCCTCGTTCCTGGTCCCGTGCGGCCAAGTAGACCCGATACCCGTCGTCGACGAGGCGACGAACAGTTTCCAAGCCGACGCCCTTGTTCGCACCGGTCACCAACGCGATCCGCGGTGTCCCTGCAAGTCGCTGTGTCATGAGACAAGTTTCGCTGGGCGCGAAGGAATCGGCGTGGCCCAATCTGTCCCACCCTGGCCGCGCTAAAACTGGCGACAATAATGGCATGAGCGAATCTTCGGAACTGGGTGCGATGCTGCGAGCATGGCGGGGGCGCATTCAACCGCACGATGTCGGCTCCCCCTTCGGACGCGGGTCGGACAAGACACCAGGACTTCGACGTGAGGAAGTGGCGTGGCTCGCCGGGGTATCGGCGGACTACGTGAAGCGCCTGGAGCAGGGGCGCTCCCACCCGAGCCGTAGCGTCATCCGCGCACTCGCCCGTGCCCTGCGCCTCTCGGACGCGGAATACGAGCTGGCCTGTCGTCTTGCCGGACACGCCAGCCACCTTCAGGCCGAGGTCCCGCAGCACATCACCCCGAGCGTGCAACGACTCCTCGACCGGCTTCCCGACGTCCCGATCGCCGTCTTCGACGCCGCGTGGACGCGAGTCGAACAGAACGCGCTCTGGTCCGCAGTGACCGGAGACGAACGCGAGCGGCCCCACCGAGGCGCCAACATCGTGTGGCGGACCTTCCTCGGTAAGTCCGGGTCCGTGCGTCACCCGAATCCGGAAGAGTACAAACACTCTCTAGTCGCGGACCTTCGGGAGGTCACCGCCCGCTACCCAAACGATGACGACCTGGCCGCAATGGTTCGAGACCTACTTTCCTCCAGCGCAGAGTTCAACAAGATCTGGGGCCACGCGGGCGTTGGCCGCCACGGCGGAGTAAGCAAGATCATCGATCACCCGATGGTCGGGTCGATCGAGCTGGATTGCGACGTGCTCTCCGTTCACGGTTCGGACCTGAGAATCATCGTGTTCACCGCTCCACCCCGATCATCGGCAAGCGAGTCCCTTCGTCTCCTGTCCGTCTTCGGAACAGAAACCGTTTCTTCGCAGTCGGCGCCGGGCGCGTCAGTCGCCGGTTGAGGGTCGAGGTCTTCCGATGATGGAGGTTCCTGCGCCGCCCATCCGGAAGACCTCGACGGGCCTGGCTGCTGCGCGAATGGCTCGACCGGGAGATCGGTGGCCTTCAGGAATCCAGCGACCTCTTACATCGCTAGTGTCGCGTGTTTGAAGTCTTCTTACGGTGGGCCTTGGTCAGGATCTCGTCGGGTGTTTTGGTCCAGATGAATGGGTGGCAGCGTTCGTTCCAGCCGTCGATGAACGCGCCGATGGCGGCGATGAGGTCTTTGACGGAGTTGAACGTTCCTCGGCGGATCGCTTGCCGGGTGATGACGGGCGAAAAAGATTTCGACCATGTTGAGCCAGGACCCGGAGGTGGGCTCTATGCCCCGGGTGGGTCCACGTCGTCAGCAACCACCGGACTGCGCCTAGGCCCGTGATAGCGGCGGCGATCAACGCCGTCGTGCCGATCAGGCCGACGAAGGATTCTGCCCGCAAGGGGAACGTCCTACGGCGACCGGAACCGCTCTCCGAGGCGGTGGGCGACCAAGACCGCCCGATCGTCATCAGGGGATGGCTCATCGGGAATGTCAAAGCGGGGTGGCGGGGTGTGCGGTTGTGTTTGCAGTGGCGAAATCTTGTAGGTCTGCAAAGGCTTGGGCGATCAGGGCGTCCACCTGGCTGGATGAATCGGCGACCCACGTATGGATAGCGTGCCCCCACGCGGTGGTTCCGACTTGTGCCAGCAGAGTCGCGTTCCAGTGGGCTAGCCCGCGCTCGCGTAGCGCGTCGGCGACGATGGCGCTCAAAGCTGCTTCCTTCATCAACTCCCGCTCACGCAGTGCTGGGGTCACCGCAATGACTTGGTGGCGGGCCTCGGCAAGGGGGCGGTTTTCTTCCAGGCCCGGAGACATCGAGCGGAACGCTTGGAGCATCAACGCGACCGGTGGCAATGTGCGTGGTAGGCCCTCCAGTGCTCGAGCGAGTGCCTCCTGCTGGCGGCCTTCGGCGTTGAACAGCACCTCACGTTTGTCGGTGAAGTGGCGAAAGAAGGTACGCTGGGTGACGCCGGCCTTCGCTGCGATATCGGCGATGGTGGTTTGGTCGTAGCCGCGCTCGCTGTAGAGCTCCAGCGCAGCACGCTCGAGTCGGTCGCGTGCTTCGACGCCACTGCGAGGCATATTGATCACCATACCTGTTGTGTCACAGTGTGACATCTAAGGTTGCGTAGCGGCACACTGTGACGCTACCGTAGGGTCACACTGTGACACTACTGTCCCAGCCTCATCGAGGAGACACAATGCACGTGTTCGTCACCGGTGGCACCGGTCAGACCGGTCCCGCCATCGTTTCCGAGCTGATCGGCTCCGGCCATACCGTGACCGGCCTGGCCCGCTCGGACGCCGCCGCAGCCAGGCTGCAGTCGCTCGGGGCAACACCGCTGCGCGGGTCGGTGGATGACCTCGACATACTGCACGCCGGCGCATCCCAGGCCGATGGCGTCGTCCACATGGCCATAGCCGGCGACTTCAGCAACCCCGAGGACATCACCCGGCGCGAGGTCGCCGCGATCCAAGCCCTCGGCGGAGCGCTCGTCGACACCAACAAGCCCCTGGTCACCACCTCCGGAACGCTGGTGCTGCCCGCCGGCCAGGTCACCACCGAACACGACACCCCCGACCCCAACTCGATCGGCAGTCTGCGCATCCCGGGTGCGCAAGCATGTCTGGACTTCGCTGACCGCGGTGTGCGCGCGGTCGTACTGCGGTTGGCTCCGACCGTTCACGGGCCGCGTGACCACGGGTTCATCCCGATGCTGATCACCGCGGCCCGCGTGAGCGGGGTTTCCGCCTATATCGAGGACGGCTCGAACCGCTGGCCGGCCGTACATCGCCTCGACGCAGCCGACCTGTACCGCCTTGCCCTTGAGAAGGCCCCGGCAGGCGAAACGCTCCACGCAGTAGGCGAGGAAGCCATCCCATTCCGAACCATCGCCGAAAAGATCGGCGCCAAACTGAACCTGCCCACCGCATCCGTCAAGGCGGCAGACGCCGCAACCCACTTCGGCAACCCCTTCATGGCCGTCGTCTTCAGCACCGACGCACCCGTCTCAAGCCAGCACACCCAGCAGCTACTCAGATGGCGCCCCAACCACTGGACCCTGCTCGAGGACCTCGACAACGGCGACTACTTCACTACCCCCACCCCTGCCTGACGCCTTCAGCACGAGCCCCGCCCTAGGGTTGGCCGACCAACGCAACCTGCTGTCCACTCACCAACGGTCACTCTGACGTCCGGTAGAGGAACCTCTACCGGTGACGATCGGTGACCCCATCTGACAGGCGAGGCATGATCATCACCGGCGCCGTTTGGGGATCCCGTTGCGGGGCTGGGGCAGCGGTCGGGCCGGATCCGGGTAACGCCCGGTAGTCCCGCGGGGAAGTAGGGACATGATGACCAGGACTCAAGGGTGCGACGTGCAGTCGGTCGCGACTCAGCCTGAGGAGTTCGACGCGTTCTACCGCGACAACCTCCCGTTCGTTCGCCGATACGTTGCTCGCCGTCTGGATGATCCGTGCGACGTCGCGGACGTGACCGCTGACATCTTTCTTCGGGTGATCCGGTCTGCCGCCACCTACCGCGCGCAATTCGGCCCGCCGCGCGCCTGGTTGACCGGGATAGCGCGGAACGCGGTCGCCGATCATCGACGAGTGGGCGCCCAGCACGACGACGCGATCCGTCGGCTCGCAGGCCGGCGGTGGTTGGACGAGGACTCCGCCGACCGCATCGTGCAGCGCGTCTCCGCCGAAGCGACCGCCCGAGCACTGCTCTGCCTCATCGCCGAGCTCCCGGTCTCGCTGCGCGCCGTCGTCGAGCTGGTAGCCGTTGACGGCCTCGCGGTGGCCGAGGCCGCCGCCGTCCTTGAGATCACCGCAGGGGCGGCGCGAGTCAGATACCACCGAGCCCGCTGCCTGCTGCACGACGCCCCAGCCTTCCCACGACACGAGGTTGCCCAATGACCAACCGACCGAGCCCAGAGCTGGACGCCTTCGAAGCGCGGCTGCTAACCGAGCTGAGGGCGGTGGTAAACGCCCAGGCGCCAGCCACTCAACCCGCGCCGCCCATCCGAACCGAGCAACGCAGGCGACGGCTTTGGTACGTGCCCGTTACCGGGGCCGCCGCCGCCGCAACCGTGGCGATCGCGCTTGTCGCCACGGTTGCACGGCCGACCCCCGCCTACGCGGTCTCGGGCGGGAACGGTGAGGAAGTCACCGTGACGGTCACTCGGCTGGAGGGCGCCGAAGGCCTTCAGGCTGCACTGCGTGAACGCGGGATTCCCGCGGACATCACATACCTGCCCACGGACAAGGCCTGCCTGCCCGGTCGTTATCGCGAGGTCGACACGCCAGGCTTGTCGCTCACGGTAGGTGGCGACCTGTTCAAGGTCACCATCCCGCCCGGCGCGGTCAGTCAAGGGAACATCTTCGTTCTATCAGCCGCCGTGATGCCAATCGACAAGGGTGTCCGGGCCATCGTCGACTTCGGCGTCGCTAAGGGCGCGGTCGCCCCGTGCGCGGTGGTCGACGCGTCGTGAGCGAAGCGCCCACCGACGCTGGGCGGCGCGGAAGGCGTCCCAGTATCCGCCCCCCGGCCACCGCTTCAGTTGGTGTCATTGGCTGCGAGCAGACCTTGGAGGTTCATCAGGTCCTTACGTAATGAGGACCTCATGATCCGGGCGACGAGGGGATGAACGAGACGGGTCGCGCCGCGCAGCTTCAACTCGATCTCGTAGGTGAAGCTACTTCGGTTGGCGCCGAGCGGGCGGACGATGCGACGCCCTGCGACATCGCCGCTCGTACCATTCTCGACCTCGCTGACGACGGTGTCGGTGACGTAGGTGCGCCCAACGGTGCGCAGGACCTCGTGCACTCGGGTGCCGTTGTGCGGCGGTCCAGGCGGATCTGGGATCATTTCGCTCAACCCGGTCCGCCATTCGGCGTCGCGGTCGTAGTCGGCGATCACCCGCCACACCGTCGACGCGGGTTGTTCGATCTCGATGGTCTCGGCAAGACGGAGGGGTTCGCGGCTCACCGTGGGAACGGCATACGGTGACCGGAACCGCGCTCCGAGGCATCCGCCGACCAAGATCACGATCGCGTCGATTGGGGATCCGCAATCGACATCCACCAACTTGGCATGCACCACCGAGCTCACTCTGACATCGTGGCTGCGTGACTTCGCCGCCTTCTCTGCCGCTGCACACTGGTCGTCTGCTGCTACGCGCCTACGCGACAGGCGACGTAGAGGCCACGCTCGCGTACTACGGTGACCCGCAGGTCTCGCGCTTCTTGCTGAGCGAGCCCTTCGCGCTCGACGACGCCAAGGCGGCCGTCGATAGGCGCCTAGGACAGACCCATCCCACCGAGCCGGGTGACGCGCTGGCCCTGGTCGTGGAGCACGAGGGGCGGCTTGTCGGCGACCTGGTGTTGCAGCTGCTGGGCGAGCAGTCCTCGATGGGCGAGATCGGCTGGTGCTTCCATCCGGCTTACGCCGGGCGCGGCTTCGCGACCGAGGCCGCAGCGGCGCTACTCCACCTAGCGTTCGAGCATTACAAGATGCATCGGGTCAAGGCGCAGATGGACGCACGGAACACCGGCTCGGCACGACTGTGCGAGCGACTGGGGATGACCAAGGAAGCGCACCTTCGTCAGGACTGGTGGAGCAAGGGCGAGTGGACCGACACTTTCGTGTACGCCGTGCTCGCCGCCGAGTGGAAATGCGTTGAACAGCCAACGCTGGCCCGTCCGCAAGGCAGGTGCGATCTTCATGTGTCGATTGGCGATCGGTGACCGGAACAGGATCCCCGACCGGGCCGCATCATGTGGGTGCGACGAGTCGCAAGGGTCGCGTCTGATCCTCGTCCTGGCTGACTGCCGTCGTGTTTGTGTTTCGTGTCGATGGGCGGCGCTGCCGGCCTCATATGGTCATGGTCAGCTGGCTGAAGCCAGGACGGTGAAGACCTCGATCAGCTCGTAGGCGGCCACATAGTTGGTCGCTGAGAATCCCAAGGTGAGCGGCGCCCGCAGCTCTACCCCGGGGATACCAAGTGACCGTTCGGTCATCGACGGGCGCAGCATGTCCACCTCCAGGTCGACCGGTCCGTCGAACCTCGGCGAGGCAGCCTGAAGGTTCCCTTGGAGCGCCTTCTGCGCTGCTGCCTGAATGCGGCGACACGCCTCCTCGGGGTGCAGACTCTGCGCCGCCCGGTTACCGAACGCCTTCTTCACCACGACGCACTCGATGCCCGGAACAGTAGATGCGGCTTCCTCGACGAGGGTGTTGTCGCCGCTGGCGAGAATGCACGATGCGCCGTGGTGGGCGGCGAGCTCGACGTTCAACCCCAGTTCACCGAGCTCGACCCCGTTGCACCGCACCTGCGCCATGGTGGGGCCGCTGATGGTGTGGGACAACACCGAGGTGGGGGTGCCAGCCTTGCCGTGGTACCCGATGAAGCAGACCGCATCGACGCCCTGATCGATGCCGGTCATCATGGCGTGCCGGCGCGGTGAGCCGCGCAGCAACGCGCACCCCGCAACCAAGCGATCCGGAAGAATGTTACGGAACGCAGCGTGCGCGTCGACGACGACGATGTCAGCGGCCGGTTCGGCGGCCAGGACCCCGAGGACGGCGGCGCTGGCCTCGTCGGTCATGTATCTGCGGTTGCGCTCGTACTCGGCGTGGCCGGGCTTGATGTCATCAGCCGCGACGACGCCGGCAACACCTTCCATATCGACCGACACCAGTATCCGCATTGCTCACCCTCGTCTCGAAGCAAGTCAAACAGCCTGCCTTAGGGTAGTTGAACTCGGTAAATCAGTCTGCCGCTCAACCATCCCTCACCGCGATTTGTGGCTATGTTAATTCCCGTGGTTGACGTCATGGGTGACTCGTTGGCGGCGGTATCTGCAGGACGGACGCGATTCGGTGATGCGCGCGCTTGCCGGGCTGAGTGAATATGACGCGAGGCGACCGCTGACCCCGAGCGGAACGAACATTCTCGGGCTGGTCAAGCACCTGGTCCGTACCGAACGTTCCTATCTGGGGGTGTGCGTGGGCCGGCCACCAGCGTTCACCCTGCCCTGGGAGGAGGACGGCTCGATCTGGCAGGGTGCCGACATGTGGGTGCGGGAAGACGAATCCCGTGACTTCATCGTCGGGCTGTACGAGCAGGTGTGGCGGAACTCCGACGTCTCGATCGATGCGCTCCCATTGGACACTGCAGCCTTCGTCCACTGGTGGAAGGAAGGGACCCGGTATCCGTCGTTCGGCAGTTTGATCGTCAGGGTTCTCGCCGAGACCGCGCAGCATGCCGGCCACGCGGAAATCCTGCGGGAGCGGATCGATGGCCAAGGCGGTATCGACGCCGATTCGGTGGGTGACGACACGGCATGGACTGCATTCGTCGCGCGCATCCAACAGGCTGCCGACCCGTTCCGAGCGTGGACCTGATCGAGTCACGGGTCCTCCCCGTTATCAACTGACCAGCGTCCCTATGGGCGATCCCTGACCGGCGTACTGCCCGGGCTTGGATCTTTCACTGCACAGTCGCGCAATGCGTTGGCTGACCCTCACGCGACGCGGTCGTCGTGCCCCAGCCGATAGAGGGCGAATGGAGCGTCCGAATGCAGGCCTGGGCGACCCTCGACGAGTCCCGTGCGACGGATCACGCCTGACGGCCGCATCCCGAGGCGTCGCATCACCGCCTGCGAAGGTTGGTTGTGCACCTCGGTGAAGGCGACGATCGGCGTTCACGGCTCGTGGATCGCGGCCCAATCGAGAGCGGCCCCCCCGATCTCGGTTGCGTAGCCGCGACCGGTCAGGGCGTCTCGGACCACCCACCCGAGTTCGAGCACCGATTCGCCGTGAAGATCGAAGCGGGTGAAGCCGCCCCGACCGACCAGCGACGCAGCTGAGCGGGACCTGGCCAGCCACTTGCCCGCACCCTCCGTATTCCAGCGGGTGGCCATGTCCGTGGCCCAAGTCTGCACGGTCGCCGGGTTCCATGGGCCGGTCCAGAACGCGACGAGCGGATCGCGGTACAGCACGATGAGGTCATCGACATCGGCCGGTCCGATGGGCGTCAGCCGCAGTCTCGGTGTCAGCACGACGCCGGTAACGCGCTGCGCTGCTCCATCCATCGCCACCGCTTCAGTGAACACGCAGCTTATCCAGCGCATCCAACACGAAGGAGTCATCCATGACCGCCGTACTCGGTCCAGGTCGCCGTTCACGGGCGACGAACGGGAGCTGCTGGAAAGCACGCTCGAACTGAATCGTGCAGAGCTGGTGGCCGGCGTCGACGGGCTCTCTGACGCCCAGGCGCGCCAACAACTGGTGCCCTCGCTCAGTACCCCTATCTCCCTGATCAAGCACTGCGCGGCGGCCGAACGCATCTGGTTCCAACGCACACTCGCCGCCACTAAGAACTCGTGATGAAATAACGTCGTTTCCTGGGATCTGATCGGCTACGGTTCTGCTATGGCGGAGCTGGTGGACTCGGTGGCGCGACGGTATGCGGTGC
>JAABUW010006371.1_pt1 | contig 14829 bp, 15 predicted proteins | sample 5560081 | NCBI WGS metagenome assembly JAABUW01 (sample SAMN10711882, study PRJNA513363) | rock metagenome | isolation source: Antarctica rocks | place: Antarctica: Victoria Land, Knobhead sud
CAATCCTTACCCGCCAGGATCACACCAAAAAGCCGGCCGCCTCGCTCAGTTCAATGCCGCACAACCAACCCGACCATCCAAGCCTAAATTCCAAACCCGGCTGTATCAAAGTCGTTGACACGTTCCGCAACACTGACGGGTCGATGACATCCGTTGCGGGTCGTGGGCTGCCATCGCGCGCATCGACCAGCTGCATGGTTCGGGTTGCCGCTGCAAGCCCGACCAAAGCCAGTTTAAACAACCGTCCGGCATCCTGCATCTGCATGTCCTCCAACCGCATGCCGTCAGCTTGCAACGACCGGAAGACTTCCTCGATCCGCCATCTCAATCGATACAGGCGCACCGTTTCCGCGGCCCCAGCGGCGTCGATGACATCAAGCGTGGTCAGCAACCGCCATAGCAGCGGCTGGCCGTCGCCGGGGCCATCCACCTCCCTCGCTTCGACCATCGTCAACTTGAGCTGCGGCGGGGCGCTGAGATTATGACCATGGCGCGGGCGACAGATCACCACCGGTCCCGCACGCAGGGCAACCATCGCGACCCGGCCGCGCACGCCGGTTCGAGACGGCGCAACAGGGACCTCGGTGCGCCCCAACTCCGGCCATCCTGCCGCCGCGGCAAACAGAGACGCTCCGTCATGCAACGCGCGATCCTGCGCGGCCCGCACGATCAGATCGACCGGTGCCGGCCGCCGCGCGAAGCTCGCATAGATGTCGCTTTCACGATCGGCCACGACCACCACCGAAGCCGCCTTGGTCAGATGCGTCCCTGCCTGCACCGCGCCGTCCAGCCATCAGATGCTCTCTTTGTCTTCCAGGGCGCGTGCCCGCACGGGGGTCGCGATGAACTCGTCCGTGCGGGTCCAGATCCTCGCGTCCAGCAATCCCAGCACAGCCTCCCTCTCGCTGTCGATGGCGATCACCGGATGCATGAGAAACCCAGCAGACATGCCTTCGCCCGCCGGTCCCAAGCCACGGTGACGCTCCTCGCGGCCAGCGACATTGATCTCCGTCGTATCTTGCGCCGCCACGGTCCGCCGTCCCGTGCAGGCCGCCGCCGTGCGGGTCGCAAGCGTTGCGACCATCTCGCCACATGTCACCGAGGCCGCTGACAGAAGCCGGTGGATCGCGATTTCACCAGCACGGTCACAGCCGAGTTTGCCGATCACCAGCGATCCGGTTTCCATCACCCGCTCAATCAGCCTGGTTCCCACAGCCGCGCGACGGACATCTCCAAAATCACCAAGCGCGCCTTCTCGACAGACCAACAAAGCCCCACCCAAATCCACACCGCCCCAGGGAATCAGAGCCAAGTCACCGCCGCAAGTAGGCAAGTAGATTGTGTGAACGCTGTAGCTCGCCATCAGCGGACGACCTCGCCAGCATCTACTTTGGCAGAGCGACTTAGGCTTCTTTGCCCCGGTGCCTCAGGCCCGTCCGCGCCCAAGCATCATCGGGCCACTTGGCGGCTAGCGGCCCTGCGCTTGGCAATGCACTGGCGCGGGAGTGTTAAAAACCTGGGGCAGGTGGCTTGCTCGTCTCGATTTGCTAGCAGCCTGTCGGACTTAACGCGACGCGGAAGCCCATTGACACCTTGGCCCGGCAGGGCGACGTTGCACCCCATCCGAGGGGGGCCCCGCGCAAGGGGCTGAGAGTCCGCAAGCCCCGCAGGGACATCGTCCCTGCGGGTCCGCGCGGTGACCCTGAGTAACCTGATCCGGGTCATGCCGGCGTAGGAACGGGACCGAGCGCGCCGCCCCCGCCTCCGCCGCAGCCCACATGGGAGGCGTGCCGCAGTGACCTATCAGCAGAAGCCCAGCGCGGTAACCACCGGACCCATTACGGGATCGCGCAAGGTTTACTCCAGCCCTGCCGGGCATCCCGGCATCCACGTGCCGTTCCGGGAAATCGCGCTCGATCCCTCAGCCAGGGAGGAGCCGGTGCGGCTGTATGACACCTCCGGCCCCTACACCGAGGACAGCGCCGTCATTGACCTGGCCGCTGGCCTCCCCCGCATACGCGCCCCCTGGATCGCTCGCCGCGGCTTCGACGCCGTCACCCCGCGTGAGGTGAAGCCGGAGGACAACGGCTTCGTCCCGCAGGACCGTCTGGTGCCGGAGTGCCCGGCCACCCAGGACCTACGCGTCGGACGCGACGGCCAGATGGTGACGCAGTACGAGTTCGCCCGCGCCGGCATCATCACTAAGGAGATGATCTACGTCGCCCACCGCGAGAACCTGGGCCGCGCCCAGGCCCTGGCCGAAGCAGGCGAGCGCGTGGCCGACGGCGAGAGCTTCGGCGCCGAAATCCCCGAGTTCGTGACCCCCGAGTTCGTCCGCAGCGAGATCGCCCGCGGCCGCGCCATCATCCCCGCCAACATCAACCACCCGGAGCTGGAGCCGGTCATTATCGGCCGCAACTTCCTGGTGAAGATCAACGCCAACATCGGCAACTCCGCCGTCACCTCCGGCGCTGCGGAGGAAGTCGAGAAGCTCGTTTGGGCCATACGCTGGGGCGGCGACACCGTCATGGACCTCAGCACCGGCCGCAATATCCACAACATCCGCGGCTGGATCGTCCGCAACTCTCCCGTCCCCATCGGCACGGTCCCGCTCTACCAGGCGCTGGAGAAGGTCGGCGGCGACGCCGACCTGCTAAGCTGGGAGGTGTTCCGCGACACGCTGATCGAGCAGGCCGAACAGGGCGTGGACTACTTCACCATCCACGCCGGTGTCCGCCTCGCACATGTGCCGTTGACCGCCAAGCGCACCACCGGCATCGTCTCCCGCGGCGGCAGCATCATGGCCCGCTGGTGCCTGGCGCATCACCGGGAAAGCTTCCTGTATGAGCACTTTGGCGAGATTTGCGACATCATGCGCAAGTATGACGTCAGCTTCTCCCTCGGCGACGGCCTGCGCCCCGGCTGCAACGCCGACGCCAATGACGCCGCGCAGTTTGCCGAGCTGGAAACGCTGGGCGAGCTGACCAAGGTGGCCTGGGACAAGGGCTGCCAGGTGATGATCGAGGGGCCGGGCCACGTGCCCATGCACAAGATCAAGGTCAACATGGACAAGCAGCTTCGCGAATGCGGGGAGGCGCCGTTCTACACGCTCGGGCCGCTCACGACCGACATCGCGCCGGGCTACGACCACATCACCTCGGCGATCGGCGCGGCCATGATCGGCTGGTTCGGCACGGCGATGCTCTGCTACGTGACGCCGAAGGAGCACCTGGGCCTGCCCAACCGGGACGACGTCAAGGTCGGCGTCATCACCTACCGCATCGCCGCCCATGCCGCCGACCTGGCGAAGGGGCATCCTGCGGCGAAGTCGCGCGACGATGCGATCAGCCGGGCACGCTTCGACTTCCGGTGGGAGGACCAGTTCAACCTCGGACTCGACCCCGACACCGCCCGCAAGTATCACGACGAGACTCTGCCGAAGAACGCGCACAAGGTGGCGCATTTCTGCTCGATGTGCGGACCAAAGTTCTGCTCGATGAAGATCAGCCAGGACATCCGCGCCGATGCCGAGCGGCGGGAGGGCATGGACGCCAAGAGCGCCGAGTTCAAGGAGCGGGGCGGCGCGTTGTATGTCCCCGCCGCGGAGTAGCGGCCGGGAATGAGCGACCCGCGCGCCGCCTTGAACGCGTCCGGCCAGACGCCGGATGTCGAGCTGGACATCGCAGGCGTCGCCTCGCAGTTCGCGCAGATAGACGCTCCGGACCGTGACTGGCGTGTAGCCGGAACGCACCTGTCGGAGCTGGCGCGCAACGCCGTGGACCTAAGCAGCCTTTTTTAGGTTGTCACACGGACGGGTTATCGTTCGTTCTTTGTTGAGCTTCTTGACGGCAGCGTGGATGACGCTGTTCAGGTCGTCGGTGTGCTTGAACGTGTGGTGAGCCAGGTGGTGCCGCTTGAGGTCGCGCCAGGTGCGCTCGATATCGTTCAGCTCCGGCGCATACCGAGGCAGCCACTCGACGGTGATCCAGGGCCGCTCGGCGAGCGCCGCCCGGCTGGCCTTGCTGGTGTGGACAGGGCCGTTGTCCAGCACCAGCACCACGGGCAGGCGTTCGCAGCCGGGCTTGGGACCATAGCGCCAGTCCAGCCGGCGCAGGAAGGCGATGAAGTCGGCGCTGACCTTAGTGGTGGGCGAGGTGCTGACCACCAACTCGCGCGTGGCTGCGTCCAGCGCCCCCATCATGGCAACCTTCTTCGACTGGCCCGGCGCATTCACCCGCAACTCGGCGCCCCGCTCCGCCCAGGCGTGGGCAAGGTACGGATGCGTCAGCGCCTCGCTCTCGTCGGCATACAGCAGCACGATGTCGCCCGCGTCAGCCTGGGCCTGCCGCAAGCGCAGGCGCACGCCCATGCGGTCCACCGCCTGCGCGTCTTGTCGCCCAGTCAGAACGTGCCGGGGACGACGCCAGTTGAATCCCCCTTTCTCAACAGCACGCTCAAGCGCTCTGCCGAGATGCTGGCCCCGGTCTGCCGCTCGATCTCGGCCCGCAGGCGCGGCAAGGTCCAGTTAATGCGGTCCTCGACGGGCTGGCGCAGCAACCCGCGCGCCACCGCAAGTGCCCGCTCGCCCTTGGAAGGCGACGGGCCGGGCGCCAGGCTCGCACGCAAGGCGTCCACGCCGCGCTCGCCGAACCACCCCCGCCAGTGCCGCACCGCCTCCGGCGTGACCCCGAACGCCTCGGACACTTCGATGCTGGTCCAGCCCTGCAAGGTCAGCAGGATCGCGCGCGACCGGTCCGCCTCGCCACGCACGTCAGAGCGCGACAGCGCCCGCAACTCAGCTTCCTGCTCAGCCGTCGCAACCAAAGAGGACCGACCCGCCATGACCCCTACCCAGCAAACGCCAACGATAACCCTACATTACCATCCGTGCGACAGGCCGGGGAAGCCTGCTTAGTGCGGGAGTTACCGAGCAAGGCGTGGTTCAGATCCGGGTTACACGCGAAACGTGGAATTCCTTGGTTGGGACGGCTCTGGCCACTTTCGATGTAACCCATAAACCGCCCGTTTTGAACCACGCCACGAGCACCAGGCCGAGCTTGGTTTCACCGTAGCCGAAGCACAACGTCTCGTTGGCCTGGTCATGTTTCATCGCGTCCACGGTCCGATCTTTCCTTGTCAACAGGACGGATGTCGCATCTGGAACTGGGCATCGCACTCCGGCTCTTGCTTCCAAACCAGGATGCAGGTGATTTGCCTTCGTTCAATAGCAGCAAGAGCAGCAAGCGGAGTGGCAGCTTCGGCATCCTGGCCCCATGTCTGGTGCTTCGCCTCGGAGCGGCAGGAGGGTGGCCACCATGAGCAGGGTGTAAACCAGCGCAGGTGTCGGACGCAGCGGAACTCTGGCTTTTCAACGCCGGGTGGTGCTAATCAGCGCCGAAACCCGCTGCTAACCCACAGCGCCGACGCACATCCAAACGCAGGAAGCCGATCCTCAGGGAGGATTGCTAAGCCCTTACTCAAAAGGCTCCCATCTAATTGCCTTACGCGCGATAACTGCACCCTTCATACATCCCACCCGTATTTTGTCCGATAACTGTGAGTTCGGGCTGCCCCGCTATGCTGTAGGAGCCCGGTCGTTCGTCGCGGTCACCGCCTTGCAGTAGAGCAAAACGCGGGCCACGGACGGCCGCGACCAACGGTCGCCGCCCTGGGGCGTCGGTAGCCGCGCCGCCTGCAGCGCCTGGGCGTAGTCGCCCAGCGACATGGCGCCCTCGGCACGCGCCCTCTCGATCACTGGTCCGTAGGCCGCGATCGCACGGGCCTGCGCCGCAGCGGCACGGGTTCTGCCTCCAGGCATGGCCGGTGTCCGGACTGGCGCCAGGGTGCCGGTTGCTGGAAGGTGCGGGTTGCCGAGCCGCGTGCCGCGCACCTTGGCCGCGGCGAGCGCCGCCTTCGTCCGCTGCGAGATCATCTCGCGCTCGTGCTCGGCGACAGCGGCCAGCACGTGCACGGTGAGCCGGTTCACGCTGGGCATGTCGGCGGCGACGAAGTCCACGCCGCCTTCCATAAGGTTGGAGATGAAGGCGACGCTGCGGGCCAGCCGGTCGAGCTTGGCAATCAGCAAGGTTGCCCGCTTGGCTCGGCACGTCGCTAACGCTTCGGCCAGGCCGGTGCGGTCCGCCTTGCGCCCGCTTTCCACGTCTTGGAACTCGGCAACCACTTCGGCCCCGACGGACCGGGCGTGCAGCTCGACCGCGGCACGCTGGGCGTCCAGCCCGAGGCCGGACTGCCCCTGCATGTCGGTGCTGACGCGATAATAGGCCACGAAGGCCCGTGCGGCGGCTGCGATAGGACCACGCTCCCAGTCTGGACTACAGTCCCAACCCTACCCCACCGTTGCCGTCCCGTCCACCCGATACAAACGCTCGTTTGTATTGTCAGACCATCTGCGGAAGGCGAACCGGCGCGCATCAACGATGGCCTTGGGCGCACCAGAAGATGCATCCACATGCAAATAGCAGCGCTATGTCCATCACACACGGCTCACCGAGCGGATATATGCGAAGTTGCCGCATGATCGTTCGGTCTGATACAAAGCTGTACGCCATCACATGACACCTGAAAGCCAGCATGTCCGAACGTGACGCATTCACCTTGAGGCTCAAGCCCACGCTGCTGCGCTTCGTGAAGGAGGCAGCCGATGAGCAGAACCGGTCCGCGCCAAACTACGTGGAAACGGTTCTGCTTGCCGAGAAGAAGCGGCATGAGGCGCAGTTGGCCCAGCAGGTGCGAGCGAACCAGCCTGAGCAGGCCTGAGCACCCGTGGAGGCACAGATCAGCCGCTTGAAGACGATCAAACAGACCATGTGCGGCCGTGCCGGGTTCGAGCTACTGCGCCATTGCATCCTTCGAGCGTCCTGAACGAAGTCACGGCAACCCCATGCCTGCATCGAGAATGCGGAAGGACCAGTTTGTCGTGTCGCCCGACAGTTCGTCGCGCAAGCGCGTGTAGCGATTGCCTTTTGGGAACGAAGCGCGTGCGATGCGCACGGTCTCTTCGGGGATGGCTGGGGAGATCTCAGGGCGAAGGGACGTAATGCTGACCTCGGAAGGGATACCGCGATGCCGCCGTCAACCAGCGTCTCGCCCCCAGGTTTCAGCGCCAAACCGCCCCAGTGAATTCGCCAGCAGATCAACCGCGCGCGGCGCGCGCACCATCATGGTGAGGAAATGGGGCAGCGCATTGTCGGCCGGCGGGCGGTGCTCCATCTTCGGCTCCGGTGGCCGCATAGAGGCCGTTGGATACTGGATGTTTCAACTCCGCCCAGCAGATCGGTCCGCGCTGTTTTCAGGCACCATCATTTGTCGCCGCCATCCTTGGCGAGCACGATCAACAGTATCTGACTTTGCCTGCAGCGCAGCGGCCGCCACCCCGTCCACTCATGACAGGTGCTGGCCATGGATGTTTTTCTCGAACGCTGCGCCGGCCTGGATGTCCACCAGGCCAGCGTCGTCTGCTGCGTCCTGATCGGTGCACCAGGGCGCAAGCCGCAGAAGCTGCTGCGCAGCTTCGGCACGACCACGCGTGATCTGGAGACCTTGCGGGCGTGGCTGGCCGAGCACGGCGTCACCCACGTCGGCATGGAGAGCACCGGCGTTTACTGGAAGCCGGTGTATGCCGTGCTGGAGGGGCACGTCGACCTGACCGTGGGCAACGCCCACCACATCAAGAACGTGCCTGGCCGCAAGACCGACGTGAAGGATGCGGAGTGGATCGCGCAACTGGTCCGCCACGGCCTGGTGGCCAAGAGCTTCGTGCCCCCGCCCGCGATCCGCGACCTGCGCGAGATGGTGCGCCACCGCCGCACGCTGATCGAGACCCGGACGGCGGTGCGCAACCGGGTGCTGAAGCTGCTGGAAGGGGCCAACATCAAGCTCTCGGGCGTGGCCAGCGACGTGTTCGGCGTCTCCGGCATGGCCATGCTGGAGGCGCTCGCCGCGGGCACGAACAATGCGACGGAGATGGCCGGCCTGGCGCGCGGGCGGATGCGGCGCAAGCACGCGGCCCTCGAAGCGGCGCTGGACGGGCGCATGCGCGAGCACCAGTGCTTTCTGCTCGGCATGCACCTGCGCAACCTGAAGGCGATCGATCAGGACCTGGAAGCCCTCGACGCCCGCATCGGAACCCAGCTCGAGCCGTATCGGGTGCAGCACCGGCTACTGATGCAGATCCCCGGCGTGGACTGGGTGACGGCGGCCTCGATCATCGCCGAGATCGGCACCGACATGGACGTGTTCGCAACAGCGCGCCGGCTGGCGGCGTGGGCCGGGGTCGCCCCGGGCAACTACGAGAGCGCAGGAAAGCCGAAGGGCGCAGGCACCCGCAGGGACAACGTGTTCCTCAAGTCCGCGCTGTTCGCCGCCGCCTCAGCCGCGGTGCGGACCAAAGGCAGCTACTACCGCGACAAGTACAACCGCCTGCGTGCCCGGCGCGGCTCGGTGCGGGCGATCATGGCCATCGCGCACAAGCTGCTCCTCGCCGCGTTCCACATGCTGAGCACGGGCGAGGCCTTCCGCGACCTCGGCGAGGGTTACCTCGACCAAGTCGCACGCAAGCGCTCCACGACCAAGCTGGGCCAACGCCTGAGCAACCTGGGATACGATGTCATGCTCATACCGAAGGCAGCGTAGCCCGCCAAACCGTCCGTCCAGGGGCTATTTCCTCAACAGTATCGCAAGTGCGGGAGAACCCAACATTGGATGCCGATTGACACTCGATCATCGAAAGTGGCCAAGAACCAGATTATGGGCGCGAACTGCCGATGATCTCGCGCCGGACCGCCGATGATCTCGGGTCGCTACAGCTAGGATGCATCCTGCCACGCCGCCCGGGAGAACCGGAGCGGGAATCGCGGCAACTGCATCACTTCCCAATCGCAGAAACCTATGGTTGGCGCCGCCACTTGGACGGGTGCTTTGGAGAATGCGTCGTCGAGCACCGCAGGTTGGCCCTCGCCGGCGTAGAGCGTATCCAGGTATCGGTGCCCCATCTCGGGCAGGACGCAGGCGACGTGCACGGCCGGATTCAAACGCGCCCACCAGCGCGCGACGTGCAAGGCCGCGCCGCCGCTCGGCCCAAGGAGGAGCCCCATCTCGCGGCTTGCGTCCCGGGTGACCTGGGCGATTATCCGATCCGACAGCCAGTGGACCTCGTCGAAGGTGGCGCGGTCCAGCAAGCCCGGTACAATCGAGTTCCCCATGCCAGGGAAGGTCCTCGGGCCATCGGGCCGGCCGAACAGCACGGAGTTGGCCAGGTCCACCCCGATGAGGCGCGCATACGGACGGTGGCGACGCAGCCCTCGGGCAATGCCCTGCGCGGAGCCGCCGCTACCCACCGATGCGACCACGCAGTCGATTCCGGCTTCGGCCAGCAGCTGCCCAACCGGCTCGTAGGAAGCCGGGACAAGCGGGTTCTCGTATTGCCGCGTCCAGACCAGGGACGGCTGGCTCGACAGGATGAATTGCAGCACCCGCAGGCGTGCCGCCTGGTTTCCGCCCGGCTCGTCGCGATCCGCGACGGTGACGAGCGTGGTCTGGCCGAACGAACGCAGGTGCCGTTCCAGGGAGGCCTCGAGCGGCGGCGTGACCAGGGTCACCGGACGCCCTGCTGCAGCGCAGACCATGCCAAGGGCGAGGGCCATGGTGCCCGAGCTGGTCTCGATGATGCCGCAGCCGGGGGCTGCCGCCTCGACCAGCCGGAACGCCGGTAGCAACTTCATCAACGGGAACAGCAGGCCGGTCAGGTTGGCGCCGAGCCGTACCATGTGCGGCACGGCGAGGGCTGCCGCTGGAAGCGGGTGCGCCGCCGCATTGTTCACGGTCACGACGCATCTCCCGTGCAAAAAGTCCAGCGGCGCGCGAAGCCAGCCTCGGCCAGGAGATTGTGCGCTTGTAAGACGCCCTGGTCGTTCTCGCTGAGCTGCCCGTCGAACAGGATTCCCACTGCGGAACCGGAGTGGCTGACGGACAGGCCAGCTGCCCCGCTGTGGCGCACGATCTCCAGCAGCATTGGCAGGGATGGCTTCGGCAGATGCGACTGGTTGATCTGCGCGCTGCGGGTGGCAACGGCGGCCAACCCGCGGACGTCTCGGCTCGCAATGGCGAGCCGCAGCCTAGCCCGCAGACTCTCGAACTCGTCGATCTGCACTCGGCTGTAAGGGGCGGGAGTAAGGGCAACCGTGTCGACAGGCGGGCCGTCGGTGATCCCGATGACCCGCAGCAGCGGCAGTGCGCCGGCGAAGTGCTCAAGCACCGTCCCGTGCCGGTGAGCGAACAGCACCTCGGGGCGCGAACACAGCATGATCGGGTCCACCGCGACTTCCGTGTCAACTGCAAGCCGCGCGAACTCCATCTCCACCAACCCGGCGCCAAAGGCGTCGTCAACCGCCCGTATGGCAGCCACCACATCGCTGGTGGACGACCCGGCTCCGATGCCGGCCGGCGTACCGCTGATAACCGTGAGGCGACCGCCGCCCCGCGTCAGCCCGAGATAGGCAAGGGTGTTCTCCGCGGCCCGCTGCGCCTTGCGGAACTGCGCGGGGATGACGGTCACCTCCGACGTGCCGTCTAGTTCAAAGATGGCCATCGCACCGAACCGGTCGCAGCGGATTGTGACCAGTGCGCGGCAGATCGCGCCGTTGTTGTCCCGGAAGCTGCCCTGGAGGATCTCGCCGAAGTGCCCCCAAGCCAAGCCTCGGCCATGTTGGCGCGTCGGAAAAGGGGAAGTTCGGGTGAGTTCGCTGGCGTTGTCGATGGTGTCGCGCATGGCCGCTGTCCTCGATGGGGTTGGTCCATGCGAACCCTTCCCATGCTTGGAACCCGACGAGCGTTGCGATGGGGCGGCATTCCGCTGCATCGGCAACGGCGGCCCGCAGCGCCGCTCCAGGTGCCGCAATGAAATGCCTAGCGAACGCAACGCCGGCCGGGATGGCCTGTGGCACTCAACGTATGCGGTCTGATGCCGGCGTGGGAACACCGCGACTTTCCGGCCGGCACGTCCGCAGATCTGGGCGCACGAGCTGAAGGAGAGTGCAATGCATAACGCGTTCGATTTGGTCGACCATCCAGAACTTGTTGAACTCGGGGCCAAGGTCGACCGTGTGGTGCCGGTCGGCAAGAAGTTCGGCGTGATGCTGGACCGTACGCCCTTCCTGTACCAGCACGCCGATGGTGGCGACCGCGGTAGCATTGTCCTGCCCGACGGCCGGGCGCTGTACGTGAGCGCCGCCGAGGGCCGCGAGCCCAGCCTGCACAAGATCAAGGACCGGGCTGCCGATGACCTTGCCGTCGGAACCGCCGTGATCGCCAAGGTCGACCGCGCCTACCGCGACGCGCTGCGCAGCCGGCACACCGCCTGTCACCTGATGTACGGCTTGGCGCAGCGGCAGCTGGGGCGTGCCTTCCTGGCGTTGAGCCGCACGGCGGTTGAGAAGACCTACAGTGAGTGGAAAGGCGTAGGCCCGCTGATCGGCGACGACTTCCTCGAAGATCTCGCGGCACGCGCCGCCGCTGCAATCGCCGCTGCGCACCCTGTGTCCTGGACGACGCTGGACCGCGACGAGGCGTTGCGTCTGGTGGGCGAGCACTTCGCGCAGATCCTGCCCGCCTCGGCGCAGCGCCTCCGGGTGGTCACCATCGGCGACCTCGCGCCGGACCCTTGCGCCGGCATGCATGTGCGCTCGCTGGCGGAGATCGATGGGTTGCGCGTCGAAGGTGTAGAGCGCGGCGGCAACGATATCCGGGTGTTCCTCACAGCCGCTTACAGGCCAAAGCCTGCCTAAGCCAGCGCGGATAGCCGGCCGACGATCAACGGACGCACCTGAAAACGAAGGAGACGACGAATGATGGGCAATGCGATCTGCATGTGCGACGCACTGCATGGTGGTTCGAACCGGCTCGAAGCGGTCCGCCAAACCCTGGCCCTGCTCGCAGCATGTGCGCTGGCTCGCGCCAACCCCGGCGCGAGGTTCGGGATGGCAGGATCAATGGAGCATGGCTTCTTCTGCGACGCCCTGTTCGACCGTCCCTTCGGTGAGGATCAACTCGACGCCCTGATGGTGGACATTCGGACGCTGGCGGAGGAACTCCCCAATCTGGAGCGGATCGAGATGGCCGTGCCGGACGCGAAAGCCTTGATGGCGGAGGGCGGGCAGCCCTTTATTGCCGAACTGCTTGCAGAGTTGGAGCGACAGGGTGGTATTCGGGTGACCCTCGCCCGGCTGGGCGACATCATGATGCCCGTCACCGGGCCGCTGCTCGAAAGGCCCGCCGAACTGCCGTTCGATGCCGTCCGCCTCGACCGTGTATCCGGCGCCTATTGGAAAGGCGTTGACGGCAATCCCATGCTGACGCGCGTGTCCGGGGTGGCCTTTGCCGACGCGCCGGCGCTCGACGGCTTCTTGTTGCAGCGCGCGGAAGCGAACCGCCGCGATCACCGCCGGCTCGGTCGCGAGCTGGACATGTTCATGATCTCGGAGAAGATCGGCAAAGGCCTGCCGATCTTCTTGCCGAACGGGGCCACGGTCTACCGAATTCTAGAACGATTCATCGTCGACGAGGAAATCCGGCGCGGCTACCAGCACGTCATCTCGCCGGTCCTCGGGCGCAAGGAACTGTACGAGACGTCGGGCCATCTCGGCCACTACCACGAAACCATGTATCCGCCGATGAGACTTGGTGACGAAGAGTACTACCTGCGGCCGATGACCTGCCCGCACCACTTCATGATTTTCGCCAACCGGCCGCGCTCCTACCGTGAGCTGCCGATGCGCATCGCCGAAATCTCGCCCTTGTTTCGCAAGGAACACTCCGGGGCGCTGAGCGGGCTCGTGCGGGTGTTGATGTTCCACCTTTCCGACGCACACATCTTCATCGAACCAGGCCAGTTCAAAGCCGAGTTCCGGCAGGTTGTCGAGCTGATCCAGTACGTCATGAAATGCCTCGGTATCTCGGCACAGTGCTCCTATCGCCTGTCCATGCGCGACGCGGGCAGCAAGAGGTATATCGATGACGACGCGAGCTGGACCTTGTCGGAAGGCGGCCTGGTTGAGGTTTGCGACGAGATGCGGCTCGACTACACCGTCGCGCCGGGCGAGGCGGCGTTCTACGGACCGAAGCTCGATGTGCAGATGCGGACCTCCAGCGGGCGGGAGGAGACGGTCTTCACCAACCAGATTGACTTGGCCATGGCAGAACGCTTCGACCTGTCCTATGTCGCGGCCGACGGCTCGCGGCAGCGGCCTTGGATCATTCACCGCGCCTCCCTTGGCTGCCTGGAGCGCACCATCGCCTTCCTGCTGGAACACTATGCCGGCGCCCTGCCGGTTTGGCTCGCGCCGGTCCAGGTTGCGCTCCTGCCGATCACGCGCGAGCAGGTTCCCTATGCCCGCGAGATTGAACGTCGGCTCCAAGGCTTCGACCTGCGCGTCACCCTCGATGAACGCAACGAGAGCCTCAACCGCAAGGTCCGTGAAGCCCGCCTCCAGCGCGTCCCCTACCTCGCCGTGATCGGCCGCAAGGAGGCCGCTTCCGGCACGTTGACGGTGACCGACCGCAAGGACGGCAGCCAGGACGTGCTCGCGGCCGAGGCGTTTGTCGAACGTCTGCTCGCCGAAGTCCGCGAACGCCGGGTCGGCTGATCCCGTGGACAGCGGCTGATGCAACGGAATGCAAGAAAGTGAGGCTGGACAGGCCGCAGCCCAGGCACTCGTATCTCGTTGCGAAGACACGAACCTGGAAGGACCCCACCATGGCCGACAAGCAGCTTTCGAAAGAAGAAGCGAACCCAGACCACAGGATTGGGTTTAGAAATGAGCTCGACTGCAAGCTTGAGTACTTGATCAAGCAGCGCGGCGATCGCCGGAAGGGCGCAGCGTTCAAAAGGCCGACGGTCTCATCTCAGGAGACGCTGGCGCAGCATCTTGGTATCGTCAACAGCACGGTCGGTCGCTGGCGGGAAGCGGGCACGATCCCAAGCCTTGCCGTGCATGCGCAAACGATCGCATCGATCTTCGATTGCGACGAGCAATCCTTCAAAAACGACGATTGCAATACATTCAAGGCCAAGTGCGAGGCCAACACGGTGAGCTGGGGGCGTCTCCTTTCACGCGCCAAGCCCGATCTCTCAGCTGTCCAGCCAGTGCCGAAGCCGCCCATCGTGCGTGCGGCGGGACTGGAACACAGGCTTGAGCATTTGGATCAACTGAATATCGTCAGGCCTGGGCAGGCGTTCACCGTCGAACTGCCCGGTGACGGCAACGGGTGGGCTCCGACGCGTTGGGCTGGATGGCACGTGCTAATGTTCTGCGGTGATCGCGGCGGATACCTGAACTGGCTGCCGAGCTACGGTGATACTCACGAGTTCGGTGGCATGGACCGCTTCTCCAATGCCAGCAGGCGGATTGCGGTGCCACGCGTTGGTGGCCAGCAGCTAATCGCTCACAAGACCGCTTCGGGCGAGCACGATGTCGTCGCCATCGTCAGCCGAGACAGCATCTCCAAGGAGCTTCGAGGTGAGTTGATGAAGCCGCTGCGCAATGCCGAGCTACAGCCGATACTCGACCAACTTGCTGCCTGGGTTATGCCACGGCTCGACATCGAGCCCGAACCCGAGGCGGCCATCCTGCGCGGATTGTTCTTTGTCGGGCATCACGAAACGCAGACGGCTAGGTTGGAGGAGCAGTGTAAGCGTGAGCCGACACCCACGGTTGACGGCGCTGGTATGGCGGTTCAGGCGGCCTTGGCTACGAGGACGTCCTTGCAGTTCCAGGGCAGGAGTTCGCTGAGCCTGGTGGCGAGGTGGCCTGCGGC
>JAABUW010006379.1_pt1 | contig 14811 bp, 21 predicted proteins | sample 5560081 | NCBI WGS metagenome assembly JAABUW01 (sample SAMN10711882, study PRJNA513363) | rock metagenome | isolation source: Antarctica rocks | place: Antarctica: Victoria Land, Knobhead sud
GTGGAGATTCCGATTGCTCGTCGGCAGAGCACGGTCTCTATCAGGCAGCCGACGGTGGAGAAGGCGGACATGGAGGGAGCCGAAATGGTCACACCAATGGATCAGGCCGTGCTGGACGATGTGGACATACCCCCTGATACCTCATTAATCGAGGAAACAACGGCAGCGCTCGACTCGTTCATGCAGGGTATCGAAGGGGCGCACCGTTCAACGGGAAAGGAAATTGTAGCAGGAGATGGTGACCTTAATGGTGGTCAGCTCGGGGGTCTCGGGGGCGAGGGACAAGCGGACGAGGCTCCAGCGCCCACCGATACTGTCGAAGATGGCGCTCTCGAGCTCGAAATCTCAAAAAACCTCAAGACAGATATACTGCTGGCTCAGACCGAGTCTCAGGACGAAATCGCTGGCACGAAAGACGGGAGAGCTCATACAACCCCGCTACAGAGGAAGACGATCAACATATCCGTCAGTATTCCAGCTCAGGACGGACCTGGACCAACGACGACCAAGAACATGCAGAACGGGTCGAAATCATCGAAGCTTGGTTCTGTCCCTCAACCATCGCCCTCTGTCTTCCGCCCGTTCCTCCCGACACCAGAGGAGACATTTCACACCCAAACTGAGTCTAGCATACCCTTCTCGCAGCTGGATCCGATCGTCGACTATTCGAGCCCAGCTGGACCCGCAGCGAACGGTCCACATGCGATCCAGATCAGCGCGGAAGAGGTGGTACCGGATGGATCGCCGATCGAAGCGGTCATGGTCGATCATGACACGAAAGAGGAGCTTCAAGACAGTATCCCTCCGAGAGTGGTCAAGAGAATCATCGACGGAGAAGAAGTATATGTTGTTTGGTCAGAGAGCACGGAGGACGAGAAAGGGGCGAGCCAGAGAGAGGAGTCGCCGAAAAGGGAGGATGTCCAGCTGGATCGTCAGCATGTTTGGGAGGACGAGGATCTGGCGATGCTGACAGCGGGATCGGTGAGTCTTCTCCGTATGCGACCGAAGCCCTACTGATGATCCAGCAGGATGGCGAAGCATTGCTTGTCATACCGCAGGATAGACAGGTGATGCACACGGGCGAGACAGTCGAGGAAACATCCGGTGGTGAGCATCTCATCGCGGTCAAGATCTCGCCCTGACCCTCTTGAATAGGCATAGCAAGCTCAGACGACGCAAATCCCCGAAACCCCGCCCTCGCAGCGCGACTTCGAGAGCGGGATCACGCGATCGAGGACTTGACAGTCCGTTTATTTCGAGCCGACGCTTCCCTCGATTCCCTGACGACCGACCTCAACTTCTATAGAAGCGAGTACATGGAAGCTCGGGACCGTGTAATTGCTGGGAATCAGCGGGCCGCCCAACTCGAGGAGCAGGTCGAGATCCTCCGCGGCCAACTCCAGCTCGGCTTGAAACAGCGGGACTTGCACTTTGGCGCTGTCAAAGCTCAGAGCGCAGCGGAGACGGATCGATATCGGGTGCAGAACAAGCTACTTCTTGAACAAGCGAGGCTTACAGACGATGCCGTGCGGCGAAAAGCGGCACAATACATTCCGTTGAAGAAGGACAACGACCGGCTGAAAGAGAACTTGTATGAAGAGGAGACGAAAGTCGCCAAGCTCCAGAGACGGAATGAGGAGCTTGTAGACCAGGTCGATTTGCTGCGTGCTCGACAGATGGGAGTGTTTGGAGACGAGGACGACTCGTCAGGAACGGAAGGGGATAGCTCCTCTCCGCTTGGGCACAGAGATCCCGCGCAACTCGGCTACAGCGTTCGACCTGCCGGCGTGGCGAGCTCTAGCGAGGTGTTTTCGTCGTTGCAAATCCTACCAGAGGTATCGCAAGTTGCGGAGGATATCGGATTCCAGGTGATGCAGGAGATGGAGCCAGGGTCAACGGTGCTCGGCAAAGCGGAGAGCCAGGAGAGCTTGGTTGAAGGTGGGTCTGGAGTGCGATGCAAATGGCGTCAGGAAGGTGTGCAGTGCGCTGTGATTCTCGACACGTTTCAGGTAAGCCTTCGTCCTCGTTATACCCGGAATGGCGCTTATTCAGGTAGCAGGATGTCGCGCAGCACAGCTCAGACCATTCGGCAGGACGGGTCGACACGATGGGGGAGACGATCCCCACGCAATGAGTTAATCAGAGGAGTATCGCATATTTTCCGTGATATGTACCATGCATCGACGGCAGTCCGTTCTGAAAGTCAACGGAATATCACTCGGCAATCATTCTCCGCAATTTGCTTCCGCCGTAAAGCCAGTCGGCGCCCGTCGTTCCGCGTGGCTTGTCCCCTTCCCTGAATTTCTACCCTTTTGACGCGATTCATTGCTTCACCATTGATTTTTGGGTTTGGGTGCAATCGCATACAACCTCAATCTCATCTCACCGCAACAGCCTTCCGAGGACTTCATCCATGCCGAGCTCGTGACTACTTGTAGTACCTCGTTACGATCAAATCCCTCACCCAACCGTTCCTCCCTTCAATCCAATCCTGAGCTCGTGACTATTCCCGACACCCTATGGCTCAAACAATATCAAACCCCGCTCGAGGCGGAGGACGAGCGTCGCTAGGCGGTGGCGCAGGGCGAGGCGGTATCCCAGGAGCCGGCGCTCGACGACTGAAAAACACAGCTAGGAAGAGTACAGGTGGGAAGGCACCTCGGCATAGCGGCGGTCAGTGGATCAAACGGCCCTTATCCCAAGCCGTTCAGGCTTTGATGCAGTGGACTCTCTTGCTCATCCAACTACAGGAATAGGACAACAACCCCCTCAACCTGGCGCGCCAAAGAAACCACATCGATTCCGACCTGGAACAGTCGCGTTGCGGGAGATTCGGAAGTATCAGAAATCGACTGACCTCTTACTCGCCAAACTCCCTTTCTCCAGAGTCGTGCGTTCTCCCCCCCCCCCCTCCATCCCTCCACTCTTTCCCCTTCATTGGCCTACTAGCGATACTGAAATTCGGCGCGGAACAGGTCCGAGAAGTGGCATACGATATGGCATCGATCGATGCGGGTGATTTACGATGGCAGAGCTCTGCGTTATTGGCGTTGCAGGAGGCGGCGGAGGCGTACCTCGTTCACCTCTTCGAGGACGCGTGAGCCATCCCTTGCGGTGTGAGAAGGTGTGCTGATGGGGGCGAAGGAACTTGTGCGCGGTGCATGCCAAACGGGTGACGATTATGCAGAAGGATATCCAGTTGGCGAGGCGGATACGGGGGCCTTGGGCGGGATTAGGATGAGGGTGGGGCTGGGTTGTTATGATGATTGGTATTGGAGGGGCAGGAGGAGACGATCTTGGGGTAGACGGGGATACCGTTGTATGTCATGATGTTATGTATCTCACGTTAGTAACGCACTGGGCAAATTTGCACTTCCAACGCTTTCTGGTTGATGGGGCATAGTATCGAATGTGCATGATGGATGTCAACAGCTCGTCAGCTCTACCTCTCTACCAATCTACACGTCAACCACTACCGCCTCGACTCCTCCCGCCATCTCGAGCAGTATTTACCTAGCGTGACTCCCGCTTACCCCATTCCATTCGCCCTCACCGCCTTCGTCTCCACCCACCCTCTCCTCTCAAAACACGCAAACACCATATCATACCCATCAAACTCGTACCCGATCCTATCCTTCCGCTCGAACCCTCCTCCCAGTAGATCCGAGCCAAACGCCTCCCAAGCTATCCGTTCCGTCTCGCTACCCATCCCTCCCTCGTTTGCAGGTGTCGATACGAAGAGCGTGATTGACAGACGGTTCGGCTCGAAGATTCCGACAACGTTGCGGATCAGACTCGTCAAGTCCGGTCTGGAGGAGGGGGAGGACGCGGTAGTGGGGAGAGGGACGTTGCATTCGAAAGAAGCGTAGGACCAGCCTTCTTCGGGCGTGACGTGGATCGTGAAGTATCCTCCTCCGGGTTGGTTGGATGAGGACGAGGGCATGCCGGTCCCAATCACGGCGTTTGCAGAGTACCCACATGGCTCGAAGCCGAAACTGTCCAGCGCGCTTTCAGAAGCGGGAAAGAGCTTGTCGACGCCGAGCTCGGTGGAGATGGACGTCCCCATCTCGTGTCCCGTTCCGGTACCTGGGTGGAAGAACCGCTGGCGAGATGATGGGGAGAGGTGGGACATGAGAATCTCGAGGGTGGAGTCTTGGTATAGGGCTGATGGGGGAGCGGTAGGGGATAGGGATAAGGAAAGATTGAAAGGCGTGACGAGGGATGCGTCGGAGGGGAGTAGGGGTTGGGAGTTTGGGGAGGTGAGGTAGAGGAGCCAGTGATCTCGGTTCATCGGGCCGACGGTGTATGCGGAGCCGGCGGAGCCTATTAGATCAGCCTTAGACGGAAAGCAGCACGTTTGAGCACTCGACTAACCAAAAACGCTATCAAGGAATAGAACCTCGTCCCGCCAATCTCGATGTGGCCCACTCTGTCTTTCGGGGAAAAAGAAGGATTTGCGAGAGTAGAAACACCTGTAAACGGATACATCAGCTCCATACTGACACTAGCTCATCTGGACACACCGCCAGACAGTAGTGAAGCCGCAATATGCTCGAGCTATCTCAATAATCCGGTGCAAGCCCAGTAGATTGAGCGTCGTACCGCATGTCTTGAGGATAAGCAGGTGAGGGCCCACAAACAAGCTCGACTCGCTGCGCCGATCACATGAGTGTTCTCTCCCTGGAACTTAGCGGAAGCGATAACTCACCTCAGGAGGTACGCGTCCAGCTCCTCCCCCTCGACCACACTAAGCACCTTACATTTCACTGTATCCAGCATCTCCTCCCAGACCTCCCTCCCAACCCGCCTGAGCCCTCGCCACTGCCTCTGAACTCCAGCCGGGCGGGATCTCGGGCGAGCACGAGTGCTCGACTCGGGTACGTCGGGTAAGGCATCGAGTGAAGGGGCGAACCATACTTCGAGAAGCTTTTCGGGGCCTTCAAAGGGGCCCGAGTCGAGCTGAGCCTCGGGTTCGGGCGTGGGGATGGTGAGTCGAGCCGGGACTGTCATGCTCGGGAGAAGTTTTGACACTGTCACCGCATGCAAAGGTTCTGTGGATTCAAGCGGCGGTAGTGCTATATCTCGGTCGAAGAAAAGATAGGTTCAAATTCTTGGAAGCGTTTCGGCGGATCACGTGATCCTTCTGGGCGCAGGAGCTTGTTGTGTCAAATATGGATGCTACGCAGGAACGTACTTGTGAAATTCGATGAAGGATGAGAAGCCGTCCCGTAGCTGAGGGAAGATATGCAAACACTCTTCCATCTTGGCGCCGCAATGATTCGCATCAGAGGCAAAGACTAGCGTTTGGCGGCGATGGCCGAGCATCAGCTAAGTAAAGAAACGTCCACCGAAACCACAATCTTTCCGATACTTGCTTTCGTTCTGTATCACCTCGGACGTTCGATGACTTTCTCAACTCTATCCCACCATGTCAATCAAGACCATCGCCTTCCTCAACCCCGGTGCAATGGGCGCCTCCCTCGCCCGGGCCCTACACATCCGCCAACCCTCCCTGACCCTGCTCACCTCCCTCCCTCTCCGCCCGCTCCCCCGCAACACTCGACCGCGCCGCCTCCTCCGTCCCCCTCCCCGAACTAGTTGATCGATCCGACGTCATCATCTCCATCCTTCCCCCATCCGCAGCGGTCACACTAGTACACGACGTCCTCGGTGCGCTCCCACATCGGACATCCCCTACTCCACCCGTGTATATCGACGCCAATGCCATCTCACCCGGTACGGTCTCCGAGATCTCCATCCTCCTTCGCCCGCATAGGGTCCCCGTTCATGGATGGTGGTGTTCTCGGACTCCCAGCGACAGACATCCGACCCGAAGATCTACTTGTCCTCGGCGAAGGGAGTGGGAAGGGCATATGAAGGAGGTGGTGAGAGTGTTGACTGGAGGTGGGGAAGGAAAGGGATTGAGGATTGAGATTCTGGAGGGAGCTGGGGAAGGGGCGTCCAGTGCGTTGAAGATGTGTTGAGGGGGGATCAATAAGGGGACTACCGGGTTGGCATCGTTGATCCTGGGTGAGCGCTTCATCATCCTTCTTCCGCAGCATCCAATTCTCCGGCTTCTCATCCTCTCCCATGACCACGACCTCTGTTTTGCTGATTCGGCCGTCTGGTAGCTTGCACATGCCGCCCACTCTCCAGCCACCGCCGACGCCCTCCTCCGCGAATTCTCCCTGTCCAAACCCGCCGCACTCGAGGGCTTCACCCGTTCCTTCCCAGACATGATCGGAAAGGCATACCGCGTGTGTCTTCTCTCTTCGCCCCGGTTTGACCCCCACACATGTACTGAGCTCCGCAGTGGATCGGCGAGATGCAAGAAATTTCCACTTTCATCGACACTTCTCTCTCCTCGCTTCCGAAGACACGCCGGAGGATGCCAGAAAGGTGGCGGACACGTATCAGGGCCTGGCAGGGGTGTTTCAGCGGATAGCGGATGATGCGTGGGCGCGGGCTTCGGATGGGGACAGGGAGTCGGAGAGAGGTAATGATGGGGAGGTAGGATTTCTGTTGGATTTCGCGGAGAAGGGGAAGACGGCTGTGGTGGAGGTCAAGGAGAGTCGGTCGTGAGGCGAGCAGGGTGGGTTTGAGCTCTTCCGTTAGACTAACACTGAAGCGTACAGTGAGAGCAGAACCGGGATTAGCCATGGACAATAGTTGATACATGGCAATGGTGCCGTCGTGCGTACCTAAGGAAGTATCTAGCGTCACCGCGCGTCTCCCATCTCGACTTCCACTTCGCGCGACTTTGACTGCCGCTGGATCTCCGCCCATCGCCCCGTCTTGAGTGACGTGTTCTCCCGCTGAAGCCTTTCGATCAAGCCGGACATCTTCGCCATTTGGTGAGCTTGCGATTCGGTCAGCCGTCGGAGGTAGGTCATCTCCTTCGCCTCCTATTGATCCATCAGTAAGAGGTACGCACAGGTGAACGCGGGGAGAAACTTACCTCCTGATGGATGACCTTCGATCGAGCTCTGAACCCCCTCTGCGCGATCCGGTTTTGTAGACGCCGGCGATCTCGCCGATTCCCAGTTCCACTCTGATCGAATCGAGCCAACTCCTCGAGTTCATCCTCATCCAGATCCGGAGGATGCTGGTCGCCAGGCGAGAAGGTCATGTTCTGTCTATGCTTGGACGCCTTCGTGCTGGATTCGGGGTATTCGCCATCGGACATCCGGCGCGGCTTCTGGTCTTGATCATCGAAGGCGTCCATGACGCCGACGGAGAAGCTGGATGATGGTGATATGGATCGGAGCGGGGAAGCGGGGTATTCAGGCTGTCAGATACTGCTCAGAGACTGATCCATCCTGAGAGGCTTACCGAGCGGGGCGCCTTGATAGTTTGTATAGGCTGGGCGGTGAGCCAGTCGGGGTTGATGGCAGGCGGAGCGTCAAGACCAAAGGTCTCCGGAACACGCAACGGACCGCCAAAGGTTCCGAGGAGATCGGGTTGGAGAGGTTGTGATGATTGTGACTGGGCAAGGAAGTCTGCTAACGCGTGTGAGACCACGAGCAGTCGGGGCCGAGTGGGGACTCACTCAAACCGAGGGAGAAACTCGGGTCTTGCGGGTATGAAGATGGATTCCACAAGGGATCGGGCATGGGGGATGCATCGAACAGCTGGCCGTAGATGAGGTTGCCTTTGTTGTTCTCCATCGTCAAAGGCTCCTCGGCGTACGCATTTCTACTGTGATTGCCGAAATCAGGAAATCCGGGCGAGTGGGACTGTGCAGCATTCGTCTCCAACAGTGTTATGGGAGACTCTTGCGAATCCAAAGAGGAGGGTCCACGGGATTGGGTGTATAAGGAGGGTGTGCCAGCGGGGGAAGCGTCGGAAGGGTCGATTGGGGGCAGGATTTGGAAAAGGGTCCTCTGGTGATATTTTGATTGAAGCTGAGCATAGCTTAGAGGAATATGTCCGAGTGGGCACGATTCCATAGCTGTTTTTAACTCGGTGGCGAGGCGGTATCTGAGAGGTGATGGGAGTCACGAGGCGAGGACGGACGTTCTCAGGTGATGTCTGCTGTTTTTCTTCGTTTGGCGAGCTACGAGCATTGTATGGTGTGTAGGTTCGATCAACTGTTCAAGTCACGGGAAAATCCGACGACGTAGCAGTGCGATGCGAAATTCTCCCCTAGAACAGGGAAGAGGACGAAGGTGTCATGCACTTCCAGGATTCCAGCAAACGTCTCAGGGACAAGCCGATTCCAGAGAAAGACTCAGGCACGTGAGCTTTGCGTTTTCACCTTCTCTCGTCTTCTCCTTGCTCGGCATGACCTTCTAAGGAAGGTGGGTCTCGGCTTCGAACCGGAGTGCGCAGGTACGAAGTTAGGCCATTCGGGGGAATCCGGCGGAAGGTCGACCGAGGACCCCCACTTTGTCAAACGAGAAGCGGAGCTGCAGCGGCGTATGTCGCCGTCGAGTCAGCATACTGCGGTGACCAGCCGAGCCACCGATTGTCTTGACAACGGTATCGACTGATCCCAAGTCGCCATTAACCGTGTGCAGTAGCTCTTGAGGCCGATCAAAGATGCATGGTTATGGCGCCCTGTGCCCGGTGTACTCACTCTCGACCAGTATAATCGAGACAAGGGATCCCGTTCGAGTCATTGTGCCTTTGTCAGATTAGCTTTCGGTCTTTCGGTCCCTCCGATTCACGATGCGGGGCGCATGCTCATGCATGGGATTTAGCTATGAAAGTCCACGTATTTTAAATGGGGACCACCATTATCAATGAGTGGGGACTCCACGTAAAGCTTTTCGGATTTCAGCTTTCAGCTAAACTCTCTGGCCAAACGATGCGAGAAAAACCTTCCTCTCGTTGATTCTGGGGTCCGCGATTCCATTTTCGTCTCCGCGAGCGATTGTCAGGCTCAGTCACTTCCTTATCACCCATTCTTTCCGCCTCGTAGTCTGAGGCGTTCGGAATGTCGGGAACACTCATTTCCTCCCTCGTATGGGTTCCAAGAGGTCGTGCCGCCCTTAAACCCAAGAAATATGCGCTCGACGAGGAGGAGCTTGAAAGGGTGGGAAAGCTGGGAGGACCGGGAGTGCTCGAGCAGCTGAGAGAGGAGATGGAGGGAATCGATATGGGTGAAGGGGAGTGGAGTGAGTGAGTAAAGGTTGGCATGTATCTGTCATATCCTGCCGCAATCTTGATGGGCAGGATGTGTCGGTGTCAAGTCAAACTGATCATACCATAGTGTGGGCGAGCAAGATGATGGGGCTTCTGGCTCTGGCTCTGATTCAGGCTCAGGCTCCGAAGCTGGTCTGAATGAGGACGGAGATGTCGATATGAGGGAGGACGGCTCAAAGAGCTCGGTACTCCGAGATCCGAACGACATGTCTGCTTTCAAGCTGGATAAGTATGATGAGGAAGAGTCAGCCGGAATTGGTGCGTCGTCCTCGTCCAGGCATGCGTCACGCCTGCTCTGCAATCTGGCTAGAGCTAATGCATTCGATTAGCCATGGGCGCTTTCGCCAATGTCAAAGGCTTGACCTTCTACCGGGATAACTATGAAGACCCATACATCACATTGAAAGAAGTCCGATCGAATCCTTGTCTTAATGATCCTTACTGAGCCTTGATGTAGAACGACGACGAGCTCGAACGGGAAGAGCTCACTCTCCTTCCAACCGACAATATGCTCATCACCGCTCGAACCACATCCGACCTTTCCACTCTCGACTTTCACGTCTACGACGAGCCCAACGAGAACCTCTATGTCCATCACGACCTCATGCTCCCATCTTTCCCCCTTTGTGTCGAATGGCTCGACTTCGCCGGTCCATCCAAAGCTGGTGGGAGCTTTGTCGCAGTCGGGAGTTTCGACCGCAGCATCGAGATTTGGGATGCGGACCTGGTGGATGGGTTGTATCCGCACGCTATACTTGGCCCGAGCCCCTCACTCGAGAAACCCGAAGCGCAACCGCTTGGCACAGGCAAGAAGAAGCGGAAACAACTGGTCCAACCGACTTCAAATGCTCAGCATCATGTTCAGCCGGTCCTCTCCCTCAGCTGGACACCGAATCACCGGCATCTTCTGTTGTCTGGCTCGGCGGATGCGACCATCAAGCTGTGGGATCTGACAAACGAGAGTCCCATGCCTGCTGTGCGGAGCTGGGACAACGTGCATGGCGAGGAGAAGGTTCAGGCGGTCGAGTGGAACAAGAGTGGTGCAAGGGGTTTGGATAAGGCGGTATTGAGTGCCGGCTGGGATCGGGTCGTCAAGGTCTGGGATTCGAGGTCAGTCGAAGCAGGCATTGGGGTAGCGGTTGGAAGTGATGTCGAATGTGTTCGATGGGATCCATGGGAGCCAACGTCATTCTACGTGAGTCAGCCGTCCGCGGCCGTGATAGCTTGAAATGCTGATTCTTGCGGTAGGTCTCGCTGGAGAACGGACTTATCCTCGCCTACGACTCCCGTACCCTGCATACTTCTCGGTCGAAGAAGACATCCCTCTCCACGACTCAACCCAAATACACCCTTTCAGCGCACGACGGTGCAGCATCAGCCTTTGATGTAAACCCTCATATCCGCGGATGTCTGGTTACAGGCGGAATGGACAAGATGGTCAAGGTGTGGAATGTGCAGGGTGAGGAGACAGAGGGTGTGGCGGGACGAAAGCGCGAGATCAGTCTCGTCACAAGCCGAGACTTAAGCTTGGTATGGCTGCCTTCATCATTAGTGTCCAACGCTGACGTATATCGCAGGGCAAGGTGTTCACGACTCGCTGGTCACCAGATCCAGAAACACCGCTCACAGTAGCTGCGGCAGGCTCAAAGGCCACAGTGCAAATATGGGATGTCGCGTCAAATCCCGGTGCTCGGAAAGCATTTGGCGAGCGATTACGACGACATGGCAAGGAGTTGGGAGAGATGAAGCAAGGAGGCGGGATCGTCGGGGTGGAGGATGAGGATGAGGAGGATGAGGATTAAGCTGGCTGGTTAGGCTTTTGGCTTTTAACCGGTCGATCTGTCGAAGGGATCTCCGAGGGGATCTCGCGTGTGCATACTCCGAGGAGATTTCGCATTTGCATAGGGCGTTTCACACCTCCCAATTGGGGGCTGCCAAGTGTACCGTTTCCTCATACGGCTAATGACGGAAAGATAAATACCGCGCGGTATACAACGGAGCGGAGGATATGGTTTGAGCAAGCCAAAGAAAAATACTACTCCCGGGTCCAACACGGTACAGTATAACCGGACGAAAAGAAACCTGAAACGCGTTTCGTTGTCCTCCCCTGGGGATTATACCCTAATGAACCCATTAACCCCCCGGAGATGATCATGCATGATCACTCCTCCTCGATCTCTCTTGTTCTGGATAAATAACTCGAGTAGAGCATGGTGGTCCTCGGAAGTCCGGGACGGTGAATCTGTGTAAGAAGGTTTGTGCCTTTCATACGGAACCAGGGCATCCAGAAGCCGAAGCGCAAACCGTTACATGAGAAAACAACCTTCCCCTGTCGATCTTTCCGGTCCACGGGACGACGTTGGGGAAAGTTCGCTCAGGACTAGACAAAAGGGATACCGAGAGGCGACACGAAGGACGTGGAGGAAACGAGGGCAAAGGACGGCCTAATTCGCCTCGCTGTTTCGGCCTTCTTCCTTCAACAATTAGTCTCTTGCCCTACTGCGCCGGGTTGCGAGACGCGCATTGAAGAATCGTCAGGCGCGATTGCCCATACAGGCGAGGTTTAAGGCGGACTGTAGGTCTCTGTGCATGTTGAGAGAGATTATTGCGGACACCGGAACTCTAGCTGATCCATTTTGATTTTAGGCTTTCGACCTGGTTGTCCATTCTTACTCCCCATCCATCAACCGCCCGATACCTGCACCGTATCTTCAGACGCTCGTACAGCTCGAGCGGTACATTGAACAGTGGGGAAACGGCCCCGCTCGGCTCTTGCTTTGCTCGACAATCCTCGACCTCTTCTCGATCCCCTTTCCCGCACTACCCTTCCGGACCGGATCACACCGTGAACTTCATCCAGCTTCGCTACCCTCATCGTGGCTGGTGGCCTATTGGAGGGCGACTCGTGGGCCTAGGCTTCGTTTGAAGAGCTGGGAGAGGTCGGAGTCTATTACTTACTCGGACTCGATCCATCCTTGGCCGCCCAGTCATCCTATATGCCCAAGCCAATCACGCCACAAACTCGCAACTCGTAATGTCCACTACGAACTCCCACCTCATGAAGACGACTCGGAGAGGTCGGCCCTTCGTCAAGGTGTGTGATCATAGTCCCATTTTGTTCGACCTCGCTAAACCCTCGTAGGACACACACGACCTCTTCGCTACCCTCACAATCTCCCTTTCCCTCGATACGCATCGCAACTTCTTCAAAGTCTACCCTTACAGCTTCACAACGTGAGACAACGTGACTCTATGAGGTTGTCGCTGACGTCAATCAGAGACGAAGCAGCCGCCAACCTCTCAAACCTCAAATTCTCCCAATCGAACCGCTCCGCCGACCCCAAAGACCCCTCACGCATCGTCACAACCACCACAACTACAACCTTCTCCATGTCTCGCGAGATGGCCAAGGGCATCTGCCAGCATTTCATGGAAGCAGCACTCATTGAAAATGCCACCGACCTCTCCTCCCTAGCTTTCAAGGAACGAGGCATCTATCAGATCACGGCCAAAGGTCTCCATGTACTCGAGCGCTTCATCACCAAAAACGGGATCACCGCACCGCATACGATGCGACTGTTCGCTCAGCAGCCAATATGCATGAAGCTCCTCCACATGGAGAGAAGAAGTGCCGATGACGAGATGGTCACCAGCAAAGGTGTCGTCGAGGTTCTCTGGCGGAGATTGGTCGGGCGAGATCCGAATGTCTCACGCTTGAGCGACGATGAGTTGGTCGCCCAGAAGAGCATGCGATGGTACAATGTCAAGGGGAGTTCCAATCCCGCCGACGAAGTCGATCGGTCGATCGGTATAGTCCTGCGCGAAATACCAATCCCATCTTCATCTGACAAGCCCGGCGTCGAGTATCAATTCCCAGCTTGGTCGGTCATCGACTGGATGTGCCAGTTCTCCACATGTATGGGACCGGACGAGGCGGCAGATCTTGGCGCTCATTTCGTACGATACGGCCTGATCTCGTTGGTCAGCGATAAGGCAAGGGTCAAGGAGGGGAACATCATTGCGACTGTCCATTCAGGTGGTACTGGGAGTGCTGCTGGTGAGGTGATGGTGAGGTGATGCTTCAAGGATCTTGCTCATATGTTCAGCAAGAAGCAGAATTCCGCGCAACCGAGAAGGCAATCTATAAGATCACCAAAGACGGGATCCGGGCTGCTCGATGGGACCAGGGATGGCTGAAGTCGAGCTCGGGAGCTTCCGCTTCCCAGCACAGCCTTGACACCGCACACGATTCACTGTCCCCCAACAATGCCCGGCCTCGCCGCTCGAATTCTATCGATGAATCATCCGGATCCGCAATGACCGCCGTCACCCCAAGCGGCCTCAGTCGTAAGCCCAGTATGAAGGAGCGACCCAATTTCGACTTCTCAGACACAATCGACAAGGATGTTCGTTCCAAAGATAGTCATACAGCAAGACTGAAACACATTCTGGACGAGCCGTCTCTTCGGAGCTTGTTCCGCGAATTTCTTCGCGTCAACTTTTGCGAGGAGAATCTCAGCTTTTGGGTCGATATGCAAGATTTCAAGCGGAGATTCAATACGACTAGCTCCGCGATTGCGACTCCCGGTATGGGGAAGACGCAAAGAACGGCAGGACAGCAGGTGATGGAGAAGCATCAGCAGGATCTCATCGCCATGGCCTTTGTCATATACAACAGTAAGCATCATCGTTTCGAAGCTCGGATGGTCCTGACGTGTCCAGCCTACCTCGCGCCTCACTCGCTATGCGAGCTGAACATCGATCATAGCTTGCGGAACGAGCTCATCTCTTACATGACCCAGATCTCCTCTGAAAATGAGGTGGCGGCCAAAGGCCATATTGAGCCAGAGACCGGTAGCACGCTCCATGCTAGCCAGCTGCAAACAACGGTCAAGTTGTACGAGCGTATTCAGACATACATTTTCCGCCTCATAGCGACCGATTCCGTTCCGAAGGTTGGTGATCACCTGTATATTGCCCAGCTCCCGCTGACATGCATCCCGAATAGTTCTGCAAGACCGAGAGAGTACGCGCAATCATCTACCTCTGCGAAACTCTTTTTGATGCCCCTTCCTTCAGTTCCTAGACTACATGCGCTCCGATATGGGCGAAAAATCCTCGGACAAAGACATTTCCGACCTCCGAGTGCAACTCGGGGAACTTTCGGTGGTCGATGGTAGTCCGGATTTGGAAGATCGACATCCGAGTCCGACAAGAGCGTATCTCACCATTTCTCAGGTAAGCACATTCTCATCGGTCTCATCTCGGTGCTCATGCGGGGTGTAGGCCGCAAACGAAAAGCAGGCGAACTTGCGACAGAAACAGCTGGAAAAAGTCCGGAGTCGCGGTTGAGTATTCTTGGGCTCGGGAAGTGGGCCAATCCCGACAGCATTATGCTTTACCTCACATTCGCGACCATCGTGGGGCATGGCCCGAGTCGACACGGCTTTCGCGCCATCGCTCGCTCCACAAAAAGGGATGACGCTGCGGGGTCTGAAGTTGATGATGATGGAACGTGAATGGGATATTGCGAGATGCATGACATGCTGATGCGTCTCACTGACAATCTCCCTGTCCTTAAGCCTACTCTAGCCGATCCGCAACCATCTGCAAGATGTCCTGCGTGGACTTGCCAATGTTGCTCAGGTCCTTCGCGACCGGCTG
>JAABUW010006380.1_pt1 | contig 14808 bp, 16 predicted proteins | sample 5560081 | NCBI WGS metagenome assembly JAABUW01 (sample SAMN10711882, study PRJNA513363) | rock metagenome | isolation source: Antarctica rocks | place: Antarctica: Victoria Land, Knobhead sud
CCCGCTCGAACTCCTCATCCTCCCCATCATTCATACCCATGTCAGTCTCAAACCAACTGCTGCTACTGCCACTTTGTCTCAGCACTTCGTTGGATCCTACGATGGCCTGCAAAATTGCATCGTGGTCTGTCTGGTCGGCTGCAGGTGGAACACCCTTTGTCTTGTCAGGATCTTCGCCCAGGGGACTTGCATCGTGACCGGGGTGTATCGAACCCGCGGCCTCTCCTTCGTTCTGGTATGCGTCTCTGTCCTCCATCCCCATTCTCTGCGCATCTAGAATATCTTGCATTTGCTCAGCCGGCCCACGTTGTTTGCAACTTCCACCTCTCGATGACATCTTGCTTTTCGGCATCAGAGCTCTGTAGCCACTCCTCGTAACCCTGCGTCGCCCTCGATGCGACGATATAATTCTGTACATTTCCGCCAAACAGCTTCTGCATCTCTTTATGTGCGCCTTTCATGAAATAACTCGGGATGGACCACAGAGCTGCGCTAGGCTTGGTCGCAAATCCTCCGATTCCTTTGCCCATACCTTTGAAAAAGCCGCTGGTACCTTCTTTACGAGCTCCGTTCCAGGGCTGAGTGACCAGACCGGTGATACCGTCATACATACCGTACCCAAATTCTTTGCCAACTGCCTTGAGGCCGGAGTTCAGATCCTTGACTCGTTGTTGAGGGCGCACAGTATCGTCTCCCCAGAGCTTAGGTACATTGTGAAACCCTTTGGTGATGCCTAACGAACGGAAGACTCACCCAGTCAGTAAGCGTCTCAGCCTTTGTGAAGGTCGTCAAAGGCCTCGGAGCGATGGGCGCCGGTCATGACTCGAAGAATGCTTTTCCTGTTTAGTACTTACCTACAGACATGTCCATGGGTGCTTGCACAACTGCCTTGACCATGCGCCCGAAACCTTTGCTTGTGTGGACGCCAGTCTGGCGCAGCATGTCATGATCCTTACGAGAGCTGCAGTATTGCTTGCGCAGTGCATTTTCGCGAGGGTCTTGTTTGGGGCGTGACTGGCCTTGCCATGTACCGGACGGAGAGCTTGATCTAGTGCTGGAGTTGGACGTCGACACGGCTGATTTCGTGGAAAGGCTCAGGTCACGAGCACGATCGTCCTGCACATTCAAGCTCGTCTGACTCTGCTCCAACGTACTTGCCAGAGCCAATTCCCGGTCGACAGGTGAGCTCTCGCTCTTTCTTGCCATTGTCGACAACGATACTTGTGACTGCTTTCGGCTCGTTCCAGTTGGAACCTGCAAAGCTTTCCAAGTCTCCGAAGGCATTTCAGACAGCCCATTCACCATACTGCTCAGCGCCCCAACAGCCTCAGCACCAAAGCCAGAGATCGGATCCCACGGGCCTTCGTCGGTATCGTATTCTTGTGGCCTATAGAGCTTCAAGTCACTGAACTCAAGCAGGTTGGCATTCGCCAGAGTACAGGCGCCGAAAGCGCTCAATCGAACGTGGGTACGCTTGATACGCCACGTAGCTGGACGGGATGGTGCGAGCAAGCAACGGAGACGATCGATATCCAGACATTGGTGGAATGAGAGAGCACCTGAAGGGGAGGATGTAGTCAGCTGATCTATCAGAAGATGCTGAGAATGGCTCGTTAGTGACTTGCCTGTGTCGCTGCCTCTTTCCGTTGCGATCTTGCTTGCTAGTATTTTCGCACGTTCCAGGCTTTCTGGTTTCAAGCAGAACTCGATGGCGTGGGCGAGTTTGTCCGCTGTAAGCTGCCTGTGAGGGATCGGATCAGGGCCAGCCCCAGCTCGTGCAACCATCGCGCCCCAGAAAGGTTGATCACCGAAGAAAGGAACGACCAGAGTCGGCCGACCTGCGGAGATGCCTGCTGCCGTGGTGCCTGCACTATGGAGTAAAGGCAACAATTAAACAACATAAACTAGGTAGCTTTAGAGTAGTGGGGACAGCTGCACTGTGGTTTGACTTATCCACCACGGTGAACAACACACGAAACGTGCTCGAAAAGTCAGTCATGTGGGACATTTCCTAGCATAAAGACGCCGTCGGGGACACGATTCCGAAGGCCCTCGGCGCCCATGCCTCCCCATCCTTTGGACAAGAGGACACGCCGACCAGTCTTTTTTACGGCCTCGAACATGAGCTCTGTCATTGCGTCAGGATCGTCCAAAACGATGCTTCCGAATCCGATGTAGACAGGCGGTGGACCGGCATTGAGGAATGTTTGGAGTTCCGGGGCAGGGGTGTAGTTCGGAGAGTCGAGGATGTAGAATCCGGAGATCGAGATGTGAGGGCCCCAGTCTGGCGGTTTGGGGATGAGAGCTGGAGACCTAAGAGCGAAGGGGTAAAGGTGTCAGCGATGTCTGGGACAAAGTAAGATATCGTTAACTAGCGCCTCACCAACAATATGTGTGCGGAACTCGAAGACGATGGAGCATTCCGGGAGCCCAAATCAGACTCATAGGATCCAGACCAAGACACTTCGTACGAAACCTGTTGATGATCTCACCTATACACAGCAAATCAGTCAGCCTTGTCTCATTATTTGGAAGGCGTGAAGGGCAGCATGTATCCTTCTACCGTCCTTTACCTACCTAGACCCTGCCATGTAAGGATCTCGATCATAGCATAACTTATATAGTTTGTGAGTTGCGGGTCGGTGTTGGAGGACTGCACGTTGGCCAGCGGATGAGGAAAAGCCTAAGATGAGAGGTAGAGTGATTAGCAAGAGTCTCGGGGATGCCAACATGTGTGGGAACGTCTCAGAGCATCGTGTAGTGCTACATGTAACGAGATTGAGGCAGCACCATTTCCATTTCCATGTTTTGATGGCGTGTCCGATTAGTTCTATCTGCCGCCACCTTGCCATCATTTTCCTAGGAAGATCTACATCCAGTAGGTTAAGCCTGCGCGAGAGTGAGTGGCACTGCCGCGAAAGACCCAGATCGAAGAGAAATCTCGGAGGTGCGAGCGTGCAAGAATGTAGTCTCGGAGGTGGAGTGGTGGAAGCTTTGCGGGTTAGGTATCACGTTTCCTGGCGCTGTTGTTCCGTTCTCCGGCAGAAGACCTTGCACACATGTAGGGCCAATACAACTACTGGTAGATGACTACATGTACTCGTGATGGCGCCTCTAATCAACAGACCGGGCGCTAATGAAAAGCTTGGGGCTCCAGCATGAGCATGGCAACCTGGAGCAGTACGGTAGCTAACGCTACCTGCACTATTGACTTCTAAGAGACCAAAGCTTAGTTGCGCGAACGTCATCTCTGGAGTGATACCTGGCATGGTTGTCCTGATCACCTAGTCTCATCCAGTACGAATACAATACCTCTCTTGGAGATGCAGATAGAGACATCACATTTCCTCGCCGAAGTTGAATTTTGTCGTTGACGTATCTGTCATCCTGTGCCAATGGTTTAGGGTTTGGCTAGGTAGTATATATTTATACAACTATCTGAACAACCCAGAGATCTAGATCCCCTGCCACTCAATGGTCAACTCAACCGCGTGCCCATCCGCGCTCACATACACCGGCGCTTGCACACTTCCAGTGGGCACAGCATCAGCGTGAAAACTGCTCGTGCCATTGAAAGAGAGGTCACTTCCATCGGCCGAGAAAGTAGAGCCCTCGGTCACGCCAGCCGCGCAAGTCAGCTTGCCGTCCTGTACAGCACAGAGACCCTTAGACGATGTAAGCGTGAAGCCGTCGTCAGTGGTGGTAGTGGTGAAGCCGGCGCATGTGCCCGTGGTGTACCAAGTTCCGCCGGAGATGATGCAGCCCTTCTTGCTGCCAGAGGTGATGACGTTAAGGTAACCCTTGCCCTCGAACGGCCCACCGGTGGAGGTAGAAGTTGGCGCGGTGGTAGTGGTGGTAGCGGTTGGCGACGGCGAGGTAGATCCCTTGGGCAGATACTTGATGCCGGTTTTTGGGCACGAAGAATCCGTAAGCGGCGGCGCAGCAACGAACTGGCCAGTCTGGATGCTGCCGCGGACATTGAAGAAGTACCACAGCTCGTCCAGCTCGTTGTTGTCGGTGCAGCCGACGTAGACCTTCTTGCCGTGGCCGGCCTTCAGCGCCTTCTGGATGGAAGCCAGGGAGTAAGTCTTGGTGGTGCTCGGGACAATGCCAGCAGCCTTGAGCAAGTCGTATGAGGGAAGCGACTTGAAGAGATCGACGGTCTTCTGGAAGTAGTCTGGAACCTCATCGGTGGGTTGGTAGTCGCTGTAGCATTTGGTGTCGAAAGTCGACATGCACGTGCCGTGCTTGCCCCATTCGTGCTCCCAGAACGACTCCGCGGTCCCGGTATTGGAGGCCCAATAGGTATTCATGTAGCTTAGGAGATCCGTGTACCCGTCAGCCTTGAGGATGTCGCTGATGTTGGTGTACTGGCGGCTCTCGTCGCAGTACTGCTCGTAGGTACCATCGCAGTTGTCAGGCCAGAGACCGTGGATTGTCCAGCTATCATCAGGGCCGGTGGCAGGGTTGAAGTCCCAAAACTGGGTCTGCAAGATCGAGCCGCCTGGAGAGTTGAAGCAGCACAGATTCTCGACGACAGTCTTGTTGTGGCAAGACAGCTGCTTATTGTTGCAGGTCGCGGACTGGCCGACCAGAGAAGTATCTCGGGCCACTGGGCTTTGGAGGCCCAGGACCGCCTGAGCGGCGGCGACCGCGAAGGTCGAAACACTACGGATGGAAGGCATTTTGTCGATGGAATAGGCCCGGAGGGATGATGGAAGGGATGTCCAGAACGAGCTGGGAGACGTGAGGTTTTGTACCTGGCTGTAGGGGATCGACATATGGATCGAATATTTGTTTTACCCACGCCACGGGTAGTAAGACGCGGTGATATTGCTAGATCTGAGTAGGATGAGGGCCGCGGGATGATTGACCTTCCCGATACACTTGTCCTGCAGGTACGAGGTTGCTGATCTACGGAGGCTCAGCCAGTCATTGTCCCATGGTGCTGGTTTTGAGAGATCGGTGCTGCCGTCTAGCGTTCGCAGATGTCGTCAGGTTCCTTGGTGCTGAATGTAAGGTTAGAAGAACGTTCTTGGTTGTAAGGATTCGATTGGAGGAAGGGTTGATTGCAGGTTTCGAGAAGGCGGGCCGGCGCCGGCGCCTTGGTCAATGCAGGAGGACGTGCAGGAACCGAGGCGGGCGCACAGAAGAGTGCTGTCGACCTCACCTGCCTGGGGAGCTTTCGACATCGCTGTCATGCTTCTTCGTGTTGTGCAGCCCGCCGCTCGACATGGCATATGGCTGAAGCAGACCAGTGTGCGCTCCTACAGCGCCTTGGCATCGTCCATCAAGATCTCCAGTGTACCGGCACCGCACTCGGGTAGCATCACGGTGCTCTCGCTGAATCGGCCGGCGGCGAGGAATGCCCTCTCCACGCAGCTGCTGTCCGAGTTGAGTGGGGTGGTGGAGGGCCTGCATCGTAAGAGTGGCAAAGGTACGACACGTGCCTTGATCCTCGCCAGCGAGTCGGACGATGCTTTCTGTGCTGGCGCGGATCTCAAGGAACGGAAATCCATGAGTAAAGATGAGTATGTCTGCAGCCATATCATCGATCTCCTACTAGCGAAATGCTCATTATATCGTACTGTAGAGTCCAAGCCTTCTTGAAAACACTCCGAGCCACCTTCACCCGCCTCGCCGAGCTTCCGATCCCCACCATATCTGCCATCAACTCTACTGCCTTCGGTGGTGGGCTTGAACTCGCGCTCTGCACGCACTTCCGCGTACTCGCTTCCTCGGCCACTGTTGCTCTCCCCGAGACGCGACTCGCTATTGTGCCAGGGGGAGGCGGCACATATCGTCTTCCTGCTCTGATAGGGCTGGCGAGAGCTCGTGACCTGATCTTGACTGGTCGTCGAGTGCAAGGGCCAGAGGCCTACTTCATCGGTCTTGCAGACCGGTTGGTAGAGATCACAGAGGAGGAGCAGAACTCTCCCGGTGCGGCGAGAGGAAAGGTGCTGGGCACCGCGGTCGGAATGGCTAGGGACATTTGCGAAGGCGGCCCTGTCGCCATCCGTGCAGCAATGCAGGCAGTCGATGGCTGGCAGAAAGGCGAGGAGAGCGAAAATAAGGCATACGAGTTGACGTTGCCGACGGAAGATAGACTGGAGGCTTTGAGGGCCTTTGGTGAGAAGAGGAAGCCCGTCTTCAAGGGCAGATAGCGATAACTGTGGTCGCACCACTCTCTACGACTGTACATGTTGTTCAGATTCCTGGAGATAAATATTCGATGCCGAGAGGTATGTCCTATCACAAACATCATCGGCAGTCAAGTTGACCAATTATGCACGCAGATGTTTCTTCTACTGCCCAAGTTCTGGTTCTAGTATTCCTGCGAACTGTCCGCTTGCAACACGCCCACACATGATGGCCGTCGCCTTTCTGAAGTCAGCACGACTCGGACGTGCCTAGATACGTTGAGGTAGGTTTGACTGTCGTTCTCCTGTGAATCGATTCCTGCCGTCACACTGTGAGAGCTGGCAAACATCGAGCCTCGAGCCACTATTATAGAGCTGCTGCTGCAGTGCACGAGATCTGCCCTCTTTACTACGACTCCGAGAACGGCTCACCTGGTCTATTTTAAACGTAACTACGATAAGTCTTGCTACTTCTTCTGGAACTCGACGTTAAACAACCCTCAAAGGATGCCACCATCTCCCATCGACAAGTTGAAAGCTCTTGCGAAAAAGAAGAAGCCCGCCCGACAGCCGTCGTTCGAGGAGCGTGCCGCAGATCATGATGATTTCAAGGACTGGACAGCGAACGAACGAGAGTTATGGCTAGCTCGTTCCGTTGGATTGCCACAGAACGTGCGTATCGAATCGCCGTCGCCGCCAGCTCGACCGGACGACGAAGAGGAGAACGACGTGGCGATCGAGTCTGGCTCCGATAATGAAGCACCGTCGATGATGTACAAGAAGCCCAGGGCTGCGAGGAGCGGGCCACTTCAGATGGCGACCGAGGGCACGAGCAGTCGATCACGTCAGGCTTCTGCTTCCTCGACTCGAAGCTCAAGTCCAGTGACTGCATCATCAAGCCCAGATTTGTTACGCCGGATCAGCTCGACCCTGCCAACTATCGCCGAGCGTCCTGTCACGCCACCCAGTGGGCCTCGATACATACATCGAAAGCACACTGCGAAGGGCACGCAATGGAGCTTGCATTCGCGTAGTCCTTCTGGCGGCACCCCGAACACTGAAGGGAGTTCTATCGGTCGTGCGAACAGAGATCGAAGTCTCTCCGTGGACCGAGAAGGGCTGCAAGACGTTGAGACACCGGACCGTTTCCCGGAGCAAGCTACCCCAGAAGAGATAGACATGTCCAGGTCCATGGTTTTTCGCAAAGGGCGGCTCGTGAGAACCAGTAGCGACAAATCATTACCGAATACTACCGCCAGAGGTTCGCTCGCCAGTAAAGGCCAGCACAAACGCTCCAGAGATAGAGTCTTACAAGGCAATGAAGAAGAATTCGCAGACCCGAATGACTCTTCGGATAGAAACATAGCATTTGCCAGCAGCCGACACGCTCCCACCGAAGGCAAGTCCTCAAAAGCGACTGAGCTACGAAAGAAACGCCTACCAACCGTCGTCCCTGGACCTGAGATCCAATCCCGCCCAAGATCTACCCATGCCGACACCCTTCTTGCCCTGACAGGCGAGGGACCGCCCCTCAGCCCCGCCCGCCCCTCATTCGAACCCTCCACCATCACCCCTGAAGACCATCACGTCTACCGCCAACTCCGCCTCGGCTTCGCTCACTCCATGATCTTCGAGCGTGCAGGTGCCATGCTCACCTCCCTCTACAAAGACCCAGACTGGCCGGCCGACGTACCGAAAGTATTGACGGCTGAGCAGCACAGCTCCATCGTGTGGGCGAGAGAAGCGTCGAAGCTGTTCAGAAGTCAAGCGCAAACGCACCAGGTATATCGGAAGTTTCACGAGAATGGGAATGATATCCTGTTTCGGGCGAAGAATGATCTGGTGGAGACGAACGGCGATATGGGTGAGATTAGAGAGAGGGTGGATGATTGGGAGAACGTGGATCAGGCGGAGGGCGTGCAGGAGATCAAGCTTGTGAAGGGGTCTGGTTAAATAATGGAGGGTGCAAGACATCGAGGGCGATGTCCATTATCGGATCGCGGTGTCAGACGCTATGGCAGGCTCTGGTCGTGGTCCGTTGCTTATGGTGGCATTTTTGGCGTACGGATGTAATGGCGGCTTTTGTGATTCAGCTTCGTATAAGGTACCGTAGTTATGTAAGTGTCGATGTCATGATACTGCCGACTCACATGAGCAGAAATCAATGTTCTTCTGAAGGCTTCCATTGGATACTGTGTTCGCATCGGCGTGATAGCAAAGCCAGCCGACCCGAGTCGCCGTCCTCAGTTGTAATTTCGAATCTCCGACCTTACTCCTGCCGTCCCCTCCAGCGACTAAAGCACCGATACCATTGCGGCTCTCGTGGGAACAGACTGATCTCATCTCACTGGAGAGGACCGAAGTGGTAAACCGAACGTGCATGCGGTAGAATTACGGCAATGTGATAAGGCGCAAGCGATGGACCATGGGTGTGCAGGAAAACCTCATCCATTGTCAGAAGACTACACTAAACTAGCATGTAGTGAACTATCAAGGGTCGGAGGGTTTCAAATTAAAGCAGAAAGTTCAACGGAGAGGATGTAGGTCTCGAGTGTGCTTTTCATACATACCGCAACGTTCTCTGATTGCTGTAACACTGCTTGCATAGCTGAGGCCTCGCAAGATGATGTTCACAAAGGGCTTCTTAACTCTGAGTTTGTGTCATTCTCTGTCAAGCGCGGCGACGCAGGATAAGTCTTCTGTCACTGAAGCAACAGCTTTTGCATTGACTGTGTGCCTTGGAGTCCGCCCATTTTGAAGATGCCTGCACTAACTACATGGTGCAGTACGAGGATCCTATCGCGCAGTAAAAACGGTTAACCAGCACGTACTTCACCAGCAACATATCTGCCAATGTGCCACTGAACCGCCCGTCTTTCTACCCGGCCAATACGTCAGAGCCAGGAATCCGGGTCAACACCGATGTATTGTATAGCACCGGCTATGTGGATCTCTCTGGGACGAATCTCGAGATCACCTTCACAACTGCGCCCGATGACAGATTTTATTCATTCTCGTACTTCGGTCTGTAAGTCCAGGTTTCAATGCGTGCTCATAGTCTGTCCGCCTGCTGAAGTGAAATAGATGGGGCAACAACGTCTTGACTCTGGCGAGCACGTTAGACAGCATTCCAGGGAAGTACCTCATCCGTCCCGCCTCGCAGCGTCCTGCGACCAGTGCTGGAAAATATCAAGCCATTGTCGAGTCCCCAGTATCCTATGGCTTCCTGGCCTACCGCTTCTTCGTGAAAGACAAAACCAACATTTCCGACTTCGATGTTGTGCATGCCATGCAGAATGCAACTATCGTCAAATCGAAACCTCGTCGTACGTCCACCTTCGCCGATGCTGCGCCCCCAGTCTCGTCCGAGGTACTCAATGGCTCCACGCTCGAAGTACTTGCGCGCATTGCTCCCTTCAACCCGCCTGCGACCGCTAAGGAGCGCAAACGTGTGAACAAGATCCTCACCAGAGCCGGCATCAGCGAAGGGGTCTACACAAGCCCGAAAGGAGCAAATCTCACAGCAGCCAGCGCTCTCGCCAACTCGACGCTGGCGTCAGCCTTAGCAAGCGTCTCTGGGACTCAAAGCCTTGGCAACGGTTGGGTCTCTTGGTTCCCAACCACCATCGGCAACTACAGTGACGACTACTTGGGCCGCAGGTACATTGCTGACCACCTCTACGCTGCCTTGACGCCGGACGTAGCGCGATACCCAACTTATACCAAAGACACCATCGGCGAGAACCAGAACCTCGAGGTTGGCGTGAAGGAAGCGTATCTGATGACATTCTATTCCAAACCGCCGCTGGTTCAGTCAGGCTTCTGGTCAGTGACTGCCTACGATGGACAGCAGCACCTCATTCCTAATGGCCTGAATCGATATAGCCTGGGCACTGCGAGCGGCATGACTTATCCCGACGGCAGGCTCATCTACCCTCTTTCAGCGGGCTCGCAGCAGGATGACGATGGCACCTTCCGGGTCCTCCTCCAACCCGCTGGCCTGTACCCTCCGGCGAATTGGACGAGCAATTGGCTGCCTGTGCCTGAGGGTGGTGGACAGTTCTCTATTAGGCTGAGGTGGTACGGGCCGTCGGAGGGATTGGACAAGTATGAGTACCCTGTCGTTGAGAAGATTGCGGCATTGGTGCAGTAGCCATTCGAGTCCGATGAATGCGATGCGACGATCATCCGATGACCATAAGCTAGATCTTGACCTGATGATCAGCATCTGAAGTACATGTGACTTTGGCTGAAGTTTGAGTAAGAGTCGAACTCATCGGTCTGAGAGACAAACGAGTGGACCTCAACGATTGCGAGTAATGCTATCAAGAGCAAGAAGAATAGTCAGAAGACTCGCAGGTAGCAAACAGCAGCACATTGATACCAATAAAAGGCCCACCTCACCGTGCTATGCGAACCGTGATACCATAACTTACCAGTTCCCGTTGCCTCTTTCACCGTGTCAGCAACTCCACAAGATGTCGAAAGACATTTCATACTTCACCCGTGCCCCGGAAGACGAGGGTGAGCCTGTCGCACCCGGCACCACTCGTCCACCGCAACCGAGACAGTCTACCGACCTTGCCCACGCGGCACGCCAGCTGACTCTGGCTGCACAAGGTGCGTCGGCCCGCCCGAGTAGCGACATCCCCGTGTCGCACGGTGCGGGCTTCGTGACTCCTCCCAACAAAACGAAGCTACCGATCCAAGGAGGTAGTCCATTTGTCGATCCAAAGTATTCGCAGGGCCGCGATAAGCTAGGCAGGAAGCCTTCTGCTGCGAAGAGGAAGTCTTCTGCTGTGGGCGCTGTTGCTGATGCCGAGGAGTTCTATCGAAGTGCAGCTTCTTCACCAGATTCACGCTTGATGATCAGCAGAACCCAGACGCCGCTGCCAATGACAGTCAAAAAGACTCCAGAAGCAATGCAGCCGTATACCAGAGAGCCAAAGCCCGTGAGTGAAGAGATCGGGTAAGTACTGGTAGCCATGCCTGCTTTCGCATCAGCTGACTTGCGCTATAGCCTCTGCGACTACGAAATCCAAGCCCAACGCCTCTCCATGGCCCGACTTACGGCGGCGAAGATTCTGATCGAGCAGGCATACGCTCACAAAGATCTGGACCAGAATATTGCCATGGAAGACCAGCCGCTTTACTACCACGGCGGCAAGCTCAAGGAAATCTTATGGCAACTGATGAAGATAATCGAGAGCCTTGACAACGACAAGATCGTGAAGAACTACGAGGAGGTCTTCACCGCCCCAGAAAACAGCGAGTTCTATGGCAAGACCTTCGAAGTCGTCGTTCCTGCAGATGCAGGAAACATGTTGTCCGGAGTCCAGGCTATCGCGGATCAGATCATGAGGGAGATCGAGTAGCGGTGGTCATATCCTGGGAACTCGGGGCCGGGTGCTGATTGGAGTCCTGGGTCCTTTGGCGGGCGAAGTAGGCAAGCGATCCTAGATAGGTCATTAGTTGAGTAGATAGCAAAGATTTTGGTAGCTTTCCAAACTCGCCGCCGCCGTAATATGGTCACCTCAATACTTCTTTGATCTCATTTTGATGTTCGTGAAGTCATGACAACAGCATGGGCCGAGAACCAAACATCGAACCAGCAGGATCAACAAGCTTTCGAGCCCTACAGTCGCGTCCGCTACATAAGAATATACGAAACAGCTCGGGGCTAGTATTTTCCGCCATCGATAGCACATCCACGCCATCGGCCTGCTGGTTCTGGGGGGGCTCTGTAATGCCCCCCAGAACAGAATTAAGCAGTGTTTCAGCGCGACAACCTCCTTGCGGTCGGGCTCCCTTCGGCTCCCTTCGGTCGCGTCGGTCCGGCGTAGATCTCTGCTTCCTTTTTAACGAGTCTATGCCTCGCGCGCTCGGGTATCGCGTATAGGATCTAATGCTCACTTCCCTCCCTTCGGTCGGCTCGCTTTCAAAAACTCGAATTTGAAGTAAAGATAGATTTCAAAATTCAAGGTTCATTTTAAAGCATATAGTTGAATACAGCTGTACTAGCGCTATCTAATCCCTGTTAAGCGAGGGGGCACTTCAGAGCCTTCCCAATTCCTGACTGAAGAACCCTTTTACCACCCACGTACCTTCAAACCTGATTCAAGCTCGCAAAGTCTGCTCCTCCATGTAAACATACGCGTCCCAACATCCAATGCCATCATCTTCAGACTCGGCACTTGAAGTCATGCTGGCACGATCTCCAACTCCAAAACTAACGGAGCAGCGTGGAATCTGACGTTAGGATGTATACTAAAATCAGTCGCCCTGTAACCAAACTTCGATCAAGCTTCAGACTAAATGTAGGCTGAGGGATTCTACACCGTTCGCGGTTTTGCCGACTTTCTTTGCTTGTCTTCACCACTTCGAAGTGCTCGATCATGGTCAAGCCCCAGCCAGAATACATCTCTTTACGTCCTCTGGGCTAACAGAACTCGCACGGCTCCCTGCACCCTTTGGTATCTCAGCCGGACGTCGCTCATCCCGGGAATCGGCGGCGACCATGGCAACCCGGCTTCTTCAGACGATTACCATGGGCTGGCATCCTGTCGATGATCCTCGCGCTGGGGTGTGGCATAGCTGCTATCTCCCTCGCGTTGGCCATAGACGGCAAGCCACTGGACTACTGGAAGATTAACGGATATGTGGTTCAGCCAGCTGTGCTGCTTTCCGTGGTCGCTACGATAGCAAACGCCCTGTTGGTCTTCGCTTTCACCAAGGGAGCTACCATTGCCTGGTATGTTACGGGTCGTATAGAAACCCACACTGGTGCTGATAAGAATGCAGGTGGCATAGTGCCATGCGTGGAGCAACACTGAAGGAGCTACACTCGTCATATGCGTATGGCTCAGGACTTACTGCCATATTCTCTTCTGTGGCAGCCTTCAACACTGTTGCCCTTGCCGCGGTATTTATGGTAAGTACTCATCGGTGCAAGGGTTCTTCCAGACCAGATCGGACTCCGTGTTCCGCTCTAAGGCCTGTTGAACCATGTAGAAAGACCTAGACACTTGCTGACCTTCTGTTTGTGCAGCCCGTCCTATTGATGGACGGTCCGCTGCTCCAGCGAGCCGTGGGCGTGGTGCAAACGGTGGACATCACGCGCACGAACAGCACGATCCCGCTATCACCAAGCCCGTTCATTGAGGGATCAACTGGTATCCTCACTGATCACAACCCCGTCCCAAGCCTGTATCACCCTTTGTTCGCCAAGGTGCTTCAACAGTATACCAATAGGGATCCGGTCTTGTTACCGGGTATCTGCGATGGTATCTGCGAGGTATCGGTGTCTGCGCCTGGCTGGGACATCGAGTGTTCGGATTCAAGCGACCTTATTGACTTGCGAATTTCTTCCAGCAGGAAGACTATTATAACCAGAGCAACTATCAGTATAACAGCACAGGGGGTGGCACGGAGCGAAAGAACTCGACTTACGATGGTCCGCTACCAGTGCAGACGATGTTTAATGTCAATGTGGGCTTCAACTCCATCTTCATGAACACGAATCAGTCCTTCTACGGATACCAGTATGGCATCGATCTGAACACAACGTGAGTACGCACAAGACCTGCTGGCTTCATTATAATGCATTTTAGACAGCACTAATGCACCTTTGTCTTCGGAACAGGTACAAGAGCACATCAGGCATTAATGGTACCCTCTCGCACCACCATTGCAGACTTTATGAAGCCATTGTCAAGTACCCACTCCTACTTCAAAACGATACAGTAACATTGGCTCCAATGCCGCTGTCGACCAACCGGACAGTGGAAAGAGTCTGGAGGATCTTTGAAACGCAAGGGCAGGGCAGTGAGTGATCGAAAACTATTCGGGCAGATAAACAGTGGGCATCCTAACATCGGCCCGTGCAGACTTCCCTTCAACTCTAGGCGGGATTTGGCTTGCCGTACTGTCCAGTTTCAACACGAGCGCACAGTTATACCCGGTTGCAGGCTGGTACGGATTGATACCAACGAATCCAATCTCTTCCCAGTATCTCCGCGCAGAGAGCGCTGATGACCTATCGACCTACAACATCACATTCGAGGTAAGCACTAATGGGTAGAAGGGTTCTGCGAGACACCATGAAACTCCATGTTGCGTTTTGAGACCTCTTGGTGTCCTCGGTGAGGCTGATACATTTGCTAACATTCTTGCCGTTTTGCTCTAAAGGACCCTATGGATGACATGATCTTTATGTCGAACGAACTCGCGTTCCGGACTGCATACACCACGACCAGCACAGCGCCTGGTGGTGTGAACATGGGTATCGGCAACCTGCGGTTCAATCTGAGCTCCACCCAGCCCTATGTGAGTGTTGCTCCCCGCAACCCGCCCGGCTTACTTCATCGTAGTTTGCCTACTGATAGAATCACCTCATCCGCTCTAGATCTTGTCGCCAAACTTGACCGATACTCACAGAATCCTCCACCAGAGGTCAGTCGTTACGAACAAGACGCCAAAGACTGTGTACAGCACCCACCGCGGCTGGCTTGCTGGCGGATTCGTCGTCATGGTTCTCGCCTGCCTGGTCATTGTACCTACATATTGGGGTTGGTGGCGACTGGGTCGGTCGGTCAGCATGAGCCCGCTTGAGACCGCTCGCCATAATGCGAGATGCGGATCCGAATGCTACTGGCAACGACTTGAAGAA
>JAABUW010006381.1_pt1 | contig 14806 bp, 13 predicted proteins | sample 5560081 | NCBI WGS metagenome assembly JAABUW01 (sample SAMN10711882, study PRJNA513363) | rock metagenome | isolation source: Antarctica rocks | place: Antarctica: Victoria Land, Knobhead sud
AACCCGCGGACGCGCTCCCGGATGCCCGCCTCGATCGGGTCAAACCAGGCATCCCCCGCAAACAGCCCCATGCCGTTTGCATCCGTGCTCGTGCTACCCTGTTCCATGGCGTGGTCTCCGCCGGCGCTGAAACGCCGGTCATGGCTCGTTGAACAAGCCGGAGACTACGCCACCACCCGATTCCACCACCTACGCGACACCACCCCCCGCGCGGCTGGCGCCCGTCGCACGCTACTGCGTGCGACGCCGGCATCGTGTGCGCTTTTCAAGAGCACCGCCCAAGAATGTTCCGCGACCTGACAACTAACACCTGTGACACCGGCGAGAGATAGCGGCGTCATCCAACGGTCACTGTCAATCGTCCTGCCTTCTGAGTAGCCGTCCGGGCTCCTGCCGCCTTGTGGAGCTGCCATGCCGATCCGATGCTCCAGTCCCGGTCATGCCATCAGTTCCGGCAATACCATCGGGCGCCGCTCGCTGCTGCAGTTCGGCGCCGGCCTGTCGCTGCCGCGGCTCGCCGTCGCGCAAGGCGATGCGCGTCCGGTCATCACCATCGCCGTGCAGCGCATTGCCAACAGCAGCACGCTCAACGGGCTGCGCGAACAGTCCAATGTCGGCGAGCGCATCAGCCTCATGATCAGCGAGCGGCTGATCGACCTAGACTACCGCGGCGATCTTGCGCCGGTCCCCGCCCTGGCGCAGTCGTGGCGTCGGATCGATGACCGGACGATTGAGCTGAAGCTCCGCGCCGGGGTCAAGTTCCACAACGGCGAGACGATGACGGCCGAGGACGTCGCCTTCAGCTTCGGGCCGCAGCACATGTTCGGCGATACTCGTCCGGTCGTGAACGGCCAGACCCTCCCCGTCGCCTATAACGGCCTGATCGGCCAGTCCTCGAAGCAATTGCCGGCGGAGATCTCGCCCGTCGCCCGCCGCCTATGGCCGGCGCTCGATCGCGTGGAGGTGATCGACACGCTGACGGTGCGCTTCATCAACGCAACGCCCGACGTCACCTTGGAAGGTCGGTTCACGGGTCTCGGCAGTGAGATCGTGTCGCGCGCCGGCTACGAGGCCGCCGCCACATGGCTCGACTACGCGCGCCGGCCGATCGGCACCGGCCCCTACAAGGTCCGGGAGTTCCGGCCCGATACGATGTTGGTGCTCGACGCCCATGACGAGTACTGGGGTGGCCGCCCGCCGGTCCGCCAACTGCGCCTGGTCGAAGTGCCGGAGGTCAGCTCGCGCATCAACGGGCTGCTCTCGGGCGAGTACCAGTTCGCCTGCGACATCCCTCCGGACCAGATCGCGAGCATCGAAGCCAGTGCCGGTTTCGAGGTCGTCGGCGGCACCATCCTCAATCACCGGCTGACGAGCTTTGACAAGCACCACCCGACCTTGCGCGACCCGCGCGTCCGGCTGGCGATGGCGCACGCGATCGATCGTCAGGCGATCATCGCCGGGCTGTGGTCGGGACGGACCGTCGTCCCCGGCGGGCTGCAATGGCCCTTTTTCGGTCCCATGCTGGTCAAGGGCTGGACCGTGCCGGAGTTCGACCTGGCGCGCTCGCGCGAGTTGGTCAAGCAGGCCGGCTACAAGGGCGACCCGATCCCGTACCGCCTGCTCAACAACTACTACACCAACCAAGTGCCGACATCGCAGGTGCTGGTCGAAATGTGGCATCAGGCTGGCCTGAACGTCGCCATCGAGATGAAGGAGAACTGGACGCAGATCCGCGACCGCTCGGCCCCGCGCGCGGTGCGGGACTGGTCTGCGGGCGCCACGTTCAACGACCCGGTGGGATCGCTGGTCGCGCAGTTCGGGCCGAACGGCGCGGCCCAGCAGGCGGGCGAGTACGAGAACGAGGAGCTGAGCCGCCTCAGCGTCGCGCTCGAGACCGGCACCGACCCGGCCGAACGCCAACGCGTGTTCGCGCGAATGCTGGTGATCGCCGAGCGCGAGGACCCCGCCTATACCGTGCTGCACCAGAACGCGAACTTCACCGCCAAGCACAAGAGCATAAGCTGGCGCGCGTCGCCGTCGTTCGCCATGGACTTTCGCCCCGGCAACTTCGCGGCCTGATCTCAGCCGGCGTCGCGCAGTCCGGTTGGGTAGAACCTTCCGTCCTGCCGCACGGCTTCCAGCGTGAAGCCGCGCCCGAGCGCGACGTCGGCAGCGTCTGGCATGGGCTCGGCATGTTCGTTCCACGCCTCGGCCAGCACCCGTCCCTCGGTGCCGTTCCGTGGGAGCCCGAGCAGATGCAGCAGAGTGGGCGCGATGTCGCCGAGGTCGGCGAACGCATTCACGGTAGCACCGCGCCGGAACGGCCCGCCCTCCATGACCAGCAGCGTCGCCAGCTCCCGCCGGTGCAGGCCGCCATGCATCCCGCCGCCGACCTGCACGTCCCCGGCATCATATGGCGCCCAACCGGCCACGCCGTGCTGGTCAGGTTGCTCGCTGCCGCGGAACAGCAGCAGGAGATCCGGCGATCGCGCGTGAGCGGAGCCAAGCAGCGCAAGCGGCGCCGCCTCGGGCAGCAGGCCGGGATCGCGCGACAGCAGCGGTCCTGCCCAGTCCTGCTGACCCAGAAAGGCTGCCAGTGCCGGCGCCTGCGCGGGATCGCGCAGATACAAGCCCGGCGCGGCGCCCCCCGTTACCACGAGGTCGCCCGCTTCGCCGAACCCGTCGGCGACGGCGAACCCTCCCGCAAGCAGCTCTGCGGCCACATCGATCCACCGGCTGCCGGTGACGTGGCCGTGGTCGGACAGGACGAGAAGGCCGATCTGGCTGGCGTCGGGCTGCCGGTCGCGCCAGGTGCGGATTTGGCCGACCACGGCGTCAGCGGCGTGCAACGCCTCCTGCGCGCGTCCCGAGCCCACGCCATGGGCGTGGAAGGTGATGTCCGGCTCGGAACACCAGAGCAACGCAACGTCGGGCCGCACCTCGGGCAGCACGAGCTCCGTCATTACGTCTGCGGCAAACGCGATGCGCGCCAAGTTCGGCACGCCGGCCCTAGGCGTCTGGCCGAGGGCCGCCCGCACTCGCTCAACCGTTTCTCCCTCGGTCTCGTGGACATTCCAGCGGAAGGCGCCGAGGCGGCCGGCCAGCGGATGGGTCAGCACGGCCGAGCCGCCGGTGCCGGCGGATACGACCGCGAGGCTGCGGCTGGCCACCGCCAGATGCTCGCCGATGGTGGCGCGCTGCAACGGCGAGCCGCCCTGACCCAGAAGCTCGAGGTCGGCGGGCAGGTTGGTGCGCAGCTTGCGCGCTGGTGTTACGGCGGGGACAAACATGGTGTTCGCCACCAGCCCATGCGCGCCAGGTCGGCAGCCCGTTACGAACGACGCGGTGGCGACCCGGGTTTCGCTCGGGAACACGCTGCGGGCATTGGCAAATCGAGTCCCGGCGTCGCACAGCGCCGCGACATGCGGCATCGTCGCCCGATCGGCCAGGTCGGGTCGCAGCCCGTCGAGCACGACGACGACGAAACGCATGCGGCCCTCGCGGTCAGCCATTCGCGACCAAAGTGTGGCTGGCGACATCGAGACTTCCACCCTCGCCGCTCAACGGCGGCCCGCCTGGCGGACTGGCTGCGCGCGCGGGCCGGCTGCGCGATCCCGCCCGTCCGGCGGGAGGTCGGGCGGGCGTTGCGCCGCCGTGAGCGGAGGTACTCGTGCGTCTGGCCATGCTCGGAACACCTGTCGGACAAAGTGTCAAATTGTGACAGTCCGCGCAATACGACCTGCTTGGGCTTGTCAGATATGCATCGAAGCCGAACCCGTTGCGCAACGTGAGCGCAGGCGGAGACTAACCCCCCCGCCGGAGCGGGTTCGATGGCGATTCCATCATATGAGCGCGCGGGCCGACTCGGCTACGGACACATCCGCCTCATCGGAATACAGCGGCTGCCCTCCGGGACTGCTCCGCTTCGGCGCTGCCCAGCCCGCAAGGGCCGCCTCGTCCAGCCACAGCGTGAGGTCGCTGTGCCGCCGTAGCCCGGCCTCATACGCCAGCCAGTTCGTGACGCGGTAGCGGGCCCGCGGAATGCGATGGCGGCGAGCGGCATCGTGCTTGAACGGCATGGGGGGAAAGTAGCCGTGCGGCCGACCTCAGGCCAACAGACCCGTCCATGTTGGGGTGGACGGCCCCGCGGTATCTCGTGCCAAGGTTTGGTTGTCAGAACCCGAACCTGAAGGACCGTCCGCATGAACCTCAAGCGCATTGGCCTCGACACGTCCAAGGCCGTGTTCACCTTGCATGGCGTGGGCCAGGACGAGAAGGCTGTTCTACGCCGCAACATGCGGCGGGCCGAGATGGAGGCGTTCTTCGCCAAGCTACCGCCAACACATGTGGCGCTGGAGGCGTGCGGCGGCTCGCACCATTGGGGCCGCAAGTTGGCGGCCATGGGCCACACGGTGCAGCTGATCCCGCCGCAGTGCGTGAAGCCGTTCGTCCGGCGCGGCAAGAACGACCGCAACGACGCCGAGGCGATCAGCGAGGCGGCGGTGCGGCCGGACATGCCGAGCGTGCCGGTGAGGTCGGCTGAGCAGCAGGCCGAGGCGATCGTGCTCTCGGCTCGCGAGTTGCTTGTCCGGCAGCGGACGCAGCTGGTCAACGCCATCGCGCAGCGATCCGCCGGAGGCAAGGACGGCGAAGCCGTCCCCGCGCGACCATGCCGCCGAGTTCGGCGTGGTGGCGGCCAAGGGCACCAGCCAGGTGCCGGCACTGCTGGAAGCCGTGGCGGCCGGGGAAGCAGTGCCGGATGCAGCCAAGGAGATGCTGGCATTGCTGGAGCGCAAGCCGCGCAAGCTTGCGGCGGTGGCTCTGGCCACAAGATGGCCCGCATCGTGTGGGCCATGATGGCGACCGGGGAGGCGTATCGGGGCAGCAAGAGGGCCGCCACGCCGGCGGCCGAGGCTGCCGCGGCCGCCTGACCCGCTCGCAGGTGCCTGGGTGCAAAGAGAGCTGCAGGAGATGATGATCGGTCGAGCCGACGAACGAGGAACCCCGCTTGTTGCACAGGCATTCCAATGCCGCGTCCATGTTTTGGGCTTGTTTGCGGAACCCATCTGGGCCAGCGGCCATTGTGCCGCGTCACAGGCCGGACACATGACCGCCGTCGCACCGCTTGTCAGATCACGCAGCATAACCCTTGCGCCCAAGGGGCCGTCCACACACGCACCAACGCCACGTGGCATTGCAGCCTCCGGTTCCTGCGAACGCCGGAGCGGAAAGCCGATGTCCGACCCAGTCCAACGCCGAGTGTCACACGCCTGACCCAAAGCCGTAACAGGGCTGTCCAACCCGGTGGGTAAACCACCTCTGGGCAACGACGGGAACTTCATGGCCAAGAACGTGCTGCTGGTCGTCGTGGACCAATGGCGGGCGGACTGCGTGCCGTATCTCGGCTGCCAGCACCTCCGCACCCCCAACCTGGACCGCCTGTGCCAGGAGGGCGTGACCTTCCGCAACCACGTCACCGTCACCGTCCCCTGCGGCCCCGCCCGCGCCAGCCTGCTGACCGGGCTGTACGCCATGAACCACCGCGCCGTGCAGAACACGGTCCCGTTGGACGCCAGGCACATGACCCTGCCCCGCGCGCTCCGCGCCGCCGGCTACGACCCGGCGCTGGTCGGCTACACCACCACTACCCCGGACCCTCGCGCCACCAGCCCCGCCGACCCGCGCTTCACCGTGCTGGGCGACAACATGGACGGGTTTCGCAGTGTCGGCGCGTTCGAGCCGGACCACGACGGCTACTTCGGCTGGCTGGCGCAGAAGGGCTATGCGCTCCCCGCCAACCGGGACGACATCTGGCTGCCGGACCACGAGACCAGCCGCGGCGCCACCACCCACCCCGCCCGCATCCCGGCGGAGCTGTCGGACAGCGCCTTCTTCACCGAACGCGCGCTGGCCTACCTGAAGGGCCGCAACGGCAAGCCGTTCTTCCTGCACCTGGGCTACTACCGCCCGCACCCGCCCTTCGTCGCCAGCGCGCCCTACCACGCGATGTACGCCGCCGCCGACATGCCGCCCCCCGTCCGCGCGGCGTCGCCGGAGCAGGAGGCCGCGCAGCACCCCCTGCTGCGCTGGTACTTGCACCACACGCGCCAGGGCAAGTTCTTCCAGGGTGCCGAGGGCATGGCGTCCGGCCTGGACGAGGCCACCGTCCGCCAGCTCCGCGCCACCTACTACGGCATGATGACCGAGGTGGACGACCGCCTGGGCGAGGTCTTCGCCTACCTCGACGAGACGGGCCAGTGGGACGACACCATGGTGCTGTTCACCAGCGACCACGGCGAGCAGCTCGGCGACCACCACCTGCTGGGCAAGGTCGGCTACTTCGACGAGAGCTTCCGCATCCCGCTCGTCATCAAGGACGCCCGCGCAAACCCGCGCTTCGGCCAGGTCGAGGACGCCTTCACCGAGAGCGTGGACCTGATGCCCACCATCCTGCAGGCGGTGGGCGGCACCGTCCCGCGCGCCTGCGACGGCGCCAGCCTGCTGCCGCTGCTGCACGGCCCCGCCCCGGCCACCTGGCGGGACGCGCTGCACTACGAATACGATTTCCGGAACGTCCACCACTCCCAGCCCGAGGACGAGCTTGGGTTGACGATGGATGAGAGCAGCCTGTGCGTCGTGCAGGACGCGGATTTCAAGTACGTCCACTTCGCCGCCCTGCCGCCGCTGCTGTTCGGCCTGCGCGCAGACCCCGATCAGTTCCGCAACCTGGCGGACGACCCGGCCCATGCCGACACCGTCCGCCGCTATGCCCAGCGCGCCCTGTCCTGGCGGATGCGCCATGCCGACCGGACGCTGACCGGCTACCGCTCCACGCCCGCCGGGCTGGAGTGCCGCACCCTGTCCCCGGAGGCCCAGCCATGATCGCCCGCCGCAGCCTGATCGCTGGGGGCGCCGCCCTGGCCACCCCGCTCGCCCTGCCGCGCGTCGCCATCGGTCAGTCCGACCAGCGCCCGGCCATCACCATCGCCGTGCAGAAGATCGCCAACAGCAACTCGCTGGACGACCTGCGGGAGCAGTCCAACGTCGGCACCCGCATGTCGGCGATGTATGTCGAGCGGCTGATCGACCTGAACTACCAGGGCGCGCTGGAGCAGGTGCCGGGCCTCGCGACGGCCTGGCGCCGGGTGGACGACCGCACGGTGGAGCTCGATCTGCGCCGGGGCGTCCGGTTCCACGATGGCGACGAGATGACGGCCGACGACGTGGCGTTCAGCTTCGGCCCGCAGCGCATGTTCGGGGCGACACGGCCTACGGTGCAGGGCGTGACATTGCCGCTGCAAAGCGCCGCGGTGACGACGGCGCGGGTCAAGCAGTTGCCGGCGGAGGTCCCGCCCGTGGCCCGGCGGCTGTGGCCGGCGCTGGACCGGGTGGACGCGGTGGACCGCTACACCGTGCGGTTCGTGAACGCGACGCCGGATGTGACCATCGAGGGCCGCATCTCCTGCCGGGGCAGCGGCATCGTCAGCCGCCGGGCGTTCGACGAGGCCGATAGCTGGCTGGACTACGCCCGTGCCCCGCGCGGCACAGGGCCGTATCGCATCCGCGAATACCGCCCGGATGTGTCCCTGCTGCTGGAGGCGCATGACGAGTATTGGGGCGGCCGCCCGCCGCTGCGCAGCATCCGCCTGGTCGAGGTGCCGGAGGTCCCGGCGCGCGTCGCCGGGCTGCTGGCGGGCGAGTACCAGTTCGCGTGCGACATCCCGCCCGACCAAATCGTGGGGATTGAGAAATCAGGCATGTTCGAGGTGCAGGGCGGCACCATTCCCAACCACCGCATCACCGCCTTCGACAAGAACCACCCGCAGTTGCGCGACCCGCGCATCCGCCAGGCGATGACGCACGCCATTGACCGGCAGGCCATCGTGGACAGCCTGTGGGCCGGGCGCACCCAGGTGCCGCGCGGCCTGCAATGGGACTTCTACGGCGACATGCTGATCGGCGACTGGACGGTGCCGGAGTACGACCCGGCCCGCGCGCGGGCGCTGGTCAAGGCCGCGGGCTACAAGGGTGACCCGATCCCGTACCGGCTGCTGAACAACTACTACACCAACCAGGTGCCGACCGCGCAGGTGCTGGTGGAGATGTGGCAGCAGGCCGGGCTGAACGTCGAGGTCGGCATGAAGGAGAACTGGGCGCAGATTTTCGAGCGTACGCCGACGCGGGGCATCCGCGACTGGTCCAACTCCGCCCCGTTCAACGACCCGGTTTCGTCGCTGGTCAGCCAGCACGGCCCGAACGGCGAGCAGCAGCAGTATGGCGAGTGGACCAACGAGGAGATGAACCGCCTGTCCGTCGAGCTGGAGACCGGCACCGACCGCGCCCGGCGCCGCGCCGCGTTCGCCCGCATGTTGCAGATCGCCGAGCGCGAGGACCCCGCCTACACCGTGCTGCACCAGAACGCGACCTTCACGGCCAAGCCGCGCAGCCTGAAGTGGCGCGCCGCGCCCACCTTCGCGATGGACTTCCGCGCGGCGAACTGGGGCTAGCGCGGCATGGCACCGGCGCAGCCGCTGGTCAGCATCTGCGGCCTGCGCGTCGCCTTTGGCGGTGTGCCCGCGCTGCACGCCATAGACCTGGACGTGATGTCCGGGGAGGCGCTGGGCCTGGTCGGTGAAAGCGGCTGCGGCAAGTCCGTTACCTGGCTCGCCGCCCTGGGCCTGCTGCCCGGCACCGCCGCCGTGTCGGGCAGCGTCCGCCTGGCCGGGCAGGAGCTGCTCGGCGCGCCCGGCGCCGTGATGGACCAGGTGCGCGGCGGGCGCATCGCCACCATCCCGCAGGACCCAGCCAGCGCGCTGAACCCCGTCCACCGCATCGGACGCCAGGTGACGGAGGCGCTGCGGCTGCACCAGGGCCTGCACGGCGCGGCGGCGCGGGCGGAGGCGCGGCGCCTGCTGGACCAGGTCGGCATCCCCGACGCCGGGCGCCGGTTGGACGCCTACCCGCACGAGATGTCCGGCGGCCAGAACCAGCGGGTGATGATCGCCATGGCGCTCGCGGGCCGCCCGGAGCTGCTGGTGGCGGACGAGCCGACGACCGCGCTGGACGCCACCATCCAGGCCGGCATCCTGGACCTGCTGCGCACCGTCCGGGCGGACACCGGCATGGCGCTGGTGCTGATCAGCCACGACCTGGGCGTGGTGGCCGACCTGTGCGGGCGGGTGTGCGTCATGTATGCCGGGCGCGTGGTGGAAGAGGCGCCGGCGGACGCGCTGTTTGCCCGGCCCGCGCACCCCTACTCCGCCGGGCTGCTGGCCGCGCTGCCGCCCATGACCGGGCCGCGCCGCCGCCTGGTCGCCATCCCCGGGGCCGTGCCGGAGCCGTGGAACCTGCCGCCCGGCTGCGCCTTCGCGCCGCGCTGCCCCCTGGCGGAGCCGGCCTGCACCGCTGCCGTACCCGCGCTGCGCCCGGTGGGCAAGGGCCGCGCCGCCTGCATCCACGCCGAGGCCGCCGTGACGCGCATGCCGGAATACGCATGAGCCCTTCCGCATGAGCCTGCTGGAGCTGGACGGCGTCGCCCGGCAGTATGCCGCCCGCCGCGGCCCCTTCACCCGCCCGGTCCCGGTGCGCGCCGTGGACGGCGTGACCCTGTCGGTCGCCCCTGGACGCACCCTGGGCATCGTCGGGGAGAGCGGCTGCGGCAAGTCCACCACCGGGCGCCTGGCCCTGGGGCTGGAGCGCCCGGACGGCGGCGCCGTGCGGTTCGCGGGCGCGCCCATGCCCGCCGCCGGCACCCGGGACTGGCAGCGGATGCGCGCCCGGATGCAGCTTGTGCCGCAGGACCCGCTCGGCGCGCTGGACCGCCGCATGACCATCGCCGCCCAAGTGGCGGAGCCGCTGGCGATCCACGGCTTGCCGCGGGACGGGTTAGAGGGCCTGCTGCTGCAGGTCGGGCTGCGCCCGGACCTGGCGGCACGGCACCCGCACGCGCTGTCCGGCGGGCAGCGGCAGCGCGCGGTTCTGGCCCGGGCGCTCGCCACCAGCCCGGCGCTGCTGGTGCTGGACGAGCCTGTCAGCGCGCTCGACGTTTCGATCCAGGCGGGAATCGTCAACCTGTTGCAAGATTTGCAAGCCGCGCGCGGCCTGGCCATGCTGTTCATCAGCCACGACCTGAAGGTGGTGCGCCAAGTAAGCCACGAGGTCGCGGTGATGTACCTGGGCCGGGTGGTGGAACAGGGCGACCCCGACCTGGTGTTCGCCCAACCCGCGCATCCCTACGCCCGCGCCCTGGTGTCCGCGGTGCCGGTGCCGGGGCCGCGCCAGGCGGCCCGGATCATGCTGCATGGCGAGCCGCCCAACCCCGCCGCGCGCCCGCCGGGCTGCGCCTTCCATCCGCGCTGCCCGCAGGTCGTGGCAGCGTGCCGGACCATGGACCCCGCGTTGAAGCCGGCCCCGGGCGGGCGCCTGGTCGCCTGCCACGTCGTGCACGGGGATGCCGGATGGCGCTGACACGCCGTGTCGCCTTTGCCGCCGCCGCGCTGGCGCTGCCGCGCGTCGCAATCGGCCAGCCCGCGCGGCCCGCGCTGACCGTCGCCGTGCCAAAGATCGCCAACACCGGCACCCTGGACCAGCTGCGCGAGCAATCCAGCAACGCCAGCGAGCGTTACGTCGGCCTGGTGCTGGAAACCCTGATCGGGCGCGACCAGCAGCGCGCGCTGGGGCGCGTGCCGGCCCTCGCCACCGAGTGGCGCCGGGTGGACGAGCGCACCCTCGACATCACCCTACGGCCCGACGTCACCACGCATGACGGACGGACCCTGACTGCGGAGGATGTTGCCTACAGCTTCGGCCCCCGCATGTTCGGCGCGGCATTGCCCGCCGACCTGCCCGCCGTCGCGCGCCGCCACTGGCCGTCCTTGAAGTCCGTGACCCCCACCGGCCCGCTCAGCGTCCGGCTGCTGAACCGCACCCCGGACGTGACCCTGGAGGGCCGGCTGGCCGCGGGCGGCAGCGAGGTCGTGCCGGCGGACGCGCTCGCGGCGGGCTGGGCGGCGTTCGCCCGGCAGCCCACCGGCACCGGCCCCTACCGCGTGGCCGAGTTCCGTCCCGACGCCTCCCTGCTGCTGGAGGCGCATGACGCCTACTGGGGCGGGCGTCCGCCGCTCCGCCAGGTGCGGTTCCTGGAGGTGCCGGAGGCCGCGGCGCGCATGGACGGGCTGCTGTCCGGCGAGTACGGCCTCGCGACAGACATCCCGCCGGACGGGATCGCGGGGATCGAGCGCGACCCGCGCCTGCACGTCGTCGGCGGCCCAGTGCCCAACCACCGCATCGTGGTCTTCGACCACCACCATCCCGCGCTGCGCGACCCCCGGGTGCGGCTGGCGATGGCCCATGCGGTGGACGGGCAAGCCATCGTGGACGGGCTGTGGGCCGGGCGGACGCGGGTGCCGCCGGGGCTGCAGTGGGAGTTCTACGGCCCGATGTTCATCGAGGGCTGGACGGTTCCCCCCTACGACCCCGCCCGCGCCCGGTCGCTGCTGCGGGAAGCCGGCTACCGCGGCGAACCAATCCCCTACCGCGTCCGCAACAACTACTACGCGGCGGAGGTGTCCACGGCGCAGGTGCTGGCGGAGATGTGGCGGGCTGTGGGGATCGAGGCAGGGATCGAGGTGAAGGAGAACTGGTCCCAGGTGCTGGCGACGGCGCCGCCGCGCGGAGTGCGGGACTGGTCCAACAGCGCGGTGTTCGACGACCCCGTATCCAGCATCGTAAACCAGCATGGGCCAGACGGCGCGCAGCAGACTAACGGCGAATGGAGCAACGTGGAAATGAACGCGCTCTCCTCCGTGCTGGAGAGCGGCACCGACCCTGCCCGGCGCCGCGCCGCCTTCGCACGGATGCTGCAGGTCTGCGAGCGGGAAGACCCGGCCTACATCGTGCTGCACCAGAATGCGAGCTTCACCGGCAAGCGGCGGGACCTGCCCTGGCGGGCGTCGCCATCGTTCTTCTTGGACCTGTCGCCGCGCGGGTGGGGCGCATGAGTCGGTTTCTCCTGCTGCGGCTGGGCCGGGCGCTGCTGACGATCACGCTCGTCGTCACCTTCGCCTTCGTCGTGCTGCGCCTGTCCGGCGACCCGGCCATGCTGATCCTGAACGTGGACGCTCCGGCGGAGGCCATCGCCGCGTTCCGCCAGGCCTGGGGCCTGGACCAGCCGCTGTGGGTTCAATACCTCGCCTACGTCGGCAACATCCTGCAGGGCGACCTGGGCCAGTCCATGCGCGACGGGCGGCCCGCGGCGGCCCTGGTGTGGGAACGCGTGCCGGCGACCTTGGCGCTGACGGTGCCCGCGCTGCTCATCAAGGTATGCGTCGGCATCCCCGCCGGGGTGCAGGCGGCGCTGCGGCGGGGGTCGCTGACGGACCGGTTGGTGATGGCCGCCGCCGTCGCCGGGTTCACGGTGCCCAGCTTCGTGCTGGGCCTGGTGCTGGTGCTGGTGTTCGCGGTCAAGCTGGGCTGGCTGCCGTCCGGCGGGCAGGACAGCGCGTGGAGCGCCGTGCTGCCGGTGGTCACGCTGGGGGTGGGCGGCGCCGCGGTGCTGGCGCGCTTCACGCGCAGCGCCATGCTGGAGGTGCTGGGCCAGCCCTACATTCGCACCGCGCTGGCCAAGGGCGTGCCCTGGCGCCAGGTGGTGCGCGGCCACGCCCTGCCGAACGCGGCCATCCCCACCGTCACCATCGTGGGCTTCATGGTGGGCAGCCTGATCGCCGGCGCCGTGGTGGTGGAAAGCGTGTTCTCCTGGCCCGGCGTCGGGCGGCTGCTGGTGGTCGCCGTGTCCAACCGGGACCTGGCCGTCGTGCAGTGCATCCTGCTGCTGGTCGCAGCCACCATGGTGCTGGCGAACCTGGCGGTGGACCTGGCCTACGGCCTGCTCGATCCCCGGCTGCGGGGAGCGCGCTGAATGGGGGAGCGTGCGATGCCGGCCCTGGCCCTCCCCGCGGACCGGCGCGCGCCGGTGCCGGCCCTGGCGCTGGCGGCGCTCGCCTGGGTCGTGGGGATGCTGATCGTGGCGGTGTCCGCGGACCAGCTCCGGCCCTACGGGATCACGCAGTTCGACCTGCGCAACCGCCTGGCGCCGCCCCTGGGCTTCGGCGGCACGGCGGCGCACCTGCTGGGCACGGACGAGCTGGGGCGGGACGTGCTGTCCCGCCTGGTGGTGTCGGTCCGCGTCTCGCTGCTGATCGCCTTCAGCGCCACGGCGATGGCGGCGCTGCTCGGCACCGTGCTCGGGTTCCTCGCCGCGCAGTTCCGCGGCTGGGTGGAGCAGGCGGTGCTGGTGCTGGTGGACTTCCAGGCGGCGCTGCCTTTCCTGATCCTGGCGCTGGCGGTGCTGGCGTTCTTCGGCAACTCGCTGTCGCTGTTCGTGTGCCTGATGGGGCTGTACGGGTGGGAGCGCCACGCGCGCATCGCCCGCGGCCTGGCGATCCAGGCGGACGCGCAGGGCTATGCGGCGGCGGTGCGCGGCCTGGGTGCAGGTCCGTTGCGGGTCTATCTGCGGCACGTGCTGCCCAACATCGCCTCCACCCTGATCGTGTCGGCGACGCTGTCCTTCCCCGAGGTGATCCTGCTGGAAAGCGGGCTGTCCTTCCTGGGCCTGGGCATCCAGCCGCCGATGACCTCGCTCGGCAACATGATCGGCTACGGGCGGGAGTACCTGACCCGCGCACCCTGGATCCTGCTGGCGCCCAGCGCGGTGGTGGTGCTGACGACGTTCAGCGTCAGCGTGCTGGGCGACTGGCTGCGCGACCGGCTGGACCCGACGCTGACGTAAGACCACAGCGAGACGCCGCCTTCGGTCTCTCACAGGCACCGTCAACTTGGCTGCTGACCGGCTTGCGGGATGCGGCTGGGGTAGGTAGGCGGGCGGGATGTCGACATACGAGTGCCCGAGCTACGCCGGCTACCGCTTCCCGGCCGAGATCATCAGCCACGCCGTCTGGCTCCCCTTCCGCTTCCCGCTCAGCCTATGCATGGTGGACGAGCGGCCGGCCGCGCGCGGCATCGTCGTCAGCCACGGTTGAGCCGCGAAGCGGATCAACGGGCGCCAGTGGACGCTGAAGTTCGGCCAGGCGTTCGCGAACCAGGTCCGCCGCAGGCTGCTGGCGGCCGGCGACAATTGGCACCTGGACGAGGCCGTGCTGACGATCTCTGGGGTAGAGCACTGGCTGTGGCGCGCAGCGGACCAGTCCGCCTCCCGGCTTCGCCGAACCGGGGTGCTGGACATCCTGGTGCAGAGCCGGCGCGACGCGCGGGCCGCCAAGCTCCTGCTTTGCAAGCTGCTGAGGCGGCAGTGCCGGGCGCCTCGTGTCATGGTCACCGACAAGCTGGCGAGCTATGGCGCGGCCAAGTGCCAGGTGATGCCCCCGGCCGGGCACAGGAAGCACAAGGGCCTGAGCAAGGGGGCGGAGAACTCGCACCAGCCCACGCGATGGCGAGAGCGGCAGATGAAGCGGTTCAAGTCAGCCGGCCAGGCACAACGCTTCCTCTCTGCCCATGACGGGATCAACAACCCCTTCCACCTCCGCTGCCGCCAAGTGCCCGCCACCCGGTATCGAGCCGCCCGGACCCAGGCCCTCCAGGTTCGGGCCGAGATCACCGACGTCACCGCTGTAGCGTAACCACGACCACGACGTCCTAATCGCACGCCATCGCGACCTCAGTTCAACCAGCGATTCTAAGTGGCTGCTGACGGTTGTGGGTTTCGTTGTCTCTGGCGGTGTGGTCCACGTCCTGGATGGAGCTTCTAGACACCCTTGTGGCTGGCGTGCGCTCGGCGTGCGCGGCCTTCCCT
>JAABUW010006383.1_pt1 | contig 14802 bp, 3 predicted proteins | sample 5560081 | NCBI WGS metagenome assembly JAABUW01 (sample SAMN10711882, study PRJNA513363) | rock metagenome | isolation source: Antarctica rocks | place: Antarctica: Victoria Land, Knobhead sud
ACAAAAAATAACAAAGAATAGCAACAACAGCAACAAAATAAACAATATATAAACTCTGAAAATTACTCGATTAGACTTAGCGCGGAAGAGTAATATTCGAGCAAAGTAAAGATAATATCCGAGAAAAGTAGAGTAGTGTCCGGCTAGTAATTATCTAAATTAATTATTATTATTTGCATTTGCAATCAATTGACATCGATTTAAAATTAATTGAAGCTATTTATATTGTCTATTGTTTGTAGTGCTTCGCAAAGTCGCTCTTATTGTTATTATTGTTATAACGTCTTACTACTTATAGATATAGCAAGATTGTTTCGTCTAGCATCTACATCAAGATCGATTTAATTCAATTATTTGCGAAATAAAGCACATTAATAGGCGTAACATATAGCGAGTTAAACAAAAGCTTAATATCTATAATATCTTTACAATATTGAAGACAATAAATAAACAAAATCGATTATTTACAATTACTTTTGTTGTTGTTATTAAATTGCGATTATATTTGAAGCATTAATTGTAAACGTATTAAAAGAAAATAATTATTTATTTATATAATAATTAAGATGTTCTTTGTAATTAATTTATAATATTTAGAGTCTTAAAGAACAATCGCATTTTTAAAAAAATTATATAAAAAAAAACTTTTAAACGTTCGCAAATATGTTGCAACAACTATATAATTAATATATTTAAACTTAAAAATTCGCAAAATTAATTATACTTTCTAAATAAGTTTGTTGTTAACAAACACACATATTATCGCAAACACAAATAATTCTCTTTTAATATTATTTTTTATATTATATTAGGGTTAAAGCTTTGATAGCTAGTATATAGTTGATTGACGAGAATACTAGCTATGCAAAACTAACTATGTACAAGAAATAAATATAAGTACTATAAGTGCCAAGACGCTAGACGTTACTTGTAGTATATCTAAGACTAAGAGACAAAAATCTAAAGAGTAATCGAAGAACAAAGTCTATCTAATCTAAAATTGTAACACTATCTTTTTCTTTTATTCGCAAATTTCGACAAAGCAATGTCAAGTCTTCTAGTTAACGTTTTTAGTTAACTTTAGTTAATTTTGAGTACTTGTTAGATACAAACTTCGATTAATATCGAATATATATCAAATATTACTTAATAATCAAAACTAAAATTTTCGATACGCGTCGAACAAAAGAATAAATTTGTCGAATAAAGAGAAATAATCGAAAATTTTGAAATAAAATGTGCAAAAAATAGTAATATACAAAGCAAAGAGCGTATATATTGCAAATAAAGTTCTAGTTAACTTTTAATTATTTTCGATTAGTATCGAATACGCTTGTTAAGTACAACTTAATGCTTAAAATAAAATATTAAATTATCGTTAAGTAGCGAAAATCGAATGTCGAACGATTATTAAGTAGTAAAAATCGAGTTTTGGGCAAATTGTTAAACAACGACAAAATTAAGAGAGAAAAAAGAATAAATAAATTTTAAGAAAACATTAAATATAAAAAAATTAAAGAGAGTATAAAAGATTATTAACTCTAATTTTAAGAGAGAAATTTGAGTTACGTAATGCGAAAATTAAAAGTTCGATTATATCTAAGAGAGTTTAAGAAATTAATTAATTACATAATTTAAAAAAGAGATTGACAACAACAAAGAAGATAGCAACAATAAAAAGTCGAAATTTCTCGAATTTTAATTATATTTGAACACGTTTGTCTAAACTTACAATACAAAGAAGGAAAATAATGTAAAAGTGCTTTAATAACAATTTATACGCAATTGTACGTATATTTAGAAATGTTAAGTTAATTCTAATTCGAATTTTTATTAAAAGAAACAATTATAAGATATCTAACAAAAGCACTATAGAGACAACGACAAAAATCTCGAATATATATCGACTAACTTTTAACAATAGTAATATATTAATAATACGTTTTTAAGATTCTTGTTAAGTACAATAAAAGACAAAATAATATATTAAATTTAATTTTGATTGCAAATATATAATAAGTAACTTTTAATAATAATAATATATTAGTAATGCGTTTTTAAGATCAATTTTAGATATAACAACAAAAGCTATAAATATATACTAAATAATGTTTTAACAACAATAATAATAAAACGCAAAAACATATAAGTGCAAATTATTTTATTTATTAGATTTTTAATTGGAAGACATCTTAAATATTTAATAAAATCTTGTTGTGTTTAAATATTTGTAATAAAAGTTAATAACGAAGTTAAAGCAATTGTTAGTTATAAAGTAGTTTAGTTATTTAAATTTATTGTTGTAGTTTATATAACTTGTAAAGAAAATTTAATATTATAGCATTTTGCGTCTATAATTAGTAACAATTAGATTTAAATTTATATTATTGTTATTTTTGCGCATATTGTATCGTAATGTCTTAATATCTTTAATATAATATTCGAAATCGTTGTCGATATTATTAATAGCATTAACAAACAACAAAAACTTAATTTGTTAACTTAGCAAAAGCTTGCTCTTGTTAAGATGTAAAAGTTATAAATAAAATATTAAATAAATTTTTATTAATTCGAGCAATTCTAATTCGTAGATATAATTGTTAATTGCTTAGATAATTTTATAGAGATTTGCATTTTTATGCTTTAAAGACTTGCATAATTAAGTTGTTTTAATATTTTAAATATTAAATATAACTTAATTATTAATCTTAAATTTTAAGATCGCAATGCGTCTATAATTAGCAAATTTTACTTGTTTAACTTAAATTTAAATAAGCTTTTATTAAAGAAAGTTTCGCAAAATCTTAATTTTTTTAACAATTTTATTAACGTTTTTTATGTTGCAACAAACTTTAAACGTAACATTATTAAAAAAAATTATAAGTAACTTTAAATCTAATTGTAGCAAATAGTTTTTAATAACAAAGAAAAATAATAAGTTAATAGATTTGTTAATATAATTGTTTGCGACAAATTTAACAATAACAAAATAATTAATTTAATTATTCTAATTGTATTGCATATATATTCGAAAATATTGCTTAAAAACAATATTAACATTTTTAATTTAATTATTAATTTCTAGATAAAACGCAATTAATAATTTAGATTTGATCTTTAATTTTTTGTAAAAACGTTGTTAAAAGTAAGCAATAAATTAAATGTCTTTATCGAAAATAATAATAATTAAAAAGTTCTTAATGCGCTAAACAAAATTAATAAAGATCTAAACAACAACTTTAACTTTTAAAGAGTTTATAAGTATAAACTTCTTACTTTTAAATAATTTATCAATTATTATTAAAATATGTTAAAAGATCTTTTCTTTATAGCAATATAACAATAGAGAGATAATAAAGTCGCAAAATATATTTTGCTAATAACAATTTAAAATAAATAAAAACTTTAGTAAATTATATTTATATTTGCGATATAATTTGATACGTTTGCAAATTAAATAACTTCTAATATATTTTTTAACGTCTAAATATAGCGTAAATTAATAATAATAATATTGTATTTTCTTAAAAGTAGTTGTTCGACTTAAATGTTTAACACTTAATAATTTATGTTAGAACTTAATTGCTTTAGCTCGAAGAATATTATTTGTACTTCGAAACATATATATTTTGTTTCGAACAAATAAATACTTAATATTAATTGTTAAGTATTTAATTACAATATAGTTCTTAAATTTTAACTTAATTGTCTTGCGAAAAATAGTTAAAATTTTTCGTTTATTAGCTTCTTTAGCTTAAATAATTTATTTTATCTTTTTGTTATATAAATATATTTTCGATATTTGTTAAACGAAAACTTCGAAATTAAGTTTTGTTTTAGATTTCTTCTCTTTTATTAAATTAATTGCAACAACAAACGAAAATTAATGTTACAACCCTAGCTCGTTATAGCTAATATATATTCTACAGAGTAGTCTATAGCATATAGCACGATTATCTGCATACTCGACAACTTAGCAGACGAGCATTGCTCGACACGCTAGTGGGCGAGCTCGACATGCTCGACAACGAGCATAACGAACAAGAAGAATCTTCTTTAGTATATAGATTCCCTAGACACGACTTTCTTATAAATCGTATTCAACTTATCTATTAAGTTATCTTCTATTATAGATACAAGTTGCAAACTCTTGTTACCAAATAATTGCTTATATTGTCTAAAGACGTCTATAAATCTCTTCAACAATACTAATCTATCTTAATACTTTAGTCGTTTAGATAACAACGTAACACTTTAAATATTCTAAGAATGTCTATATTAGATCAACGCGCCTCTATTCCAAGCACTAGTTTATTAGTATTACGTCGATTATCGATTATAAGAGACGACAAAATCAAAATTAATAAACTCAATATCTATTATAAAGATCGTATTGATCTGGAGAACTAGTTTATATAAATAAATATTTATTTTATCTTCTATTTTGTTTTAGCGAATTAGAAGACGATTTTCGCATCAACATTTTTTAGAAAAAGAGTTTAGTATTAGCTCAAGTTAAATTTACGAAAATACTTAAAGAATTATAACGAAAATTCTTGTACAATATTTATAGACTTCAATAATTTCAAAAAAAAGCTTCGAAAAATCTTTAAAACATTTAACAAAAAACAAATCGCAAAAAGAGTAATCTAGCATTTAATTTAAAGAATCTTTGCAATAGACTACGCAACTAGATTTTAAAAATATATTAATTTAATCAAATAAAACGATATCGCACTTATAACAATGTTTCGACGAAATTTAAAGAACAATCTAAAAGACAAAATTATGCGTAATAAAAAAATCTTTAACGATATATTTGATTTTATCGAAGTAGTTATCGATTTCAACAACAAACTATATAAAAAAGCTATAAAAAAAGATACGATCAACTCTAAGAAAGAGTAAAAATCTTCTTTGAACTAGCAATCGAATATTAGTAGAGAGAATCTCGTTCTAACTAGAAGTACAATAATTTCAATTATTGTAAATCTATATCTATAAAACTAGATTCTACTTAACAACGTAAAAGAATTTTTTTTAGAGAAAAGCAAAATAACAAATTCTAGAAAACGTGCTATTTATATGGCAAACTAAATCACTTCGCAAGAGATTGTCAATTACGAAACTTAATAAATTGTCAACAAATCAATATTATGTTAAAAAGAATACTTAATAGTTAAAACAATATTAGAGAGCAAATCGACACAAAGACGAACATTCTTAAAACTAGATCGAACAACAACTATTATTTGATAAAAAATCTAAATTAGTTACAAAAAGTTCTAGATAAAATATTATTAGACAAGATACTTGCATTTACGCAAGAAATTAATTAAATATTTAATAAGACTATAAAAGCAAAACGATCAAGAATATTATACTCTTACTTAATAACAAACTTAGACAACAAATACAATTAAAAGAACTTTCACGAATGTCTAAACGACATCACGAATTACTTTGACACTTTGACTAGCTTATTAAGAAAGAGAGAGAGAAATTAAATTGTAAACAAATGCAAGAAAGCGCTAGAAAGCGACGTTACTATAAAAAGAGATATTCTTGAGAAAATCGAACAACAACTAAATAGTGTTAGTCTATTTAAATAAACGATAAAGGAAGCAAAAAAATACGCGACACTTAGTTAAACAAAATATTATAACAACTTATATTAAACTTATCTAAAAGACAAAGAAGAAGTCAATTGATTTTCTAAAAAGTCAAAGTTATTAACTTAGTACAAGAAAGAAGTTTAGCGCAAGTAGACGTTCGAAGCAAAAGTTGCAATACAAGAACAAAAAAAAGTTCAAATTCTTTAGTAAAGAGTATACTAGAGAAATGCAATATGTTAGCCTAATAGTAGCAACTAAACTTAACAACACACACACAATGTTTTATTATATTAGTTAAGATCAATAATTGTTAATTTATTGCAATAATCGATTTTAATGCGATAAATAATTTTATAACTGAAGCTTTTATTAAAAGAAAAGAATATTTTACTTAAAAGAAATCTAACGCATATAATCTAGTAATTGTAGATAAAAACTTATTGTTTAACGAGAATAAAAAAGTAAATAAAGAAACAAAATTATTATTGATAGCTATTTAGTAACATTACAAGAAACTAATCTTTAATATAGTAAAAATAATTACTTATAATATTGTTCTAGAAATGTCTTGATTAAAGTAGCACAATCTAGAAGTTAATTAAAATATACAAGTACTTAGATTTGCACAATATAATTACGTAATTTATATCTAATCTACGCATTAATAGTGTTCAATAATAGATAAAAGAACGAATTAAAAATTGATCGCAAATAGCAAGTTTGTATTTTTGCAAAAAAACAATTTAACAAAGTTTAACTTAATAGATATTAATAGAGATTAATTAAGTTACAAAGTTAGAATAAATAAAGAAAATTACGAATCTTTTAGAAGCTTTGAACTATTTAGTATAACAAAGAAATTGCTAAAATACGTACTACGAATATACAATAATTGGAAGCATCTATTTCAAGAAAAGAAAACAATAGAGATTCTCTCTAAATATTAATTGTAAAATTACGAAATTAGACTTAAATTAGACAAGTAGCTTACGTTTAAATTTATATATACTTTATTTAAGAAGAAGCTCGAAGTACTTCGCAAATATTTAGTAGAAAACGAAAAAAAAGAATTTATTAGAAAATTCTAATTATAGACAAAATACTTGATTCTCTTTGTATTAAAGAAGAATGAAATTCTTTGTCTATATATTAATTATTAAAAGCTAAATAATATTACGATTAAGAATTAATATTTACTACTTAATATTAGCGAACTTTAAAATTAATTATCTAGAGCAAAGTATTTTACTAAACTAGACTTACAAGAAACGTACAACTAGATTAGAATAAAAATAGAGAAAAAGTAGAAGATAGCTTTTTATATACGATATAAATTATACAAATATATAATAATATCGTTTGAGCTCACAAACGTCTCAACAACGTATTAGAAAATAATTAATAATATACTACGACAATATTTGAATTAATTTGTTATAACATACTTGAATAATATTATAATTTATTTAAAAATCTTAAAAAAGTATATTAGTTATATCTTCAAAGTATTAAAATGTTTAAATATAAAAAACTTATATTTTAAGTTAAAGAAATACGAATTTTATTAAAAGAAAATTAACTTTTTTAAATTTGTTGTTGAACAATATAAAGTACGCATAAATCTTAAAAAGCTACGAGCAATTAAAGAATAAAAATTATTAACAAATGTTAAGAAAGTATAATTCTTTTTAGATTTTATAAACTACAACAAGAAGTTTATCAAAAATTATTTAATAAATGCGATACTATTAACGAATTTTACGAAAAAGAATACGTTATAATTATAGAAACTTGTAGAAGAAAAATTATTTTAAAATCTTAAACTAGAATGTTTAAAGAAGCTAGTATTAAAGATATACAATTTGCAATTATTAAATAGAATTAAAATTAACACATTAGATTTAATTATTAATATATGCTTTAACTAGAAACATAAAAATATATAACACTTAATAATATATCTTTTAAGAAAACTCTTGCTAGTTAAATAGAACTATAATGTTTACAATAAGAAACTACTCGCTATAGTAGTTTTCTTGAAATTATGAAAAATATATATTGAAGAATCGCTAAAACTTACGATTCTTATAGATTAGAAGAATCTTGTGCACTTTATTACTATTAAGTAGCTAAATAGAAGACAAGTGCGATAATTAAAAAGATTAAAATAGTACAAGTTTAAAATACAATATATTTTAGACAAAGACAATAATAAAGCAAACGCACTTAATAGAAGAAGTAATTATATAGAAACGAAAGAATTATTTAATTACAATATACTTAAGATTAATTAAAATAAATTACTATTAGCAAACAAGTACGAGCTAAATGTTACACTAAAAATACTTCGAGATAATATAGAAGAGTTTCTAATAGAGAAGAGAAAACTCCAAATATTTATCAACAAGATCGACAAATATATAAAAGAGTATTATAACGAATTATTATAAAGACACTTAAGAGTAACGAAAACTCTTTAGCTTTTATGTCAATATTGTTAGTTCTTATAGATAAAACAAGTTGTTAAGACATATATTAAACGATATCTTAATTATTAGCAAAACAAATATAATACATATGCGAGTTATAACGAAATCTAATATTAGAAATTATTTAAATTGTTATAAAATAAAGTTACGATAAACTTTATTATTAAGTTGCTAAAGTTGACGAATTTAGCAACTAAAGATAAATATAATTTAATACTAATAATAATAGATAAACTTATTAAGTACTTATATATTATTGCATGCAAAGAGAAGTTTAACGCAAAACAACTAAAATATATTATATTAAATCGACTTATATAGTATCACGATATATCTAAGAAACTAACTAGTAATAAAGACAAGCTCTTTATGTCTAACTATTAGAAGACGCTTCTTTCAATATTAGATACAAGATTTCGAATATCTATTGTCTATTATTTAATTACAAATAGTTAAACAAAAAGAACAAATTAGAGTCTTAAGCAATATTTGAGACATTATATCAACAATACTTATAATAATTGAATATTACTTTTATCTATAATATAACTAGCACTTAACGCAAAGATTTTAAATATTATTAAAGTAACTTTATTCTTCGTCAATTATAGCAAGAAATTAAATCTCTTTAAGAAAAAGTGTACGCATTTGTTTGCATAATTAGTTATCGAAAGAATAGCAACACTAAAGAAGATATACAACAATATCTTAAGAATGTAAAAAAGATTAATCAAGTACTAAAATAAAAAACAAAAAACGATATCTCAATTAAAAGAGAAGAATAAAATATATCTTTTTACAAAAAAATTTAAGATAAGAAAGTTAAGCAAGAAGTTAAATTATGTTAAAGTTAAATTATTTCTTGTTAAGAAAACTAAGAGATCAATTAATTACAAATTCGACTTACTTAAGAACGCCAAAATATTTCTAGTATTTTATATCTTATTATTGAAGTCAATCGATTCAAGTACATCTATATAGAAAACATTTTATTATAAATTACAAAAAGAAAATTAATTTAAGATTAAAAGAATTCTAGAATAAAAAGATCAACAATATTTTGTAAAATAAAAAGAGTACTCTACGACAAAAAACACGTAAAAATTAACTAGCAATCTCAACAATTGCGATACTCTTACTTGGAAATTTTATTAACGTTCGAAAAATCGTCTAGCATAACAAGAGAAAATCAAATAATAAAAGATGTCTTAACTAAAGCATTCGCGATAGAACAATTTGACGATTCTATAACATCTAGCTTCTTTATACTAGATAGTAAACATTGTGTCTTTCGCTTTGTCTTTGTATCGACTTTCTTTAACATCTTTTTGTTGCAAAGCAATCGCGTAATTACGATTGCTAACATAATCTTATTCTTTGTCACTTTAAAGAATAGATTTTCTCTAATATAATTTAAGAAAGTCTACAACATATTTACACACGATTTGTTCGCACAAATACATTTCGAACACTTTAAATAATATAACGAATCTTTTATAGCAATGCAAGACTTGCTAGTATAGCAACAACGTTTATAAACGAAATTAACAAATATTTTATAACAATTTATTTTAAAGACAAAACAAATACGATTTTAATAAGAAGATATAGCATGTAAGCATTTATTTTTCGAAACAAAAAAATTTAAAGAAGAGAAATAATGTTACAATCTTAGTTCGTTACAACTAATATATATTCTACAAAGTATTCTATAGTATATAGTATAATTATTTGCATATTTAACAATTTAGCAAACAAATATTGTTCGATACGCTAATAAGTAAGTTCGACACATTAGTAAGCGAATTCAATATATTAATAAGCGAACTTAATATATTAATAAGCGAGTTTAACATGTTCGACAACAAATATAACAAACAAAAAGAATCTTTTTTAGTATATAGATTTTCTAGATATAACTTTTTTATAAATTGTATTTAATTTATTTATTAAATTATTTTTTATTATAAATACAAATTGTAAACTCTTGTTATCAAATAATTGCTTATATTGTCTAAAGATGTTTACAAATCTCTTTAACAATATTAATCTATCCTAATACTTTAGTTGTCTAGATAGTAGCGTAATAGTTGTGCTCTATATATTGTGAAGAGCTTTGCGTCGTAGTTAGTAGAACTAAGTACGCAACTCGTAACAATATTGTTTTTAATAAAAGCGCAATAACGCTTTAGCTTAAAGCGATTTGTTTAAAGCTATTGTACATTAATTAAAACAAAATCTTTTTTTTTTCGAAATAAAGAAATTATATTTATTAAGTCTACTTATATAACTTACAACTTTAACAACAACAACAAATATAATTATTTTTATAAATTTAATTTATAAGCAAAAAATTAACTTAACGACGTCTATCTTGTTTATAATCTTAAATCGAAGCTATAAAACATAAAGAACAATAGATACTTTTTTAATTTCTTTATTTTTATTAAGAATTTTAAAAAGTTTAAACAATAAGTTATTGCATTAATTTTTAAGTTTAACAATACTTTTTGATGTTTCGTTTTTAAGAAAATTAAACTTAATCTTGTTATTGTTAAAATTATTAACAATATCTTTAGAGAAATTAAGCATCGTTTATTTAATAAATTTATTAATTTTTATTTAATAATAGATAATTTGCTTAAAGATCTAAGTGCTTAATAAGACGATTTAAATAAAAAACAATATAACTTTGTTAAGATTACGTTGTTTAAATTTGTTATAAAAAATATCGAAATCTTTAATTAATACGTTAATTGCTTTATATTTATAATAATTAGAGTTTCTATATTAAAAGTTAATAAAATACATTAATTTAACAAAGATTTAAGCTATAGACTTTAAAGTCGCTACGTTACTTTAACAAATTATATTACTTTTAATTAACTTATTAGATTAATTCGTAAAATCGATTTAAAACTTTAGCAAATAAAAGAATCTTATTTGATTATTACTTAAACTTTTATCTATATATAAACTATTAATAACATTAATAAACACAATAATTGTATTAACATTTTTAAACTTTTTGAACGTATTAATATAAATGTTTGCGACATTAATAACTTTAGCATATATATTTTTATTCGCAATTAGAAACAAAACATAGAAGCATAATTTTAAATTCTTAAAAACAAAATTAAGTTTTTTAATCTTTGTTAAAAATGTTTTAAGTTAAAATATAAATTATATTATAAAAACGCTTTTTGCAAAAAAAAATTAATTAAAATTAAAAATAAAGCTTTTATTAAGCTTAAAACTTATAATGTTAACGATTTTAAATTAGCAACATTTAAAAAAGATAATTTCTCTAATATCTTAAATAATAACTTAAATAACTTTAATAAATTAAAAAATTAAACGTTCTTAACAAAAGTCGCAATTTAAAATAGAAATTAACGCTTATATAAAAAACAATAAAAGAGCTTAAAGTTATGTTTAACTTATAAGATAAAATTTTATTTGCTAAAGTTAAATTTAATTTTAACGCTATTAATAGCAAGTTACTTAATAATTAGCAACTAGATTTTTACGTCAAAATTTGTTCAAATTAAATTTATTTACTTTTTAATAAACGTTATATTAAAGTAATGCTACTTATTAATATCGAAGTCTTCGATAAAGCTTTTATAAATAAGAAGTTTGTTAAACTTTATAAACTTTCTATTATATTACTTTAAAATTTTATTAAATTGCGTTTAATTAATAACAAATTTGTCTTTAATATTATTTATGTCGTTTAAGTTATCGTTAATCTTAGCGAACATATTAATATTTTATAATATTTAATAATTAAACTAAGATAATTTGTAATTATTTTCGACATACTTTAAATTAAGAAGTATAATATACAAATTAAAGATAATATACGATTTCTCGAATTTAACTTTAATTATTACATAAAGTACTACTTGTTAAATTAATAATTGTTAAAGATCTTTAGCAATTAACGCAAGCAATTAGAATATTTGTCTTCAAAGTCTCTTAATAAAGTTGATATTTATTAAATAAATATCTTTGCATTCTTAAAGCTTATTAATAAAGAAAATTACAAAACAATTGTTATATTGTCTAAGCATTTTATTATGCTAAATTAATTAAAGAAAAACAATAAATATTTAGCTTGCATTATAGACAACAATATTATAATAAATATTGCAATTATAATTTTTAGTAATTACAATAAGTTTTATGCGAAGTTTAAACAATTTTTTTTTAGTCTAAAGCAATTAAAGAAGCAAATTTACTTAAAGTTTAAATACTAAATTAAGCTTTTTAATTTATAAGAAACTAATAAGTTATTATTAAATAAAAGCATTAATTATGCCATTAATTTTGTTTTAAAAGCAACTTCTTTAATTAAAAAAATCTATAATATCTCTTATTAAAAAGAAGAAATTATTAGAGTTTATTTAGATAACATAAAAAGCAAAGATCAAATTTGCAACAATATCTTACAATATATTGTTTTTACTCTTATAGTTAAGAAGTCTAATAAGAATTTGCGTATTTACGTAAACTATAAAGATTTTAACGCTTTAACAATTAAGAATCGCAATATTTTATTGTTAATTTAAAAGACTTTGCAAAAATTATGCAAAATTAAATACTATAATAAGTTTAATATTATTGTTGTTTTTAACAAAATTCGAATATATTTTAATAATAAATACAAAATAGTTTTTATTATTTGTTACAATTTGTTTAAGTACGTTGTAATATTTTTTAAGCTATATAACGTCTTAATTACGTTTTAGTTTTTTATTAATAAAACTTCTAATTTTTATCTAAACAATTTTTGCATTATTTACATAAATAATATTTTAATCTACAATAATATTAAAACAAAATATAAAAATTATATAAATAAAGTTTTCGTTAAACTTTATAACATAAGTCTTTATTTAAATATTAATAAGTATATTTTCTTTATTAAGCAAGTTAAATATTTAAATTTAATTATTATTATCAAAGAGATTCGAATAAATTTCAAGAAAATTAAATGTATTTTTAAGTAAAAAACTTTTATTTGCGTATACAATATACAAGTCTTTTTAAACTTCGTTAACTTTTATTAACAATTTATTTATAATTATTTAAGTTTAATTAAATCTTTGTCAATACTTAGTAAACTCAAAAACAAAAGTTTTAATTTTTTATAATAATTTAACAATTTTAAAGACTTTGCGTTTTAAATTCTTAAAAAAATCTTTATTAATTAATTTATTTTGTATTATTTCGATTTTAATTTAGAGATTTAAATCGAAAGTAATATCTTCGATTTCGTAATTATTATTGTATTGTTATAAATAAACTTAAATAAATTGCTTTATTTAATAATTTATATATTTAAAATTATATTATTTGCAAAGTGCAATTACGAAATCTAGAACAAAAGGTTATTAATTATTGTTTACGCTTTCGAGAAGTAACACTTAAAGTATATTAATATATTTATCGAACAATTTATTAAGATTATTATTAATTATTGCAATTTAGAGCATTTTATAACTATTAAACAACTTAATTGTTGTTAAGTTTATTAAATTAAATTTTTATTTAAATTTAATTTCAAGATTATTTATCGATTAAACGTATTAGACACAAAGTTAAACAATTTAATTAGAAAATCGCAAAATTTGCTCTTTAACAACGATAACTTTTGCAATTAATTTTAACAATAAATAATTTTTAAGCAACACAATTTAAGATCGAACATAATTAAAGTTGTTGTATTAATTTTACTATTATTAAGTTTTATTTACAATTTAGTAATAAAATTAATTAATTTATTTTAAGACTTTATCGAGTTTAAACTAATTACTAACAAAAGAATTGCAAAAGCTTACAAAAAGTTTACTTAAATTTTGCTAATAATTAACGAAGATATAGAATTATTTATGCTTTTATTGTTTATAATACTTGCATTACTTTAGTAAAACAAATTTTATTTCGCAAAATCTTTTCTTTTAATTTTGTCGTTTATTATTGTCGCATTTATAATCTTTTAATCTATAATTTTATTGTTTTTAATTATTGATTTTGTCTTTTTTCTTAATATATTTGCTTTATTTACAACTTATTAATTTATATTTGCAATTTTTTTTACAACTTAATTGTTACGCTACTATTTAAACGACTAGAGTATTAGAATAGATTAATATTGTTAAAGAGATTTATAAACGTCTTTAAACAATGTAAGCAATTATTTGATAATAAAGATTTGCAACTTGTATCTATAATAAAGAATAACTTAATAAATAAATTAAATACAATTTATAAAAAAGTCGTATCTAAGAGATTTATATACTAAAGAAGATTTTTTTTGTTCGTTATATTTGTTGTCGAATATGTTTAACTCGTCCACTAGCGTGTCGAACTCGTTTATTAGTGTGTTGAACTCGTTTACTAACGTATCAAGTTTGCTTACTAGCGTATCGAGCAATATTCGTCTATTAAGTTGTTAAACATGCAAATAATTGTACTATATGCTATAGACTACTTTGTAGAGTATATACTAGCTATAACGAGCTAGAGTTGTAACAACAATCTATTAAGAAAGTATTATATAACTAGATTAATAAATTAATGAAATTAACGATATCGATTCACTAAGATTATTAATCTAGAGAATTAATAAATTATTAAAATTAAAAGCATTAATTTATCGATTTAATTAATTTATTATATATATAATT
>JAABUW010006384.1_pt1 | contig 14800 bp, 2 predicted proteins | sample 5560081 | NCBI WGS metagenome assembly JAABUW01 (sample SAMN10711882, study PRJNA513363) | rock metagenome | isolation source: Antarctica rocks | place: Antarctica: Victoria Land, Knobhead sud
TAAATAAATATAGTACTATATTTTATCTCTCTATATTTTATATATAGAGAATTATTTTTATAACTTTTTTACTGTTTTAAGCTATTAATATAAAAAAAAATTAATATTAATATATTAGAAAGCTCTCTATAAACGTTTGTACTATTATAAAATAAAATAAATCAATTTTTAGAATATTTCTCTTTATTAAATAGATTTTGATAAAAAATTTACTAACAAAAAAATACTAATAGTTCTGAATTTTCTAATTAATAAATAGATTTTTCTATTAATTTAATAGATCTAAAATTTCTCTAATTATTTTTTTAACAATCTAAAAAAAATAATAGTATTTTTTGATAAAAGAGAAATAATAACAGAAATTCAAAATTTTATATTTTAGATAATTAAATTTGATAGATTGCTATAAATAAATTTAACTATATTTTTAATATAATTTTTTGTACTAAAATATAATAGAAGTCGAGTTTTTTATTTTTAAACTTCTTTTTCTAAAATTTCTTAATTTTAATTTTAGTATATCAAATTTCTTCTACTAAATTATATATAATGTGAGATTACACGATCGTGTAATAGAAGTGGCGCTATCAAGACGCACGCTATGCGTATGGAGAGCAAAATAGAAAGATAGATCTACAATTATAAGAGAAATAAATCGTAAAAATTCAAAAAGAAATTCTCGAAAAAAAAACTCTTTATTGTTAAAACAAAATTTGGGCGTTGTCTTAACGCATAACGTAATTCGACTACAAGTTACAATAGAGTTTGAAATGTTATAATTATAATATTACAATTGTTTCTCTTTTTAGAATTTTGATTCTCAAAATTAGTGTTGTATTTGCTAACTATTATGTGTTGCGAATGCGCGATAATTGCGATTATATTTTGCGTTCGTTATTAATTTGTTTGTTAATAAAAATGTATAAATAGATTATTCTTGCATTGTTCTCTATATTTTTTATATATTATAAGTAGAAAATTGTTGCAATAGCAACAAGAATGTTTCTCTTATATATTATTGAGTAACAATCTTGTAATTAAACAAGACTTTTATAAATGCTTTTCGATTATAAATTAAAAACTCGAAAAAAGCTTTTTACTTATTGTACAATAGTAGTTTATCTTTAGAGATTACAATTAGATTATACTACAATTTTGAATTAACTAAAATCAAAGTATTATGCGCAATACTTTCTATTAGACGTTTCGTTTCTTGCGCAATGTTAATTCGTAATTTTGCAATAAAAATCTCTTTGTTTTGTAAATTATCTCGATTTGTGTATTTGAGTCGAATTAAGTTAGCGCAATGCAATTAAAACTTATTGTATATTTACTAGAAAATTATTTGAATTAGAAAATCTATCTAAAAAAACATAGAATTAGATAACAAAAATATATTATTCTTTATATTATTGTAATCAAATTTAAGAAGTTGCAATTTTTACTTAACTTCTTATATATTTTAACAATAGTAGAGATTCTATTTTGTTTGCGCAATATTGTCGATCAAATTGTATTAATTTTGTTTTGCTAGATTGTTTCGATTTATTCGAAGATATAATTTTTTTGTTTTAAGAGCAAGAACAACAACTTGTTATTGTTTATAAAATTGCTTCAATATTGTATTTGTATAAGTTAAAAATCGCTTTAATATTTAATTGTTTTTGCAAAAAGAATTTTTTTTTTATTAAATAAAATAGTAGAGTTTCTCTTATTTTTTTTTCTTATTTAGAATTTTCTTTATTTTTTATTTTTTGTTCTCGCTTATTAGTATTATTTGAGTTGATTCAACAATATTAAAATTCTAATAATAAAATTTAAGAAACAAAATATAAAAAATTAAATAAATTTGTTAATTGTTTAAAAGTTGCAATTAATATATTTGCGTCTTAACAATATTTATAATAGAGAACAATCTTATATATTTGTAGAAAAACTTTTTTTTAAATCGAATATTCTTAAAATTTTTAATAAAAAATATAATCTTATCTTCTATTTTGTAATATTAAAACTTGATTTTTTTATTATAATATTTTGTTTGCGTTTTTTATATATTTTTTAGTTGTTTTTTTATATAATCGCGTTTATTTTACAAGATTTGTATATATTTTTAAGCAACAAAAATATTAAAACATTTTTTGTTATTCTAACTAAAATCGAAATTTAAATAATACTTAAACGCAATCTTAAAAAACAATATATTCGAAAATAAATAAACAATATTATTATATATATATTAAGTTATTAATAAGAGAAATTTTTAATTGTTTTGTCAATAATTGTAATAGCAACAAAGATAATACTTTAATATTTGATTTTGTTTTTTTGTTTATCTATTTGTTTGCAAATAAAAAACAATATTTAGTTTTTTTTTTATACAAATACTATAGTATATTATAAATTAATAGCTATTAATAAACAATATATTTTTGTTAAATACAATTCTCTTTATACTCTTAAAGAAGAGAAAAACTTTTTCGAATAAAATATTGACTAAATTTTCTATTGTTTAAATTGATTTAACTAAAATATATAGTATTATTTTAAAAAATCGATCTACAATAACAAGAATTGTATCGTAAATATTATTATTATTGCAACTAGAAAAAACTTTTGTAATAAAATTTATAAAATTTGTTTTTTTAAAATCGAGTAAATATAGATAACACAAAAAACTTATTATATAAGCGATATCGAGACATTTTGAATTGTTAATATATATTGTATTTTCGAATATACAATTCTATTTTAGTAAATATACAAAATTAATAGAACTTTCGATTGATTAATATACAATTTTTTTTAACTTTAAAGTAATTTTTGTTTAAAGAGTTATTATAATACAAATATAATAGTTTCAATTTTAGCAAAATTTTATTTAATATATAGATTGCGCAAAAATAGTAAAATAAATTGTTGTTAAATTTTTATTTATATTTAGTATATTTGTTGTGTTGAAAAAAAGCAATTAATTGCTATTTTATTTTAAATTTTTTTTTTTTTTAAAAATATCTTTATTGTTGTTAACAAAATTGAGAAAAAAGATTTTATTAAATTTTTGTATTTGTATATTGCGTTAATATTGTTGCATTGCAATTATTAAATTACAATATTTTTCTCTATATTTGAGTTAATATTATTAGAGATTTTAGAAATATTTTTAACAAGTAATTTATTAAATATTTTAGTATTAAAAATATTTTAAATGCGCAAAACAATTTTAGTGCAAATTAAAATTAATATTGTTTTAGTTGCGCTCTTAATTAGAATAAAAGTTATTTTAATAATTTTAATTGTAATATTTTTAAACTTGTTTTAAAAAATAGATAGACAAATTTTGTTATTTGTTTTGTTTTTGTAGTTTAATTGTCTTGACAATTTATTTGCAAAATTAATTTTTTTTGTTTAATATTTAATTTCGAAATTATATTTGACAAACAAAAAAATTTATTAAAATTAACAACAATTAAGAAATGTTGTTGTTATAAAATACTTTAGATTGTTATAATTTGTTAAAACAATAATTGACAAATAATTGTTTTTAAAATAGTATTGTTATTGCTAAAATCTCGCGACAATAGCTAATAGCTCTTAATTATATATTTTATAGCAAATTTTAATAAAATTATCTTTCTAGAGTAGAATGTAATAGAGTATTATATTGCTTGATTGTTGTTTTGCGTACAAAGCACAAATTAAAAAAAAATCGCAATAGCAAATCTCGATATATCGATTTCAATTATAATTCGATTCTTAAAATCGAAATATATTAATATAAAAATATCGATAAAAATATCGATAAAAGTTCGAAACGCAATTAAAGCGAAAATATTAAACAAAAACAATTTATTTTGTTTTTTTTGTTTGTTATTTTAAACTCGATTAAGAGTCTAGTTATTTTTGCAAAATATTTAACAAAACGTCGATAAAAGTTTGCAAACTCTAGAAATACTTGCAACTCTTACAATATAATAGATCGAAATTATATATAAATTAACTTTATTTGTAACGCATCTATAACAATATTTTTATTACTAACAATATAGTTTAGAAACTCGATACTCTATATTAGAAAAGTATATTTAGAAAGCTTCGCATATAGTTTGAATTGTTTTAGTTAATTAAATACTTGTTAAATATAATTTCAATATTTTTCGCAAATTTTAAAATAGATTAGAATATTGTCTAAATAAATAATATAAATATAGTTTATTAAATTTTGTAGTACTTTGTTAATTAAAGCTTAAAAAATAATAAAAGTATTAAATAAGTTAAAGAATATAATTGCATACTTAAAGAAATTATAATATATACAAAACGCAATCTTTTATTTGTCTCTTTTTTGTATACAAATACAATAGTATATATTTTTAAAATCGAGTTTAATAAAATAGTATATATCTATTAGTTAATTTAGCGTCTCTTTAATAAAAAGTAGTAAATATCTATTCTTAATAATTATCGAGTTTAGCTCTTAATAATTTATATAAAATTAAAAAATATTATTTTTTTTAAAAATAAATAGTATCGAGACATTTGCACAATTTGTAAATTCGCAAATATATTTTAATATTTAATTTTCGAACAAGTAATTTCGAAATATAGCAAATTTTTTTTGAACAATATATACAAAAATTTAAACAACAACTTTGTATTAAGTTGTAAATTTATAATATAATTATTTTTGTTATATTTTAAAAATAGAGAGATATTAATTTCGAAAAAACAATTTTTGTACAATAAAATCTCTATTAAAACTTAAAAAATCGAAAAAAAGATTGCTTTTACAATAGTATTAATACTACTTATTACAAATATATAGATTAAAGCGTTCTTTATATACAATAGAAAAATTTTAAGAGAATCTATTATAATTTTGTTTTCTATTATTTAATATCTTTATATAAGAGTTTGCTAATTAATATACAAGTTTGTTTTTATTATTTATAATAGTTTAACAATTATATTTTAAACAATTTTCGAAAAGAAATAGAAAATTTAATACAATATATATTTTTTGTTGTTATTATTGCAAATTTTAATATTTATATTGTAGAACTCTAGAAATTGTATTTCGATTTTGTAAAAAATTTCGATTTTAATAGACAAAAAATTTGTATTCTCTAAATATTATATTTTTGCTTATTGTTCGAAAATACAATTGATATATATTTTTTTATTTAGAAGTATTACTTTTTTGTAATATTTATTTAATATATATATAAATAATTTTGTCAAAATTGTATTAATTTTTGCTTTATAATTTGCAATAACAACAATAATTGTTACAAATCTTTTTAGTTTTTCAAATTGTTAAAAATCTTGTTAATATGTTAAAACAATAATATCTTTTGCGTAATACGCGATATATTTGATTTTGCAACAATTGTTATATTAACTTGCGAGTTTTTTTTCTTAAAAAAAAACAATTAAGAGAGATATATTTTTGTTAATTACAATTGTAATATATGCAAGTTTTGTTTGTACAATTATTGCTATTTGCGTTGTTTTGCAAAAGAAATATAATAATATCTTTATATTAATTTTGTTAAAAAAAATTGTAAAAATTTAATTTAAAAATTATTTTGTTCGATTCTTGTTTAAAACAATTATCTCTCAAGATAAAACAAAATTTATAATTTGATTTTTGAAATTAATTTTTATAATTATTTTGCAAAATAATAGTATCTTTTATGTGCGCAATTAGCGTAACAAGCGCGTTTCTTATTATAAGAAAATTAGAAACAACAATAATTTTTTTATAAATTTTGTCTCTTAATTTATTTAAAAATATATTTTGTTTTTAAAACTTAATAAAGAGTTCTAAATTTGTTTCTAAGATTTTTAAATAGACAACAAAGTTGTTTACATTTTGCGTAAGATTTTGCTTAATATAATTATATTTAATTGCAATAATTAGTTAACAATTCTTAAGTAATTTTATAAAATTTATTAAATACTATAAGAATTGTTCGAATATTTAAGTATCTAAAACAATAAAGTTTATTTTTTTGTGATTGTTTTATTGCGTTGTCGAATTGTTGCACAAAAAAAATTAATACTAGCAAATTTTATAACTTTTAATAGAAAAGAACTTTAAACTAAATTCGAATATAATTTTTGTAGTTCTAATTTAGTTTTTTTATTTCTTAAATTTTTTTTTGTAATAGTTATTTAAATAAGACAATCTTAAATCAAATATTAATTTTTGTTTTTTCAAAAATAATTTGTTGTTTTTTAAAGTATTGTTTTTTAAAGATATTGTACAACGTTGTTGTATAAATAACGTATTTATTTTGTTATCTTATAACAAGATTTGAAATTTCTAGTTTTCTTTTAAAAAAAATTGATATTTATATTTAACAACAAATTATTTCGACTTCTTTTTTTTTTCTTTAGAAAAATTTTGTAGTTAATTTCGAGATTGTCAAAAATAAAACTTGTATTTGTCTCAAGTTTGTTTTTAATCAAAAATTTGTTATTAAAATTGTTATATTTTTTGTTTAATAATTTTTGAGAGTCGATAACTACAAAGAATTTTTTAATTGTAATTGTATTGCTTTTTGCGATAATTTTTTTTGTCGCAAATTTGTTTTTGTTGAAACAAATTGTTTTTTTAAATTTTTAATTCGACATTTTAATAAACGATCGCTCTTAGAAAATTAAACAATTTATTACTATAAAATTACACAATTGTGTAATAGAAGTAGCGCTATTAAGACGCATATTATGAATATAAAGAGCAAAATAGAAATATAAATCTACAATTATAAAAAAAAAATTGTAAAAATTTAAAAAGAAATTCTTAAAAGAAAAACTCTTTATTGTTAAAACAAGATTTGAACGCTATCTTAATATGTAACGTGATTTAACTACGAGTTACGATAGAGTTTGGAATGTTATAATTATAATATTATATATAATTTTTAAAAATTAATTAATTACTATTATTGTTTAAGTAACTTTTAATCTAATATTAGTATTTGCTAGATTTTTTACAAATATTTAAATTATTATATTAAGTATTGTCGACTTCAAAATAAAAAAAACAATAATAAAAAATCTGTTTTTTCTCTCTATATATTGTATTATAGATACTACTCTCTAATAATAAAATACTAATATTTTATTTTTTTGCTATTAAAGATTTGCTAGTTTGTTATTAAACTTTATTGTATTTACTTTTATAATTTTTTTAGAAAAATTTTTCTTAAAAATATTACAAAAAATAATTATTTTTTCTAAAATAGATTTTTTATTTATAATAAACAAAGTTATCGAATAGACTTTAATATAAACAAAAATATTTTCGAAAATTAAAAAATCGAATATTTAAATATATTTTTCTAATAGAACAAAACTATCTAATTTTTTTTAATTCTCTAATTCGAAATTTAGATATTTTAACTATCTATATACAGAACTATTTTTTTTAATAAATTGATTACAGAATTTGAAGTTCGAATTTTGTTATTTATAGATAGAAAATATAATAGAAAACTGTAGATACAAAAAAGATATAAAAATATTCGAAATAATAAATAGAATTAAAAAATTTCGATAAATACTCTTTTTAGTAGTTGTAATAATTCTATTGTTTAAATAGCTTTTGCTCTGTTCAAAACTATTCAAAAATAGAAAAAATAGTAACGCAATTTTCTAATTTAACAGAAATTTTAGCTATCTAGTTAACAGAAATAGCAGTATTTGATAAAACAGATTACTAAATTTTGCTATCTTCAAGAAATATTTAAATAGATATATAGATATAAATATAAATATCGATTTTAATTAAAAAAAAACAGTTTAAAAAATTCTGTATAGAACTGTTTGAAAAACAATCTCGATCTCGATTTGTTTAACAACAATCGATTTCTACTAACTTAAGTATTTTTTTAATATTGTAATTTTCTAGATAGAAACTTCTTAAATAACTCTTTCTATATATATAGAATCGACTAATATAGAGTAAACAATACTAAATAAACAATAGATTGCAAAAACAAAGATATAAGAGTTGCAAAAATAACTAAATAGTAGAAATTAAAATAACAAACAAACAATTGACAAAATATTCTAATACAATCTCTTTCAAAATTACAAAGAAATTCCGTGTATATTTATTAGAAAATAGACAATATCGGCAATTCCGAGATTCTTGTTAATAGTAATATTAGTAACTAATAGTCAAAGTAGCAGATTAGTCGATAAGTTTGCTCTATATAACTAAGCGCAGAATCTAGTTGCAAATATTTAAGTATCGCAGCATTAATAGTCTTAGCAAAAATAGTAAATTTAGCAGAATTAGTATAGCTCGCACTCTTTTTACAATTTCTATTGAAAGAACGCAATCTATATATTGCTTATAATCTTTTTACAATAGTATCAATAGTACTAAAATCTTTTGTGCTATAGATATAAATTCAAATATACTTTTAATTGTCTATATTAGTTCTACTATAATTATAATTAATATATTTAATAACTTAATTTTAATTAATTTTATTACTTTAAAATTGTTAATAAAACAAAACTTTAAATATCTCGATAATTAAATACAATCTAAGATTATAGAAATTTGTATATGTTCTTTTTACTATATATAGAAATTTTTAATATAGATTATATTAGAGATTGCGTCTTTGCGTAGATCTAAAATCTATTATATTTATTTATATTATTTACAATATTATTTGTCTTGCTTATCTTATATTATATTGTATAGTTTTTTCTTATTTCTAGCTTCTTCTTTTAAGCAATTCAATTAATTGTTAACTTTAATATTATAGTCTTTGTTTAACTCTTAAATTTTACTTAAGTTTTATATTTATTTTAATTTAAATTTTTTCGATCGACAATTTTTGTTGTATTAATTAACTTGTTTACAATTTATATTAATCTTAATAATATTAAGTAGACGTTAAACACAATTTACAATATTTATATTTCTCTTTTTTAATATTGTTTGTTTGTCGAATATCTTTTAATTAGCACTATTTAGAAGTTAAGTATAGCAAATAGTCTCTATATATTTTATTTGTCTATTTATTTGTCAAATTAGTTGTTAAGTTGTAATTATTGTACTAAATTCGAAATATTAGTATTTCTAATATACTTTCGACAAAATATTTGTTTAGTTCGATTTTTAAAGAAAAATCTATTTTAATATTATTATTAAATTTAATTGTCTTTTGTATACAAATTGCAATTAGTCGATTATATCTTAAATTAAGTTAAATTAAGTTAGATTAGATTAGATTAAATTATCTCTAAAAGTTTTGTTTATCTTTGTATTAATTTTATTCTTAGAATTTTTCTAAAAGTGTCAATATAGTTAGTTAATATATTATATTAATCTTAAACAACTAACAAGCAATCTATTCTTTTTGTATAAAATACTTATTTTTAAATTACTTTTTATCTTATTATTTTATAGATATTATTGCAATCAATTAATACAATATATAGATATTAGACTATATTAAAGTAGTTTAGACTAAAATAAATCTTTTTGAAAAAAAAAAATTATTTTTGCAATATTATTTCTTTTATTATTTTTTTATAAAATATATTATAGTTAGTTAATATATTTTATAAATCTTAGATTAAATTAAATTAAATTAAATCAAAATTTTTCTAAAATTTAAATCTATATTTTAAGAAAAATTCTTTCTTAGATTGTAGCTAGTACTTTGCGACAATTGTTAATTTCTAATATTAGCAAATTTAATCTTATTTACTCTATTTTTTATTAAATATTTTAATATAGATTTGCTAACTCTATTGTTGACAAATATATTTTTATTGTTTAGTTTTTTATATTGTTGTAATACTATCTTGAATTTAAACTCGAAACTATTTAAATTAAACAAAAAATCTTTTAAAGAAAAATATATTTTTGCTTTAAGTTTCAAATTGCAATTTGTTTTTTTATTGTAGAATTTTTTTTTTTTTGCAATTTGCGCAATCTTAATTCGATTTTTGTTGTACTTTAATTATTCTATAGTCTCTATATAATATTTTAGATTTCTAATATTATTAGCTTAATATATATAATTATATAATTTGTATTATAGATTACTTGTCATTAATTTAATTCTTTTCAAATTTAATTGTAATATGCGCTCTATAACAAAATTTCTCTATATAGTAACAAATTATAATATATATTATTTTAATTATCTTTAATTTTAGTTTTATAAACAAATATTTAATTAAGAAATTTGTTTTAAAACTTTTTTAATTATTATTAAAAAACAATAATACAAAGATCTTAATAATTATTAAAATTTAAAATATTTTAAATAGTATATTTGTTTGTTAATAATTTATACTTAAAAAAACGCAATTTTGCAACAATATTACAATATAGTTATATAACTTTTTGTTGTTGCTAAAATTGTAATAGTTTTTAATTATTTCGCATACTTGCTTTATTATATATAATCGAATATTGTTTATCGAATTAAACAACTATAACAAATTAGTTTTAAATCAATATTAACAAATTAAAATAACTATTTTTTTTGTCTTTTTTAATACTAAAATATCGACAATATTTTTGTTTTGTTAATATTTAAAACTATTTATTCAAATAGCTATTTTTTTCTATAGCTTTTTTATTAATTTAAACAATTTTGCTTTTTGTCTAGAATTTATTCAAAAATTGCAATTTTTAAATTTAACACTATTATAGACAATTGTAACTTGCAAAAAAGAAATTATATTTTATATAATTTGTTTATATTTTAATATTAAATAATATTTTAAGCGTTGTCTAATACTTTTTTATAGTACAAATATATTAGCAAGTATTGTTTAAGTTTTTTGCAAAAATAATAATTCTTTTTGTCGATTATTAAATACAAAAAAATAAAAAATAAAATTCGAACAACTAATTGTCAAAAATATAAAATTGTAAGTATTAGAAAAAGATTAAAATAATTGTAATTTATATATTTTCGATTTTCTAATTATATTTTTAAAAAACAAAATAACAAATAAAAGCTATAATCGATTAAGAAAAAACTTAAAAAAAAAAAAAAACTTATTTTATCTTGTATTTGCAAAAATAATATTTTTATTGTATTGCTCTCTTTCTTGTTAACAACAAAAATTCTTCTATATTTGTTTAAAAAATACAAGAACTTGTTCGATTTAAATTTTTTTTTTTTTTTTTTATTTGTCGAACTATTATTCTACGCAAATATAAATTAATAAATATCTTTCAATTTAACTAATAACAATTGTATTTATTAAAAATATTGCAACTCTTAATCTCTTAGATATAGTTAACAAAGTTATATACGTAAATATTGTTAAATCAATATAAAACAAAATATAAAAAAATATTTATTACAAAGTAAAAGACTTAAGACAAGAAAAGATACTTGTTTAAAAAAAAAATATTAAAAAAAAACAAAAACAATAAAAAACTAATATAATATATCGATATATATTTGTTTGTAGTCTAAGTTAGATTTAGCTTAGTATAACTTAATATAACTTAGTATAACTTAATATAACTTAGATTAATTTAATTTGTTCTAAAAAAAATTTGCTCAAAATATTCTATATTGTTTGCTTTTTTATTATATTATTTATATTATAGTAAATATCTTAATAAACTAAAACAAATATTGTTGTATTATTTATTATAAAAAAATAATAATTTTAGTTATTGTCTTTTATACTTTAATTTATCGAAAAACTAAAATTGTGCAATTCTTTTAATTATTGTTAATTATTTTCGAATATTCGATTTTTAACAAATTATCTAAGTTGCTTTGTTAAAGTAAAAACAAATTTTGCAAAATTGCAAATATTAAAGAGAAATTAAACAATCTCTTTATAATAAATTTATATTTATTTATTCAATTAATATTTATATAATATATTAATTTTTATTGTATATTCAATCGATATAAAACAATACAATAGAATATATTATTATATACAAAAATATAGAAAAGACTTTGCGCTATATATATTTTGCTATTTAATACAATTAACAAAACAACTAGCAACAATATTATTTAAGTAAAGTTTTTGCTTCTACTATTTACAATATTAGATAGCAAGTTTAAAATATTGTCTACAAAATTTACAAATTGTATTTCAATATTGTTGTTTTTCTTGTTAGAAGATTTTGTACTAGAGTTTGTTAAAAACAATCTATTTGTCGAACAACTATTTTATTTAACAATAATATTTTAATTTTTTTTTTTGCGTTTAAAGTAGAGAATACAAACAAAACTATTACTGTTTCTTTTGTTAATCTAAGATAAATTACTTTTTCTATTGTATTAAAATATATACTATCTAAGTCTATTGCTATTATCTTTCTTATTGTTGTTGTTTTTGTCTCTATTAAACTTATAGAAATAGTGCAATTCTAATATATAATTAGATTACGTAGAAAAGTAAAATAACAAAAAACAAACAATTAGTTAACTACTATCTAATAATCTAATAAATAAAAGTTTAGTAAAATTGTCTATCTAAGATTCTTAGAGTATCGATATATTATTAAATAGTATAAATTGAAATTATATTTTAATCGATAATAATAGTATAAACAATAATATTTTAATTTGTTTTAATAAATTTAGAAAAAACAATATTTAGAAAAAGAATCTATTATATATCGATTCAAGTACTAGTATAGTTTTCGACAACAACAAAAATAACAATTTGAAAAAATATAATTTAAAACGTTTATATTCTATATTAATTAGTTTATTTTCTCTTATAGAGCAAAAAATATATCTATTAATTTCTCTATTAATTTTATTTTATTTTATTTTATTAATATCTATTTAATTTTAGAACAATTGCAAAAATTGTCTTTGTTACAAGTTGCAAACTCGATTAGAATATAAGAATCTATATATTAGAATATATTTAAAAAAAAGATATAAAGTTTAATAATAGTATTTTATATATTTATCGAAAAATTATTTGCTCTATATATTGCTTTAAATTTAACAATTTTTTATTAAATTAATTAAGATCAAAATTAAGTTGTTTTAAATTTAATATATTAGAAAGTATATTAATACAAGAAATTTATTGCAATATACGTGCGTTAATATTATCAATCTTAAATATATTTTTGCACTTCTATTAAGAATACTATTGTTGCAAAAAACAATATTACAAAGCTTCTAAATATATTTCGAAAGTATTTCTATTAAATAGAATTTAATAGCAATTTGTGTCTTTAATTAGTTTAAAATTAAATAAAGTTCTTAAAAAATTAAAACTTATCTAAGATTTTCGATACTACAATATAATTTTTTTTACAATTTAACTAATAATAGTCTTATTTTCTATTAACAATATATTTAGAGACTATTTAATACTTATTTATTAAAAAATCGAATTTAAGAATTGTATTTAGCTTAACAATAAATTTCTTTAGATTGTATAATTTTAAGAAAAACTATATTTTTAAAATCTTTGCTTACTATATTAACGCTAGTAATTTTATTAAAAATCAATAATAGTTTTTATAATTTTGTTTAACTTATAACAATGTTTACAACAAAGTAGAGACAAATATTTGCAACAAATTTAACAAAAATATCTTCTTAATTGTTGTTAAAAGCAATAGCTATAATAATATTAATAAAAACAATATAATTTAGTATCTTTTAGCGCAATTAAAGTACAATTGTTGCAATTAAATTAACTTAATTTTAAATAAATTAGACTAATTTAATCTTAAACAATTTAATTTAATCTTAAATAAACTAACTTAAAATTTAAACAATTTAATTTAGTTATTAATTAATTTAAGTTTTAAAATAGATTTATTCTTTTTACTAATAACAAAATTCTTAACAACTGCTATTTTCTCTTTATATTTTTTATTTTCTTTAATTTATTAATTATGTTTTCTACAATTTCGAGTCTTAAGATAACAACAAAAAAAATATATATTATACAAAAGTCTATATATTGCGTAATCTAATTAATTTGTTTAATATATTATTGTAGTTTAAACAATATAAAATAAAGATATTATTATTTATTGTTAAAATAAATATTTAAATAATAGAAAAAATATATAAACTAAAAGTCTCTCTATAATTCTAATAACGCAAATTTTGTTAACTTAACTTAGCTATTGCGTTTTTAATTTTTTTTCTTCTTTTAATATTCTTTAGCTTATATATTTGCAAATCGAATTTTATTAATCTTAAAATTAGAATTATATATAATATTATATTAATCTTAATCGATAAAGTTGTTAATATAATATTTTGTGCGTTTCTAATTTGTCGATATAAGATATATATTGCAAATAATATATAATAAATTATAGAATTGTCGAAAATATAAACATATAGAATTTTTGCTTATATTAGTAAGAAAGTCGACTATTTTATATATTTTATATATTGTATTAGTAATTTCTTAATTAACTTATTATTTTATTTTAATTAATATTTTTATATACTTTTGTTAGACTGACCGCGTCGGGTCGGATTACCGAGTTCGGATCGGATATTCGACCCGAATCAAATCGAATCGATTCCAAAAGTTGAAATCAAATTGTCGATTCGATTTCTAATGTTGAAACCGACAATTCGAATCGGATTGCAGACTTGAAATCGAAAACCGATTCGAAAAATCGATCCGAATTGCTAAGACTACTATTTTTAGTATTTTATTTTATTTTTAGTATTAATTAATTAATAATTTAATAGAAATAATTAATCTATTTGATTTAATTAATAAATAAATATAGTAGATTATTTTTATATTATGCATTACTATTGTGCATTATCTAAAA
>JAABUW010006385.1_pt1 | contig 14800 bp, 19 predicted proteins | sample 5560081 | NCBI WGS metagenome assembly JAABUW01 (sample SAMN10711882, study PRJNA513363) | rock metagenome | isolation source: Antarctica rocks | place: Antarctica: Victoria Land, Knobhead sud
AAAGCAATAGAAAGAGTGGTGCGCAACAACAATCAGCCTCAAACCAACAGGCGGCGTTTCAAAGGATGCGACGGAGATTAGGCAGCAAATCTTGTTCCTACATCGGATTCCATCGGACTCGGGTACATTCTCATTGCAACTCATTGTAAAATTGGATTTCATATCTCATAACATGCAACTCCCATAAATCCACCAAAGTATGCAACCCTCGTCCCGATAAGCCGCCCACCCAACCCCACGCCCGCGCCTTCCCTCATTTGTTCATCAAGCAAACTTCGCCTCCATCGGACTCACCGGGCTGACTGGCTCATCTCGACTTGGCGTGTAGGCAGGTGGTTGGTGCGCTGTGTGGTCTTCGGGATGGCGATGGTATTGCAGCTCGATGTTGCGCCGCTCCGTGCGTTGGCGCTTGGCGGTCATACGGTATTTGTGCGTGGCGATGCAGGCATAGATGAAGAGGGTAAAGTGGATGAGGCTGGCGGTGAATGTTAGCAACATGGTTGAACCGACTTGGAGGATATAGACTGGCGGTAGAAGTGCTAGCCATATCCGTTCGCAGGAAGAGGTCAGGGGTACTCACATTATGAACGCCAAAAATACATTCCCCGCAATCTCCGTCTTCCCCGCCGTGTAAATCTCCGGATTGCACTCCTTGGAGAAGAAGTTGTACGGGGTATCGCAAAGGATGAAGCCGTCAACTTCGAGTTCCACCGGTTTCCAGTACCAGAACCAGCCCGTGTAGATGGAAAGGACAATGCCAGGGATTCCGAGGGCCCAGATGATGAGGTCGATGGCGACGTGGATGCCCGGGTGGACGGATTTGCCGGACCGATGGAAGACGTCGAGCCAGAGGATCGAAGGGTTGTAGATGAGGCAGAGGACGATCTGGGAGGCGATGGTTAGTATGGTTATTCGAGGATGGGGGTGGCGGGGACACGTGAGACATCTCAAGCGGAGGCAATTCATTGGGGAGGAGGGAAACTCACAGAAGCAAGAGGCAGTCCATCAAGCCAGTCTCCCGAGGGTGAAGGAAAGTAGGTGTCTGTGATATTGATAGACACAGCAAACATGATCATGCCCAGAAATGCGAACAAGGTGGCGAGGATGCGGAGGACGGCTTTGACATGCCATCTGCGGTCCTGCTCACTCAGTCGGCGCCGGGTCTCGATCGACAACATTGGAGCCATGATGGAAGAGATGCGTGTCGATGCTAAGAAGGACCGGAGTGGATTGCTGAGAGTCAGAGTAAGTAGAGGTGCTGGGTGAAGTAAAAGAAGGTTACACATTACCTACCTTCCGTATTGAGCTAGTGACGCGAACTTCAAGCTTCTTGTCTTACTTCACGGAGTACGGCGAAAAAGACAGGAGACCTGTTGGATGATCTAATCGGAGTGTATAAAGTATTTGCCCAGATAAGAAACAGCTTTGTTGAAGAGTACAATGTCTCCGTTGTCCTCCACAATGGCCAAAGACAATATGTACCAGCTGTTCTCCTCAATCAATTAGCGCTCTACCACTTCTTCCTTAAGCTCTGCGGGACGGCAAAGGGAATCCCGTCCTTATCGATAAGATGCAGTCTCGATACCGCCGACATCAATCCCCTCCATCTTCACTCACGTTCCCCGCCAACAATGTCCACCCCTACACCTCAACCCCGCTACAAACTCACCTTTACAACCCCTCATCCCTCCCTCCCCTCCATCAAATCCGCCCTCTTCGCCGCCGGCGCCGGTACCTACCCTGGCGGCAAATACACCCACGTCTGCTTCGAAACGCCCGGCACGAGCCAATTCATGCCGAACGAGGGCGCGGTGCCGAACATTGGCACCGTGGGGGTGTTGGAAAGGGTGCAGGAGATGAGGGTGGAGGTGTTGTGTGTGGGGCCGGAGGTTATGAGAAGGAGCGTTGAGGCGTTGAAGAGGTAGGTTTTTGTTCCTGTGGGGGAAGTCGATGGTGATCATTTGGGAAAGGGCACATCCGTATGAGGAGGTGGCTTATGAGGTCGTTAAGATGGAGGATGTGTGAAAGGGGGTGCGGTGGTAGGAATCAGGCGAAGGTGTATCTTGAGAGGGGAGTTGAGATTAAGGTATAGTACGGAATGCTTTGCCGTCTAACGCTGATGGTGTCCCTGATTTGAGTATATCCAGGGCGTGGCATTGATTGTAAGATTACACCAAAGTAAAATGGCTGAGTAGAAATTTGATAGGAAGACATCTATTGGGGAAGAGAAAAGTATTATCCCAATACGAAGAGAAGAAAGTCCAAGTCTGCAATCCGATCTTTATGTCCTCGACCATCACTCCTTCCCAAATTACCCAAATTACCCGTCTTGTATGATATCCATGAACTCATTACCCCTCAACCTTTACCTCTGTAGTTCCAACCGCCTCAGCACTAGCCCCCTTACTCGCGTCATCCACATCAAGCGGAGTATCCTCATCGTCTTCGCCATGCCTGGGCCTTATAATCTCAATGCTCAAATCCGAGTCCTTGGAATACACCCTCAACCCCACGACGCACACAGCATTCCACGGATCATCCGCAAACTCCGCATTCTCATCGTCGTCTTCGGCCGCGGCTTCTGCCATAGTCTCAGCGGACGGAGGTTCGGGAGGGAAGTCAAGGTCGCTATCGATGGAGGAGTCGAAAGATGCATCCGAGTCGTATAGCCAGTCGTCTGGGCCTGCGATGGTGGACGGTGCGGGGGCACTGGTGGTTTGGACAAATTCGCCATTCACTTGGACGGAAGGGATAGACTGCAAAGCACTGTGGAATCGCTCGGCCTTTGTCTCCTCCACAGTCTTGGCTTCGTTGGGCGCCTCGTCTGTTGCTTTGGCCTCGCTGGGCTTGTCCGTGACATTGCCAGGTATTGGATCGGCAGTATCGGAATGCGGCTCGGTGATCTCTGTCTCTTTTGACACTCCATTCATCGGCTGTTCTTTGTTCAATGTATCTTGGGATAGGGGTATAGGTGCAGCCTCCGCGTTCCATTGCGGTTCGGTGGATTGAAGCTCAACAGCAGCTTCGGTTGTGACCTCTTTGTCGGGTTGATCTCTGCCACTGACGTCGCCGTTGACTGCGGGAGTAGCGGTCGCACCAGCCACAGAGGCATCCTGAGGCTCGGTGGATTTCTTTTTCTCCGCCTTCTTGCGCTCATGCTCTTCCTTTCTTTTCGCATGGCGCTTCTCTCTGGCTCTTTGCTTCTTTTCTAGTTGCCATTGTTTGAGCCTGGCACCTCGTAACTCTTCACGCTGCTTTTTCTTTGTAGCTGCCTTCTTCTTCTCCTCGCGCTCTTGACGTTGTTTTTTCTCCTTCTCCGTTTCCTTAATCTGCCCCTTTGCGTGAGCAAGATCGTACGCCAGCCCGATCTGCGTCAATTTATCTGGCCTGTCGTTGCAGGTCTGCTTGATAATTTGCTCAGGAGTAGGGTCGGTGGGCCACTTCTTAGCCGTAATTTTCATCAAAACAGAATAGGTGCCAGGCTCTAAATCAAGGTCTGCGCTGACTGACCTGCTCATGCGGTAATTTCCGTGGCTACGGACAATGTAGTCGTTCTCCCCATCTTTCTCGAGTCGGAAGTGCAACGAGTAGGTATATTGTCCTTCCAATCCTTTAAAATAGCGATCATCCAGCTATAGGGAATTAGACATTGTACAGTTTACCTGGAGCGCAAAGACTTACTTGAGACAAGACGATGACAACGGGGCTCTGTTTTGTGAGGGTTATACTGAATTTGGTATCATTGTAATCTGGTGACCAGGCTACATCCACTGTTGTCCATTGTTGTGTGATGTGCCATTGTGGCCCGAAAATACGCGTGCGGTTGAAGCTCTGGTAGTTGCGTAGGAGGTCTTGGTACGACATCCAGAACACCTGCGGCTGTCAGCAAGTTCCGAAAGGACCAGCTGACTTCGGAGTTTTACCCCGTCATCACCAAACTTGTGATTTAGGAGTTGCATCCACTCGGGTGTCCACTGCTCCGAACCATCGCTCCAGGCGCCTCGCCATTCACCTTCGCCCCAAGGGTTTCTGAGAAGATCTTTAGCGTTGGAGGACGGAGACGGCTCAATATCGACCTACCGAATCCTTACGAGTCTCTCTCCATTAATTTCTCGAGCATCTATGACGGAGTATGCGTGCAACCCGATAACGCCTTTTCTATCAGCGCTGTCTGCACCTTGCCATGTGTCGAAACTCCCAGTCCCACAGCCGAATAGAAATTCCTTATTCACTTTTAGGATTTCGTCGTTCCAAAACTTCTCTGTATCGAGGATGTCGGTGGTGAATAACTCGGTTGTCACGCCGCCCGTAAGATCCTCGACTGCTTCTCTGCGAGTTGTCAGTGCATGGACGCATACATAAAGTTTGGTATCCTACCCAGTAAAACCTCCATCGATGGCGCTATAGTCACCGTGTGCTTTTGCATATGCTTTTTCCAACAGAGGCAACCATGTCTCGTTCTCGCTGCTACATTTTGCAAAGTAGAGTGCATCCGAACCAGTCTGGCACGACTTTCGGTATTTTTCTTCAGCGTCTTGCCTGTTGGTCTGCGCAAAAGTCCTTTTTTCCTCCGGAATACTTTCGTACCAATCGGAGGCGATAAGATAAAGCTTGTCGTCGATGACGGTTTGAATCCACTCTCCATCTAGTTTAATTAGCGATCCTATCTCGTGATAAGGGAAGATGGATTTCACCTCGATGGAAAACGAATCCATACACTCCAACCTTCTCATCGCGTTTAACACAGACTTTGTCGATCAAATTCTTCTCGTTGCCGAGCGCACACAACGCTGAAAGAAACCAGCAGTCGCCACTGAGGCCCTGACGTACATCGCTTGCTGTAGCACCTTCATGGTAGAAAGTAGGATCTTCAAAGATATCCTATAACGCAAGAACCGTTAGCGACGATGGCCAATCTCAGCCATCACTCCTGAATCTTTACCGGTACACGCTTGACAGATTTTGGTTGCGCTGAATCTTCTTGGCGTCCGAATAAACCGTCTAGACAGTCCCGAGGACCGCCCCCGGCCCGCTTCAAGTCGAACTCAATGTCGAAATGTGGGTCCCGATATTTCATATTCACCCTTCGGCATTCTTTGGCGATTTTCTCGACGGCGGCAATGCATTCGGCGGATGCTTGCTCGTAAGACTTGATGGCTGCCTGGCCATGAATGACGCCCTTGGGGGATTTCGCTGCCTTCGTCTTGGCATATACATTTGCTGGAAGTATTCGTTGCGGCTTGCCTGGAAACTTGGACGTGAAGCAAGCCCAGAATTGATCGATACTGTCCTGAGGTGTCTTGTTCTTCAGCTTTTTATTAGGACTTGGGATCAGGACTGGAAGAGGCGGTAAAGCGTCTGCTTGGTTTTCAACCTCGTATTCCATCGCGATATGTAGTGATGGACGACCAAGACTGGGTGTAGCCTTGTTATATAGAGTGAAGGTACTAAGGAGATGGAGGTATTGTGCAGAGCAACAGCATCGAAATGATGCTGTTCAGTGAATAGCAAGCATGATGTGCCCTTAGGGAGAGGAGAACTATTCAGCCCATGCCGAGCCTTATCGTTACCCATGCCAGGCGCAATATGCCGATGTCAAATTTACAAATCGGGGGTTGCTGGGGGCCTTGAGGGTTGGGGGCTGAAGTGGATGCGGCTCTAAGGCGTCAGACCGGGGACTTGGTTGGCAAGGCCTGAAACATTTTCAGCCATCGACCTGCGAGCCTGACTCATTCGCGATACCGTAAGGTAGGGCTACGCAATGCTCAACGAGGATACAAAAGCGGCAACTTTCATGCCCCCAAGCCTTCAAAGACAAAGCATAAAATTGTTACCATATGTAGGTCGGTACGGGGATATGTTGAAGTACTCGGTGCCTTACAATCAAAGTGTCAGGTATGTTTTGGCTTCGAAGCAACCATCGTCCGCATGAAAGTTACGGGCGTAAAGTACCATTCCTTCGGCAAGTTCATCATTAAGGCAATTACAAGAAGACATATTGTGAGCCGCAAGCACAAATAGACAGCGGACCAACCGAGTCTTGTTAGAATTGTAGACTAAGACCTTCTTGATAGAGCAACATAAGCCTTAAGCGCCGAGAGCGCCCCCCCTTCATTTATCCTATCAATAGTTCAAACCAAAAACCCCGACGCCATACCTTACATACAAGGCACCAGGTTGAAATACTTGCTAAGCTTTCAAAGCCATACGAAGCCTGGTCGTCAATGCGTAGCGCCATATCATGCAAGCTCTGCTTACCAGGCTAGAATAAGAAACAACATCCAGGGTCAAGTATTACCCACTCAATGAAACCCATTCGTCTTGCCTCTGCCAGAGTAGGCGCTGCTTCCGGCTTCGAAATACGGATGGTTGCAAGCTTGTTTAGCCGAGATACGTCCTGCAGGATCGTAAATAAGCATGGCGTCAAGAAGATCAAGTCCGTTGTCGCCAAGGTTGGATACCAGTGGTCTTGAGTGGTCGCGAGACCATTTGGGAAAAGAAGGCTTGAAGTCAGGAAACGAAGTGACACCGGGCCAGGCATGGTCATCAGGGGTACCCAAGAGCCTATGTTCTCCTCAGTATCCTGGTCAGAGGAGCCAAAAAGCCCATGCACTTACCGAAAGATTTTGAATATCTCATCGATCTCAGAGTCTCCTGGGAAAAGGGGTTTGCGCGTGCACATTTCCGCAAAAATGCAGCCAACCGACCACATGTCAACACCCGTCGAGTATTGGCGACCGCCAAGCAGGATCTCGGGTGCACGATACCATAGAGTAACCACCTCATGTGTGTATGTGCGCAATGGCACACCGAAAGCACGCGCCAAGCCGAAGTCTGCCAACTTCAAGTTACCGTCACGGTCGATGAGCAGATTTTGCGGCTTCAAATCCCGATGAAGCACCCGATGGCTATGACAGTACCGCACTCCTTCTACAAGCTGACTCATAAACTTTTTCACCATGTTGTCGCCCAGGCCCAACCTTCCAAGGTCGGGTCCGGAGCCTTCTGGAAATGCTTTTCCTCTACCTCCATCGCTAACCGGAAGAGCCTCCATGTATTTTTTAAGGTCAAGGTCCAGAAATTCAAAGACCAGGTACAACTTGTGTCCATCAGCGTGGACAATGTTTAAGAGACGGACAATATTTGGGTCGTTCATCTCCTTCAACAAGGATATCTCTCGAATGGCTGTGCTTGGTACCCCTTCATCTTCCGCTTCTAATCTGATCTTCTTCAGCGCAACAATACGGGTAGGATGTGTGAGGTCGCGAGCTTTGTAGACCACACCATATGTACCTAGTAGAATGTGTTAGTGAAACCTTGTTACGGTTTATGATTGCAATGAAGGGGCTGCCGAGAAAGGCGATAGGAGGCATCATTTACCCTCTCCAATCTTCTCAATCTTCTGGTAATTCTCCATTGTGAGGATGTGGGAACAGCAGCCAAGTCAGGATTCCCGAGGGAAAGCGCTGAATAGGATATAAAATTGCGGTCAAGGCGGTTGATTATCGATTTCTTGAGGGAGAACTGGGTGACTGTGGAAGTTCTCTTGCAAAGGCGGATCGTTTTCAGCTTGACTTGGTCTCTGGAATAGCTCTGGTATCCATGCGAAGGGTACACTCTGTTGCGTCTGTGCGAATAACTTAGTTCCAACAGCTAGTGAAGAACAGATTTGTTGTGTTGTGGAATCCGCAACTCTTGTAAACACACAATCAAGGGTACGCGCTAGCGCCGGGATCAAATCTCACGCGTTGACGCCGGCTTCGCTTGAGGTATGACTTCAAGCGTATTGACTTTTTCAAGTTCGCACGGTATCTCGACCTGCAACCATGGCATAAGGATTGAAGCACCTTGAGAATCCAATGACTAGCACAAGAGGCTTAGATCCTCGGGAAAAGCCGCCCGAGTCTATCAGATCCATCTATAAACATTACGAAAGGCTCACGGTCAAAGCAATTGACACAGATGCCAACATCATCGATTTCGTGCGCGGCATTAGTGATGCACAGCAGAGCAAGATTAGCAGGATCGGAACAGTGACTAGCTATACATTGCTAGATTCTTGCTTACGTTTTAGCAATCAAAAGGTCCCAAATGTTCAATCTACCGACGATGTGCCAGTCCCAGTGTATGAGTATGAAGGTCTACTAGGTGAAACTTCTTGCGATCTCAGAATCTGAGTGTTTATTGCTGATGAGTCAGGCCTGCACTTGATACCCTGCTTACTGTCCCAGGAGACGCAACGTGATCTACTGTCACGTCTGATGCATGGGATACTAGCTGACGAGAAAAATAAAAACAACGTCCAATTACATTTTCGAGTACCGTATCACGCTACTCGTAGTGAGAAACACAATGGACAACTTCTTCAGCAGACTTCACCCAATGGCCTCTCTTCAAGAGATACATCATTCTTCAATATCTCTCCTAAGTCGACTGAACTTTTAATGCCACTCAACCCCAATGTTCACAAGCCAATCACAATCTCTCAATTTCTCAATCGAAAATTACGATGGCTAACTCTGGGCCGGCAGTACGATTGGACTGCAAAAGCCTACCCTGTTGAGGAATCTCCTGCCTTCCCGCTAGATATTGCTGCTCTCATTGGCAGTCTTTTCCCTGCTATGAGACCTGAAGCAGCTATTCTTAACATCTATACCCCAGGCGATACTTTGAGCGTGCATCGTGATGTAAGCGAAGACTCTGAGAAAGGACTTGTCAGCATAAGCATTGGCTGCGATGCACTGTTCGTTGTAGGCATAGGAGACGAAGAAACCAACAAATTAAGCTATCTCACAATCCGTCTTCGATCTGGCGATGCGATCTATATGAGTGGTCCGTCACGCTTTGCTTGGCATGGTGTCCCGAAGATCATTCCAGACTCCTGTCCGCAATGGCTAAGGCACTGGCCTGCACATTCGTCTTTCGAGAGTTCTGAGGACGGCCTACCCAGCGAATACGAAGCCTGGCGAGGTTGGATGTCAACCAAGCGCGTCAATCTAAATGTGCGACAAATGAATGATTAAGGACTGCAAAGTTCAAATGGAAAGTGCATCCGATTCTAGATGGTCTCAATGCTCTTTTACGAGGCCTTCTCACTGGTCGTTTTTGCCTAGCCTCTGAATTGTGGAACCAACGCATTGCCTTTCACCGCATCAGGATTTTTAGTGCTCTAGAGAATGTCATCTAGTTGGCATCAACAACCTAGCGATTGGATAATCCGGCTTGCGATTAGGTCTTTCATACGGCACTATGGGTACTTTGAAACCGTTCTTATACCACAAACTCCCCTATTGAGGAATTTGTTGGGGTTTAGACTTCATGTGCGAATACAGTACATTGACAATCACTTTTGGATGGCGGACTGACGACAACAACCGCGTCCTATCATAGCCTCGATGCAAAAAGTAGGAGACTCCAGCGCTCCCAACCTTGCTTTCTGGAACCATCTTTCGTCCACAGGCATAGACGACTGGGCCGAGCTCCGTAATTCAGGATGGGACTGCGACGGTCTATTCCCACACTTAGTCAAAGCGGGAACACTTACTCTACCACAGGAAACCAACCTTTACATCTCATGTATATCAATTCAATTGACCATGGCAGCCATGGCTCAGTCCTAGCGGGCTTCACGACAGAGGTCAATGATTTTCTGACTGCTTAGCTTCGATGATCTTAGGATTACATTGAGTGGTAACCCTTATGGCGGTGATGCACTTGGGTCCTTCGCAGGACAGATTTTACAGGATCCGAAGAGAGTGACCCGGCCATATGCCGCCAACTCTGTTCGTAAGCAAGCCTAATAGGCTTTGGTGTAACTTCAAGGTCCTTACTGGAGCTCTAGTTGATGAGTCCTATTCGAGACCCATGAGGTTAATGGGTCGCTGACAGCTAGTGGCCTGCGATTCACATGTTTGGGGGAAGTTTGCACAATCAAAGCAAAACTTGAAGTTATCTTAAGCGCAGGTACTCTCCAATGCCTCCAAAAGGGACTATCCAGGCACTTGTTTCCGCTATGGGGAAGAAAGGAGCAGGTTTGATCGAGCAGGATGCTTGCATGTGGAGGCCTAATTGAATTGCACTGGTTTCGCATAAAGCTTACCTACTTTACAGATCTTCCATGACACTACTTTCTCAATTCAACAATTATCCCTTGTCTACGCACACCCAGCCGCTAGCTAGGACAGATTCTGGTAATCTTAGAAAAAGCTCAATTGAGATCCATTGATGATGGATTCAGACGCTCATCTCTAAGTAGAATAGAAAATATACGAAGACTTAGTGATAGGAACTATTTCACAAAAGTATACGCTATATATATACTTTTACAGGACTGTAGAAGATTCGGTTACCAGCTGTATATGATACCGGTACGACTAAGGTACCTTACTTACGTACCTAAGGTAAGGTAGCCCTCGTACGGAGGTACACGATAAGCTGCCCCGCAAACCCTTGACCGTCGGGATTGTCGTGCTACGTACTCGGTAGTACCGTTCGGTGGAAACTTTCCTTTGGACTACCTTATCAGGATGGAGGGGTCGAGGGGGATCTCCTCCTTTGGACCTCAATTGCAATTCCTTCGCTCACTGTTGTCTTCTCCCATATTCTGCAATGACCACCAAGAAAGAGACCTGGCAGGACCTAGCTAAATCAAAGCGCGATTCAATCAACAACTCAATTCCAACCGCATGGCGAATCCGCTCGATCCCCTCGGCCGAGGAGCAGCGAGATGTTACTGGAAAGTATATTCACCAGTTCCTGTCTGCAAGAGAGGTTGAGATTACCGAGACAGATGCGGTGGACATTGCCGGGAAGACTTCCTGTGGACAATGGACAGCAGAAGAAGTGATCAAAGCCTTTTGTCATCGGGCCAGTCTGGCACACCAGCTTGTAATGTTCCCAAGGGGAGAATTCGAGCTTGCAATTGACAGCTGAGGCAGACAAATTGCTTGCACGAGACCTTCTTTGATGCAGCCGTTCAAAGTGCAAAAGAGCTTGACGAATACTACGCGAAGCACAAGGCACCTATCGGGCCATTGCATGGCTTACCCGTCAGTCTGAAGGATCAATTCCATGTCAAGGGCGTGGAGACGACAATGGGATATGTCGGGTGGATGGGTACGTTCCAAGGCAAGAAAGGGACTGGGAGGGAAAAGGTCTTCGAGAGTGAAATGGTTATTGAGCTTCGCAAGGCGGGAGCTGTACTTTATTGCAAGACTTCGTAAGCCAAGTCGCCCAGTGGATTGAGCGATACTCCATCTCACATTGAGAAACTAAGTGGAGTTTGACAGGGTTCCCCATACGCTCATGTCCGGTGAGACCGTGAACAACATCATTGGTTATACCTGGAACTCGAAGAATCGGCATCTCAGTGCTGGGGGAAGCTCTGGAGGTAATAACAATCCGCTTGCCTCTATGATGGGATCTGACTGCTTGCAGGTGAAGGGGCTCTCATTGGTTTGAAAGGGTCGCCGGTGGGTTTTGGTACTGATATTGGTGGCAGTATTCGTATACCCGCTGCTTTCAACGGTCTATATGGGATTCGGCCATCCTCCGGACGGCTACCTTATGAAGGAATGGCGAATTCTATGGATGGACAGAACTCCGTTCTATCTGTCGTGGGACCGCTTTCGCATTCGGCAGCTTCGTTGCGATTACTGATCAAGTCACTCTTATCTCAACAACCATGGCTGCATGACCCCCTTGTCTGCGAGATGCCCTGGCGAGATGATCATGAAAAACAAATTCAAGACCTCATTCATGGTTCGCAGGGTGATAAGCCCAAGCTAGCTTTTGGTTTTATGAAGCATGATGGTGCCGTGACTCCACATCCACCTGTTCAACGGGCTATGGATATTGCTACGATGGCTCTGGCGAAACTTGGTCACAAGGCATGTTTTGTTGGGGCAAGACCGGAAGCTCCATCGCTGATAGCTTTCAGGTCATTGAATGGAAACCACCGGCGCATCAGCGTGGGAACGAGATTGTTGTTGGTGTAGATTGTGCAAGAACGTTCGAACAGGCCACTGACATGCTCCTAGCTAAAATCTTGGAAATACGACGGGGGTGAAAACGTTCATGAAGCATTCAGTCTGTCTGGGGAGCCACTTGCGCATCAATTGGCAGCCGCGTACGGCGACAAGCCATTTGAGCAGATGAAAGCAAGCCAAATTGCCGAGAACAATGTTGCAAAGCGTGAGTACCAAAAAGAGTACATGGAATATTGGAATAGTACCGAAGCCCTCACTGGCACTGGAAGACCAGTAGACGCTCTAATAATACCTGTGGCACCTTTCTCGGCTCCACGCCCATCTAAGTACACCTACTATGGTTATTCAACCATCTTCAATGTTCTCGACTACACATCTTGCACTATCCCAATAACTTATGCCGATCAAAATGTCGATGTGATCGCCAAGGATTTCAAGCCCATCAGCGACCATGACAAGGCTGTTGCCGAAGGCTGTGAGTAATCTTTGTGGTATTGACGAAAGACATACTGACGCTAGACTCAGACGATCCAGCTATCTACGATGGGGCTCACGTGTCACTGCAACTCGTGGGACGTCGGTTGCAGGAGGAGAAAGTTCTAGCTCTTACTGAGCATCTTGGCAACGCTATCTGGGCTTCAAAATAAGCCTGCTCTAAATGACAGATTCTTTTGGATGAGTATTTTGTATAGGTACAATATCAACCTTTGGATGTTCTTGTCTTCTAGCAATCTGCGGATCTGATCGAGAGTGCGGATTTATGTCAAGCGGTTTCTACACCATGATATGCTGTTACCATATAATCAAGCCAAGATCACGCCCTTGGATTCAACCAGGTCTTCAAGCAGCTCCCCTTTGACCATAAAGTAGACACCTGTATTGTTAGCGTATTGCAGCTGCAAATGCATTTACTGGGAATGGTACCTGAGAGACTAACCCAGTCGGGGTATAAACCATCAACCCGAGATCTTGTGTGCATCTCGCCAAATCGGTCAGCGCTTGCCCTTGTCAACCGCAGCTATAAAGTCGCGCTGGAAGTGCTACTCCTGAATCGCTTTGGAGCCGAGCTTGATCAAGCTCAGCGGATGTAACACTCCTAGCAATGGCCGACGCCCTCGTAGCCACTCCTGGATCCAACGCCGATGGAACCAAGATGCCCAAGGACAAGAATTGTCCATTCTGCCATGCCCCATTCACATCTTCTTCTCTTGGGCGCCATTTAGATCTATATATTAAGGATAAGAATGCTAAGCCACCGGATAATATCCACGATGTCGAGGAGATCCGTCGCCTTCGCGGGAATGTCACCCGTCGCCAGGCGCGTACCTCATCAGCTAAGAGGGAAGGCTCGACTCCATCGAGCGCAAAGGCCACGCCAATACCTGACCAAAGCTCTCCCCCGAGCGGGCTGCACTATTCCAATACAGGTCACGCAGAGGGAGGACCAGTCAGGGTGAACTTCAACAGGCCTAGCTGGCAGGCTACGGGAGTCATTAATGATCTGCCGCCGGTTATAAGAGAAAGTCCTTCTTACCCAAAGCCCCGTAATACCATAAGAAGGGCATCAGCAAAGGAAGACGTTATTCGGAAACAGGATGCGCTGGAGGAAAAAGAGCGAGGACGGGCGGCGGAGCTTGCTCTGAAAGAGGTTCTGGACAGTGTGAACGCTGCCAAGCAAGTCCTCTTGTATAAATGTCGCGACAATGAACTGACCTTTTCTCTTCTTGCAGCCGACGAGCTCACCCTCGGCCACTCCTTGATCTCAACTTCTTCAGGCTCTCTTTTCCAGCGATATGCTTGCAATGTCTGGTGCCGCCTCCTTCCTTCTCCGCGAGCCCAACCTATGTCGGTCCAGCACATTGGCCTATCGAAACACCTGGACCTGCTCAGTTCGAATCTCTACGGCTATGGCTTGCATCCAAGCTAAAATATTGGAGGCGGCAGCGAGCCGCAGCTGGTCCATCTAGTGAAATCAAACACAATGGTTTGAATGGCCATACGAACCAGCAAGAGCCGGACCCCGACTCTCAAGAGGAAGAAGAACGATATTTCAGACATCTTCAGAACGCTTACACAGATTGGTCAAGTTTGACGGCGGAGGAAAGATACAATTCTTGGAAAGTAGAATTCATGAAATCATACGTCCAGGAACAGGAGAAGCACAAAGAAACCGCCGCCAACCTCAGCAAAGCCGAGCAAGAAATCCAATTCCTCCGCGCCCAACTCCAACGAACCACCTCCCAATACCCCCAAACCGATTCCTCTTATTACCAACCCTCAACCCTTTCCCTATCCCTCGAAACCGCCCTTGCCCTCTCTGACACCGACAACCTCAAAGACTGGGACTTCGACGCCCTGATTACAAAACACCAATCCCGTCTCCAATCCCACCGCACAACCCAAACCCCCCTCCCCACCACGCCGGCAAAACGGCTTCCCCCTTCCCACCACAATAACAACATCCCGCTTACAAACGGCACGTCGCCCTATCCCCCTCCGCCCTCACACCGTCCGCACAATAACGCTGAACATAACTCCCCGGGGAACAATCACGAGGATCTTGATCTCGCGGACGCGCCGGGCGATGAGGATGACCAACAGCAAGGGGAAATGGACACGGGGATGCTGGATCCGGATCTGCGGGATAAGGATACTGTGATGAAGGGGGGAGGCGAGGGCGGGGGGCGAGGGGAGTACGCGGGTGGAAGGATGTTGATGGGATTGCGGGAGTATGAGGGGATAGGGTTGGGGAATGGAGGTGGCGAACGGGGCGGTGGCATGTGAGGCTTTCAAACCTTGAGGTTGGGATCGGT
>JAABUW010006389.1_pt1 | contig 14789 bp, 11 predicted proteins | sample 5560081 | NCBI WGS metagenome assembly JAABUW01 (sample SAMN10711882, study PRJNA513363) | rock metagenome | isolation source: Antarctica rocks | place: Antarctica: Victoria Land, Knobhead sud
GTCATTTTATCCCGTTTTTGAAAGTAGGGCATCCCACCCTCTTAATCTTAGCTCTGCGGTTGATGTTGATTGTGAACCCTTTTCACTAGATTGACTAACTTCAAACAAACACACAGGATGGAGACGTTGAAACAGGTAGACACTTTTGCTGGGAAAGAAAAATTGGGAATGAGGGGCGTGACTTCCCTCACGGAACTTGGAGCTTTGCACAAATGACTGTTGGCCCAAATTGGGTGGCCGTCGCATTCCGGAATTGGCACAAGGCACTCACTCTCCTTTAGGGAGTACGGAGAGCGGCTTGGGAATGCAATGCTGCCAGCTCATGGGAACCTTCACGGGGGTACATTGCAATTGCTCGAACATCTATCATTACCACGTGGCTGTCCGCCCTGATCTACAGGCTTTCATTGCTTCGCCAGCTATCAAACATTTCCAATCCAGCATCCCACCACCCAAAGAACGGTGCGTACCCTCCTTGCCCCGTCTTATGATGCCACGCATGCGCCCTTGCCCCTGCCCCCCAACCCCGTGGCAACAATTTATCGTATCCCCATTGCAGCTCCAGCCCACAATGCACCTCAACCAACAGCCACACGAACATTAGAACAAAACAGGTCCGAGTCAGGACATGCGAGCTAATGATATTGAGGGCAAAATTAGCGAGCATAATGAGAGACACACGTTCTGTGACCGAGAGCTTGTTGGTTACTTGGGGATGCATTTCGCCATGGGTATGATGCGGGAGGTGGATTCGGGAGAGAAGTTTGAGGCGGTGAAAAGCGATGTGAATGAAGAAGAAGAGAGCGTCGTAGATGAAGAAGGCCGCGGCGAGTTGTAAGATCAGCTGTCGACTGGTTGGCGGTAGAGGCGGAAGCGCACGGCGGCTTTGAATCAACGATGTCGATGAGAAGTTATGGAGGGTTGGGAGCAGAAACGTTGAAGAAATTTGGGGGGGGACAGCGCCAGTGGGCCTTAGGTTATCCTCTTGCACCTCTGGAACGGGGGAATAGCCTCCTGAGGCTCGAATGTCCTCGATTGGGACCCCGGCGAATTTTTTGATCAGCGTGAAATCTAGGAAAAGCAGAGGTCCAATGTAGACCGCTATTTCGCCGAGCCGCTGTTGCGGTCGCCGCATTTTGGGGAGCTTTGGATGCGAAATGGCATCGTTTTGCCTGCCGCGGACGTCGATTCGAAGATGGGGGTGCTTGCCGAATTTGTACGTGTAAAGTGGTTCAATGATGATATAACTGATGATTGTCAAAAGCGTTTCGAAGCCCGAAAAGCGATAGAATGAAGACTTGTAGAGGTACTGCCAGAGTCCCGACAGCGCCGGTTGGTAGAGGGATGGGAAGAGGACTGCTGACAGAAGCGTGCCAAGCGCAAGGCGATAGTAATATAGTGCAGGCCATTTATCATGGATGGAAGGGACCATGATAAGAATTAAAGCAACGCTATGATGCATATGAATGTTTGAAAATTGTTGGCACGGCGAGTGTTAAGTACTCTGAGAGTAGATCTAGCCTAGCTCTCGCCTAGATCTGACCTAGATCTGGCCCAGATACCTGGTCTAGGGCGCAGCAACTGTCTAGCGTGTCGCAATCTTACACGCGGCCTTTGAATCATGTAAATAGGAGCTCGCCCTCGCCCTCGCTTTCGTCCTTTGTCTTTCGTCTTGTACATTACCTGGTGTATGTCTTGTACCTAGATCCTATCATTAATACCATACCATCCTTCAATTGATAGTTCCTAGCCTAGTCCCTGACACATATGTAGATTAGCGGGATTGCGTATTAGCAGGCTTCCCCCCAGTGACCCCATCTTAACTCTACACCTCTTCTACCTCTGACGATCGAATCCTACCATAATAAAGATTCTTGTGGTTGTATCCTGTTCTCTCTTATTCCCGACAACGTAATCTTTAATCAATTGCCTGAGCCTTATACTACAGTGCAAATGCTTTGCAAGGCTTTAGCGGCACCTCTGTGGGGCAAAATCTACGTACACGTGGGTGTAGATAGCAGAAAGAAGCCACCTTGGTTCAGCGCAGTCTAGTTAGTATTTCGTGCCGCCCAAAAGTAATTGATTTCCGTTCTCGGTACTAGGTAGATCCGGGTCCAACCACCAATGTAAGCAGCCATTTTGCCTTGATTCCTAATAGCAGATTTTAGGTTTCTTAGTACTAGTTCTACTCGTCGTTATTATTTATTTAGTAGTAAAGTATTATTTACATAGCCCATCAAGCCTGCGTCCCGAAAAGCAAAGCGCATTTCCCTGGCCCACTCTTCATAGTTATTCGGTCCCTTCAGCTTTTCGAACGAGTATTCATCTTCTTTACCCATGATGACGATGATGATGACGGGTGACGATGTAATTGACTGTTTCGTAGCCTAGCCGGACTCAAACACACTGTTAAAGTGACTACTCGGTGTAGTAACCGTACTACAGAGCTTCGGGGTCATAACCTGTTAAATATGACTGAACTAGAAGGTTTTGCAGCACATGTAGGATGTGTGTTTGGGTGAAATCATATGAAGGTTCGAAACTTCGGTTAACTATTCTACAGTGCGTCATGTGATCTCGATAGGTCCGAGCATAACTCCCGTTTCAACAAAACCCAGTCTGAAACAATAGCCTACATCTCGCGACTCCTTATGCAATGGGCTTTTTCGTTCCTATCATCTGCAGTTGCCTGTGTCCGTCCCGCTTCATGCATATTTATGAAACATTCTCACCTGTACACAAGATACGTTCTATCGTGTGTCGAGGTAGTGTTCTGCAAAGAATTGTGCGTTAGCCAATTGATTTTACGGTAATCCCGCCGCCCTCCAAAATCTATTACCGAAGGCAAAGTGCATGTGGATCCGACGTAGAAGGAATTTTCCATTCTAACCGTCAGCCCCTCCTTCCCTGCAGGTAGAGCACTGCCTTGCTTCTCTTCATCTTCAGTACGGATTTAGGCTTTACGCATTTACACTTCTCAATCCCTAATGTCTTCTGGCACAGTATGCTTACTTGCAAGATATTTCTCGTCGTCATGCTGCTCGCATTTCCTCTCATACCAAGTCTGCATCGCACCAATCAGCCATGAAACCCCGAATGTTAGTATTGCTTGTTCTTTGGGTTGTGACTTTGTGTAATGCTCTATCATCAGGAGGGCCTTTGCTACAGTGTGAGATCAAAGATTAGTACATTTACACCGTTCCGTTGGCTAACACATATTTAGCGTTACCCTGTTCCACCTATTGCTCAGTCACGGCAGTAGTGCACACCACGATCATATTCATTGATGTTACGGCTTCCGCTGCGACCGTCCCCATGTAAGTTCGAAAGTTGCGAACATCCTCGACTCAGATCTCTAATCCTGTTGAGTAGTCATTTGACTTCAGACGTTTACCTAGTGATCTCGTCTTATGGAGTCGTGTCAACAACCTCTACCAAAGGGGCTTGTAATAGAGCTGAGAACACACGAGAGACATTGCCAACACCTTTCTCCATTTCCAGTGAACCTGCCTTCAACATGAATTATACTGTAGCGAGCTACTTCATTGACTATCTTACGCATCAAGGGCAATCTGTCGCCAGTTGCGCCTTCTCAAACGTCGAATCGACAGATTCTTCTCACTCAATAACCTTCTTCAAGTCATACCCGTCAGTGTCGTCCACAGCATCATCATCTTTATTTCAGGCAAACGAATCATCAACATTATCATCTACAGTATCATCATCATTATTCCAGCCAAACGCATCATTCTCCTCTACCGCTAGAGAAGCTTCATCAGGCCTTGAGATCAAGAATAAAATCATTCTTGGCGTCTTGCTACCTATATCGCTAATCGCATTGATTATACTTGGTGTTCTTGGTGTGCGAAACAGAAGGCCTGCTGCAGCTATCGCTAACGGTGAAGATCCGACAATATCTCACAAAGACACTCAACCTTATATTCAAAGGAAACCTGAATTGGAAGACGAAGCAAGAAGAATACATGAGCTGATGGCGCAGGGAAGGTTTTATGAGATTGAGGGGCAAGAGGCAGCACAAGAGATGGGTATATCATCATAGGGAAATTCGTGGCGTCATGCGTCGCTCATTTCGACGCTGGCTAGAGCGACCGATGATCTTAGATGTTGTCCCTTGACATACCAGATGGGAGGGCCTGGAATCTTGCAATATGCCTTGAAGAATTTATTAATCACATCCTACATATTTCACGATGCAGCGACCCTCATGTTTTGAGCTCAAATTCACCGCAAAGCCTTAAACACGATGCTGCACTGTGAATCAGCCGAAGGTTTCTGTGATCAAGAAGATTTAATAACCAGATTCTCTAGAGAGGTCTATCTTCCAAATGCCAACCACCTCAAAGCCTGCAAACCGCAGTAGGGAGCATTTGAATTTTGGCAAAGGTACCCACATCGTATATTGCATTCCATTCGCAGCTACTTCATAAAAGTCAAGTGCGAGGGTTTCAATCTAAGCCTTTAAGCAGACAGAGATTCGGTCTGCATGTTATTTAACGTGACATTCGAGACGAATTATACATTCTTCCCACGCGTAAATCCGGCAGAGCTGGAGGCTTCGAAACAGAGAACACACGCCGCTGTTGAACAACGGCTTACTGCCGCCTTCAAACTCCGACTTGATCGGCTCTTCGCCGTCGCATCGTTTATGGTTTCTCTGATTTCTTTTTTCATCATTCGTAGGCTCGAAGTCAGCCGGACCTTTGTACCGTGGTATGGAAATTGCTTGTCCTGAATTCATAGTGTCAAGAAATGCACGAAACGATTGGGTGTAGATATCTCATCATTTCTTCTTCTGACTTTGATCACTCAGGTTGATCGATGAATCTGTATACCTGAAATTTTCCGCTGCTATCTATCATAAGATGAACATTTGCATCTGTAATTTGTGTCAACTCATTGATTTTTCAAAAACAACTTTTAGTTCGCTTTCTGAATTTCTCTCTTGAAGGCGCAAGAAGTCAGCGCACAAAGTGAGCATAGCAATGCACAAAGTGAGCAATGCACAAATCATTGATGAGAAATCTAATCAACTTTTGATCTATCGTTGTATGTGAAACCTGTATTTACATCATTATTCTTTTCTTATTTTGCACTTTTTGAAGATACATCATACGTCACTAATTTTAATGCAACTCTCGACAAATTAAATTTTAGAAAATAATACAAATTTTGCATACGACGATAGTTTACTAACAGACTTGAGAAGATCTTCTCTCTACATAATTCACATCGCTCATTTAACATAAATAGCTATTGAGCTTTGCTCGAAGCGATTACCGGAGGCCATATGACTTGATGAGAACTTCAACGGAATGATGGAAATCCGTTGGGATGTCCGCCCAATTGGCGCCCATAGTCAAACCGTCAGACCGTCGAAACAATGCTACGTCAACGCCTTCATCTCTCTAAAATTAAGTCCGTTTGACCACAGCCAGCTCTTAAAAATCGAGGTCATCAATTATTCATATGACTATTAAAGGGGAGAAACGGGAAAGAACGGGCGAAGATGACGATGCCTGAGCTGATTCGTGAGAAAAAAACATCCTCCCTATGGCCACGGCAACCGCACGTAATGAGGATTCCTCGTTCCCCTCGGCGCCAACCCGACGGGTGATCCATCAACCGCCGGTTCCGTCCCACGGCCCTTCCCGCAGCCAAGCCCGTTCTGCCAAGTCGAGACAAACGTCTGGAGTTTCCCCTGAACGAAATCCTTGAACGTGCCCCGGACGGGATCGCTGTTGAGATCGTTGTAGCAGATACAATAGTCGTTATAGGCTCTTCGGTTTTTACCCTGACCGTAGAACGTGGGCCAGTAGTTGAGGTCGCGGATCTGGCATACGGGTAACGTGAACATGCCGGGCGTGGTGGAGTTGACTTTCCAAAGCTCTTGCAGGTAGTTGTGTGCGTAGTAGCCTCCGTGTTTGAGAATATTGTTGGAGTAATCGGCGATGACGTCATATCCAAGCTCGTGGGCGCGGAAGCCGTCGACTGAGGACAAAGCCGCGGAGCTGGGATCAAAACTGACGGAAAGAGCTTCGGTGTTATTGTAAAACCTGTCATTGTCCGTGCCGGGAGGCATGCCGTTTAGGTTGACGCTGCCATCGGGATCGGGGTCGGTGACTGACGATTTGGCGGGGTTGTAATATGTGAGGCGAGCCATGCCATTGGGCATGCAAGCGACAAGATTCTTCTCGTCATTTCTGCTTTTGAAACTGCTGTAGCAGGCGTCGATGGTGAAGTCCGTCTGTTCAAGTGTGTCGAGCTGAATGATAGGTCCGTAGGGCATGTACGTTACAAAGACGTTCTGCTTGATCCACATGTAGTTGATCATCTTGAGCGTAAGCATTTGCTCCAACCACGCTTGAGCCTTCGGGATGCAACCGTCGCAATCGATATTCAGCATCGTACGGTCAACATAGGTCCCTCCGTGCAAAAGAGTGGTGATATTGTCGCCTCGGTTGAAAATGCTGGTATGAATAACCTGCAGCTGAGTCCGCATAGAATTTGTATAGTTGCCAAAAACAACGCCAAGATCGACATCGGACTGCGCGAATTGCGGATCGGGCGGGGGTGAAGCAGAAGTTTTCTGGGAGTTGATTATACCAGCAAGCCCTGAAGCAGCTCCAAGGGTGGCACCCAACATTGGACCCTCACCCGGGATCAAACCACTAAATGCAGAAAGCATGCCCAAAATACCAGATGAGATCAGAAGAGGGTTCGGTGGAGTTATAGCGGATTGAATGGGAGTGTAAAACTCGAGAGCAATTTTAGCAATTTTCGTCATCGTATCTTCTTGGGCAATGTTCAAGTTATTGTACATTCTATTGAGCATGTCGCTGATGTTTTGGAATGCCTGCCAGATAAGATAAATCTGTGCAGAATTTGCGTCTGTTTCATGATTCGGGAGGTCACTGCAACTATTCGCTAAATTGCATGCATTGTCAATGGTGCAAGTGTGACCACTGCCTGATGAAGAGCGTTAGCATTGGCATCGGACCGCGTGAAATGCAATAATTTACCGATTTTGAAGTCTCTGCCAAAAGCTTGCATCATGCCGCCATTAACTGCAAACGTCGACGAGCGGTTATCGTACCAATTCTTGAAGAAGTCATCGACTCCGTATGCAGTCCACGCATCAGTGTTTAAATCAATCCTGTTGGAGGAGCAAGTGTTGTTCCCTACAGGGTGGGCACATGGAAGTTTACCGGAGATGGTCAACTCGTAGACGACATCTTCGTCGTCGGGAATTTGGGGCATATTCCGCATAGTTGAATTCCAAATTTTTGCATCAGGCGCAGTCCCATTATCTTGGAAGATCAACCAAAGAAGGACTTGACTTGCATCTTCAGCGAGGACTAAATTAGTAAATGGTGAATTCAGTCAATTGTGGAGGCATGCTTTACCTGACTGGTCCATGTTCAATGTGAAAGAGTTTGCCTTGGTCCGGGGTTTGAGATTCATGGCTGGACTTCTGCCAGATTCAATCCAGCTTGGCTCACTGAAGAAGACACCAGAAGTATTTGTTGAGAACGTCCAGTCAACAGGATCTTTTGGTCCCCACCAACTTGGATTAATGGCGTCCTCCATATTCATCTGATTTTGCTTTGCCCAAAAGGTTGTCTGGTATGGTACGAAAGAGTCGGTACATTGATTTGGTACCTGGGTAAGAGTGTATCGCCCTGTGACCACCTGGGATGCCGGTACGTTGGGTATAATTTGCGGGGAACCGGTGACCTGAGTCAGAGTTGGAGATGTACCTGAAGGGTTACTGTGACCAGTACTGTTGTCTCCACGCGGAAACAAAGATTGTGCAGATGTAGCGAATGCTCCTACGACGAAGAAAACGCGAGCTAAGGCACAAGCATGCATCATCGGACTTAACAAGCAATCAAGGCTACTAAGAATGAAAAGCTTCTCAGTTGCAACAAGTGAGCGATGGAATGGATTAAATGGCGAACGGCGACTGAGACCCCTAAAAGATGAACGGCTTGGTCTGTAATACAAGAGCCGCGCAGTCGAGCAGACCACAAAAGTCGAAGGGGAAATAATGGAAGACTATCGATTCCACAGAGAAGAATGAAAGAGAAAAAAAGATTGAGATGATTGTTTTGAAGAGGTGGGTGATTTGACGATGCTTTATACAGAAATTAAAAAAGTCAAGGTTGGATCAGAACCCACACGGCGTAGTATTAGATATCAGCCCTTCCCACTGAAGATGGAGTCTCAAGTTAATGGTCATGATGAGATTATTGGATAAGTATAACGACAGGAATACCAACATGCATTCGCAAGGCGTTACTACTCTTTTCGAAACGCAGTGAGCACTAATGAACAGCGTCTGCTACTTGTAGTCTCGAAGCTCATTGGACACACGCTACGGCTGGCGATCTGCAGCACCACTCCTAATTAGCCCCCTCGGGACCTGCCTTTTCCCAGCGCCCAGTCGCATAGTGTCGAACCTAAATAAAGGGAGCTTTTCGCCCCTTGTCAGGTCACACAGTTTCGAAAATATCAACAGGACATGCCTCAAATATCGCTTATATCATGAAATGCGTTTTCAAACATGGAAATTGCCACTACTCAGCCTCGATCTCAATCGGAAAAACCATACTTTGTACTCGATAATTCCAAATAGTCCGCAACGTGTGGTGATACTTTGATCTCTATCCCTCTCCAATCTCTCTCCGTATGCGATTGAGGAAGGCGAGGCCCGGCCGTGAAATAGGCTCTACGTAAGTATCACTCGTATCAGAGCTGTTGTCGGCGGATGCTCTGTGGCGGAAGGGTACTTCCCGGGTGAGGCTTTGGGTATAGAAACCGTTGCTGACCTGCGTTTATTGAGTACGTTAGCGACGTATAGGCTGTGAAATATGGCAATACCACGTACCGACATGATCAGGGAAATGTATACAAATGTATTGACATGTCCTAGTGTCTTGCGGATTGACGGCGACGTGAACTGCGAAATGAACCAGTCATGATGCGAAAGCCGTGAGCCGATGAGGCTGACTGCGACCCCCCCGTAAATCGAGAGTGAATCAACTGAGCTTATGCTCTGATGCGGGAGAATTTGTCACCTACGGATAGTCGCAGATCATGTTTGATCTCGCGCCATCATGAAGAACATCTTTTTGCACCTATTTCAAGAGGCTCTTCCAAAACTTGCCCGTAAGCAATCCGCCCAGAATGAGCTTTGAGAACCTCGATCCAGCAATCTTGGCAGGTAAGTGGCCTGCTTGCTTCATTTTTTGCCGGAAAGCACCGTCGACGAAACGGACATACATCGGAGAATATGGTGCTGGGCACTAATAATGGTGACAGTCCTTCCGGTCGGGAGTGAAGTGCTATCGGTCGTTCCACATGGCAGGACCAGGGTATGCTATGCTAGACGAGTATTCTCTGTTGATCTGATACTGATTAGAGATCAGTGGTCCATTGGGCTTCGAGTCGACATTGAAGTAGATGGCGAAGAAAGGGAATATTTCCTCAAGGCAAGCTCTTCTTTTTTTTAAGTCCAATTGCAAGACTCTGCTGATGGCTGCTTTCTAGATCATTAAACAAAGTGAATGGAGTGGTATGGCGGAAGGGGAGTATGAATCGCAGAAGGCCTTAGCAGCGATAATACCCGACAACGTCGTTATCCCGATGGCATGGGGCATGTTCGAAGAGGACAAGTCTCAGGCGTTCTTTATGACCTGTTTCCGCGACCTGCGCGATCGTTCACCACCCACTGCGCAATTTCTCGCAATTTTGAAGAAGCTTCACCAGACGTCCGTATCGCCGACTGGTAAATTTTGATTCCAAGTGACCACGTACAATGGACCTCCTAAGATGGTCAATGATTGGGCGGATAGCTGGGAGGAGTACTTTGCGCGTCAATTTCGTTCTGACATCTCGTTTCTGCAGAATGTCTATGGAGAAGATCCTGAATTGGCTGATCTGACAGAAGCATTCATACAGAAGGTTGTTGCTCGGCTCCTGCGGCCTTTGCAGACCGGTGGCAGAGATATCAAGGTCCAGCTTGACTGGAGGCTATCGGCAAGCGAAGGTGGCTGCTAGCCGGCTTGGCTCGGCCAATGCCGGCCGCTAGAGAACAAGGAGATTAAGCAGGGAAAAGGGGATAAATAGGCCGTTTCCCCTTCTGTTTCCCCCATCATCTCTTCCTGTTTCTCCATCCCTTAGGATTCAGCCAGAAACGCGCTTTTGCCCCACCCACCCACTCCATAGACTCAGTCGCTTAGATAGAGGGAGTGCTTGGCACCTCAGGGCGGCTTCCGGGGCAAATTTTAGCCCTGGAGACCGCCAGGGGCCGCCGGGTTTGCCCAAACACATATAATATATATTCGTTCAAACGGAGGCGATGCCCGATAGAAGCCTACTCTTTGCCATGGCGACCTGTGGGACGGTAACGTTCAGATTGATGTGAATACAAAGCAGCCTATATTGTTTGACTCATGCGCCTTCTATGGACATGGTGAAAGTCAGCATGCTGTCGGACAATATTGATCAAGGGGCATTTGACTGACAGGGGTACGCTGTAGTGGACCTTCAAAACATGGGTGACCCCCGCTACATTTTCGGAATGAATTTCATCGACATGTATAAGAATGAAATTGGGGCTTCTGAGCCCCAGCAGGGCTTTTACGACCGCCATGATATGTATGCAATGTAAGTCTCCACGTGCTAATAAATACGTGGAAACAAATACTGACCTGTTATAGTCGTACTGACATCGTTGTGGCTGCTATCTGTCCTGAGTGGTTCAAACTCATCGAAACGTGGGTGTCCAAATCTTTCAACAGCTTAGCAGGGTAATTGAGACTTACGACATCCAGGTCGAAAGAAAACATGCGCAAGTTTTTGACTCGATTCCCCAACGGCTTTGAAGATTTCAAGGACGACGCAGCCCTCTAGGGTTTCCCAAGGATGATACAAAGAGGAAAACTGCAAATGGGCACTTCACTCACGATTGCCTTAGCTTTGTCCCTGTTGCCAGAGCGCCTAAGATTCCACCCTAGGCCATAGATTGGTCTTCGCGCGGTCGACTTGGAAATGATCGGCCATTAATCGACTCTATAAATTAAAGGCGGGGTAGTAAGACCTATATTCATATTCATATATAACTTACGATATCATGGATTGATAAATTGAATAACGATCTGAAGCATTTTGCTGCCGCCGTTGCAGGGCCGCACGGCCAAGAACTATTGAACTTTATTCAGAAAATCGAGACGACTTCTCATCATGTATGTGGGAAGAATCCTTTCTATATATTCCACTAATAATTCCTCACTGATTGTTGTTTTCTCGACAATATATTGGTCGAGCCTTAAATCTGTCTCAGAGATCTCAACGTTATTTCAGAGATCTTGCCAACAGAACATCCGATGAAGTTCAGCTGAGCTCATCAAAAGGTACAGATTTTGAATCGTTTCACACAATCAAACACGATCAAAGGTCTCGCCCATACGAAATTTCATATCAAAACCCATTGGCTCAATATATACCCGAGCTCTGCGAGGGTGTAATGTAATTATAGCCATGAGACGACAAGAGCACTTCAAAGTATTTACGCTGACTAGATTGTCTTCGTATAGTATGTAACTCAACAAGTCTTGTCACACTAAATACTACGATTTGCGTTCAAGCACAAACCATTAAGCATCCTAGGCTTATTTTCCTTATTACTGACTTACCGTGGTTGTGTCAGGACAAGAAGCTTGACCACGAATCTTGTGTTGAATTTCCAGACCTTCTTCACCAAACTTCTGTGACTGCTGCAGCGTTACAACACTCTCGGAAAAGCACTGATGTTTATTTATGTCATGGTCCTTCTGCTTTCTTGCTGCCCTTTTCGCTGATTCTGGAAGTACTTGTCTCCTTCTGAATTTTTCCATCCCTGGAGCCTATTCTTAGCTCTGCCGAGTAGACTGAATCTGGATATCGTATCGTCAGGTCTACTTACCTCTTGTCTGGCCTCTGTGAGCTCACGGTAAGTCTTAGAGCGTGCCACTAGATATTTTGATATAGTTCGAGCCACGGAAGTTGACTCTGTATGATCTTGATCTTCTTGTAGAGACACAGTCCTTGGAATGTTAGAATTTATAACAACGAAGAGATCAATGCTTAGAATTCAGATGATGGCACGGAACCTAGGAAAGATTCTGATTTCCGATGATAAAGCAAGTCAATAGCATTACGCGGGCACGCTATTTAAAGGGAGCAGACGTGATGAGCATTCTTCTTGATGAGGCTCTCGGTAAATTCAAAAAAACCGCACAGGTTTCGCATACAACGATAGATCGATTCTGGGAGTCATCTCAAGGCTCTCGAGTTCAAATCACTTTTCCCGCGCCGGTTTCTAATCTGTTGATGTAGAACTAGCACACGCAGATTAGAATCATGACAAAGGTTGCAGTTATCATATATTTGAAGTTTGAGAAGACCTTCACTATATCTAAAATACCTCGCAGTAAGTGAGCGTGCACTGACAAATTTCGCGCAGTCAACATATATTGTCGATCAATAATCAAAGACCGAGAGAACCCTCTGGGAATTCCCCTTGAGCCGTGAGTCAATCTTCGTCAAACGTAGCCAGCTTGTATGCGAACGTCGAACTTGCAAGAACTACGGAGCCGTGCTCGGAGGGAGGGTGATAGGATCGCCTGCCTTCCACACCGGATATGAATTCCCAGTATTTGCTGGGTCGACTCGAACAACCTGAGTGATCATTGTATTGCGCTGCAACGTCAGAAACTCTACAGTGCCCCAGACGGAGCCAGGGGCGTTGATGTCCGCCCCGGCATCAATCAGAATATACGCCGTGCCCGTCGCTCCCTCCGCCAGCGTCTGGGAGATCCTCAGCGTGAGCTTATCCTGCTCACCTGTTGTCGTTTGGCCGGGGCCAATCAAGTTGCACTGGTCGACCCAGTCCATTTGCTGGTCGAATTCGACAAGGGAGAAGTAGTCTTGGCCCAAGGGAGTTAAAGTTTGAGCAAAGGAACCCGCCTGCTGGTTGGTTACCGGTCTGGTGTAGAAAACGGTGTTTCCGGCAAGACCCTTGGCCTTGAGTTGTAGCACGAGGTCGGTGACGGCAGGGCAAGCGCGGGCGAAGATTGTTTTGTGGAGATCTTGTACGTCTTTTACCGGCGCGGCTGTGGTGGGAGCTCCTCCTAGGAAAGCTGCAAAAACGAAGATCACGGTGAGAAATGAAAGGAGGCGACTGAAGGCACCCGAGTGCTGAACAAAAGACCTCATCTTGAAAGGGCAGGATGACACTTGCGGTATCGAGACGGCGTAAAGGCGATGTATAGGAAGTAATAAGTCTTGGATTAATAGACCATGTCGGGATGCAATTGTTGATCTTGGTTCAAGTTGTTTGAGAAGAGAATGATAGAAGACGTTCTATTAGATAGAAACGATTGATGCGATGCGGCATTTGAATGCGATAGTGCAGTGTTGGGGAGAATCGCTCTACTTTCACTTCCTTATATATCAGATACTTCGAAATACACAGCTGTCATGTTCTCTCCAACAACATTCATCAGGGTATTCTTGCACTGCCATGCTGAAAGAGAGACATCATCTGACAACAATCTGTTTGATCCTTCTATCTCACTCGGAATATGTTGGTATCAGCTTAGTGATTGACAAGGGAATAGGCCACCTCAGCATGAGGCGGAAGGAAGGGCAGTAATATGAAGGACAGAATGTTTCAATTGCTTATTTAGAGAGAATGTCAGCAATTGTTCGTGGATAGCTAACGCTTGTAATCGTTCGGTGGGGGGAAATGCTTGTAACTGTTGACTGAGAGACAGTTGCTTGATGGCTCGCCAAGACTCGTCACTTGATGTAAGAGTCTTGATATTTCTACCCTTTTCTTGACAAATCAAATTAGAATTGCCTTACTCAAGGTTACAGTACTCCATCCTCGAGATCCTTTCTCGGCTAGTCCAGGCACTTTCGCATACCGTGTGCCGTACATCTCAGCCTCCACCAGTGCAGGTGCGGCGAACCATGATCCCGAACAGGATCATTAAGCACACCCTGATTACGAGGTGGCTGCCAACATCGAAACACCACTCAGGGGGATCGCATGGCACAGAGAATCCTACTCTATCGATGTTTGAAGTCAGCATGTCAAAACCCATGTTTCAAAGTTCCCAATGACATAAAAATGTCCTTATTTGAGTCCGGTACTGCAACTGCTGGGTTGCTATGATGTTGGATACAACACAAGGGGGATCTCGGAGTGACAGAAATCCCACCGGGTTGGTCTGAGAGTCGGCGTGCTAATAGGAGCTACCAGAAGTTCGAAACATGATCTTTTACCGTAGGTGAGAGAGGATGTTATTGTTTCAAGCGTCTTTGGAATTATCATGAAGCTGAATGATTTTAGAAGCGTCGCTAAGGATATCATTTCCTTTGGTTACGTGTTCATATCAGAGGACAGAATGGGAAAGATGGGGGCGAAGATGAATATAAAAGACTGCATTGCTCCCCCGTTCTCAGCATCAGAAACCATTCCGCAATCAGAATAGTACAGTGCCTGCAATCTCAACTGAGTATTCAACCTCGATCACAAAGACCATACTTGTTCGACAGATTATCAAAAGTCCAACCACTCAAACCTTCTACTCCCCATCAAGTCTTTATCCCATACAGTCAGCATTCTTCCACGATGCATTGTAAGCTCATATCTTCCTACAGATGATTTCATACTAATTCATAATACAGACAGTACCTTGACACTTTGCGCCCTTGCTGCC
>JAABUW010006390.1_pt1 | contig 14788 bp, 15 predicted proteins | sample 5560081 | NCBI WGS metagenome assembly JAABUW01 (sample SAMN10711882, study PRJNA513363) | rock metagenome | isolation source: Antarctica rocks | place: Antarctica: Victoria Land, Knobhead sud
AGAGGTACCCTCAGACAAGGCGCTCAAGCCAAGTCCCTTCGGGGCAGTGCACCAAGCCAGCGAGCTACCAACTCGTCGGCCCTAGCTGGATCCGAACCCTCCCTTGCCGGGGAGGGTTTTCGGCGTTCTAGGGGCTACCTGGTGCGGGTGTGAAGTTATGCGTGCGGCTGCGCCGCTCACGTCACGCGCTCGTTGGCAGTACCTCCTGATCAGATGCGGGCAGGAGGTTTAGGCCAAGACGGAGTGCCTGCTCGACGACCCACCAGTGGTGGGCGCCTCGTGCTTCAACGTCTTGGTTGATGGCGTCGACGACATCTCGACTGATTTTGGCGAAGAGTGCCGTCGTGGGTCTGCCTCGCGGCCGAGTCTTCCGACTCATCCACTCGACCGTTGACAGCTGTACCGCGGTGTCTGCGTGACCGGGGTCTGTCTCAAAGCCAGGCGGCGGCAAGAGCGGTAGCCCGACGCGGACTGCGTGCTCGAGCACCCATCGCAGTTGTGTCCCTCGTTCGGCAGCAACCCTCCGGACCGCCATGGCAACCGCTGGGTCTATTCGCACGCAGATGCCCTCCCTGTGTTCGAGGGCCTGACGGCTGGCGGGGGGCATATCGATATCTCACACCCTCTACAAGGGGACTCGGCGGAGCGACACGCCAACAGTTGATGAGAAATACTAGTAATCTTATTTCCTGGCGTTGAGTCGATCCGTAACGGCGTCGTACGTCTGGTGCCAGATCGACCGAACCCGGTCCTCAGAGACGTTGTATAGAGCGGCGAGAACCCGAACGTGATCGTCGTTCACTGCCCGGAACCCACGCTCCATGTTGCCGACGATCGCCGTCGCAACCTGGAGATGCTTGGCCACTTGGACCTGGGTGAGGCCGGCCTGGGCACGGAGGTCTCCAATCCGCAGGTCGGCCTCGCGGATCGGAGCCAAATCGGCCGCAGACAGCTTAAGCGTATGGGCAAGTGCGGCCAGCATTGCTGGCGTTGGCTTGCTACGTCCGGTTTCCCACATAGCGACTGCCTGCTGCGAGACACCCAGGAGGCGGGCGAGTTCGTCGACCCGTAGCCCGGCGTCCGCGCGGGCCATGCGGAGAACAGAAGAGGAGAAGCCTCGAACGCCGCTGCGGGGCATGGCTTCTCCTTGGTTCTGACTCCTCTCGGGCTCGGTCATTATTGCTCCTTCTGGACGCTCGCGATGGTCATCGGGTGTTATTTACTTGTAGGCTATGCTTGAATCGACCTACATCAGAAGCGTCCCCTGGTCGGGGTGCGAGCAGCGAAGGTGGTGGGGAGTCGTGTGCGTAGTGTGTGATGGCACATACACTGTGTGGCGATCCCGGCGTACGGGGTCGTTCCCGCGGCTTGTTGCCCTCGGCCCGGATGACGCCAGGAGAGTTCTGTACTGGGCTCTCCTCCCGATCATTCGGAGGCAGAGTCGTGACCAGTGATGAGAACAATCGGGTGGCTCGTCGGGGTCCGTCGTGGGCGCCTGTTGCTGCGGCGAGGACACGGGCACCGAGTCCTGCGGTGAGCCCTCGGCCGCCTGTGAATCCAGTCCCGCCTGTGAGTCCCCTCCCGTCGGTGAGTTCGGCGCGGGTTGTGGTGGAGCGGGCATCGTTGCGGGTGGCGGAGGCTGGGGGTCGATCGCAGCCGCCTGCGGCGGGGGGTCCACAGGGGGAGCGCGCGAGAGCCGACGCCGGGATGGGTAGCGCCGCACCGTCGTTGCCGGTGCCGAAACCGCCGGTGGCAGCGAGCCCACCAGCTCGCGAGTCCGACTCCGTTGAGTGCGGCTACAGCGCAGCACCGTCAAGTACGCCAGCGCCCTCGTCACCTCCTGGGCCGCGCCATCACGGGGAGATTGGCCGTGAGGTGTTGCGCCGTCCGGCGAAGCACCCGCCGCGGTCGGGGTGGCGGTGGTTGGTGTGGGTGCTGACGTTCGGGTTGCTGAATTTGGGGGAGTCCCCGGCGGATGTGCGCCGGGCTGAGTTGGTGGCGCGGGTGAACCAGACCATCCGCGGTGATTACAAGATCGCCATGCTCAGCATGAAGGGCGGGGTCGGGAAGACCACCACCACGGTGGGCCTGGGTTCGACGTTCGCCTCGTTACGCGGCGATCACGTGGTCGCCGCGGATGCCAACCCCGATCGGGGCACCTTGGGCGCCCGGATACCAGCACAAACCGCGGCGACGGTGCGGGACTTGCTCAACGACGTGCCCAACATCCACCGGTACTCCGACGTGCGTGCGTTCACCTCCCAAGCCCCCTCCCGGTTGGAGGTTCTGGCCTCCGAGCGTGACCCGCACAAGTCGGAGGCGTTCTCCGAGACCGATTATCGGGGTGCCCTGTCGGTGCTGGAGGGGTTCTACAACTTGATCCTCGCCGACTGCGGCACCGGCCTGACCCATTCGGCGATGCGCGGGGTGCTGGACACCTCCGACGCCCTGGTGTTGGTGTCGTCCCCGGCGTTGGACGCCGCGCAGAGCGCGGATGCAACGTTGAATTGGTTGGATACGCAGGGCTTCGGACACTTGGTCGACCGCACGGTGGTGGTGATTTCCCTGGCCCGCCCGGGGGCGTCCACGGTGAACTTGGACCAGCTGGTGGCCCACTTCGATGCTCGGGTGCGGGCGGTGCAGGTCATCCCCTTTGACATGCATTTGGCGGAGGGCTCGGAGGTCGACCTGGACCGGCTGGATGCTTGCACCCGGGAGGCGTTCATGGAGTTGGCCGCGGTGGTGGCCGATGACTTCCCCGAAGCCGCCGGGCGGCACCACAGCCCGGCCCGGGTGCGGGGACAGGCACCGCGGCGATGACCGCAACGATCAGCAGCACCCAGCGTGGCCGTGCGGCCGCCGGTGCCCGTTCCCTGCGGGGGGCGGTGAGTCGGCGTGGCTGAGGAGGAGACGGGCGGTTCGCCGCTGCTGATTGGCGTGGCGTTGGTGGGTGCCCCGGTGTTCATCGTGGTGTTGTTGCTGATCGTGCTGGGTGGTGGGGCGACACCCCCACCGTCACCGTGTGGGTCCGGCGCGGGTGGGTCCTCGCCGGGGGTGGGGGCGCTGCGGGTCGCCGGGATTCCAGCGAACTACGTACCCCTGATTCAGAAGGCGGGCACGGTGTCCCCGGAGTTCCCGGCCCCGGTGATCGCCGCGCAACTGTCCCAGGAGTCCGGGTTTTCCGACCCGACGTCCTCCACGGGGGCGCAGGGACCGGCGCAATTCGAACCGGCCACATGGGTGACCTGGGGAAACGGCGGCAATGTGCACGACCCCGTCGCCGCCATCGACGCCCAAGCCCGGTTCGACGCCGCGTTGGCGGGGCAGGTGAAGGCGGCGCAGGCGGCGGGACAAATTCACTCCTCCGCGTCGGTCACGGAGATGGCGCTGGGCGCCTACAACGCCGGTTTCGGTGCTGTGCTGGCTTCGGGTGGGATTCCGCAGAACTCGCAGACGATGGCGTACGTGCCGCGGATCATGACCCTGGCGCGGACGACGTTTTCCGATGCCGGGACGATCACCGCACCCGGTGCGACCCCGCCGCCACCCGCGGATGGCGGTGGTGCCGGAGCGCAAGCCTCCGCCGGGTGCGGCGGTGTGGGCGGGCAGGTGGCGGTGCACCAGGTGGACTTCCCGGTCCCCGGTGGTGGTACGCAGCCCGCGGACCTGTACGTCCCTGCCGGGGCCGGGCCGGGAACCCCACCGCGGCCGATCATTGTGATGGTCCACGGAGGTGGCTACGTCGCCGGGGACCGCTCCGAGCTGGGTGACGCGGCGAAAGCCGCCGCCGCCCACGGCTATCAAGTTCTCAACATTTCCTACGACTTGAGTGCCCCGCGGTGGCCGCGGCAGGTGCAGCAGGTGGAGGCGGCCGTCGACTACGTGCGTGCCCAAGGTGCTGCCCAAGGCATCGACCCGGCCCGGGTGGCGTTGCTGGGGGACTCGGCCGGGGCCGGGTTGGTGTTGGATGCCGGGCTACTCGGTGATCACCACGGGGTGCAAGCGGTGGTTTCGTGGAGTGGACCCGCCGATTTCACCTCTCTGTTGGCGCAGGCAACCCCCGGCGACACCTATCAGCAGGCGTCGGCCGTGGTGGATCCGAGTTTGTTCCTCGGGTGCCCGATGCTGGTGTGCCCGGATCTGTGGCGCCAAGCGTCCCCGGCGTTGTCGGTCACGGCGGGTGCCCCCCCGACGATGTTGGTGAACTCCGATCACGAGCTGGTCCCGGTGGCCCAGGTCGGGGAGATGACCGCGGCCCTGGATCGGGTCGGCGCCGCGTCGAAGACCCTGGTCTTCCCGGGCACCCGCCACGCCAACGGCTACACCGCCCAAGCCAACGGCCCGTCCCTGGACTTCCTCGACGCGACACTGCACTTCACCCCGCCACCACCCCCGGCCGCGGCCGGGGGCGGTGGGGGTGGTGGTCCCGTGGCGCAGCTGGCGGTCAGCGCGGCGAAAACCCAACTCGGCGCTACCTACGTGTGGGGAGGTGGGGATCAGAACGGTCCCACGGGCGGCGGTTTCGATTGCTCGGGTCTGACGTTGTACGCGTACCACCAGGCGGGCTCGGACGCGTTGCACGGTGCCCGCACCGCCCAGTCCCAGTACGCCGCCACCGCCGGTACCCGCCTGCCGGGCGAGTTCGACCCGGCCTCCTACCAACCCGGTGACCTGATCTTTTACGGCACCGCCGACAACATCCACCACATCGCCATAGCCATCGGCGGCGGCCAGCTGATCCAAGCCTCCACGTTCGGGGAACCACTGAACATCAAACCGATCTATCACTCCGATTTCTTCGGCGCGACCCGACCCCTCGGCACACCAGGAGGAGCACCCCAATGACCACCACGACCGGAGCTGATGGCCCGCTGTCCGTCGGTCCCCCGTACGTCTTCACCTCGTTCGACGAGATCGTCGCTGTGCTGCACGCGCGGGTGTGGGGGGCGTTCGTGCTGTCGTTGGTGGTCGCGTGCGCCGCCATGGTGGTGGTGGCGTTCTCGAGCCGCGGTGATAGCTGCGGACCGTCCTGGGAGGCGCGGCTGGTGCCGTTGGCGCTGGTGGTGTCCTTCCTGACGGGTGCCTCCGGGCTGGCCGCGTGGGCGGCCGGCCCGGGCCTGGGTGTGCTCACCCTGGGCGCCGTGGCCGGGCTCGTGGTCGCGGTGGGGTGGTGCATCGCCCGGCGGGAGCGGCGCACCACGGCGGCGCTTCTGACCGCGGTGTGCGGTCAGAGTGGCGGAGCGCACTCGTGAGGCGGCTCGGGACCGCGGGATGGTGGGGTGCGGGCGCCGCCGTGGCGGTGGCCGTGTGCGCCGGATGCGGCGGACCCGCTCCAGCCCCCGCACCGCCGACCGGCACCTCGGTGTCCTCCCCACCCGCCCCGAGTGCTGCACCCTCCTCTGCTGCACCCGGTTCGGTTCCGCCGCGCTCGACGCCCGGCCCGGTGCCCTCGAATCCACCGATCCCGGCCGGGACACCGGGACAACCCCGCGGCCAGGCGGGCGGCCCGGTGGACGGGCAGTCACCGGACGGGGTGGCCTCAGCGTTCGCGGCGGCCACGTTCACCTACGACACCGCCCTGGACCGCTCCCCGTATGACGCGCAGGTCCGGTCCGCGGTGTACGCCACCCCGGCGTTCGCGGCCGTGCTGAAAAAGCCACTGCAGCAGGGCGGTGGCGCGGAGTGGAACACCCTGGCCGCGCACCACGGGTACACCACGGTGGCGCTGACCGCCAACCACGACGACGGGCGCCCCCCGGACCAGCTGGGCGCCGCGGCCCGCGCCTACACGGTGAGCGTCACCGGGCACGGCGACAGCGCCTGGTCGCCGCCGTTGGATTCGCAGACCATGTATGTGTTCCTGACCCGCACCGGCACCACCACCCCGTGGCAGGTGACCCGGGTGTCGTTCAGCGGTGGGTCATGAGCGGCCCGCGTACCGCGCTGCGCCGCGGGGAGACGGGGTTCGTGGCCCCGGACGGTCAGGTGTGGGAGGTGCCGGCCTTCCCCTGCCCGCAGGTCGTGGTGGGTGCGGAGTACGCGGAGATCGACGGTGAGCGGGTACCACTCGGGGACGACGAGGCGGACCCGCGGTCCGCGGCGACCGCGGTGCTGGTGGCCCAAGCCCGCCGCCTGCGGCGCGGGCAGGGCGCGATCCGCGCGACGGTCCGTGCCGCCGATTCCGAGGTGGTGTGGAACGCCATCGTCACCGCCCACGGTGAGTTGTTCGACGCCACCCCCACCCCGGGCACCGCCCGGTCAGGGTGGTCGCGGTGGCGCCTCCTCGCGGGTGTGGGCGGCGCGGTGGTGCTGCTGGCGGTGGCCACCGTGGCGGTGGTCGTCTCCAACCGCACCCCCCCACCGGTGGTCACCGCCGCCGCACCACCGCCGGTGACCGGGACCCCGACCCCGTACCCGTCGCTGCCCCCGCCGGGCTACGCCGGGCAAGCGGACTGGTCCGCGCCGATCACGGCGGGCAGCGTGCCGCTGGTGACGGCGGACGGGACGATCATCACCGTCACCGGCGACGCCGGTTCCCCCGTGCTGGCGGTCCTCGACCCCGCGACCGGCGCCCCGGTGTGGACAACCGCGTTGCCCCGTGATGCCGCCACGTCCAGCACGGGCAGCGGGTTGCACCTGTCGGAGATCGACGGCCACCCGGTGGTGGCTGCCCGCACCAGCGACGGGCTGGACTGGTGGGGCATGGACGGTGCCCACACGTCGGGGTCGGTGTCCATCCCGGCCGGGGCGTCGGTGTCCTTCGCGGGTGCGTCCCCGTTGGTCACCGAGCCGGGGCAGCGGGCCGCCACGATCACCGGCGGCCACCTGGTGGATCGGGCGGTGCCCGCCGGGGCGGTGGCGCTCGGGGCGTCCGGGGACACGATCGTGGCCGCGAACTCGGTGGGCCAGGTGTGGCGCCTGGGTGCGGCCACCGCCGAGACCCCCCCGTCACCGGTGACCGTGCCCACCCCGGCCGGGGCCGGTCCGTTGGCGTCGATCGCCGGGTACGCCGGTCTGGGCAGCACCACCCCGGTGGCGCACCCGGAAATCCTGGCGGCCTCCTGGTACACCGCTGACCCGGGCACCAGTCTCGTCGGTCTGATCGACCCGGTCACGAACACGGCGGTCGGGGCACCGCTGAGCGTGCCGGCCACCGCGGTCGGCTCAGGTCGCTGGCAGCCCTCACCCCGCAACCTGCTGGCCACGGTGGGCACGGTGCTCGTCGACGCCCGCGACGGGGTGGCCCGTGCCCTGCCGCCGACGTGGTCGAGCACGTCTGTGACCGACACCGCCGCCTACGGCACCCGGAACTCCGACCGGTACCTGGTGACCGCCGCAGGGCAGGAATCACCGACCGGTTCCGGGGTCAGCCCGATCGGAGTGTCCGGGACGCGGGCGGTGGTGACCTCCAGTGTCGCCGGGGCGGACACCGTGTACGGGCTGCCCGTCGCCTCGGGGCCGGTGCTGCCGACCCCGTCGGTGCCGGTGTCCGCCCCACCACCGCAACCCTCGGCGGGGCCGGTGCCCAGCCCGGCACCCAGCCCCGCCACACCGCCACCGCCGCCGGCACCCGCTCCGGTAGCGGCGGCTGCCCCACCCGCTCCGCCGCTCGCCGCGCCAGCGCCAGCGGCCCCGGCTCCTGGTCCGGTGCCGCGATGAGCCGGTGGGGCCGCCCCGGTGGCGGCACCGTGCCTGGATCTACTGCTGAGAGGACGCCCGTGTCGAACCCGTTGTTGCCCACCGCACCACCACCACCCCCACCGCCGGAGCAGGTGGAACCCTCCCCGGTCCTGGGCGCCGACCTGGCGGCCCGGTTCGGGCCGCAGGAACCGTTGACGAACGTAACGGCCCCGACCGGTGGTGGCGTGCCGACCGAGCCTGTGAGCGCGGACCCGTTGCTGTGGGTCGTCGGGGTGCACGGCGGTTCCGGGGCCTCCACCGTGGCCGCACTGTGCGGTGAGGATGCCCTGGAGCTGCCGCAACGGTTGCCGCTGACCCCGGCGGGGGCACCGGCACCGCGGGTGCTGCTCGTGGCCCGGACCCACGCCACCGGGCTGCACTACGCCGGGTGGATGGCCTCGCACTGGGCGTCCGGGCAGACCGGGGTGATCCTGCTGGGGTTGGCCGTCCTCGACGACGCACCCCGCCTACCCCCGGTGCTGGTCGCCGAGATCAAGCGGGTCGCGGGGATGGTCCCCGCCCTGTGGCACCTGCCCTGGGTGGAGGCGTGGCGCACCAGCCTCGACCTCGACCTGGCCACCGTCCCACGGCGGACCCGCCGCTCCATCACCCACATTCGGCGGGCGGCGGAAACCGCCCGCGATCAAGACCCCGGACCGGTTCCGGTCCGGGAGCCCCACCCCCGTGAGTTTCCCCGTGACCGCACTGCGGTCTCCTAACAAGAAAGGCACACCCACCATGAACGCTGCCACCCAAGAACTGGTCCTCGCCGCTGCTGGTTCCGGCATCAACATCAACTCCACCCAGCCTCCCGGTACCCAGGGCATCATCACCGTCGTCAACTACGTGGCGTGGGGGGCGTTCGCCGCCTGCCTCGTCGGGTTCGTCATCGCCGCCGCCACCATGGCCTGGAAGCACCACCGCGGTGAGGAAGCGGCCTCCATGAAGGGCCTGGGCATGTCCCTGCTGGGCACCGTCCTCATCGGCGCCGCCGGCGCCATCGTCGGATCAGTCACCTAAATGAACGCCACCACGGCCGCCGTTCCCGCCGATGCCGGGCCGCCACCACCCACGGGTGGCGGCGAGTCGCCCGCGGCGCCTGCGCCGCTGGGCGTGTTCTTCCTTGGCTACGTGGTCTTCGGCATCTTCGGGGCCGTTGTCTGGCTGGTGGTCTGAATGAGTGCAGCCGATACGGCGTGGGCGGTGTGGGTGGCGTGTTGGTGCGCGGCCACCGTCCTGATGGTGCTGTTCGGCTACGAGCTGCACCGCGGCGAGTGCACGGTGTCCCGCCGCGCGGTGCAGGTGCTGAGCGTCAGTGCGCTCGGCGCCGTAGCAGCCATCACCTCGCTCGTCCTGAACCTCACGACCGGATAAGAGGAGAACACCCATGCCGTCGAAACGTCGTCGTGCCCGCCGCGACCGGGAAAACACCGGTGGCCCATCGCCTGCGTGGATCGGGTCGGCAGTGCTGCTGGGCCTGGTCGCAGTGGCCCTCGTCATCGTCCTGATCCACGCCGCCACCAGCAGCAGCTCCGGGACTCCGACGGCCGCCAGTCCACCCGGTGCGCCGCCGGGTAGCACGGCGCAGGCTGGTGGTGCAGCCTCCCCGAGTGGAGCACCCCCGGCCACGTCGGCGGGTGCGGGCCAGGGTCGCCCGGCGGGGTGTTCCACCACCGGCACCGACCAGACCGTCCCCACCTCACCCCCGACCGGGGTGACCTGGTCTCTCGCGTCGGGCGTCGCCGTCCCCTCCTCAGCCGCAGACGGCCCGAAACTGCGCGCCCCAGGAGGCGTGGGTTACTGCTACTCCCGCACCCCGTTGGGTGCGGTCCTGGCCGCATCGAACCTCGGAATGGGTACAGGGCCCCTCCAAGACATCCTGAAGTCCTCCCTTGAACATTCAGCAGTGCCGAACGAGTACGCCCAAGCAGCGACGGACCCAACTTCGGGTGGAGGGGGTGCCCCGCCTGGAGATATTCAGTTGGCGGGGTTCCGGATCATTACGTATTCACCCGAGCAAGCGAGCATCGCCCTGTCTTATCGGGTTGCGGGGAACACAGACAGTTACTCTCAGCTGACTTTCGCGATGCAGTGGTACGAGGGCGATTGGCGTGATGTACCGCAGCCCGGTCCTAGTTCAGCGGTTACTAATGGGACCGTTCCGACGCTTGCAGGCTCAGTGCCGTGGGCGGGGGTGTCCTGATGTGCCCTCCTTTCATTCCTATTTGTTTGATCGGCAAGATTCCGGGCGCTGTGGCGTCGAAGGTGACGAATAGTTTTTTGGATGAGGTGCGGAAGTCGGCGGCGGATGCGACGACGACGATTTTGAAGACGTTGGGGACGTTTTGGTTGAACATTCCGTCGCCGAAGGTGTCGAATCTGGCGGGGCCGGAGCTGACGGGTGCGGCGGCTCCGACGAATTTGCAGGCGGCCGGGCCGGCGGGTGTGTTGCAGGGCAATTTGGGGTATTTGACGATCCTGGCCGCGGTGGTCGGGTTGATCGTGTGTGGTGCCCGGTTGGGGATGACCGGACGCTCCGAGCATGGCTCGGAGGCGGTGAAGATGCTGGTGCGCCTGATCGCGGTGACCGCCGCCGGTGCTGGGATCGTCGACATTTTGATCAAGGCGGGTGATGTGTTCTCGCCGTGGATCATTTCCTCGGCGACGGGGGCCCCGTTCGATCAGACGGCACCGAGCTTGTTGACGAATGAGGGTTTGTTGGCGATGACCCCGTTGTTGACGATCATCGTGGCGATCTTCGCGTTGTTCGGGGCGGGGGCGATGGTGATTTTCATGATCCTGCGGGGTGCGTTGTTGATCATTCTGATTGCGGTGTGGCCGTTGTCGGCGTCGTTGACGGGCACGGAGCAGGGTTTGCAGTGGTACAAGAAGATCAACGCTTACCTCATTGCTTTTGTGTTGTTGCGCCCGGTGGCGTCGATTATTTATGCCGCCGGGTTCTTGTTGATCAAGGACGGCCACGATTTCCAGACCACCGACCCTGGGGTGTCGGCGTTGATGGCGTCGTTGACGGGGATGGCGATCCTCGCGGTGGCGGGCTTGTCGTTGCCGGCGTTGTTGCGGTTCGTGGCCCCGGCGACCGCGGCCGGGTCGGGTGCGATGACCGGGGCTGCGGTGATGGGTGCTGCGGTGGCGGTCGGTGCGGCTGCGGTGACGATGGGCGCCGGTGCCGCGGCGGGTGGTGCCGGGGCCGGTGCTGGCGGTGCGAGTGGCGGTGGTGCGTCGGGTGCGGCCTCCGCCTCCTCCGGTGGAGCCGGTTCCGCTGCTGGCGGTAGTGGCGGTGGAGGTAGTGGCGGCGGCGGTACCGGTGGTGGCGGTAGTGGTGGCGGTGGTGGTCCGTCCGGAAGTACTGAACCTGCCGGGGGTGGCGCCGGTGGCGGCCCGTCGGGTAGTGGCGACGGTGGTGGTGATGGTGGCGGGGATGCGGGTGGAATGCCGCAGCCGGCACCTGCGGGGGCGCCTGCTGGTGGCGGGACCGGGGCAGAGAGCGGGGGGAGCGGGGCGGCACCGCCGAGCGGGTCGAACGGCACGTCCGGCGGAACAGGTGGCGGTGGCGGCTCAAATGGTGCCGGCGGGAGCGGTGGGTCCGGTTCCGGTGGTGGGTCCCCGTCCGGTGGTGGTGGTGGCTCGAATGGATCGGGTGGAAGCGGCTCTGGTGGTGGGTCTCCGTCGGGGGCGCCACAAACGCAGGGCTCCGGTGGTGGTGTGACCCCGGTCGGTGCAGGCAGCGGCGCGAATGGTTCGGGCGGGGGCGGTGCTGGTGGTGGTGGTCCGTCGGGGGCGACACCGACACAGGCCTCGGGTGGGGGTGTGACCCCGGCCGGTTCCGGTGGGGGTGGTGGTGCCCGCCCGACGTGGAAGCCGGCGGGGGCGGCGTGGTCGGCGGCGCAGCAGGTCGGTGACGCCGCGGCGGGGTCGGTGGAGGACAACGAGGGTGGCCCGTCCGGGGCAGCCCACACGGAAGGGAGCTAGATCATGACGACACAGCAACCGGTGGAGCGGGTCACGTACGGCAATCTGCGGGCGCCGCGGCGCCCGGGTGTGCTGGGGATGGGGATGGCGGCGAGCATCTTCGTGGGGGTGGCCGCGGTGGTCGTGGTCATCATGCTGATGGGTTTCGGGTTGATCGCCGCCGTAATCACGCTGGTGGTGTCGGTGCTGGTGCTGACCCCGATGATCGCCCACGGCCCCGACGGGCACAGCGGGTATCAGCGCCTACTCGGCAGGACCGTGTTCGGGTGGTCGGCGAAAGCGGGCCGCAACCTGGTGGCGGCGGGGGCGACGGGGCAGGTCCCGGATGGGCGGACCCGGCTGCCGGGGTTGCTCGCCCAATCCGAGTTGCTGGGAGCAGTCGACGCCTACGGCGAGGGCTACGGGGTGGTGCACACCCCGGGGGTGGATCACTACAGCGCGGTCATGCAGTCCGAGGCCACCGGCAACGACCTGGTGGACCAGTCGGTGACCGACTCGGCGGTGGCGCACTGGGGTGGGTGGCTCGCCCACCTGGGTCAGCAACCCGACATTCTGGCGGCGGCGGTGACCATCGAAACAGCCCCGGACCCCGGCACCCGGTTGATGCGGATGGTGAAACGCCACACCCAGGACAGCGCACCGGAGTTCTCCGCCGCCACCCTGGACGAGATCACCACCAGGTATCCGGCGGCGTCCTCCACCACAACCACCCGGATCGCGTTGACGTTCTCCTCCCGCCCCCGCCCCGGGGAGGACAAACGCAACCAGGAGGACATGCTCGCCGATTTGGGCCGCCGCCTGCCCGGTTTGCGCCACGGGCTGCGGAGCACAGGGGCCGGGACGACGGTGCGGATGATGTCGGGTGCCGACCTCACCGACGCCGTCCGGGTCGCCTACGACCCGTCGGTGGGACAGCTGGTGGAGGAACAACGCGGCCAGGGCGGGACCGGGTTGGCGTGGTCGGAGGCCGGTCCGGCGTTCGCCCACGACCTGCCCGAGCACTACGCCCACGACGGGGCGTTCTCCCTGGTGTGGCAGATGCGGGACGCCCCCCCGGGAGTGTTCTACGACCACTCGCTGAAGTCGCTGTTGGCCCCGCACCCCGACATCGCCCGGAAACGGGTGACGGTGATCTACCGGCCGCAGGCCGCGGAGACGGCGCGGCGGATGGTGGAACGCGACGTCCGCGACGCCCGCACCCAGGCCTCCGCCCGGACCCGCCCCCAAGCCCACGACACGACGATGCTGGCCGCGGCGGAGAAAGCGGCGCAGGAGGAAGCCCAAGGGGCGGGGTTGGTGCGGTTCGGGATCATCGTGACCGCCACCGTCACCGATGAGGCGATGCTGGCGCGGGCGGCGTCCACCATCTCGATGCTCACGGCGCCGACGAAGCTGCGGCTGCGCCTGGCCCGCTACAACCAGGCGGCGTCCTTCGCCGCCGGGCTGCCACTGGGGTTGGTGCTACCGGCGCACCTGGCGTTGCCCGAGTGGGCGCGGGACACACTGTGAGCCGCCCCAGCACGTGGTCACGGTGCACCCGGGTCTGCTCCTGGACGAGTACCGGGAGGTGGTGGCGCACCTGGGCGGGCAGCTCCTCGATCTGGGCCACAGCGGCTTGACCCTGAACCCTTTCCACTTCGGCGGCCACGAGCTGGTCACCGACGACCCGACCTCGGCAGGAGATTCCCGATGAGCACTTTCTTGGCCCCGTTCCGCCGCCGCCGTGAGGGGCAGGAGATGGCCCCACCCCGGTTGCACACCCCCCACGACGCCGCCGTCGCCACGATCGCCCCGACCCACAGCGAGCGCCGCGCCGCGAAACGCCTGGCCTACGCCGCCGCGCGGGAAGCGAGGGCGTCCCGGCCGGGGGTGCGGGGCTGGCGCCGTCCCGGTGGGGGGCACGTGCCGTGGGTGGAGGCCCCCCCGGAGTATCGGGGCACCACCGTGCAGGTGTGCGGGCTGTGGCCGTTCTCCGCCGGGTCGGGCACCCCCACCGACGGGGTGCCGCTGGGCAAGCACCAGCTGACCGGGGCCACGGTGTGCGGGGACCCGATCATGTGGTTTCTGTCCCGGCGCATCCTGAACCCCTCGGCGTTCGTCCTCGGCCGACCGGGGTTGGGGAAGTCCACCCTGGTGCGCCGGATCGTGAATGTGTCCGCCGCGTTCGGGATCATCCCGCTGATCCTGTCGGACCTGAAACCGGACTACCCCGATCTGGTGCGGGCCCTGGGCGGCCAAGTCATCGAGATCGGCCGCGAACGCGGGCATGTGAACCCCCTGGACCCGGGCCCGTTGGCCGAGGAACTGCACCGCCTTCCCCCAGAGACCCGCCGCCGGGTGGAGGCCGAGCAACTGGGGCGAGCGTTGAACGTGCTCACCGGGTTGTGCGAGCTGGTCCGCGGCGGCCGGCTGTCCGACCGGGAAGGGTCCATGCTGTCCGCGGCGCTGCGGGTGGCCTACACGCAGCAGACGGCACCGCTGATCGCCGATGTGGTGACGATCATCGCGGCGCGGCACCCCCGGGTGCGGGCCATGTCGTTGGACCGCGGCGAGGACTCCCGCTACGACGACACCGCCGAGGACCTGCTGGCCTCGCTGATGGCGTTGGGGGAGGACGGCCGGTTCGGGGACACCTTCACCAAGGCGACGACGGTGCCGATGCTGCTGGACCGGGCGGTGGTCTTTGACGTGTCCGGGATCGACACCGCCGAACAGATCTTGCAGGCCGGGGTGCAGCTGGTGTGCTGGTCCTACGGCCAGGCAGCGGTGTCCGCCGCGAAGGAACTCGCCGACGCGGGGCTGCGGGAACAAACCGTGTACCTGATGGTCATGGACGAGCTGTGGCGCACCCTGAAAGCCTCGGTGGAAATGGTGGACCGGGTCGATGAGATCACCCGGCTGAACCGGCAGAAAGTGCTCGGCCAAGTCCTGATCACCCACACCATGGACGACCTGGAGCTGGCCGATGCGGCTGCCACGAAAAAGGCGTGGGGGTTCGTGGAGCGCTCCGAGATGGTGTTCCTCGGCGGCCTCGCCGACGGGGAAATGGGCAACCTCCGCAAAGTGTTCGCGATGTCGACGGCGGAGACCGGGATGATCGCGGAGTGGTCGGTGG
>JAABUW010006394.1_pt1 | contig 14778 bp, 13 predicted proteins | sample 5560081 | NCBI WGS metagenome assembly JAABUW01 (sample SAMN10711882, study PRJNA513363) | rock metagenome | isolation source: Antarctica rocks | place: Antarctica: Victoria Land, Knobhead sud
CCACGCCTCATTACCACCAAGATCCATCCGTTTTATTTCTGCAGCTTTAAAGGAGTCCATTTGTATGCTGCGCACAAAGGAGATGTGTACGCCGAGGCCGCGGTGTAGGCCGGCGCAGGTGAGGCAGATGAAGGTGCCGAATTTGGGGGAGGCCCATTGGGGGGAGGGGGCGGTGCAGTCGATGCATTGGCTGTTGCCGGGGCGTTTTTGGAGGGCGGCGAGCTGTGGGTGTGAGTTGGGTTGGGATGGGAGCGGAGGGTAGGGGGGGGTACCTTGGATTTTGTTTCAGGGTCGACTTCCCACATCTTGGAGGGTTGTGTGGCGAGGGGATTTGATGACTTTGGCTATATCAATGTCATTGTGGCAGACGATCGTTTGGTCCGGTTCGTCCCTTGGTCTCGAGAGTGAAATGTGGTCAATCGGAATGGGCGCATGGAGGGACTCAACCTTTAATCCCCCTTTTAGCTATCGATAAGCGCCACTTTCATGGACACTGAGCCACAGCAGACGTGGCTTGTAACTTCTACGGCAAGTCAGGATGCTACGGAGTGATTGGTTTCGGGGACAGCGTATGAAGACTTTTCCTTTCATTGAACCTTCAAGTACCTAATCTAGAAATACAATGGTCGCTGCGACCATAGCACAAGCATGCAGCCAGGAATGACTTTCGTGATAATGTTACAGGCAACACTATTTTCATGACCTGCCGGCAACCTCGACCTTCTAAATATCCCTGATGAAAACAAGGAAATCAGTCGCCCAGAATGCATGTGAAATAATCATAGAATGCGGTTGCCACCAAAATCTCACCACACGTTTTCTGTGAGCATTGGATACACAAACCTCAAAGGTCAGTGAGTGGAGCCTAGCGTCACGTTGACATGCAGAGGCTTAAGCGGCGGCCTCAGTAGCGGGAGGGTCGTTGGCTTGAACGACGCCGTTCTCAGTGAGAGGTGCGGTGCCAGCAGCCTCGGGGTCGATGTCCTCCTTGCCGGGACTATCGATAGCGACCTTGACTGCGATCTCACGGCCGTCGATCTCCTTGCCGTTCATCTCACTTACGGCCTTTTGCTGCAACTCCTCCGATCCAAGAGAGACAAAGCCGAAGCCGCGACCTTTGCGAGGCTCGTTACGAGCTTGAAGCTTCTTCACCATATAGCGGGCGATGGGACGGAGAGCGATCTTGGCGGCGGTGGGGCTATAGGCAGCGAAGAGCTCCTTGAGCTGGATGTGTGTGTCAGCAAGGTGCTCGAGAAAGGAAGATGCAAGATCATCTCTCACCTTTTCCTCGCTAAGGTCGTATGGGAGGTTGGCGACCATGACCTTGTTCTTAGAGGGAATGCCATCCTCGGGAGGTCCACGCTGACGGGGTTGACGAGGAGCACGAGGCTTCTCATCACCGTTGGTTGCAGTTTTATCGGTTGCTACGTTCGAAGAATCGGTCAAAGGTTGCGCTTGGCTTGGGGCATTGGTGTCTTCGCCGGCTTCGGCCTGACGCTAAGCGAAGTACCAGTCAGCTTGAACAGTCTTGGAGGCTGGACCCGTATATCGAGTGCTTACGTTGCGGCCACCACGGGCTGTACGGCCACCACGACCACGGCCACGTCCACGCCCCCGGGTGGAGTTGCGACGACGGCCTCCCTCACCCTCTCCACTGCCCTCAGCACCGCTGGCAGCAGCGGCTTGCTTCTCGGCAGCGGTCTCCGGCTTGCGAGCTAGCTGGACAGAGACCTTACGCTCGAGGATAACTTTGCCGGCGAGCTCGGTAATGGCCTTCTGGGCTTCTTCAGCAGTGGAAAGGTCGACGAAGGCATAGCCAACTGGACGGGTGGTACGAGGGTTTGTGGGGATGGAGGTAGTCTCGCTGAGGGTGTGTGTCAGCATCGTATAATGAGAGGTAGCTGCAGTGCACATACACAGAGTATCCAGTGAAGAAGGACTTTAGCTCCCCCTCAGTGGTCGCGTACGCGAGGTTTCCAATGTACAGACGTCGGCCCTCAGCAGCAGCAGCGATGACTGCCTCATTCTCGGCAGCATTAATAGGCTCACCACCAGTTGCGGTGTTGGCTCCTTCAGCAGCTATGGTGGTGTTGGCCATGCCCTCCGTGATGGTATCGACTGCAGACATGGTGATGAGGAGAGCTTGAAATGAGCTTTGCTCTGCTTGAAGGCTTAATGGAAGGCGAGGTTGAGTGTGCCTTTGAGGAAATGACTTGACGAGGGGGTGTAGGGTAGCTACGTGCCCTAGATAGAGAGAGGGGTTGAAGTTGTGAGGATTTGTTGTTGACAGTGGACAGTGTCTTGATGAGTGAGGAAGGAGGTTTGAACATTTTTCGAAAGACTGCAAGCGGCGCTAACGCTGTGACGTCCAAAAGCGGAAAGGCGGCCGCCTCTAGGGTGCAAAATGCTTCACGCCGCAAGTCAACGCCAAGCATCACTCTCAGAGAAGTTGTGAGGAAGTTTGCAATGTGTCATTCCTCCAGCACGCACCTCGACCGTTTAGGCCTATATCGACTGGCTGTAGCTGTATGGTATTCACCGCCGCTAATACTCGCCTAATTCGAAAGCCACGAATCAAACATTCCAGTGAAGCTGTGGCAATATCTCATCCAATGAGTACTTGAGAACCACTCCCATCAAGGAACTTACTCCGAGGTATTGCAAGTATACGCGCTCGAACGTCTGCCACCAATAAAGTGTTTCTCAAGTCGGAGGCTCTAGTGTTGGCTGGAATAAGGAACTGCAAGCGACCATTTTCGATATACTGGTGGCGAATATTCATCTTTCCTTAGACTCCCTCTTTCAATCTCAATTGGCGCTCGCTTTCAAAGTCAGATGAAGAGCAGGTCGGCTCTGGTTGCGTATGGCACAGAGACTGGCAACGCATACGATTATGCGGAAGAGCTAGGTCGTCTTTTGGAGCGTATCCATTTCTCGACTCACGTCTCCAAGCTAGACACAATCGACACGGCAAGTAGATTAACGACCGATGGGGACAAGCGTGTTCGCTGATTGCATGTCCGCAGTCATCCTTGAAGGAGTTCACTTTCGTAATTATTGTTGTTTCAACTACAGGCCAGGGAGATTTACCAACCAGTGCCAGATCATTTTGGAGAAGTTTACTGCGAAAGAAGCTCTCACGCACATACCTAACAGACGTCCAGTTCTCTACTTTTGGTCTTGGAGACAGCTCATATCCCAAGTATGCGAGACATCGAGCATTCTCCGCCTTATGGGAAGTGCTGAATGATGGGTAGGTTCAATTGGGCAGCTCGAAAGCTTCACAAACGGCTGGTCCAGCTTGGGGCAAACGAGATTTACCCTCGAGGTGAAGGAGATGAACAGCATGATGAGGGGTTCGACGTTAAGCACCTTCCCTTTGGAAACAAGACTAACAATCGTTGACAGTCTCGATGCCAGCTTCGCACCATGGTCCACGGATCTCCGCCAACAGCTGCTTTCTAGGTTTCCTCTACCTGGGGGAGTTGAAGCAATCGCCGAGACAACTCTGTTAGAGCCGAAATGGAAGCTTTCACTGCTGCCAAGCGCGACAAACGGGATTGCCAAGGCCGCATTGAACGGCGATCACCTGGAGTCGTTCTCAATCAACGGTGCTCCACAAATGAAATACGAGTCAGGATCAACAACTGTTCATCACGGCGCTTTTAGCAATGACATAGTCTCTCAGAATCTGGATGTGACCTTGAGAGAAAACCGCCGTATGACCCCCGATACGCATTGGCAAGACGTCCGTCATTTAGCGTTCCACTGCAGATCGCCTGCATCTTACGGACCTGGGGATGTTTTATCAATATTTCCACAAAATGATAAAAATGACGTCGATCATCTACTGGAACGCATGGACTGGGCTGAGATTGCAGACAAGCCGATCATGTTCACTCCAACCATAGCCATGAACCAAGGCGGCCGCTACCCGTCGCCTCCAGTCTTGTTGTCTGGAAAAACTACAACACTCAGATTATTATTGACCAACCACCTGGATGTGACTGCCATTCCGCGCAGGTCGTTCTTCGCTTTGATTGCACACTTCACCAATGATCCTTTCCACAACGATCGTCTGCTTGAGTTCACCAAACCAGAATATGTAGACGAGCTCTATGACTATACTACACGGCCGAGGCGAAGTATACTTGAGGTACTCCAAGAATTCGAGTCTGTCAAAATACCTTGGCAATGGGCTGCAAATGTGTTTCCAGAACTTCGAGGTCGCCAATTCAGCATTGCGAGTGGAGGGACACTTAAAAAAGACCCAGATGGTATGGCTCGATTCGAATTGCTCGTGGCGATTGTGAAGTACAAAACCGTTATCAGGAAGATCAGAGAAGGGGTGTGTACGCGTTACCTTGCTAACTTAACAGTTGGCACTGAGCTGCGTGTGGCCTTACAGAAAGGCAGCCTTGCCATCAAACGAGAAGAAACAAAACGCCCAGTGATCATGATCGGTCCTGGAACTGGAGTAGCACCTATGAGATCTCTAGCATGGGAAAGGCTACAACTTCTGCGGGACATGGAAGACCCAGCTTCGATTGGATCCAATCTGCTTTTCTTTGGCTGCAGAAGCAAGAGCGCAGATTACTTCTATAGTGAGGAGTGGGGACGCCTTGAAGCCATGATGCCACTGGAGGTCCATGCAGCATTTTCGCGGGACCAAAACCACAAAGTTTACGTGCAGGATCTCATTCGGCAGCAATCAGAGTCCGTGTTTAGACTCCTACATGAGAGTGATGGGTTGGTCTATGTGTGCGGATCTTCCGGTAAGATGCCGCAGGCAGTGCGAGCTGCTCTGATTGACGTGTTTGTGGAGCGCGGTATGGAGCAACAAGCAGCCAAAGGGTACCTCGAGGCCATGGAAAAAGAAGGTAGATACAAGCAAGAGACTTGGTAAAGACAAATACTTGCTGACGAAAGGGCCCTGCTTGTGATAAGTCTTATGATTCATGATCGTGCTTGTTTCCTCAAGTTGAAAGAATACCTGTTTACACGCACGGCTTCCTACCATCTTCGCGGCATAGCAAGTTCTTTGACACACTGTTTCTCTGTACAGACGACTAGCGGCTGCACTGGGCGTGTCTGACCGTCTGATACTTTTTCGCTCTCCCGCTTGCTAAAAATAGGTTCAACCCATGCGAATTGCGCTCTCTTGTGTTTATTAGATCCAAGGACACAACCATTGATCACGGCTGTACTATGTAACCATGATAACACTGCCATCAATACTCAGTACCCAAGATGAAAGTGTCCGAGGCCATGTTGACAGTCGGAGTCTACTGGCTCGTACTTGTGACCGCGATCTCGCTTCCTCCTGCCTACAACTCGCTCCTATCTCTAGCCTTGAAGTATGTCCTCCGAATCTCAATGCCAGGAAGACGACACATGCTGATAGTAAGGCTACCAGTATATCGAACCTCACCGCACCAATACCTCCAGATCCTCCGGGTTTGAGACTTAGATTGGATTTCAAATCAGACAGGCCCCTGAACCCGCTCGCAGTATACGTAAATGCAATTCATCTAATGCATGAATTAGCCAAGTACCCATGGGATGACGTCCTGCACAAATCCTGGGTCACATGTGAGGAAGGCTACGGCCTTGTCATCTCCCTGCATACCAGCCTCTTCCTACAGACTAGATACATAGTTTCGGCGCTTTACAAGAGTGTACTTGCAATGGCCGAGGAGCGACCCGGTTTCTTCCGATTGAGCAGCCGGCTCAATTTCTTCGATGAGGGGATTGGGTCGATGGAATTCAAGAAGGTGGGAGAACCTTTGCATGAGATGTTTACCTTTGGAAGCAACAACAACACTACGAACATAACGTCGACCGTACTGCGAGACCCGGTAATAGATCCAGAAGATGAAAAATTCATCATCAATTGGGACGATACCGACGCGAGCATCCCAGTCCAGAGCATTCTCTTTGCAGCTTTCGACGCATTAGCAACCGTAGCTCAATATCCTCAAGATTCTTCCTGTGGGGGTATCCACGGCATCAGCGCCACGGCCAATGCGGTACTGTTCCTCGGCCCCTATCATGATCAGAGCATACCCTGTGGTCGTATCAGGAGAGCGCTGCTTCTCATCGTCATGCACATTGTGATTGGGAAGAAGATATTTCGTGTAATGGACTTTGATCTTAGATTCGATGGGACGCAGATTGGTCAGGGATATTTGATGAAGATGCCTCCGTTGGTTGGTGGATCGAATGGTACTGGGGCGTTGGCGAGATCTTGATTGATGGACCGCGTATCTCCCAAGAGGTTCAAGGTCCGTGTCATCAATTTTATTTGTGTAAATATAGTAACAGGTGATTGATTCTCTTTCTACTGATTCAAATGACAGTAAGACTCTTTTGATTCTTAGAACTCTCCATACGCGTAAACTCCAGTCTCTTCGCGGCCTCGATCTTTTCCAATTCAACATTAACTGGCCCCCAATCAAGACCCAAGACGCAAGAGACAGAACAGGTACGATGCTCTAAGGCGTCATACCACCAGTATCATATCCTCAAAGCGTCTCTAATCATCATTCAAGAGAATATGACACCTTTCCTACCGTTGATCTTTCATAATCCCCGTCTCGCCAGGTGCATTGACAAACTTATCCATTCTGTACTGAGGAAATGCAATTCTCTACCACCAGCTTCCTCTTTTCCTCCCATTCCATATCGTGCGACAATTCCAAGCCGACTCCTCTGACCCAAACTTGCAAGTAAAGTGCAACACAAGAGACAATCACATATTGTCAGATATTCATTCATTATGGATAAAGCCCAAGCCTATCATTTATCGCAAACCACCTTCCACAATGCCCAAACACCTGCATACCAAATAACAAATCCCAAAGGAAAACATGCCAAATGAATGTCCAAGCTCGCCAGTTCCTGCAATTTCTTCAAAAAAGGAAACCTCCTTGCTCATCCTCCGCCCATTAGCAATTGCCGCAAACCACCATCCACAATGCCCCGACGCCTGCATACCAAATAATCAATGCCAAAGGAAAAGATGCTATATGAACATCCACACTCGCCAAACCCTGCAACTTCTTCAAAAGAGAAAACTTCTTGCTCATCCTCCGCCCATTAACACCGTCATAGCTGCTTCATTGATGTGCTTCCTCTCCGTCTTCCTGCCCGTCCGTCCGCAACGTCACTTTCCGCCGGACTCGCTCTCCTTTGCTTTTTCCCGGTTTAAACGTACAGCCGCAGCAACCTGCGCTCTTTTGCGTGTTGCCTTATTCTGTTCGGTTTGCAGCTTCAGTTCTTGCCACATCCATTTCAACGCTCCGGGCCGAACGTCCAGTTCATGACCCATATCGGTCCAGTACCTGGCTGTTTTGTACATCTCCAGGATTTTGGGTTGTGAATTTGTACAGATATCCCGCTCTTTCGGGTTGGGCTTTAAACGAGCTACGCGTACCAGTCCGAGGGCTGGAGGCGGGTGGCGGGCGGTGGTCTGTGGTGCGGATTCGGAGCTCGAACCTTTTATACCGAGTAAGGCTTCGGCAGCATTGGCTCTCTGGGCGTAATCTTGGTCTTGAGTTGCTTGTGAGGAGCTTGAGCCATGGCCTCCGTAAGCAACTGTCGTACTCGGTGCTGGTACAACGTTCTGGCTCTGCGGATTCTGACTTGGATTATTGGCTGGTGTCTGGCCGTCGCCAGGGTTGCGGACATCTGGCCGGGGGTTATCCCTCTGCTTCCCTAGTTGTTCATGTTCGTTAACATCGCTCATAGTCGGGTGGTTCAGAAGTGTCACCTTTGCTGCTCCCTGGAGCCATGATAGCAGGTATCAAAGATGGAGAGATGTTAAGTGATAACAGGTGACTTTGTCAAAGCGTAGAGAGGTAAGATGTTCTGATTGTGCTCGATGTCTGGTGGTGTTGCTGAACGTAGCTACGAGAGATGATGAATGAGGTTTAATATTTCTTCGAAAAGAGGTGGTGCTGGTAGCATTCTTATAGAAGAGATCGGGGCTGTACCGTGGCCAGCGTAGCAGAATCTGCTAGCATTCGCACGTACCTATTCATGATCCACTGACTCACGGGGCCATGAGCGCTGAATTTCCTATATTTGTTAGTTGGAATCACGAATCACAACTCCTTTTCGCCACGACCAACGTACGTAGGGACTCTCATAGCCCTCTAGAACAGATGTGCGACACCCAAAGGAGAGTACTCATCAAACAGCTACAGCGGCACTGTAAGGTTGATAGAATGGTACTGACGTTGATTGGGAGATAATGGATGCAGTCGTATACGCGGCATGAAGCCTGATATCCCTAGAATCGGAACCCCTTATTGGCACGACTGACGTACGTAGGAACTCTTACAGCCCTCTTATAGGGACGTGGAACGCTCCAAATAGAGCCACCCCCACAAAGGTGCCGCAGCAATGTAAGAAAGGTATGACGGCGATGATGTTGATTGGGAGAGAGAGCATACCGCTGCATGTGCGGCCATAAAGCCTGACATCACTAAACGTTCTTATTAGTAGTAAACGACAAATCATAGCTCCTCGTTCACAGGGCCGACCCACGTATTCATTCTCACAGCCCTTTGGATAATCGTACAACCCTCCAAACAGGGGACCCCCAAAATGGTGCCGCAGCACTGTAAGAAACGTAGAATGGTAATTGGCAGAGAGTACATACCGCCGCGGGTGCGGCCATATACTCAGGTATCACTATCTTTGTCAGCTATAATCACTAATGCTAATTCTTGATGTTTGCGCTTGACGTACGTAAATTCTCTCACAGCCCTCTGGATGATCGAATAAATTTCTCGATAGAGACACCCCTAAGAAGGTGCCGCAGCACTGTAAGAAAGGTAGAATGGTAATGATGTCGATTGGTAGAGAGTGCATACCGCCGCGTGTGCGGCCATAGTCTCAGGTATCCCTGACTTTGTCAGTCATAATAGCCAATCTAAAATCTCAACCCTCACGTTGGACGTACGTAGAGAAATGGTCCACGAAAATGATACACCAGTGTACCAGCGCCATCGTAAATTAGACCTGATACAATTTATATGTTGTATATGAAACCTGACCACACGCAAATAGCCTCACAGTCCTCTAAAACAGACACGCGCGTAAAATTCGAAGCAGCACCACAAGAAATCCAAAATAGCAACAACATCACTCAGAAAGGCATAAGCCAACCATCGACAATTCCAGAAACCCCAATGTCCCCCTCAAAATGACAATAACCCAGCATAATCACGAACCAAAGTGCTCTACAAACGCCCGTTGCAATCAAAAACTTCCACGAAATCCTGAAACAAAGCACGCACGTATCAAATGCAACATTTGTTTAAGAACTCTATCCAGAACAGCAACAAAATCAATCAAGAATGCATAAGCCAACCATAAACAACGCCAAAAGTCCCAGGCACGTAACATTCACCACAGCACCGAACAAAATTCTGACACACTATCAACATCAACCACCAAAAGCAGAAATCAACCAACACCACCCGAAATCTCTTAGTCGTAGAAACACAATCACTCACCAACCAACCCCCCTAATCCTCATGCCCGATATCCGTAGAGACACCTCACAGCCTATGAATAGATGTATGTTATACAAACCTCCTGATCGAGTCCCCACAAAACCACACCACACCACGACCACGCAAAACCCACAGCCGCACAAACCTCCCTCATCTCCTAAACCAAAAAACCACAGCCCCCAGCACCTACTCTCCACCCTCATCTAAATACCCTAAAAACTCATCACAGAAGACACAAAGCCCACTACATACCAATACGGCTCCAGCTGCGGAAACGAAGATCGATGACGGTGGACAAGGTAAACAGCACCATAAGAAATCAGCACATCACACGACATATATTGTTTGGGCTACTCAACTCTCCCTTGTAGCAATTCCCCCAACATTTCCCACCCAAGAATATAACTGGCATAAGAAAAGAATGATCAGAACGCGCGCAAGAATACAAAAAGCACACGAAATGAATGGACAATCAAAAGAGCGCGTCACGTCTTTCCTTCGCTACGAAAATAAACAAATTGGTATAATGACTCCGCCAATGCTGCTAATGCTACTAATGCTGCGTCCTATCCCTACAGCTCCCTGTAGCCCTTACGCGATCTTCATCCTAGTCCCTGCGCCTTCCTATGCGCAAAACCTACACGCCCTTGCCACAATGCTTGGCCCCAAAGGCACTCCCAAAATTCATGCTTCGTTTGATTCTGAGCTTCGGTTCGTGTTCCGCGGGCTCGAATTCCTTCTCGTCACCTCCCTCAGAGCTACCACTCTCGGAAGCACCAGCGACAGCAGCTGGCTCAAGGCTTTGTGACGCAGCGGCTTCCAGCTTTGAGTCTAATTCATTGAGGAACTGTTTGTCGTCAGATTTGTCGTTGGTGAGACCCAGGGGTCCGAGCAATACCGGATCGACATCCCCAGGAGTATCCTCGGCGGCAGGGAAGTAGCTGTCTGAACGCTCTGATGGTAGCCGCACCCTCGAAGGCTGCGGCTCGAGAGGCGGACGCTCCGTTTCTGGCTGTACAGGAGTTGTTGGGTCGCTCGAATGAGTGCTGGATGCACCGTCTCCGTTGAAGAAGGTGCGGCGTGCTAGAGGGGTATGTCCGGCGTCTTTTGTATATGGGTCTCCTGGTACGCGAAGGCCGGAAAGGGGAAGCTGTATTGGACGGGAAGAAATACGGGAAGGCGATGGGGATTGAGGCGATGGAGACTGTGGAGTCATGACGTTCTTGGCACTTGCTGGAGTCAGGCTGCTAGACCTGAAATTGATACCGTCAAGGTTCTTGTCGATCTCGGCACCTCCAATACTTGATTTGCGTCCTGAACCCTGAGTTTCCCTGGAGACTGCTCGGGATTGCCTACGGTCAGGAGATGTGATCCAGCCTCTCATCGCTATCTTGTCCTGAGAGGTGACATCTTCAGCTATGCTAGGCAACCGACCCTCCGGCTTGGCTGATTGGTCAAACGAGTCCGTAAATGTACGGGTTGGCTGTATGTCTGTTTTGGGGCCGCGCCAGACCTCATCTCCTGTCCCACTAGCACTCGTCTCCCTTGATTTATTCATGCTTGGGAGACTCCCAGAACTGCTACTGCGCGGAGCAAGCTTGTCGATCGGTGAAGCGACTTGGCTTGAGGAAGCGGCCTGGTATCGGCGTAAAGAGGCTTCTAATTGAGTGATTGTCTCATGTAGCTCCTGCCTCTCTGCATGCCATAACGCCCTTTCTTCGCTGTGCACTTCACGTTGGTGTTCCATGAGTGTATTGAATTGTTTGGTATACCGAGGCGATGCAAAGGGTCCCGATCGTCTCGTGGGTGACCCTGGAAGCAGGCTCACCAAATTGACTGACTGGTGTCGTGGCACGCGACCGTTGGGTGCGTCATTCTCCGAGTGCGAAAGCTCCTGGATATGGCCAGGTGGGGAGCTTAAGAAAAGTGGTGAAGTGATCTCCATTGTGGTGATAGTTGATCACAGTTGTGAGATGGCTGTCTTGTCGTTGTTTGTGTCTTGTAAAAGTACCGAAGGTGGCAATGTTGCGGACATGGATAGGGAATCAACAAAACACCACATTTAAAGCTTCCCTGTCAGCAGAGGGTGATGTTGAAGTTCTGGACGGCAAATATGCTAGGAGGGATGGAGGGATGAGGTGAGAAAGACTCCAGAGTGGCTGCCTTACATTGCAGTGATCTCTCAGCGAGGAACTACTTTACGGAAGGTGCAGCGCGAAATAATTTGGCCAGTGACGTTTCTTCCCGTGGGTCGGCACTTCCCCGGAGCCCGGCCGGATGGTACAGATTCCTTGGCACGCTAACCCCAGGTACGCGCGCATGGCAAGCGACTCGAGGTTTGTCTGCGCTTTGTCTTTGCACAAATCTCAATTGTACGTATCACTGTGTCAATAATGATCGACGCTGCATCTCCATCAAGCCCAAGATATGGGTTCTGTCGTGAGCCCTTGGCCTTGCCTCTCGTTTAGACCCAGTCTCATATCTCCGTAATCGGTGCGCAGGGGACCTGCAGCGCAGATCGTACTTACTTAGCGACCTAGCCGGACAACTGGGAAGACCATCTCTACTACCGGGCTTGATGTCGAGTTTGTCGGGCTACCGAAAACGCCGAGGGCCATTAGTTGAAGCTCGATAATCGAGCTGGATGCTGAGGGTCTTGGCCGAGCCTAACCTATTCTCCACATGTGCCCTTCGATGCTCCACCTCTCGATGTCCAAGGACAGGACTGAGATGATCCTTTTGGCGATTGTCGACACAGAAGAACTTCACCCACCCTCACTCTCCCCCCTCCTGATTTCTACCTCCAGTCCTTCCAGGTCCAGCGGACACCTCTCATCCGCCCACCTCTCTCTCTCCTCCCGAATCCAGCCCTCACAGCTCCCCAATCCTACAACCAAAAACCCCAGCTCCTCCCTATCAACATCGAAAACCTCCCACCACTCCACTCTTGCCAGCTTGACTCCCACCTCCCTAGCGGCAAGATATACAGCCGCCACCGCTAGTGAAGCCGGCTGATGCGTTAGATACAACAGCTGCGGAGAGAGCAGTGCGGTATTAAGATGCGCCAAAGTGCGCGACGCCAGCGCTGTAGACTTCTCCGTGGGCGTGGGAGGAAGCACACCGAGGGTTTGCAAATAGGTAAGAGCGAGGTGGTGCGGAAGGATGACTCGTGTGGAGTAGGAAATGGAGCGAAGCAGAATAGCTTCTGTCTGCAGAAGTATATTCCGAGCGCTCTGATACGCCCCTTCGGATAGAACATAGGATTCCGCATCAGGCCTCGCAGACATCGACGACATCTTTCCCAGATAGGAGCTCGGCGAAAGCAAATACCCATACACATTCAAAACCGCCCGCGTAGACTGCGGCCAGGCCGATATCTTAGCACACATATACAGCGCCGCCGCAGAAACATCCTATCCCTCATCATCAGCCCCCCCTCTCCACCCCACCCATTCGACAAAACATCCTCACCTTAACCCCATGAATCCTAAAACTCCCACCCTCAGCCCCCACATAGAACCTGTAAAAAACAACAACAGCCTGTGCCACAATCTCCTGCGGCAGGCGAAGCAATATACCAGCCGCTTGTGTCAATTCTGCGCCCGCATAGCGAAGTGAGCGCTCGAGAGAGGGGGGGATGGCGTCGAGGTGGGAGCTGGTGGTTGAGAGCTGGGCGGGTGTGGCGAGGGGGTTTGAGAGGGTGGAGAGGGGATCTGGGAGGGGGGTGGGGTTGGAGGTGGCCATGATGGGGGGTGGTGGTGGGGGTTGGGTTGTTGATTGTGGTGCGTTAGGCTGTATAATTTGTGCTTGGCTGCTTCGGTGACTCGAGCGGGTTAGCGCATGGGAGATAAGATAAGAGCCTTGGCACATAACATGCCCCGCCCGGTGGCTCCCCAGATACACCCTTGACACCATAATCAACCTCAACCAACCTCTTCTCAATCATGATCTGTTGGAAATTCAGACCGAGTCGGCCTTGGCAGATGACTAAGCAGGGTCTTAGCATGCAAATATAGTGTTTTCTGTCATACGTGTTCTTTTACATAGATATATATACATCTATAATAGCGAATAAACTATTATATTATACTAATAAGACTACTTATACTTTATACCTTTTAATAGGTTATAAGCCTGGGTTTAGCGTAACCTAGGGACTACATAAATTATATTTAATAAGACTTTAGGTAGTACCTAGAAGTATTATTCCTAGGACTATTTAATACTAGTAATACTATAATAGACTATTAGAAAATTCTAAAGCTTAAGGGTATAGATAATTATAAGTAATAGGAGGTAGCTATTTAATCCTATCTTATTATTAACGGCGTATTTAAGGTTATTAAGCTGGAATATAAAGCGCTAAAATACCCTATTCCTATTAAGTCTAGCGGTATCTAATTAGCTATTAATAAGAAAGACTTAGATAAATAGGATAAATATACTAAAATAGAGGATAAAGCTATTACTACTATCTATATCTCTTATATACTTATAGCCTATAGTATAATTAAATACCTTAAGATAGTTAAAAAGGTATAGGATAGATTAAAGTTATTATATAAAATAGAGTTATATATTATTAGGAAAGTAATATACTTCACTTTATATAACTTCTAATCTAATAAATTTAGTAACCTTTATACGTACCTAGCTAAGTTTAAGGAGTATATTAATAAGTTATAATAAATAGGGATCCTACTATATAAAGATTTCTAAATAGTAGTCTTTAAGAGGGGCCTATTAGAGTATATAGAAGTAGTAGTCTATATTCTAACTAAAATCTAATAGTCTAAGAAAGAGCTAATAGACTTTAAGTACCTTACTATATTACTAGTTAATAGGAAGGTATCTATAAAGACTAAAGAATCTAAGGTATTTATAGGTAAATTTAGAAAATAGCTAAAATCAGGCTAAAATTTAACTAATAAAGGCTTAGGTAATAATACTAAAAAGTATACTTTCTATAATAGTAACTATAATATAAAGAGTTACTACTATACTAATCTAAATATTATATTAGAAGGTTTTAAGTATAAGATAAAGGAAGAGCTAGAAGTATAAAGTAATAGATATAATAAAGGTCCTAGCTATCAATAAAGTAAATAAAATTTAGATAAATAGAAATAGGATAAATTATATACTACTTACTTTAGGAATAGCCTATAAAATAATAAGTCTTATAAAATTATTATTAACTTAGGTAATTAGGAGTATACCTTCTAAGACCGCTTTAAGTTTATAAACTATTTAC
>JAABUW010006396.1_pt1 | contig 14775 bp, 15 predicted proteins | sample 5560081 | NCBI WGS metagenome assembly JAABUW01 (sample SAMN10711882, study PRJNA513363) | rock metagenome | isolation source: Antarctica rocks | place: Antarctica: Victoria Land, Knobhead sud
TCTTTTCTTTTCTCTTCTGTTCTTTTCTTTTCTTTTCTGCCTACAAGCTATTTTTTTTTCACTGTTCGTTTTTTGTAACTGTGTGATTATTTCTTATTTTGGATTTGGATTTGGATTTGGATTTGGTGGTGGTGGTGGTGATGGTGGTGGTGGTGAGGATGAGGATGAGAAGGATGATGAGGATGAGGATGAGGATGAGGATGAGGAGGAGGATGAGGAGGATGAGGATGAGGAGGATGAGGATGAGGATGAGGAGGAGGATGAGGAGGATGAGGAGGATGAGGAGGATGGTGGTGATGGTGAGGATGATGATAATTACAGTACAGTACGTGTGAAATTTCAGAGAGAGGGGGGTTTGTTTGAGAGCAGTAAGGATTTTGTTTTGATTGGCACATCTCGTCTCTTCGCTCGCAGTTTTTATATATTTTCTTTCATTTCCCTTCTTTTTCCTTTTTTGCTCTCTTTTACCTAAATTACATACCACCTCATCAAACGTCTCTCTTCTATGTCACAGCTTCTTTTCTTTTTCCTTTTTTTTTCTTTTTCTTCTCGGTTTTTTCGTTCGTTTTTGATTTTCGCTTTTGAATATTTTCTGTGTTTGTCACACGGGGCGATGTGAGTAGCTTTGAGCTTTGTTGGACTTGTTGGGGCTTGTTGGGTTTGTTGGGGGGTTGGATATGGGTGGTGGTGGTGGTGGTGATGGTGGGGTTGGTGGTGGAAAGAAAGGGGGGGGGGGGGGCAAAAGGTGATTTGGGGGGTTTTGATTCGAGTTGGTGGAATATTGAAAGGGCGAGAAGAGGGGACAAATTGGGGAAGAGCTGGGGAAAAAAGAGAAAAAAAAACCCCCCTCAAAAACCCACCCGCACCCACCAAGAAATATAATCTCCTCCCCATCCCATCCCATCCCATCCCCATTTCATCTTCGAATCATTCTGACTCTCTCTCTCTCTCTCAACCGCTGCATCGCTCAATTCAAAAGTCCCGCAAACGATCACATATAACCCTGATATCCATCCCATCTCCCCCTTATTCAGATGTCGTGAATCAGAACACAATGCGATAGAGGAACTGTCAAAGAGGAGAGGGATTGCGGACGATGAGATGGGAAAGGAAAATGATGGAGGAGAAGGGGTGTGTGAGAGTGAGTGGGGGTCGAGGGGGAAGGAGCTCAGATATTGAGGGGAAATTGGGGTGAGTTTAGAGGTTATTAAGGATGCGAAAGAGAGTCGAGGGCGGATGATGGGAAGAGCGGATGAGATAGGGACCGACCGGTTGATTGTTTCTTCACTTACCACTTTTTTTTATAAATTTCATACAGATCGATTCAAAAAACTCAATGTAGCTTATATCCTCAAAACCACAAATATAAATACAAACATCCATCTACATCTCTTCCGCTCTGCTCTGCTCGTCGCGGCTGAGGCTTTGATTGTCGGATTTAGGATTTGAGTTCCGAGTGATGAAGTGTGAATTATTGAGAAAGGTAGAGTGAGGTGGCAGGAACGGAATGGGAGGGATGGAGGATGGAGGGTTGAAGAGGAAAGAATTGTGTGGGGATGACGGGGGAGAAGATGTGTTTGAGAGAGAAGTCAAAAATAAGATAGGAGATATGAACGGCAGCTTTCTTTTAGCTTTTTTCATCGAGATCTTTCTTCCAAGTCTGTTCGTATAAACGCTTTGTGTCCTTGTCTTTTCGTTTTATTTGCGATTTATTTGCGATTCGTATTAGAAAAGCTGTCTATGCTCAGTAGTCGTTCTGGTTTGTGTTAAGAATTTTTTGTGTCTGGGGGTGAACTGGGGAGGGGTGAAAAGGGAAGGGAGGAATGGCGGGATTGAGGGTTAGGTGGTGGGGATGTAGGGTTGAGGAGATGTGAGATGCCTCAGAAAGGAGTTTCGCGAAACGATCGAAGGGATTGATTGTATGTTCTTGCGATACGATTTAGTTTTAACTTGAGAGATACTATGAGAGCGCGAGATGGGTTTATAATGTTTCAATAAACGACAATCGTTTCTCCACTACCACAGCCCTAACTCTTACAAAAGGCGTACGACTTTCATCATCTTCAACACTCAAAATTCCAAGCAGCGAGGTTTTCGTTCCCAACACCGTGAGTCGGTTTTTCGGTTTTTCAAATTCGTGCTTTCTGGCCCTGTGGCAGTTTGAGTTGGGGGCAGCAGTAGGTAAAAGGCTAAGTGATCTGCGAGAGCCAGACGTAAGGTCTTCGGTTGAGGTGGTTGCTTTTAAAAGTCTTGACGGTTTATCTGAAAGGAAGGAAACAGGAAGTGAGAAAGAACGGGGTGGAGGTATGAGCACTCAAATTTTCCTACCTTGAATAATTTACGAAGACCGCAACAAACACCCCTCATAAACCCTCTTCATCCAAATATCATCATCCCAATTCCATATACAACAGCATCAAAACTACTAATTTGTTCTCATATCAATCTCCCATCTCACGAGCTCTTTTGTCTCTTCAACCTTGCCTTGATATCACACGATTTTTCTACTCTATTTCGATAGTATTCGTCTTTCCCGAGACTTGAAGCGCGGTTTTTCCACAAGGATGCTGCAGATATGTAGGGGAGAGAAGGGATAGGTGGCGTCTGTTGGGTGGTTGGAGTGTTGTGAAGGGGTTTGAAAGTGGTGGCGGTGGGGGTTCGGAGGGTTCGAAGGTTGGGGTGATGTTGATTGTTGGCGACAACGCTGTACAATTCCGTTTCTTGATTTATAGTTCTTTGGCTATCAAATGACTTAGGTGGTTCCTTGATTGTTGTTCTCGGTATCAGGTGGTGATGGGTTAGCTGAGGTATCGGAAAGGCATGGAGTCAAGATCTAATTCACGTTTGATGGAGAGTGTAGAATAGCATGAGCGAATGTAAAAGGCGGTATAGTGACCGAGGATTTTGTTGAAGCAGGATGTGAGTCTCTTATTGTCGTTTTATGGCGATTGGATATCTAGAAGGCGATATCGTACTTACAGAGCAAGATGACTAAACACTGAAGGGGGGACAGGGATAGCAGTTGCGGATTTATATGATAGTAAAAAGTAAATTCTAAAATCCCGTCAAGAATAATAAGAAAGGCTTGAAGGTGGCGCACGCTTCCGGAGGTGGAAAACTCACTATTTCGATTTATCTCAAAACAATAGACGCTCGAAATTCCCTGCAAGAGTCAATTATCACGGTTCGTCAGGTCTAGGATTGCCTATCGTAAGTCGGCATCTGATATATCGACCTCCCATGGATCCTGAATATCGAATTCGTCGTTATATGTTTCCCGGAAGTCTTGTATTTTTGGTTTCCCATTCTCGCCGCTAGCTCCTACGTGCTCTGGCGTTGGCGAGTGCATGTCTGGTGACTCGTTGGAGCGGCCAAGTTGCAGTCCTTTAGGCATAGACGCTTTTTCGGCGGAACGACTGGGCTTCAGGAAGTTCGGGATCCAATCGCTCTGCGTTGAGGCCTGCTTTCGCTCTGGAGAGTATCCAAACACGTCAATTGAGTTTTTAGCTTGCGTCCCATTCTGTCGATGCGGCTGTGGAATTCTGTCCCGAACGTCATTTTCCTTGAAGGTTTCAGACATTAGACCACGAGAAGATCGAGGGGGCGGGCATCGCTCTAATCGAGCGCTTGGTATGTGTTGCTGTGGCTTGAACTTCTCAGAAAAGCTTACGTTGGCTCGATGGATCTGTGGCGGGTTATCACTTGTAGTAAACTTCGCCTGTTCTGGTTTCTTTATGCGCGTAGCTGCCTCTAAATCAATTAGATCATCCAACTCCTCTTTAGTGAATACTTTGCTGACCATTTTTGAGGTGTTTGCTCAATAAAGTTTTTCTTGAAGGTTACAAATGAACAAACGAAAGAAAAGAAGTAGCAACTCAAGACCTCAGGAAATTGTGACAATGAGAACGGCGAAGAAAACAACCAGTTTATATGTAAACAGAGTACTGAACAATGGAGATTATAAGACAGCGTGACGAAGCTCCTACTTTCCACTGAAGTTCATGCAGACATCTTGCGATGAACAGTCTGTAACACTGCAGTCGCAGTTGTAGCATGCCAAAGAAATAAAGGTATAGCTTAGTGAGGCTTTCGCATGTATAAACAATTCACTGGCAGGGTTTAATCTCTCCTCGAATACTTCGACGTGCTTCCTGTCTGGGCCGTTAGATTTGTCGGTCAACCGAACATATGATGTCTAAGTGGACAGAGTCCGCCATGGAAATTTTCGAGGACACAGACTCTTTGCTGAAAGATACATGAGCAGCTACGTTTCTTGCGGCACCAAATAAAATGCAAGACAGGTTTGGCGACCTAGATATTCCCAAGCTGTAAACAGTGATGGATTGTTGTAGCGTGGTACAAACTGTTTCTGGCACCTAATTGGTCTTTCCAGGACTGCTAAGGGTGCATTTGTGCTTCTTGAGGTCTCGAATTGTATGTCGTGATCTGATATATAGGCTGAAGTGAATGAAAGCAACTTGAGAGTGTCAAATGTGACGTCGCAAACCTGGTAGAAATTAGCCGATATTCTTCCACCCCAATTTGCTCCTTTTCGAAGCGCAGGAATTCTCCGTGAAAGTAGAGAGCGTTAAGCTAGATAAAACTGCATAGACATCCGAATTATCTCATATGTTTCAGAGTGAAGTAAGTGAAGATATTTGTGGGCAGCTGCAGCTGTAAACCCTTGCATGGAAGACATACTACTTCTTTACTAGACCCAAATCAACTCGTTGTTAGACGCAGATACACTCATGGGAAGTACTGTGAATGAGCTGAATATACCCGTGTGTACAGGGACAGCACAGAAGGGAATATAGCTTCATTGTTTGTCTAACCTACAACTGAATGACTCAAGAATGTCATGGAGTCCATGAAATGCCTCCCACGCCTATTCTGATTTCAGCATGTATCACACCAAGCGTTACTACTAACACTCTTTGCGAAGCCTGGGCACATCGACGAACTTAGATCGCGATGGAGAAAGAAACACTGAAGTACGTGTTGGACATGGTGCCACCAAATACTAAATCGAATACTGATTGAATTGTATAGATTAGCAGACGATGAAACAGTCATTATTCAGGTCGGAGCGAGAAAAACGAGCTTCCAGGTCCACAAGAACCTACTGTGTGATATGTCACCTTTCTTCAGAGCGGGCTTCTCTGGAGGATTCAAGGAAGCCTCAGATAAAGCTATGCAGCTTCCAGAAGACGATGCCTACACATTCCAACGCTTTGTTTCATGGCTTTACACTAGGAAATATGGCCTTTCGGGATGCGGAACAGAACTTGAGACAAACAGGCAATACTTGCAGTTGGCAAGACTTTATGTCATATCAGATAAATTTGGCATCAACTCACTAAAGAACGAGATCATTGATCAGTTATTTTCAACTAAGAAAATGGCGGGTCTTTACCCTCCATCACAGGCTACTATCTCGTTTATGTACGCCAACTCCGCGAGAGGCTCAGCTTTCCGGAAGCTATTAGTTGATTGGCACGTCTGGCATGTAGAAGATGAATATTTCAGTCGACCGCGGACGGTTGACATTTATGCTAGCGTGCCGGACTTTGCTGCAGAATTAGCTGTTGCTCTTGGTCAACGCATTGCCAACCCAAAATTGCAGAGTCTATTCCTAGGTGACAGCTCTGCTCTTTATGAAAGCACCAACACAGAAAGCGATAATACTCGTGGCTGAAAAGCGGTTGAGGCTGGATGCAAGTCGTGAGGTGGATTTGCTGTACACATATGAAGATGGATACCCCTGTACATAGTCTAGAGTTATTTCAAGAGCGCATGTTGCCTACTTCTATGGCAGCAGCCCGAACAGATCATACCAGTCCTGTGTACCACAGACTTCCGCGTTAAAACTTCTGTGACATCGAGCAAGTCTTGAAGCTTTGGCCAGACGATATTATATAACATATTCGTGAAACTACTGTTATGTTGAATTAGGGTCTCACGTAACCTTCGAAACCATGTGAGTCTTATAAGTCAGCCTTCAATGAGTGAGAGCCCAATTCTCCATTCGTTCTAGCCATAAATTCCCATTTTTCTGAGAAGGTGGACCTGATACCAAGGTGCCGAATTTGGGTTCTCTCCCTGCGGCGACCAAAACCCCGTTCGACGGTTGCGAAGCTTTGAAAGGCCAAGACTATTCGCTGATGTATGAGTTAAGAGATTGATCTTAATGTTCCAGACCCACCATATAGATTGGCCGGGTTATATATTCTGGAGGAAGTCCGTCCCGAAGAAACTTGTCTAGAAGACGAAGGATTAGACTTTATTCTTACGAGGCTAGTGGTCTGTAGGAGTGTAGCTCTTGGGACCGCTATCCCAAATTGCGTTGCAGTACTCTTTGTCAAAGACCGACTAAATATTCAAAGACGTCAGCAAAACCAGCCGAGCCTAGATCTCACTGGTGCACGATTGACGGTAGCTGGATTTTGTTTGGAAACATGAGAGACACTAAGACAGAGCTTTGTCTTTCGTCAGCTCCAACTTCCTTCCCGCGCAACGTATACCCTCCCTAAAAGCCGTGACTGAGAAGGGCCACGATTGTGCAGGCGTCCCCCTAGCTAGCATGTTTGAAGACAGTGTAGATGAAGTTGTCCAGAAGCGTAGCCATCATCTGACCCAAGAGCAAAGTAGCCGTGGGCTTGGTTGCGAGGTCACAGGCTGTTTATTGCGGAATGGCATTGACAAATGCAGGGTTGCATTGAGATCTGTACAACAAAGATTGGGGGATATTTTGGAGCATTTTGATCTTACCAATAATTGACACTTTTCTAGACCTCCTATCTTGTTCGTTGCGGTAATAGTCCGAAAGCATTCTTGTAACTTATTGTTCACAAGTCGCGCTCACTAGATTTCTCCGATCCTGCAACGTAGTATCATCGAGAATGCAATATTGTGGTATCCATCGAGTCCGCCTTTGGCACCTGGTCGTGAAATGAAGTCGTCTCCTATCAGTGTTAATTTTTGTGTTGTGAGCAGCCATAAGGGTCGTTGTAGCAAATATAGGCGCATGTAATCCAAAATGGCGTACTCGGCACTCGTTTGTTATGTTCAATTTCGGGACGAGGTTCCTCAAGTCTTTTTGGTAAACAAATACTGGTATCCACACTGGCACGTCAGGTCTCCGTAGATTACTATCGTAGGATGGAATCTGGCGCATCGCTGTTAGATTGTTGTGAATCTACTTTTACAATTTCTCTTTAAAACGGGTATGAGAGATAAGTTTAAGCGCTAGGGATTGATGAGCTAGCGCGTGTAACGCGCGTATTAATTGGCTACTCTATCGGGCCATGACTCTACCACGAGATAACATGACTGCCTTATAAACTTTATATGCTTCTACGTAATCTGGGCCTACCTATAACCCTCTGGCGATCTCTATACCCTAGAGAAGCCTTAGAAGCCGCTTTGAGGTGCTAAGGCACGTCCTTTGGCCGAATCCGAATCCGAATCTGAAGCGACGGAGCGCAGAAACATGTCGGCAAACGTCTTCTTATCTCCCTTCTGACTGCTCCCAATGAACTGTTTATTGGATGGCTGGCCTAAATTGATGACTGTGCCACCAAATCAGGCCCTGGATCCTTATCGGCCCCTACTGCCTCATTTCGCTTGCCGATGGCCCCCGTCAAAGTCAGTAAATTGGCCTCGATTACAGGCGAAGTCAGTGAGTCGGCGCGCACGAGGAACAAAGCATTAATCTATCATCATGTGACCTCTTCGAGAATACCTTAATACACTCCACACTCTACAGAATTTTACATAATTTCTACCAATCATAGCAATTGTGTAGTTAGGAAGAAGTTCTTTCGCCTTTCGAGCAGTTTGAGTGATTGGGAAACGCACGTCCAACAATTATCCTTTGATAGACCGACCTCCGCGCTCTCCGTACTTGCGTGGCGTTCCCTGATATCCGATAAGTACACTTTGGAGACAAACTTAGGCGCTTGTTGTCAGTTCAGCGTTGATCATGGCTACGGATTCTAATATTCAAGTTCTGGAGAAGAACGGCTACAGAATTCGAATTTTTGGCACTTTGCCAACCATCTACCCCTCTTCTTTCCCTTGTTCCTTCCAGCGTACGGGCTCGAACCAGGATTCTCGCTCTGACCACAAACAACATCGCATATGCCATAAGTGGAAACTCCTTTACTGGTGGGAAACTTGCAAAGTTCCCGATTCCGTACAAGCTCCTTACAGCGGTCACGTCCTATATGGCACCGTTCTAGGGTAGGGCTACGCTACAGCCCTCGAGAGCACAATTCCAATCAAGCATGGCACGCTTTCCAAGGGCCACTTCCCTGTATAGAGCCAAGGTCATGCTATTCTACCACCGTTAGATTATTTCCTCATCCCGTCCTAGCTCAGGCCTTAGCAGTAAAGACTCGGATATTTTGGCTTGGGAGTCGTTGATAGGAGTACTATGGGAGTGTGCTTACCTCTTCAACCATTTCGTCTTCGAGGCCAAGACCACTCTAAGTGTTCCCCCCTCTGGTATCGGTTTATCTTGGACTGTAGTTGATACCGAACTCTGCCATGCGACGGTTATATTTCTTGCTACCTCTGGGAAGACTGCACTTCAAGTGCCGATCCATTACGCAAATATCGAGCCCCTGGCACTGGTCCACTGACCCTTATTGGTGTGACCTCCCCTCCTTTTTCATTCGTGCAGGGAACTTGTTTCTATATTTCAGTACTGAACTACGATGAACTTGAATGAACCTGCACCTTGGGTGCTGATAAAACTAAGCGTATTGTAATGTTCGAACTCGGGGCTCGTGGCACAGTGGCAAAGAATCGTGTAAGCATGCGTGAAGTACAGTTGCCTTCTGTCCCCTTGATGACGATATGTGTTGGATCTGAAGTAAAGCTACACAAGCTGAGCCATACGGGAGTATAATTTAGATGTTCGAGGGAACTATGTGCAGGGGATGTGACACCAGAGAAAGGGTTGGTGTCCAAACTTTAGCCTTCCCCAGACTACATAGCATGTCTTGGAGATGGCAGGGCTGGAAAAATGGTATGATATCACGTGGAGCCTTCAACTCGAACGAGATATAAGACTTGCACGCTACATCTCCACTTGTTTCAAGTAGGGGTATAACCGGACCGGCCAAATACAAGTGCTAGTATTGTGGTATGTTACTCAGCATGTAGGGCACCAGTGAATCCAGAAAACACGTATACAATAACCGAAAGCCGGGAAGGCCGAGTCAACTATCAGACTATGTGGTAGTTTCGGTAAGAGAAATCATGATCGTAGCTCCACACGCTTCGTTGTTCAATTCCTCTCACTGCGCAAGTTTTGCAGTTGAACTCAAGTTGACGCTTGTACTATCTCAAGAAAAGGGAGCACCTACCCGTACACCCCTTTTGCTTACATGTACACCCCCCCTTGGGAAACCTGAAATTTCCATTGTGCATCACTCAGTTACACACCAAATTTAGTAGGCAATTCAAGTGTTTACATATGATTCTGAGCAATCTCTCCATGACCCTCCCCACAGCCTCAAATTCGGTTAATCTAGCCTAGTAAACCCACACATCAGACTTGTTGTAAACCTTCCTTCTGACACTCATCATCGCCATTGTCATGACCACCCTCACCGGCGCCCCACCTGTCAGCATCGCCTCCGCCGGCCCCATGTCTTTGGCTCCACCTCCCGTTTCGGGGGAGGTCTATAACGATGCGAAACTCCTGATTGAAGGGCTCAATAAACACGCTGGGCCAGAGGGCTATGCTGTCGTCACTGCACGCTCCAAGAAGTCCAAGAAAGATGTTGATCGGATCGTCTATATACGGTGCGATCGTGAGGGAAAAGCAAGTCTAAACTCAGGGGGTTTTGAAAGACGTCTCCACACCCCCTTCCATCCAAACGGATGCAGGCCTGTTTGCAGCGTTTCATATGTAGCGAAGGAGGTGCTGAAACAGCGATATTGAAGCTCTTTAAACAGTGCAAAATTACTGTGGAGAGGTTGCTCAGAATCATATGTAAACCCTTGAATTGCCTACTAAATTTGGTGTGTAACTGAGTGATGCACAATGGAAATTTCAGGTTCCCCAGGGGGGGGGTGTACATGTAAGCAAAAGGGGTGTACAGGTAGGTGCTCCCCAAGAAAAACATGCTTGTTCCTTAGGATATCTCGAAGGATAGCTATTGTTGTTTATTGACTTCCCGCACCCTTTGGTGTATGTATATGCTCGGAATGTACATATGATATGCGTGGTGGGTCTGTCAACTTATCACATAGACCTCCTTGTAATAAATTTTCTCTTGTGCTATTCCAGCTACCTCCGAACTTTCCTCTCTCATCCTGAACCACATGGGATACGATTTTTCAGATATCTCCCAACGCACCTCCTTCATTTGTCGAGGCTCGGATCTTCGACGGAAAGTTCAAAAAGTTTCAACGTTCAGAGAACCGCGCCTTCCTTAAGATCTTTGCAAAGTTGCTAAGTATCTATTCGAGCTTCTTTCCTCATAACCAGCATCACCGGTATTTATGCACATGTTATCCGTAGCCTACCACTATTTATTCACATATCGCGCTCTTGAATACCTTTCACTGATCAATCGCGCTGGACACCTTATTCATCATTGGTCATGTCCCACCAGACAGTGCTCAAACCAATTTTTGGCCAAGCTGCTCCAGGAGTCAATCCAGTTCGACTTTCGGCAAAGGTCTCAAAGCCGCGCTTATCTAGTACTACTGATCACGCTCAACCGTACGGGCATAGCGCTACTAGTATCACAGTTCGGGCTCGAATAGATTCTGTGGGTCGACAAGGACGGCCTGAGAGAGCACCGCCAAACAAGAGAGTGGGAATTAGGTCCGGTGTGTCAAAATTGAAAGTAGATACATCGATAGCCGACCAGTATCTTTCTCGAAGAAGGTCTATCCTGTTGTCGCTCACGCCAATCCAACGATATTAAAAGAATTCCTCGCCAGATTTTCAGACTATTGGGTAGTGCCTGAGGAACAGCCGCTGGCAAACCATCCGGCGATCATTCTCTGGTCAGGTGAAGGATCAGGCAACAAACGGACCCTATTTGGAACAATGGGAAGCCAGGAGACAATTCCTATTGAGATCGAGTGGAGAGAGGTTAAGAAGCTGCTAGAGAAAGGACTATCTATGGAGCTGCTTCTCGAGATGAAGGTAAAGCAAAGGGGTTCTGTTGGTTGACGAATCGGCCAAATTATGAACACACTTTGGAACGATCCTATCCAGGTATGTATAGCATATTTTATCAGGTTCGGTTTCCGATAATTTGATACGTATCTAGCATGTATTGGGCTACATAATGTGCGCTAGGTCGGTTAAGGAGCGCGCTCAAATAACAGTCAATTCTACAGGGACCATCATCGGAAGGGAGGCCGACCAACATCGCTCAGTTTCGTTAGACGTTCTGCTTACTCCTTCCAGCGCAGTCGAAGATTTAACCTCCATCGCGAGCAATTGCTCCTCCGTTTCTACCGGACAGGATTTACTCTGTACACTGTTGACACCGAATAGCAACTCGTGAAGAATGACATAGCAGGAGATCTGGAACTTCAATATCCCAATAGAGTAGCGACTCATCAAAGTCCCTAGAATCTGCGGAAGAGGAACTTTGGAAGAGAAAGAGAGACTTGAAGACGGTAGCAGAGGCATGGTCGAACTAGGATTTTTTCGCCGGGACTGCCTTTTGTGTGACACGCGGAAGATGGGAAAGGGGAGTTCTGTCACAGAGCCTCTAAACACCCCGAAATGAACCAATCCCACTGTCACTAGTATTTGTTAGAGCGAGATACCAATTACATTCAGAGAAATTGCCCATTCATTAGACATAGATTGGACCTCCTGCTTTGGACCGATAGAAAATACTAGTATGGAATCAATCCAAGACCATCATGATCAAGAACATAAAAGATCTTAAAGGTCATAACCTTAGATCCTTAGTAACTCAGGAAACCCTCGATCCAGGAATAAGCGTCACAAACCCCCTTCAAAACCTTCCCACAAACCACACAACAACAGCCCTACTAGTACTAGGCACCCCTGTGCACGATACCAAGAAAGCAAGCTCCACGAAGCCCATGGCCGCCACAGAAAGACTGACTATGACGCACCCGAACCATGGATATACCCACCCATGGATGAAACGCGCAAATCAATCGATCAAAACGATAATCCATGGATCGGGTACCACCATTGATGGAGCCTCCCCCATCCATGCATAGGGTGCAAGTTTGGCCCTTTCATTCATTCATCAAATGATATATTGATGAAGCAAAATTTACATAAAAATCAATGAAGCAACTCCTCAAACCCACCAATGATTTTTCAGCTGAAATTTTGACTCTCTCTCACACACGCCGTCCTAATAATCGCAATTGAACGAGATCAAGTTCAAACCCTTTCCATCAATTCAGTCTGCTGCAACGAAAGAGAAAGCCGAAAGACAAAGGACTGCCAGGCAAGAGAACACAGGGCCCAAATACTACAACATTGTAAAAAACTGTAAAAGATTTAAATGTATGATTCAAAAATTCACGAAAAATGGGAGCATTCGATCTATTTTGGATTAAAGGGGCCAAAAAAAACTTGCACCATATCCGAGGGATGAGAGGAGGCTCCATCAATGGTGGTGGTACCCCCGATCTTCATGGATGGGGTTGCAACAACTACGTGAAACTCTACACAAACAACGACACACACACACACAGCCTCAAAAGCCGAAATCTCAGAGAAGGGGAAAAAAAGGATCAAACTCCGTATCTCGCACACCCCACACAACTTGTCATTTTCCCCCTGCGGGCTTAGAGTATGCGATGAATTTACGTTACCTTGAAAGCACACTACCCCCCCAGACACCACTCCAGACACCACTTCACCTCTATCTACCACACATACGAAGCCCAGGATAAAAAAGTTATCCTCACCCAAGGGTATGTAGTTATCCGAAGTCTAAAACTAAGTAAGTACCTCAACCTCGGAAAAAGGTCCCAGAGTGAGTGTTTTGGAAATTGGTTTTTTCCGGGGGATGGGGCTTGCCAAGGCTAGGGTTGTTGATGGGTTTCCTTTGGGGCTGAGGGCTTGTTTGGTTGGGATGGTGGTACTGTAGAAGATTTGGGCGAGGAGCTTGAATTAGACGGTAGTCATTCCCGTAGTACAGTACATAGGTTAGCGCGCTTCCATATTAACCTGCTTCCAGCTCGCCCCCTTATCCTTTTTGCAGTACCTCCCCTAAACCTTTTCTACTATCGATAGTAAGGTAGATATCTTTTGGCGCATGGGGTTCGTTCCCTGCCCAACCCAACCCCGTTGCGCGGGGGCGGAAAGGTACTCGTACACGCTTACTGAGGAATATAGCTGAGGGTAAGTAAGCCACGTGTATTTTCTCTCGTTCCGCACTTTAATTTCTCCCTTTTATTTTTTTTTAAAGAAATAATTCATCTACTGTACGCTTTTGGATGTTGAATAGCTTATGGGGGGCATTCGATTCAATACTTTTTCATTTCGCTAAAACCAAATTTGATAACACGCAAACAACTACGACAGTTTTTGTTGCTTTATGATCATCCCCCCCCATGAACTATCTATTTTGTCTAAGATCGCTTTACCTGTTGGAAGTAGGGGAGATGGTAATCTCCGCCTTCACAGGGCTGGTAGGGCTGGGGCCCGCTAGTAGAGTTTTCACTTGCTCGCTCCTAGATAGACTCCCAACAGCAACAACCAATATACCGAAATGCCCCCATATGACCTCGTATTCCAACATTACCCATCTCTCATATCGAAAGCGAATCACCAGACTTTCACCTTGGCTATTTCGCTTGACCAAAAAAAGTTTAAAAAGCGCCTCTAAAACGTAATACTCGGCACATCATCGCGAAGCGCTTCAATGGCTTCTTATGCGGTTAAAGCGTAAGCTGAAGGCCCAAGCTCAACAAACAAACCATGAGCCTTTTTAAAAGTTGCAGGGAATCAATCAGCTGAACATGCGGTATCCCCTGCAGTAACTGTTCGCGTGCCATGGCCCCTGGTCGTACTAATGCCGCTGTCGTCGCATCAGCTCCCTAGCGAAAAAAAGGATCAGTACATAGTACGCGTCAGCAACGATGTGATTGGGGGTTTTGCAGCTGAACTGAGCCGCAATCTACTGTTGAATTGTCTTCGAGCAGGTATTTGAATGCCCAGGGGATGCTTTGAAAGATCTGTTCGATCACCACACACACCGGGCGAACCCCGCCATGGGGAAAAAAAGAACCATCTACTGTACAACCCAGATGCCTGCTCGGACTATGACAAAGAGAGTTTTGTTTTTTTAAAGCAAAAAGCCACCAACATCTTCCACACACGCCGGCATCCGTAAGGTAAACACTGGAAGCAGCAGCGAGAGGCTAAGAATACGAGAGAACCATCGAGTCATCTAATCCAGGCAACAAAATAATCTAGACGAGGGACCTTTTACTGTACAGTCCAACTCTGCCGACGTCGTTTTACACGCAATCCACTAGCCTAGCCTTGCATGACGTGCATTCGCGCCCGACCGTTGCCTTGTGTGTGTGTGTGTTAGGGTCAGGATTGTATTATACATGTTTATTGCTTAACCAAATTAGGATAGTCAATAAACGTGTTTAATACACGTTTATTGGCTGGCAACGAGATTCACCTGTCCGTGGTGCCGGCTACGAACCTTTTGATTCTATTCTGTGTCCGAATAGAAGTCAGAAGAGCCAAGAGATCTCAATCCGACGCAATTCGAACGATGTTAGGAT